>Ga0315280_10007374_pt1 | contig 14795 bp, 13 predicted proteins | sample YL17G06_40_MG_FD_203697 | JGI IMG/M metagenome (GOLD analysis project Ga0315280, IMG submission 203697) | Sediment microbial communities from Yellowstone Lake, YNP, Wyoming, USA - YL17G06_40 | ecosystem: Environmental > Aquatic > Freshwater > Lake > Sediment | place: USA: Wyoming | collected...
CTTACGGGGTTCATCCCCGCTGCAAGCAGCGGGGCTTTCTAACGGGGTAAAGATGTCGGAGGGAGAAAAAAGGGTTTTACTTGGAAACGAAGCTATTGCCAGGGGGATCGTCGAGAGCGGATGTCAATTTTTTGCAGCCTATCCAGGAACTCCCAGTTCAGAAATCCTGCCTGCTGTCGTCCGATTCAAAAAGGAAAATAACCTGGACATTTATGTTGAATGGTCCACCAACGAAAAGGTGGCTTTCGAAAACGCATTGGTGGCCTCCTACACGGGGAAGCGAGCTGCTGTAGCTATGAAACAGGTCGGGCTCAATGTGGCCACTGATCCATTAATGAGTTCCGCCTATATCGGAACATTAGGGGGTTTTGTAATCATCAGTTGCGACGATCCCGGACCTTATTCGTCGCAGACCGAACAGGATACTCGCTTTATGGCTATGTTTGCAAAGGTTCCGGTTTTTGATCCAGCCAATCCAAAAGAAGCCCAGCAGATGTTACCTATCGCCTTCGATCTTTCGGAAAAATACCAGATTCCTGTCATTCTCCGTCCCGTATTAAGGGTCTCTCATGCGCAGCAAACCATCACTTTCAATCCTATTCCCAAAATTGAAAGGAAAGCCGGCTTTCTACACAATCCCCAGCGATGGAGCGCAACGCCCCGATTTCGATTCATTCTCCATAAGCAACTCAACATCAAGCTCCAAAAGATTGCTGAAGAGTTCAACTCCACGACCTCTCTCAATTTCATTGAGCATGACCGGGACAGAGCGGTTTTGGGAATCATCGCTGGTGGAATTGGTTATGCCATAGCTCGGGATATTCTCCCAGAACTGGGCCTGCAGAAAGATATCCCTATTCTCAAAATAGGAACTCCCTTCCCCTTTCCCACCGAGGTGGTTGAGGCATTCATCCAGAAATGCGATCACATCCTGATCCTTGAAGAAACCGAACCGGTCATCGAGCTCCAGATCCGGGACAAATCAAAAATCTATGGACGATTATTGGACGGCCTTATACCCAACGAAGGAGAGATGCTTCCCGAAGTCATTACCCAGGTGATATCTAATCTCTGCAAAAGGTTCTCCATCCCTGTAGGTGAGTTCCCTTCTACTGCACCTCTTGAGAAGATGGTTGCAGGACTTGGCTTGCCTATTCGTCAGCCAACCCTTTGTTCAGGATGTCCCCATCGGGCTTCTTTCTTTGCCATTAAAAAAGCCTTTCCAAATGGGATTTTCCCGAGTGATATTGGTTGTTATACCCTGGGAATGAATTTGGAATCAGTAGATACCTGTCACGACATGGGGGCTGCCATCACCTTTGCCAGCGGCCTCTACCAAGCTTATCATCAAGATGGTAAAGATATTCCCATTATCGCCACCATTGGAGACTCAACCTTCTACCATTCCGGTGCCCAAGGACTCCTGAATGCTGTTTATAATGGAGCCAAATTCGTTCTCGTCATCCTCGATAATTCCATTACCGCCATGACAGGCATGCAACCCACTCCGGAATCCGGAACCACGGCGGACGGCCATCCTGGCAAATCCCTTTCACTTGAAGAACTGGTTAAGGGATGCGGTGTTAAATACATCCGAGTAATTAATCCTTACGATATCAAAGGGATGATCCAAGAAATCGAAAAAGCGTACAAATATACTCAGCGACGAGATGGTGGAATGGCTGTCCTCATCGCGCGTTACCCCTGCATCATCTATCAAAAAGAGCAGCTCAAGGTGAATCCCATCAAGGTGGAAATCCGTCATGTGCCTCCACCAGAAAAGGGTCTTCCGCAGGTGAAAAGCGGAGAGATGGACAAATCCCTCTTACCTGTGTTTCAAGAGGAGGTTTGTGGTCAATGCGACACCTGTATGATCCAGTGTCCTGAGGGAGCGATTTCCAAAACCCAAGGCGGTTATGTCATCGATTACAACAAATGTACAGGTTGTCGCGTTTGTGTCCAGGAGTGTCCTACCTCAGCGATCGATATGCCCGCTGTGGGTGCCTGTATTGGTTGCGGGTACTGTCTCAAACGATTCGAGTGTCCCTCCTTGATAAGAGGAGAGGATGGCCGAGTGAAGATCGATCGATTAACCTGTGTGGACTGCGGTCTCTGCATACAGGTTTGCAATCAGGAAGGAATTTTCAAGGTGAGCTAGTAGAATCGAAATGTCAAATTTCAAAACCCAAATGTCAAATGAATTTCAAAGCCCAAGGCAAACGTTTTGACATTTTAAATTTGGATTTGATTTGACATTGATTCACTTTCAGTTCATCACTTCGTGCGAGCTTTGCCATTTGGCATTGAATCAGTTGGGGAGTTGAGATGAATATCCAGATGATCATTTCTGGTGTGGGAGGTCAGGGTGTTCTTCTCGTCACACGGATCTTTTCCGAGTTCGCCCTTAAAGAAGGATTTCCCATCATTGGTTCGGAAGATCATGGTATGAGCCAACGGGGAGGGTCGGTGATGACCCATCTGAAAATTGGAAATTTTGGTAGCCCCCTTGTAAAAAAGGGAAGCGCTGACATCCTCTTATCCCTTGAAAAGAACGAGGCCTATAAGACCCTTCACTATCTCAAACCGGCTACGAATGGTCATAAAGGCGGTCTCTGTTTTATCAATGCCCCAGATCCTGACTATATGGACAAACAAATCAAGGCGTACCTGAATGAAAGAGGGATTGAAACTTATGCCTTTGGAGCGGATCAGGTTGCCAGAGAGATGGGATCGGTTCAATCGGCAAATGTTGCCTTGATCGGTTTTGCTTCTGCACATCCCAGGTTTCCCTTTTCCCATGACAGACTCAGAGTTTCCATCGAACAAGTGACTCCCCAAAGGTTTCGAGAAGTGAGCCTAAAAATATTTGATAGAGGCTTCTTAGAAGGTAAAAAATTTATAAGCCCGTAATTTGATGTTATGATGTTTTATTCCCTAAAGCTTTTCAAAGATTAAAATTGATACAAAATATCTTGCTATGCTTGATTTTAACGAAGAGCAAAGACTAACCCAAAAAAGTGTTCACGAATTTGCAAGAAAAGAGTTAGCTCCCAAAGCCTCCTATTGGGATACCCAAGAAGAGTTCCCTTGGGAAAGTGTAAGGAAGATGGCAGGGATTGGACTCACTGGATTACGTCTGCCAGCAATTTATGGCGGTGCAGGAACCGACCTGCTCACGACTGGAATAGCATTGGAAGAAGTGGCTCGATTTGATCATAGCTGTGCCATCATCCTTTGTGGCTGCAATATTACTGGGAGACTGTTACTTCGTGCTTCTCAAAACATAAGGGATACCTACTTACCGGATGTTGTGAAAGGTAACAGCATCATCGCGTTTGCAGCGATGGAGTCGGAGGCTGGCTCGGACGTCAGAGCGATCAAAACGACTGCGAAGCTTCAGGGCGATAGGTATATTGTCAGCGGTGAGAAGTCGATGATCACCTTTGCCGAAGTGGCGCAAGGGTATGTGGTCCTTGTTAAAACAGATGTGAAATACAGGGAGGGTATAAGCGCCATCTTTATAGAAGCGAACAGGCCTGGGATAGACATCCAACGGCTTCAAGGTTTTGGCTGGAGAGCCACAAAATGGGGAAACATTGCCTTTGACGATGTGAAAGTCCCTGCCGAAAATCTTATCGGGGAAGAGAACAACGCCTTAACGATGTTAAAAGGTACGGTACAAGAACAGAGGGCTCTTACGGGCATCATCGCTTTGGGTACGGCCAAACAAGCTCTCGAAGAAGCGGTGAACTATGCAAAGACACGTAAGGTTTTTGGAAAGCCTTTGGGAAAATTTGAAGGCATACAATTCAGATTGGCTGATGATTTCACTTTGCTCGAAGCGGGAAGGCTTGTCTGTTACAAGGCTTTGGATCTGATCGACAAAAGTGCTGATGAAGCGACTGTTTGGGCAGCGATGGCTAACCTCATCGGAGGCGAAACAGCCTATCAAGTAGTGAATCATGCAATAGATGTGTATGGAGGGCCGGGATATTCAAGAGAACTTCCCCTTGAGCGGTATCTGAGGGATGTGAAAGCAACGCAAATAGCGAATGCAACGTTGAAGATGGAAATAGGCCAGGGACTTTTAGGAAAAGAGTTTCTGCCTTATACATGAGCTGGCGATTTGATTTCTTGCCACCCTTAGAAGGTCGAAAATCTGTGAAGCCGTAGCCTTTATTCCCAACCATTTCCTCTCACCGACTTGAACTCTTTCCCAATCTTTTTAAGAACCCTAAAAAAGTCGTTTTTCACTGTTTGACCGGACCAACTTTTTTGTGGATGCCACCCAATCGCAATTTCTCAAGTCTGACCCGGAGCCTCTATGGACTGGAAGCCATCAAAAGGGTTCTCATCCTATCTTCTCTTGCTGCAGTTCCTCGGAGAACCGTTCTTGAAGAAATTGGTAAATTTTCTCTCCGATCTTAAGCCCCAACTCAATGAACTCCGGTCCATAGATCTTCCCCGTCTCCGTGCGGAAGGTTTCTTTAATCCAGGAGATTCCTTCCATCCCCTTTGGAAACCGACGAATCAGGGGTGCGATGCGCGTCCTCGAAGAGCGGAGCATTTGCCAGAGGGTCTGAGTAAAATTGTCCGGACCCCAGCGGAATTTATCAGCATCGTAGAGCGCATCGCTGATCATCTGGCCAACAGGTGAGTCAATTCTCTTGGGTTCAATGAAGGCTTCATGGTTGGCAATTGCCTGCACGATATATTCTCCTTTTTCAGGGAAGATGGAAAACTCCTGTAATATTCTCGAAGCCCCAAAGGCGCTCACCTTGGCGTGGTCTTTTTCACCCCGCCGCAGATCATGCAGGAGGCCGGCGACCTGGGCCAGGAGGCAAGCTTCATGTCTTAAAGGTTCCTTCAGGGAAAGCCTTTCCCCTTCGATATAAGCCAGGGCCCCGGCTTCCACAGCTACTTTTTCAGAGTGATCTATGCCATGACCGAGGTCGTCCTTCAGTTCGCTGAGAACGAGGGTACGGCATTTCATGACCTGTACATCCTCATTAAAAAGGGAATGTGAAAGGTTAAGAGGTTCTCTACAAGAAACATAGAAGCGGGGTTGAGGAAAAGAAGCGGCAATCACTCGAGAGGCAACGATCATTTCTTCATAAATGTCTTTCATCAACCTTCCTCGGAAGCCAGGTGGCCCTTGACGGGTTCCCTGTGAATAGTGTAGACGCGACACCTTATGGCCAGTGCAAGTGCACGACGTCTGCCAGCGCCTTGAATACCTCAGTTGCAACGTTGACTGGCTGGGACGAGTTGAGGGCCACGGAGATGACCGTGCCGCTCCTTGGGTCATAGAACGTCGCCGCCTGATACCCGAGGCCTTCACCGGGAGGATAACCGGTCCTCGCTTGCCTTTGCTGAAGTCATATTCCTCCAGCATTTCATTCCTTTTGCTCATCTATCTTCCTTTATTTCTCCAAATATCTTTAAAAAATGGTCTCCCAGTGACTTGTCAAATTCTTCTAACCACTTTTCGATATAAACTGAATCATACTTCGGGTTCTTCAAGAGAATGGATTTCAAATCTTCAAGATCCCTTGCTCTTCCAGCAATCACCTTATGGATGACTACATCTTCAAGAGAGGCAAATTTAACCAGCGTCCTGCCCAATTTAATATCCCTCCCTCTCTCGATGGCTTGCCTCTCATAGGGAGAGAATGAAAAGATAAAATCAACTCGTATACCACTTTTTTTATCTAGGGTGGGAAGCACCATGTTCCGTTCTACAAACTCCTTTTCCTTTTCAACAAGAATTTTGAGGCCGATGGCCTTAATGATTTTTTTAATTTTACCCAATCCATTCACACCCATCCCCAGGGTAATATCAATATCCCGGGTCAGTCTTGGCTCTCCGTAAAGAAGCACGGCCTGCCCACCTATCACCATGTAGGGAATCGCCCCTTTCTTCAACTGAATGGCTATCTTTTTAAGTAATCTCTCAAACATTATTGACAACCTTCGCTATTTTTAAATCCACCTCTATTCCATCAAGAGGGTTTTTTAATGGGATGATACCAAGAGTTACTGCTTCTTTATAGAGAGCCTCCACGATGTGGAAATTTCTCGCAATATCCACTTTCTCTTTTCTCAAAAAGTCAAGCTCAAATTTCAGGAGCCCACTCCGTTTGAGCAATTCCTTGCTCTTAACTCTATAAATGGATTTGGCTTCAGCAACGATGGGTGGGGGCTGATGCTCTTTACCCTGGATTTCCACACGGACAGTGGCTCCGAGAACTTCGGCGACCCGGCGTAACATACTTAAGGAATGGCCTTCATAAGAAGGTGACTCAAGACGGCTGATCTGCTGCTGGGATGTCCCAACCCGCTTAGCCAGTTCTTTCTGAGACAACCCAGCCTTCCTCCGAAGAGAAACGAGTTGAATGGCAAGGTCCCAGGCTTTGCCAGCCTTTCTGAATCTGTCAGCAAAATCGGGATTCTTGATCTGCTCTTCGAGGTAAGGATCAAAATTTGCTCGCCGTTTCATATCAGCTTCTTAAATTCTACAGTAAATTCCATAAACAGTCAACATCAAATTTGATGTACAAAGACTTTGGGGCCTTCATTACTTATCAATTCCTGAAAGATCTATCAAGGACTGCCTTATCTTTATCCCGATGCTTTTCAATTTTTTCGGAGCCTACCAAATGCGGAATGCACCTGCCTGCCAATGCCAATAGGCAAGGTAGGCAGACAAGTCGTAAGGCGAAAAACAAAAAAGCCCATTCTTTTGAAGAATAGGCTCTAATTTAACTAAACATCCCGCTGTATCACCCCCTCAGGAGGTTAACATATCAAATGAAAACGGAAGGGTAAGGCGGGGTTTGAATCTCTATAGTTATTAAGTACATCATTTGAAAATTTTTTCAATTATTTTTTGGAAGGATTTATGAAAAATGAAGCCTACTTAGCAAGTCAGATGCCAACCCCTGAAATCAAAAAGGAATGTAGGTAAGGGTTTGATTATTCTTTTCAAGGTAATTTGACAACTCAAATAGAAAAAGATAAATTATTTATATAATCAATTTAAGGAGCTGGCGATGCACAAAAAAATAATTAATCGATCAGTTTTAGGATTCGCTTTTCTTGCTCTTCTATTCGGCCTTTTCTTTTGTATGGGTAACGAAAGGGCCAACTCGTTACCCAAAAATGATAAACTAACGACTGTCAAGTCGCTTGGACAGGCCTTTGTGGAGGTTGCCAAGAAGGTTCAGCCTGCCGTCGTCAACATTTCCACTGAGAAAACGATTACGATGAAGCCTTGGGACAAATTTGGAGAAGATTTCTTCAAAGGGAGTCCCTTTGAGGACTTCTTCAAAGGTTTTGGCTTTTCCCCTCGGGAAAAGGGGAAGGAATATCGACAAAAACAGCGAAGTGGTGGATCCGGAGTGATCGTTGATAAAGAGGGTTATATCCTCACGAACAACCATGTGGTCGAAGGGGCAGATAAGGTCAAGATAAAGCTAAATGACGGGAGAGAATTTACCGCAACGCTTAAAGGCCAAGATTCAAGAACAGATCTTGCTGTCCTCCATATCAAGGCAAAAGATCTTCCGGTTGCCGCCTTAGGAGACTCAGATAAGCTGGAGGTCGGAGAATGGGCCATTGCCATTGGCAGCCCTTTTGGCTTGGAGCACACGGTGACGGTGGGGGTGATCAGCGCCAAAGGTCGCTCGGGGCTGGGAACAGGAACCTATGAAGATTTCATCCAAACGGATGCCTCCATCAATCCAGGCAATAGTGGAGGTCCTCTGATCAATATTGACGGGGAGGTAGTCGGTATCAATGCCATGATCATCCAACCCGGCACCGGGATTGGGTTTGCCATTCCCATCAATATGGCGAAGCAGATTCTCAACGATCTCATCAAACAAGGAAAGGTGGTCCGGCCCTGGCTGGGAATCAGCGCCCAGGACCTCACTCCAGAGATGATCGAGCACCTTAATGTGAAAGAAAAAGACGGAGTTCTCGTAGGTCAAGTCTACCCGGGAACCGGTGCTGAAAAAGCAGGATTGACTTCGGGGGACATTATTAAGTCAGTGGATGATAAAGCGGTTAAGAACGTCAATGAATTGGTGAAAGAAATCCAGAAGAAAAAGGTCGCCCAGAAGGTGAAACTCAACATCATCAGGGACGGGAAACCAATGGTCATTGAGGTGACGACCACCTCTATGCCCGATAAACCAGAAATCTCGAAGGAAAAAGAAGCTGAGGAAAAACTGGGGGCAAGGGTTCAGGAACTGACACCCCCATTATCCGCTCGTTATCGGATCAGTGGAGTCAAGTACGGTGTGGTCGTGGTAGGTATAGAGGATGGAAGCCTCGCCGACGAAATGGGCCTCCAGGAAGGAGACGTCATTCTGGAAATCAACCGGAAAAAGATCGAGACCATCAAGGATTTTGAAAAAGCGTTGAAAGATGTCAATTTAGAAAAAGGTATTCTTTTCCACCTCCATCGGAAAGGAAGCAGTTTCTACTTGACCTTTAAAAAATAAAAATTTCGTATCAGTTTAGCCTTTTGAAAAATGAATTTCAAAAGCCAAAAAAATTAGAAGAATCACTATAAAATCCCCCTCTATCCCCCTTTTTCAAAGGGGGAAGCTAATATCTCCTCCCTTTGGAAAGGGAGGCAGGGAGGGATTTTCAAAGCCCTAAAGTATTACAAAATTTCAAATCCCAAAATTCGCACGAAGTGATGAACCAAAGATGAATCAATGTCAAATTTTGGAATAAAGGTTAAGGCTGAGGTTGAGGTTAGAGTTGAAGAGATTAGATTCTAAACTGTTGCCTAAACCTTAACCTTAGCCTGGATCTTAGCATTCATTTGACATTTGGATTTTGAAATTTGGATTTGCAATATCGGGAATTATCCCGCTGCTTTCACATACCTCATCCTCAAATCATAGAGGATGTAGTCTATCATCTTGTCTTCATCAGGAGTAAGATTTCCCTTTGTCTTCTCTCTCAACATCCCGATGAGGTCTATGGTTTGTTTCGCCAAAGGGAGGTTCTTAGCCGATTGTTGAGCGATTGGATCCTGAATTTCTCCCAATTGAATCAGAGCCGAGGTACTCAGAGAAAAGAGAAAATTGGTAAAATTAATTTCAGGAAGAGGAATATCCTGCCCAGGAATATCCTTTTCAGGAGGTTTTTCTCCCTTCCCCTCCTCTTTGACCTGGAAATCTTCCTCTTCCTTTTTGGCGCTAAATCTCTTGTCCCTCACAGCAAAACCTTTTTCCTTCTCTTCGTTGTTCTTATCATTTCCCATGGCGACCTCCAAGAGGTTAAGTTTCCCCATCCTTCCTCTTATTATTAGCTTTTGATTAGGATGAACTAAAGGGGAAAATTGCAAAATAAATATAATAAAATCAAATAGATAAAAAAATACTTGACATTGAAATTTTTATTGTTTATATTTATTATTAGCACTCCATTGAAAGGAGTGCTAATAGGCTCCGAGGTGATATCTAATGTCAAATTTGCCTGTTGTTAAGAACTCCTTACAGTCCTACCTCATACAGATTAACCAATTCCCTCTTTTGACTCAGGAAGAAGAATTTCAACTTGCTGTAACATATCGTAAATACAATGACTTAAAGTCCGCCCAAAAATTAATTACATCAAATTTAAGATTCGTTGTCAAGGTGGCTTTTGAATATAAATCCTATGGTGTTAAACTCCTTGACCTCGTCCAAGAGGGGAATATCGGCCTGATGATGGCGGTCAAAAAATTTGATCCTTACAAAGGGTATCGATTTATATCGTATGCCATCTGGTGGATCAGAGCCTACATTCAAAATTTTATCATTAAGAGTTGGAGCCTCGTTAAGATCGGGACCACTCAGGCACAAAAGAAACTGTTCTATAAAATTGGGAAGGTTAGAAAGGTCTTGGAATCTGAAGGGGATAGTGAAAAGAAATATGAACTTCTCGCGAAAAACTTAGATGTCGCTAAATCAGATATTATTGAGATGGAACAACGGATGTCCTCGAGAGACTTCTCTCTGGATGCCCCCTTTGATGAAGATCATGAATTGACGCACCTCGACCTCCTTCAAGAAAACTCTCTCAATCAAGAGGAGGCGCTTGTCCGGGAAGAAGAAAAGGAGATTCGGGAGCGCGAAGTTGTTAATGCAATGAAACGTTTAAACGAGAAAGAGGTCTATGTGATTAAGAACAGAATTATGGCAGATTCCCCGCTCACCCTTCAGGAAATCGGGAACCATCTCAAACTCTCAAGGGAGCGAGTGAGGCAGATTGAAAGCGAAGCATTGAAGAAGTTAAAAAAGGAGATCAGCCCCAATATTTACGCGGAGGCTTAACGGGAGGTATTAAGAATGCCTATCTATGAATACGAATGCGGCCATTGTAATGAGATTTTTGAGATTTTTCATAAGATAGATGAGGATTGCAAAGTGGCCTGTCCGAAATGCTTGGGCCCGGCCAAAAAACTGATTTCAGCAACCAACTTTGTCCTGAAGGGTTCTGGTTTCTATGTGAACGACTATCCTTCCAAGAGTCGACGCGAAGGAAAGAAGGAAGAGAAAGAAGGATCAGAAAAAGGGCAAAGTGGGAAAAGTGAGGAGAAAAGGGCAGAAAAAAAGGCAGATCCGAAATAAACCCCGTTAAAAAGGACGGGCCTTTAACCTCGCCCTCAATAATGAATGAACATTTTCTTTTTACATTCCCACCATAAATGGCGGAGCTTTCTAACGGGGTAAATTAAATCCCAATAACCAAATCCCAATCCTGCCAAGGTGGGACCAACCAAATTCCAATTTCTCAATATCTAAATAACCAAAATGGATAATTGCAACACTTTAGCGCTTTGAAAAATCGCCCCCATGAAACACCGATCAGGGATGTTGGAAAAGTTTTAGAGCGGAAACCTTTTGCTCGATCATTCCGATGGCTCCAATACGATTGCAAGGTCTTGTTCTTCTTCTCCGTTTCGAACCGATAAAGCATAAAAGACCGCATTCTAAAACTTTGGAAGCATCCCTGACCGGGAAACCAATCGCGTTCGATTTCAAACAGCTAGAGTGTTACGGATAATTTGCTTTTTTTATTTCGGTCATCGAGATCTGGTTGTTACATAGCTATTGGCGCTTGGGATTTGGTTCGGTTTTGTCAATTCTCTTTTGCTTCAATAACTTAACCACATCATCAAGAATAAATTCGGAAACTTCTTCTTTTGACATCAACGGGAGATCCTTTACCTCTCCGGACGGATACAAGATCTTGACTTGATTCGTATCCAGACCAAAACCAGCCCCTGGCTTTGTCACATCATTTACCACAATAAAATCCAAATTCTTTTCCATCAATTTTTTACTGGCATTGCCAATCAGATTCTCTGTTTCTGCTGCAAATCCGATCAGGATTCGATCTCCCTTCTTCCTCCCTATTTCCCCAAGGATATCCCTTGTCCTCTCCAACTCCAAAGAGGTATAGGGATCGGCTTTCTTTAATTTTTTGAGACTGATCACCTTTGGACGATAATCTGAGACGGCTGCTGCCTTGATGACCACCGTGCACCCCTCCATATGGGCTAAAACAGCCTCTCTCATCTCATCGGCAGTTCTTACAGAGACCACATCAATGTCTCTCCGTGGGATTGGGAGGGAGGTGGGACCTGTAACCAAAACGACCTCGGCACCTCTCCGCTTCGCCACTTTTGCTAAGGCATACCCCATCTTCCCTGAAGAACGATTTGTGATGAATCTTACGGGATCGATCGGCTCTTGGGTTGGACCGCCGGTAATCAGAATTCTCTCTCCTTTTAGATCCTTTTGGGACAAGAGATCTTCTATCCTCTCCACCACCTCATCCAACTCGGCCAGCCTTCCCTTTCCATACCAATGGCAGGCGAGTTCCCCTTCTCCAGGTTCCACAAAATAATAGCCCCTCTCCAGTAAGGTTTGAACATTTCTCTGAAGGGCTCTGTTTTCCCACATATTGACATTCATGGAAGGAACAAAAAGGACCGGTGCCTTCGAGGCCATTACCATGGTGGAGAGAAAATCGTCAGCCATGCCATTGGCAATCTTTCCAATGATATTCGCCGTGGCGGGAAGTATGACGATCAACCCTGCTAAGTCAGCCAGCGCAATATGGCCAATTTTTTCGTCTTCGAGGAGGGCAAAAAGATTGGTGACCACCGGGTTTCCTGAAAGGGTTTGAAAAGTAAGGGGAGCGACAAATTCTCGGGCACTTCGGGTCATGACCACATGGACATTGGCCTCTGCCTTGGCCAAAAGCCTGACAAACTCTGCTGCTTTATAGGCTGCAATCCCGCCGGTAACCCCTAAGACAATCTCTTTTCCCTTTAGCATGGGTATGCTATACCACAAAAAGAGCTCATTCTCAATAGAGAATTATATGACCCAAAATTTGACCCGTTCCAAGGCGTCAAGATCGGGCTTCCAGAGCGGTGTGCAAAGCGTCGCTCAGGGTACCCCATGCCTGTGCCTGCCTGCGGTAGGCAGGGCAGGCAGGTTGAGCAAATCCAGGCACAAATGGCCTGCGAGTCGAAGGGTTGACATTCTTTCCATCCATTGCTATTTTCATCCTCAATAGAGAGGATGGGAAAGAGAGGCGAAAATGACAGAGAGGGATCCGATCGATCTGATCAAAGAGCAACTCAGCAAAGTGGATGGGATGGCAGGTCTTCAACCTGATCATGAAATCTTTAAACAATGGCATGCCGAAACAAGGACGATTTTGGAGAAGGTCTTCAGCTCTCGATCGATCCATTATCAAAATTTCCTGGCCCTGCGATTCCGGGAGATGAGTGTGAAACCTTTTGCCTCTCCAGAGATCGATAAAATCAATACGGCCCGCTACAAAAAGGACCTGGAGCATGTGAAAAACATCCTCCAGGGAGCGATCAAAGAATTGACCTTAGATCGAACGCTCTTTAAGAAAATCCAAACGACACCAAAGACGGTGCAGGTCTCCCTCAAAGGGGAATATTTCATATCCTCTGGGATCTTAGAAGCCGAGCTGATTCAGGCCATCAAATTCGCTTTTGAAGAAAGTGGACTGAGCCCGATTCATGGCGCTGAAGCCATCCAACAAAGGGAATCCATTCATCATCGAATCGACCAGATCCGCCGTGCCAGGTTTGGAATTTACGACCTCTCAACGCTTGGAAAAACCGAAGCCGTCCTTGAACTTGGTATCGCTCTCGGTTTGGGAAGGGAGGTCACCCTTATCGGTAAAAAAGGCTCCCCTTTCCCTGAGGCAGTTAAATCATTGAACCGAATCGAATATGAAAATTTCTCTGACCTCACTGAAAAATTGAAGAAGAAGATTCTTCTTTGAACTCCTTTTGTCAATGAAGGAATATAGAATGAAAGAGACTCCGAACGACGTCCTAAAGACCATCTTCGACAAGGTCAATTCCGAAGATACCTTTGCAAAACAGATCGGAATGAATTTGATTGAACTCCGAACGGGTTTTGCGCGAGCCACTCTTCTTATCACGGATGAGAAGGTAAACCCCGTTAGAAAGGCGGGGCTTTGACCCCGCCATTACAAGGAGCTGATGCTTTCTATTTATAACATCCCCGGCATAAATGCCGGGGCTTTCTAACGGGGTAAACATGTATCAGATGGCTCATGGTGGAGCTATCTTCTCGGTAGCCGATCAGGCCTGTGAGGCCGCAGGTAACAGCTTCGGAGAACCGGCCGTCGCGCTTCAACACAGTATCCACTTTCTGGCCGCTGGCAAATCTGGAGATCTCATTGAGGCGACAGCCAAGGTGACCCACCGGTCCAACCGCATCGGTTTGATTGAACCCCATAGTTGGACAAATGATGCAAAGAAAGCGAAATGACCAAAATTTGGAAAGCATTTGGTGATTTCGGACGATGATATTTTTTCAACAACGGGGTGAATTCGAAGTGAAAAATCAGGAAGGGCTCCTCCTCGCAACCGGCCAACAACTCATCTACTTTAAAAAATGAGTTCATTCTCCAATTTCAAAGTCCAAAGCTCATGGTTCGACAAGCGTTCGACTGAGCCTTCTGCCCGAACTCAGGCTGAGGGCTCACGTTGAAGTCATACCCTGACTTCATCCTGAGCCTGTCGAAGGATGACATTTGGATTTCATCATCGTTCCAAGACAACTCAAGATGTGTGGAGAGCGCTTTGAAAAACTACTACACGTTCTCTCGATTATACAGATTTCAATGTGTTTGGAATCTGTACTACTAACATTGAATTTCTTGAAATTTCGCTAAGCAAATTTTGTCAGGATTTTCCCCCTCACCCTATCCCTCTCCCCCGCCTCCGGGGGAGAGGGATAGGGTGAGGGGGGATTTCATTGGTTCTTTTCAGTTGCAGCTACGCTGCCCTGTGTAATCGGTCCCTAATCGGTGTAATCAGAGATTTCGGGAGTTTTTCAGAAATCTCGTGGAAAATTCTTGACAAGCCCAATGGTTTAGGTATATAAGATATTTTGTATACAGTATCCAAAACCTTGATCAGGAGGTGATTCTCATGGAAGATGCTCAACTATTCAAAAATATTACAGTTTTGAGCTTGGAACAGGCAACTGTTCTCCCCTATTTAACCCTCCGTTTGGCCGAGGAGGGAGCCAATGTAATTCGGATGGAACACCCTATTTATGGGGATCCCAACCGACGAGTTGGGGACGATGTTTTGAAAGAAGATAGGATGTTCTCCTATTATCTCTCCATCAATGCCGGGAAAAAGGCTCTCACCCTGGACATAGGAACTCCCGAGGGGCAGGAGATTTTGAAGAAACTCATCCTCA
>Ga0315280_10007375_pt1 | contig 14793 bp, 22 predicted proteins | sample YL17G06_40_MG_FD_203697 | JGI IMG/M metagenome (GOLD analysis project Ga0315280, IMG submission 203697) | Sediment microbial communities from Yellowstone Lake, YNP, Wyoming, USA - YL17G06_40 | ecosystem: Environmental > Aquatic > Freshwater > Lake > Sediment | place: USA: Wyoming | collected...
ACCTCCACCGCCTCAAAGCAGCCCCCACACCATCTTGGCGGCGATCGCCAGAAGCACGACGCCGATTAGAACCTTCACTTGCCGCCCCTTCAGCTTGTCGCTCATCAGCCAGGCACCCAACGCCGCGCCAGCCGCCGAGCCCACGGCTCTTCATCCGAGCAGGGCGTAGTCGGCGCCGGCCAACCCCACATGTCTAAGAAATCCGGCGAGCGACGCGATGATCACCACAATGGACGTGCTCGCGGATGCCTGCTTGGTTTCCAGCCCGAGGGCCACCAGCATCGGCACGGTGACGTTGCCGCCGCCAGAGCCTTCCCCGCCATCAGATTACACCGGCCAATTTCAGGGCGATCTGGGTGGCGAAGAACCACATGATGCATGCGAAGGCGACCTTGACGAAGGCGGGGCTCGCTTTCACCGTTACGTGGGAACCCACGGCCGAACCGAGGATGCAGGCCCCCGTGGCGGCCGCCAGGAATCGAACATCCACATGGCCAAGCGCGAAGTGGCCGATAGTGCCCACGAAGGAGCTGACGGTCACGATGAAGGAGTTGGCCCCCGCCGCCATCTGCGCCCCGTATTTCATGTAGAGCACCAGAAACGGAAAGATGATCAAACCACCGCCGACGCCGATGAGGCTCGACAGCACCCCAACACCGAAGGAGAAGGCGGTGATCAGCACGACGATCCCTGTGGTCGGCTTCTTAACCTGCTGGCCGGCCTTCTCCTTGGCCGAGGAGATCATGAGCAGGCCCACGGCGTAGAGGAAAACCGAGAAAATACCGAGCAGGAGGTTCTTAGGAGCCATGCTTGAGAGCACCGCCCCCAGGAAAGACCCCACGATGGTTCCCGGCAGGAATATGAGACAGAAGCGGTAATCCACCAGCTTGTTCCGCTGGAAGACGATGGTGGCTACCAGCGCCGTCACGAGATTCAGAAAGAGGGCCGTGGAGATGGCAGGACCCACGGCCATGCCAAGCATCACCAGTACCGGCGTGTAAAGCGAACCGCCCCCTTTCCCGAACATGGAGAAGACGCCCGAGATTACCAGGATCGTCACGAAGGCGATGATCAGAAACGAGACGCTCATGTTTTTTGCCTCTCCAGCGTGTTCCTCACCACGATACGTCTCCGGAGGCCGGCACTTTATGACCTAAAGCGCCGTCGCTCTCCGAAGAATGCTCTTACTAGCAGCGCTTCTTGGAATCCGACGTCCCAAACCCGCATTACCCTTTGTAGCCCGAGCAGGGGATGCAATGGGGCTTGCCGTCCTTCAAGCGCACGTAACGCTCGAAGACCACCTCGCCGCAGGATGCGCAGATTGCCTTGTTGAAGGAGCCTTTTGGCGGCTGGTACTGGAAATCGGGCCGCTCCGTCACGGCATAGACCTCTTCATCGGGCTGGCTCAGGGTCCAGTTGATGACCTCCTGGGTGACGGCGGGCGGGATTTGTGAGGGCTCGATTCCCTTTTTCCGGAGGGCGAAGAACTCGAAGGCGCCAAACTTTTCAAGGAAGGGTGCCCTCAGCGCGAAGCGAACGGGGGTCTTGCCGGGATACCAAAAGGTTGCGGCGAGCTTGCCCCAGTCCGTCTTCCTCATGAGCCCCTTGGCGAAGGTGGCGCCGGTGGCGACCTGAATGCCATCACCCAAGCACGTCTGGGGATGGCCCTCGCCGATTTCAAGGAACGCATGGAGAGCGTGGTCCTTCTCCCGTTCGATGCCGAGCTTGTCGAGGGCCAGCAAGCCCATGCGGTAGCCCAGCGGCATGAAGGGGCACCGGTGTCCGTGGAACTCGAAGGCCCATTCAGGCGGAACAAATTGTGTTTCCATGTTTGCCTCCTTAATTTCTTGCAGGAAAATGAAGTCTTCTAAAGCGATAACACTCTCACCTATCCTGAAGCGGGCGTCATGGTAGTGAATCGAACCGGCCGTCGGCCACCGAGCGCCGCAGGGGCGCGTGGTCGAGCCAGCCCGATTTCTCCACGGAATGGCAGTCGAACTCGGCGACATAAGGTTTGATGTCCAGCAGCGGCGTCCCGTCCAGGATGTCAACGTCGGCAACTTCGAGCGTGTTACTCGCAACCTGAAGCAGGCGAACCACTGACATCCCGATCGCGTTGGGTCGACTGGGCGCGCGCGTGGCAAATACCCCGCGCTCGCGGTCGTCAAGAAAGGGGATGACCAAGAGCTGCGGCTCCGGCGCCCGGTCAAACCAATAGATCAACCAGATCCGCTCGAATCCGTCCAGGTCCTTCAGACCGTCTCCGTACTCAGGGAAAACCTCGACAGTCCCTTTCGCACCACCAGACCGCGACGGTTGGATGGGAGTTCCCGTAGGCTCCTGGAAAGGGGTTCGGATTATGCCGATCGGCCTCACTCGCATCTCTCGCAGTTCGGCGTTTTGCGAATTCACGTGGTCACACTCCCCTTGAAGTCCTGAAGAAATGAGAAACAAGCGCCGGCAGAGCAATCCACGACTCTCTCGCCAAACCAGCTCCGAAGTCTGGCGATAGCGCCCATTCCGGTGCAGTGACACGGGGCCACGACCCCGATCCGATACCGGTCAAGCGCCGCGCAGGTTAACTCAATTCTTTCCTCAGAGGCCTCGGCAAGGTGCATCCCACCCAAAACGGCATGCATCGACCTCTTCCCTGTCAGTTTCGCGACGTAATCCAGCGTGTTGACCACGCCCGAGTGTGCGCACCCGAGGACAACCACAAGGCCGTTGCGAGATTCGACGTAAAGTGCCTGGTCATCCGCAACGACATCCTTCCGGGTGCATTGTTCGTCCAGGAAAAACGGTCCGCTCGCATTCTCAAACGTGGCCCAACGAGGAATCTGGCCGGTGACCGATACTCCGGAGCAGATCCGCGTTGGCCATCTTGTGAAGGTCAAATAGTGACCGCGTTCCAGAAGATCAGACGCGACCCGCTCGGGGATGCCAATCGACCGGCTTCGAGTCTTCTCTCGTCGTGAGTACTTGGATTCGAAAGCGAGCGGATGGATATATACGACCGCCCTTCCGGATCGCGCAAGAACTCGCGGCAGCCCGCCGGTGTGGTCGTAGTGGCCGTGGCTGATCACGATTGCATCCGTCTGGCCCAAGTCAACAGCGAGTTGCTGGGCATTTGGCTCCAGTGCCTCACCTTGCCCCGTGTCAAACAGAATCTTCCGCCCCTCCGCCTCGATCCAGAGCGACAGCCCGTGCTCCGTTCTTAGACGGGACTCCCGCGCGGTGTCATCGACAAGAACCGTGATGCGCAGGTGTGGGATCATGACCGCACTCGGAAGCACCTCGCTTGCCATCGTAGCCGCCCGTTCCGCATTCAGCAGCGGCTTCCGCCGCACCCTGCTGGATCCGTCGAACGATCTCCGAAAACGCGCCTATCGCCGGCCCCGTAGCGGGATCCATTGCGAAGGGCTTGCCGCTGTCGCCGCCGCAGACAACGTTCGGATCGAGCGGTATGCTCCCCAGGAACGGGACCCTCATTTCCTGCGCCAGCCGCTCTCCCCCACCTCTCCCGAAGAGGTTGACTGCCGCTCCGCAGTGCGGGCACACGAAGCCGCTCATGTTCTCGATGACGCCCGCGACCGGCAGGGAGACCTGCTGGCAGAAGGTGATGCACCGTCGAACATCCGAAACGGCGAGTTCTTGCGGCGTCGTTACGATGACCCCGGACGCCTGGCGCCCAACCAACTGCGCAACCGATAAGGGCTCGTCGCCCGTTCCAGGTGGGCAGTCGATAACCAGGAAATCCAATGGGCCCCAGGCCACATCCGACAGGAACTGCCGGATGACCCCGAATTTCAGTGGGCCGCGCCAGATCACCGCATCTGAGCGCTTCGCAAGAAGAAAACCGATCGACATGACGGCCAGGCTGTCGCTGAGCATTACTGGCAGCAGGGATGTGCCATCCGTCGCCAGCGTGTGGTTGTCGAGACCCATCAACATTGGAATGCTCGGCCCGTGAATGTCCACGTCGAGCAGGCCAACCTTGAAGTGCTCCGCAGCCAGGGCGACGGCGAGGTTCGCAGCGACTGTGCTCTTCCCGACGCCTCCTTTGCCGGATAGTACGATCAGTTTCCGGCTGATCTGCTCCATTCGCTCATGGAGCCTGCGCTCTTCTTCCTGCCTTGAATCCACTTCCGATTTTGCGGGCCCTTGCTGTGATTCAGTCACCATCGATTCAGTTCCTTATTGATGAATCCGAGCTTTCCATTGCCTCTCAGAAGAAGGCCTTCTCCAGTTTTCCCCAGCTGAAAGGAGGAGCCAGCCTGCCCTCGACCACCGCGACGGCGTCCGGCGGGCTGGTGAAAGTGCGCGCCCGGCGCAGTAGAGTGGTGTCCCCGTTTTTCCCGGAAATACTGCAGTCGATCGCGCCCGTCGATGCCTCCATTAGCCGATTGCTCTCCCTTCACGTGGAGCGTTGACAAGCCACCTTCAGAGCAAGTATACTATAAGTGTGAGTTGCACTCATAGCACCCAATTGTCACGCGATGCAGAAAGGCCCCCGTTTTCCAGGTTGCACCACCAGAATCATGCGGTTCGGAAAACAGTGGGACCGCTGTGGTCCTCCAGTGCGAGGAAAGCCGAGGAACAGTCGGCGGATTGCAGGTATGTCCGCCTGGCGAGTGATTTGCCGGTTGGGTGCAGACGACTCAGTGCATCGTGGCCAGAGGATGGGCGTCATTCGCTTTGGTTTCCGCGCCCGGGTTTACCGCCTCCAAGGTGCCGAACTCACTGCCGTCGCCAGTCAACGGACTAAAACCGGAGTGACGATCGTTGGGCACATGGCTGAAAAGTAATGGAACGGTTATGGCTCGCTCATATATGATGCAGGTCGGGTGAAGTTGTTTGGTGGCGTGTCAAAAGGAAACAACAAACCATGGGAAAGGAAACAATGAATTATGCGAATCGCTATCCCTTTAACGAACGGCCTGATGGCCCAGCATTTTGGGCATTGTGAGCATTTCGCGCTCATCGATGTGGACACGACGACCAAGAAGATCGTCGGCTCCTTGCAGGAGGCGGCCCCGGAGCACGAGCCGGGGCTGTTGCCGCGCTGGCTGCGCGACCGCGGGGTCACCGTAGTAATTGCAGGTGGAATGGGTGCGCGCGCACGAACTCTTTTTGCGCAGGCCGGAATCGAAGTGCTGACCGGAGCCGAAAGCCGGGAGCCCGAAGTGATTGCGCGGGACTATCTCAACGCCGCGCTCGTCACCGGCGTAAACTCCTGTGACCACTGAGCCGCCAAGCGCAAGCAGACGACGCTCAAATGCGTTGCGGCACCCTGAACAGAGCGCAGAATCAATGGCTATCGCCGACCGTCCGCTTATAGCTCAGCCGAACGACCGTTGCTTTGTATGTGGAAGCCGGAATCCCCATGGACTCCGGCTTTGTTTCGCGCCGGACGGAGACCGCGCCGTAACCGCTGTGTGGCGGACCAGCGAGGTCTGGGAAGGGTTTAGGGGCGTGATTCACGGCGGTATCGTTTCCACGGTGCTCGACGAGGCAATGTCAAAGGCGGTCGCTACTGCAGGAATTCGCGCGCTCACCTGCGAGCTTCGCGTGAGACTGCGTCAGCGCATCGAAGTTGCGGAAGAACTACGGATCAGGGGCTGGGTGGTCGAAAAGCGGAAGCGGAGGATCGTGACCGAAGCGACCCTGAAGGACGGTAACGGCTTGGAGCGTGCCCATGCCTGGGCCATCTTCCTGGAACTCCAGCAGTGAGGCTGGCGAAATCGCGTGTCAGCGGCGTCCATCCCGAACGAACGCCTGGACGCCGACCGGCAAGCGCGATGGGCCGCGCTAACAAGTGCCAATGCGCCCTCGGCGCGCTTGCTCGGTCCGCTCGTCTTCACAGAAGCAGCCAATGCGCTAACCACCGGGATCAGGCCGCTAGCCACAATTGCCCTTGTGACATCGTGCTCTCAGGGAAGCAAACACGCATTTGTCTGTTAAGGAGCCGTCGGATTCTGTCTCCTCCAACGAAGGACCCACGGCAAATAGAACTTGCCGTGGCCCCTCGCTGCGCAACGAGATCGAGACCATGTAGCAGGAACACGATCGGTTCATGCAAGGCCTCAGCGAAGAGCAGAGGGCGGCCCTCCAGGACCGTATTCGCAAGATGGACCAAGCCCGCGACCGCAGCCACACGCAATCTCAACAGATGGACCAGGAAATGAGCCAGGCTAAGCCGGACGCCCAGCGCATCGGCGCACAGGCTCGCGAGATGGAAAGGGTGGCGAAGGACTGGCGGAAGCAGTACCGCAGTCTGGGCTCCGACATGGGCATTCCCAGTGAATGAAAGGAGAGAAGCAATGAAAATCAATCGCGATTTGAAAATGTTGCTGGTTCTCACCGTGGTGTTGGGGGTCGTCGCACCCCTCGGCTTCGCCCAGCGACGCATGGGCGGGGGAAAGGGCATGCCAAAATACAACCCCTCCACCGAGGTGACCCTCAAGGGGACGGTCGAGAAGGTCACCGAGAACACCAGCCCGTTAGGGTGGCCGGGCACACACCTCACCGTGAAGGCGGGCGCGGAGACTCTCGACGTGCACGTCGGGCCCTCAGACTTCCTCACGGCGAAGAAGTTCGAGATCGCCGCAGGGGACCAGGTCGAGGTAGTCGGGTCGAAAATCAAATATGAGGGTGCTGACGCTCTGCTGGCCCGCGAGATCAAGAAAGGGGATAAGAGCCTGATCTTGCGTAACGCACAGGGGATTCCGCAGTGGTCAGCGGGTCGGCGTCGCGAAACCTTGAGGTGGGTTTTCTGCTCAGATGGGGAGAGCCAGGGCCGGGCCTCTCCGTTCTCTTTTCGGCTGTCTGTTCCTAACTTTCCTCCACCGTTCACGAAATTTGTGCTTGACAGAGTTATGAGCATATGCGCATAATAGTCGCGTTGTCGAGAGTGAGTGAACATGCCCAGACCACCCCTTTGCCGCCGCATAGCTCAACAGCCTGACGCCACCTACTTCAAACCGCGAGGCATTCCTCTCCACGAGCTCGAAGAAGTAGTGCTGACCGTTGACGAATTGGAGGCGCTGCGCCTCGCGGACAAGGAGGGAATGTATCAGGAGCAAGCGGCGGAACGGATGAACATTTCGCGGCCCACCTTCGGCCGGATCGTCGAGACCGCGCGCCGTAAGGTGGCCGAAGCGCTGGTGGAGGGCAAAGCTCTAAGAATTGAAGGAGGGAATTTCGTCATGGCTGACATGCGAACTTTTCGATGCAGCGATTGCAGTCACACATGGCAAGTACCGTTCGGGACTGGGCGGCCGGCAGAGTGTCCAAGCTGCCACAGCCGGAACATCCACCGTGCTGAGGAGGAGCGTGGCGCATTCAGTCGAGGACGTGGATCCGGTCGAGGTGGCGGACGTTGCCGACACGGTTTTGGTCCCGGGCGGGGCAGTCGCGGCCAAGGTGTGACCTCATAAGCCAGAGCTCCAAGGATCGCGACCTCGGCCTGAGCGTTTCCACTTGACCGCGCGGCGAGGGCAGGCTTGCGAGGCAACATAACCTCAGCGCCGGACGGGGTTCTAACGACTGAACGTCCGTCACTGGGGGAAGCCGTTTGCGAATGGTTTTCCGAGCCTCTGCCCTGGCAGGAGAGCGATTCGCGCAAGGAAGTAGAGGTGATTCATGGAGATACCGAATGGGACTCAGGAAGTGGGCCGACGACCGACGGTGCCGATGGGAAACGTGGTTGTCGTCGATGACGACTACACGGACATGTGCGAGTATTGCCGGCTTTTGCAGCGGGCGGGATACGCTGTGCGTTGCTGTTCCTCGTACACAGAAGGGAAGGCCTGTCTCGATAATGGACCGGTGAGTTTTGTAATCGTCAGCGAAAGCACTCCTGCTTTCGAGGGCCGGGACGTGCTGCAAAGGGCAATCGAGAAGGACCGCCACACACCCGTGCTCGTGCTCGCTCGCAGCGTGGACATGAATTGCTACCTGGAAGCCATGCAGTTGGGCGCCTTTGACTACCTGGAGAAACCCATCAGCGCAACCGAGATCCTGAAGCTGGTGGCCGCACATATTCGTAGCCGGAACTAGGCCGCCCAGCGGGTGTCGCAATGCCGATCATAGCGTGGGTAGTGGTCTTCAGCTTGCTGGGTAGTCTGGGAGTAGTGCTTGCCGCGGGACTGCTGCTGCTCTCTGAGGAGGAGAGACGTCGGCGCTTACTTGCCAGCCTCGTCAGCTATGCGGTAGGGACGTTGCTCGGGGCCGCTTTTCTAGGGATGCTGCCCCGAGCCCTCGAAGGCGGGAACGGTCGGGCGGTACTATCAACGACGCTGTTCGGTCTTGTCCTGTTTTTCGTCCTGGAGAAATGGGTCCTGTGGCGGCACTGCCACCAGGCCGAGTGTGACATCCACTCTTCGGCCGGGCCGCTAATTCTGGTCGGAGATGCTTGTCACAATTTCGTGGACGGCTTTGCCATTGCCTCCGCTTTTCTTGCCTCGGTTCCGTTAGGGATTTCCACCTCTCTGGCAGTGATCGCCCACGAGATTCCTCAGGAGCTCGGGGATTTCGCCATTCTGCTGGAGAGCGGCTATACGCGAAGCCGTGCCCTGGTTTACAACCTGCTTTCCGGTGCCACCACCCTGCCGGGCGCACTGATCGCGTACTTTGCGCTTTCGGCGTTGAGCGCAATTATCCCTTACGTTCTGGCAGTCTCCGCCGCCAGCTTCATTTACATCGCCGCCGCTGACTTGATCCCGGGGCTGCATCGGCAGACCAGCCCGCGCTCCGGGCTTCAGCAGCTTGTTCTCCTGCTGCTGGGCGTCGCTACGATCTCGCTGGTGCGATTGCTCGGTCAGAACTGACCGGCCCGCGGAACTGTGCAGATGAGGCTGATCATGCGCAAGGCCGCCAGGCGCCAAGATCGCGGGGACGGTCTCGAACCCATGACCATGATAAAGACGTTGATTCGGCCATTGTGCACCGCATCGATGGTCGTATTGGGCGTAATCATCGCAGGGGTATTCGTGCCCGCAACTGTGACCGGAGAGAAATCTCCCTCGGCCCCAGCCCGTGACGCTGTGTCGATCACCACGGTATTCGACAATTATGCCGTGGGGCCCAAGCTGGCCACCCAGTGGGGATTCGCCGCGGTGGTGGTGACACCTGCAGCCAACATCCTCTTTGATACGGGTTCTGACGGTCGGATGCTGCTATCAAACATGGCCAAGCTGAACATCAGGCCAAAGGACATACACAAGGTCGTCCTCTCCCATGTTCACCCTGACCATCTGGGTGGCCTCGAGGAATTCCTGAAAGCGAATAGGGACGTCGAGGTTTACATGCCGGCGTCCTTTCCTGACTCGGTAAGGCAATCCATCACCTCTGCCGGCGCCCAGTACCGGGACATAAGCGGTGCCCTGCAGATAGATGAGAGGATTTCTACGACCGGCGAGATGGGCACACGGCCAATAGAGCAATCTTTGATTATCGAAACGAGCGAGGGGCTGGTTGTGCTCACTGGTTGCGCACACCCGGGGATCGTCAACGTAGTGAGAAGAGCCAAAGAAGTTGTGCCGAGCAGACCTGTGGCCCTGGTCATGGGCGGCTTCCATCTCGGTTCGGCTTCAGACAACGAGCTCGATAGGCTCATTCAAGACTTCCGACGGTTGGGGGTCAAGAAGGTAGCGCGTTCCCACTGCTCGGGTGAGCATGCGCGCGCACGTCTTCAAATTGAATACAGGGAGAACTATGTTGCAGGCGGAGTGGGCAGCGTACTGACCTTCCGGTTAAAGCGTCAAGGCAAGTGCAGTCAATCGAAGAGACCTGCCGCACCGGCCAGGGCAAAATCCCTTTCGCCAACTGCAGGGAGGTAAACCATGAGCAAGATCGGCTTGACGGTTGTGAAATCCGAAGCGGAGTCACCCCTTTCACCGCACTTTGGCATGGCGGGGTGGGTCCTGATCTACGATACGGAGACCCAACAGAAGATCTTTGAAAGAAACAGGCTGTTGTACGGCCGGGGAGTGGTCGAGATCCTCCAGCGGCACCGGTGTACCGACGCCATCTTCTCCAGCATTGGGCGGGGCGCGCTGGAAGGTCTTGGGGCCGGCGGCATCCGTGCTTGGTACGGGCCCGAGGGAGTGGCAGCGCCTGAACTCATTAAGCAGCTTCAGGAAGGGAAATTGGCCCGGGCGGAAGAAGCCAGCTCGACGGGCACCGAACATCGCGGCGGCGCAAGGGCCCGGCACAAATCGACGAACTGCTGCGATGAACGCGAAGGAAATTGCGCGGCACCGCGCGCTGATGCCGAGAGGCGTCGGCGTCGCCGGTGTTGCGCCCGCCGCGCGGTCTGACGGCGACTCCCGTCGGCGGCCACGCCAGGTTCCGGCGTTCCCCGCCGCCGATACAGGTCGGATCTTTGTCAGGCAGGTCGGGCCTAAGCGGCGGGTGCCGTTCTGTGGGTCGGTGGAACCGCTCCCGGCTGGACTGCCTTCTCTAGCTGGTCAGCTATTGCCTTGACGTCTTCCAGGGCTTCGCATTCGCCCAGGGCCGTCCCAAGCAGGCCCGCTTTGAACACCTTTGGATCATGACGTACTAGCCCAAGGGTGCGGGCTCCCTTGCCCTGCAACTCCTCGATCATGACCGACCTGATTTCTTCTGTCCCCACGTTATTCAGGATTGCCCAAACCTTGTTGATGCCCATTTCTCCGCAGAATCTGGACACCTTCTCTGCAATCAGCAATGATTCAGCAGTCGGATCAACCACGATGAGGACAGCATCTACGTTCCTTTCCACCCCGCGACCAAAGTGCTCGAGGCCAGCCTCCACGTCAATAAGCGTGACTTGATCTCCCCGGACCAGGAAATCGCGTGTAACCTTGGACATCGGTCCATCGCAGCCTTCGCAGGGCCGAGCAATCTTGCCTACCTGGAAGAGCAAAGCGTTGCCCGCCCGCACGAAGAACCTGGAGGGGATCTCAGCCAGTTCCATTCGCTTCTCCGTGACTGGCGATGAGTCCCCGATCCGCGTGAGGGGTGCAGGGTCGTCTACCGGGCAGACCACTTTCTCTCGTCCTCCGAAGAAGCTTATAAGTGCCTCGGGCCCTTCTCGACTTCCGAACAAGAGCCTTGCTAGGCCACCCGGGTTCGACGCGTCGCCATCAATCGCGATGACTTCATAGCCTCTCTCCTGTAAGGTCGCAGTCAGCAGGGCAACAATTGAGGTCTTGCCGCTTCCGCCTTTACCGCAGACCATCAATCGCATCCCTCGCAAGGGCATTGCGGCTGATGAGGCGGGCTTGGCAGTGTCTTTAGTCGAGTCACGCATTTTCCCCTCCTACTTTCAGCTGTCCGCGTTTGACGCCGTGTGCCGTTGGCGCAGGAACTTCGCTCAGCGGCTGCCGCACAAGATGATCGCGTCACGGACGGTCGGCGGTGCGATCACGGCCATACTTTGCCGCCCCCGCCGTCCAGAAGCGTTCTCCATAGCGAGTCACCTGCTGAGCGCGGTCGCTGGCGGCCAGCTCGCTCAGCAGCCTGCTCACCGATCCAGGGGCCCACCGATGCAGCGCACACACCAATTCCTCCTCGCGCAGGGGGTGACGGGTAATCAGCGCCACGACGGCGTCGAGGAGGTTTTCGTAGCCGGAAAGATCGAACTCGCCCTCCATCGGGTGGATGAGGCTGGCAGTACCGCCCAAGATCGCAGCAGCACGCATGATGGCCTCTTCGTCGGCGGGCTGCACCCAGGGCTCTGCCGGAGGTCGAATCGGCAAACTGAGGTGAACGGCGTCTGGGCCGATCCGGCGCAGGACCACAGCCAGATGTTTGAGCGCCTCCTCGCTATCATTCAGGCTTTTGGCAAGCATTACTTCCACCCACAGTTTGCCGCGGTAACCGTGACGGAAAGTAACCAATCCTTCCACGAGGCTGGCAAATGTCAAGTGCGGATGTGGGCGGTTAATCGTACGGTAGAGCGTTTCCGTGCCGCCATCCAGGCTGGGAAGGACAGCGTCGGAGGCGCGCAGCTCCTCGCGCACGTCAGGCCGGTACAGCAGCGAACCGTTAGTGATCACGGCGATCGGGACACTGGTGAGAGTCTTCACCTGTCGAATCATCCAGCCCAGGCTGGCATGGAGCGTCGGCTCGCCTGAGCCAACAAAGGTGACCCAATCGATCTCATCCCTCCGGTGGGCCTCCAGGGCGGTTTTCACCTGCTCGACGATCTGGTCGCGAGGAAAGTAGTCCCGACGGTCATTGATCAGCGGAGCGGTTCGACCCAACTGGCAGTAAACGCAGTTCCAGTTGCAGGTCTTAAGAGGGATGGGGTCAATCCCCAGGGATCGACCCAAGCGGCGTGACGGGACCGGGCCGAAAATGTATTTCATGGCCTCCGCGGTGCAGGCGGGGAACAACCCCTCGCAGCCTCCTTCGTGAAGTTACGCGCCCTCGTCCGCCGTGTCAAACATCCTGTGCACTCGGCTTGGCAGGGGCCAGGAGCGCTTAGAAACATCGGCACCTGCGCTTCCGTGTTTTCCCATTCAGCTACTCGTCGAAGGTTTCCTAAGGCCGTTGGGAGCCGTGTCGTCAGAACCAGCGATGATCGTGTCCATGAAGCCCGGCTGCTAGCTTAGCCCGTGGGCGCGGAGATAGAGCCAAGCTTGGTCAACGGCAGGTGTAAAACGGGGCCGCCGCAACGGGACCAGGCTCTACGGGGCGGGCAACGCGATCAGCTTTGGCTCCATCGTCACCTCATTGCGTCAGGGGGCACATCCTCCTCCGACCCGACTGTCAAACCCAGGAGCCACCCCCTGCGAGAAGTAAATCCTGCAACCCGGGAAGTAGCCACAAGGAAGTGCGCCAGCGCCTACCGTTCAAACGCTTGCCGTGGCCTTCCGCTTCATGGCAACCACCTCGCCGGGAGAGAAAAAACAGGGTGTTCGCTGCTTCAAGACATTCTGAGCTGTAACTACCGCATATGGCAACTTTCTGAGGTCTTGCCGACCACCTCCGAGGAAATGACAGAATCGAACTTCAGGACGCCGGCTACGGACCTTGATCAATCGAGTACAATGAACGGGTGCCGATGAAGTGGAGTGTCACGGAAGTTGCCTGGATCGGACCTGGCCTCCCGATCGTTAACTTCATCGGGCTTGTAACAGTAAGGGGGCATCGATGGAGACGAAACGAGATACGGATCAGCCGATCTTCAGAAAAACACCACCCCACCCGGAGCGCCGGCGCTTTCTTGTCGCGGCCTGTTCACTAGCCCCAGCTCTGGCCCTGGCAGACAGTCTGCCGCCACTTGAACAGAGCGGAAGCGAAGCCGCCTCAGTGGCACTTCCCACGGAGGCACGCGTGGACAGAGCTCTAAGGCAGTTCGGGATGGGTTTCCACTGTGCCCAATCTGTCCTAGAGGCCTACGCGGCGGATTTCGGGATTGATCCCATGGTGGCCCGGCGCATGGCCAATGCCCTCGCGGGTGGCTCAGGGATAGGCGGCGAGTGCGGGGCTGTGGCCAGCGGGTACCTCGTACTGGGCCTGCGACACGGGAGCACCACGCCCGCTTATGGGGACGTGGGCAAGGAAGCGGAGCTATTCGGGCGCATTTCCCGCTTTGTCAGCGAGTTCAAGAAACGTCATGGGGCCATAACCTGCCGGGAGCTATTGGGGGTGGACGTGTTCACTAAAGAGGGGCGAGAAGAGGGACTTCGCAAGGATCTCTTCATGACTCGCTGTCCAAACTACATCCGAGACGCGATCATGATCGTGGATTCGCTCGGCTAAACGCGGAACGCCCTGTTGGTGACTATTATTTCGAACGGGCACAGAGACGGGGAACCGTGTTCGTCATGCGCTCGCCAACCCGGGGTGTGATCCTGCGTCGCTCCTGACGAGATCAGGTAGTCGTCGCAGCCGGAAAGTCAGTGCTGGGAGCACTCCCGTCGGTCGAGCTGGCGCCTCAACTTAACCCTCTTTTCAAACTTGGTTGGGCCACTCCTATCAGGAAGGGCTCCCCTGTGACATTAAGACATAGGGGAAAAGTGTTACCGATCTCCCGCAGGCGCATTAGAAAGCCAACTCTTAAGCACTAAGTCGGGTGGATTGATTTCCCGCAACTACATTTCTGAGTCCGGTCATTGACGGGGCACAGGAACCTCTGCATCGTGCGGGTGTAGATTACACTTATAAGATATTTGCTCTCTTCGTTGCTTGTCAGTTTCACGCGCCTTTAGGCGCGCACGGGGTGTTGGGTCCGAGATTTCCCAAATGGGAAGCAGCTACTGCGGGTGGTGCAGGTTGGTCTAGGGCGTAGGGTCGGCCTCGGGAAGAGTGTTGGCACCAGGCTTCGGCGCAGGCAACACGGCTCGATGAATGGAGCCCTCAGAGGTAGCTGTATTGGCTGGCGATGGGCACAGAAAGGGCCTAGCACGATGCAGTACGTTTGTTGGCACTTTTGTCCTCGAGTTCGCGCACAGCAAGCGCACGTTAGTGTTGGTGGAGCGGAGGGGATACCCCAGCCACACCAGTGTGCGGAGCGATCCCCGCTCAGGACCGTAGTGAGTCGCGTATCCCCCCAATCAGTTCGAGCCTCCCTCCCACTTACATCACTCAGCGCAGTGGGCCATCAAGGCAAAGGCTCGGTAGTGCGTTTCCCGCTCCTGCATCAAGGTGTCTGCGAACCTCAAAAGGAGATTGACCTATGAGTCTGCGAGACTCGGCCGCTGAAACGGCCACGCTAACTGAGAAGACGCACAAACCGATTCCCAAGAAGGCTATCAGCGCGCCGCAGGCCTTGAACGAAGCGTACACCTACGCTAAGCCGTC
>Ga0315280_10007376_pt1 | contig 14792 bp, 15 predicted proteins | sample YL17G06_40_MG_FD_203697 | JGI IMG/M metagenome (GOLD analysis project Ga0315280, IMG submission 203697) | Sediment microbial communities from Yellowstone Lake, YNP, Wyoming, USA - YL17G06_40 | ecosystem: Environmental > Aquatic > Freshwater > Lake > Sediment | place: USA: Wyoming | collected...
CAGGCTGCACGCGAGAGATGGGGTTCAGAGAAAGGCTTGAAGGACAGGATAGACATACTCTCACTTCTACTCTACTCCGACTGGAAACCTGAAATCCTCAAAGATCTGACAGCGAAGTTCGATCCCGCAATGCATTGTGTAGATGCTCTTTTCAGGACCGTGAAGGAGAGTCGAGTCGAATACCAGTATCTGGGCCTCAGATATGAACGCGAGGGAAGAAAGCTGAGAAGCACCATCGAGACGCTTATGACCTAGCCGACACCGCAGCGCCCATCCTCGGCCTCTCAGCATCGCCGCGCAGCCCGACCCAATGCACAACACAAGCAACCACGGGTCGAATCAGCGCCCTAAGTAGCTCATCCCAAAGTCCAGCCAAGAGGAAATGAGAGTAAGAGCATCGAGATCGCCAAAGAGATTCTTCGCTGTCTATCTCTTCCTGAGGCGATGATAGAGTTCGTAGCCTTCAGAAGACGATCGACTGGTACAAGGGCAGCTAGTGGTGGTGGCGACCGTTGGTCAGGTCAATGCGTTAGGCATTTTGCAGTGACTTTTGGAAGGCTCGCCTCTGGGTTCTGTCGTCGTGCTTTGGCAATCAGAGCTACACGAAGTTTAGCGATACAGGCGCAGCTCCAGAACTGCGAAGGCAAAGTCCGATGCGCCTAATGCGAGGGAATCAGAGAAGTCTTTGCCTGACAGACGCGAAAGGCATGCAACTCGTTCCTATTCGTTCTCTTGATTGGGCAGGATTCGACGGGTGCTAAGGTGCCAGCGTCATTCTACATAATGGCGCTAGCTCTTCCAAGCAATCATTCGTACACGCCACCCGGCGCCGTCATTCAGCGGGTGATTGGAATTGGTCGAGCCACGCATCATACCCCAGTTCCGCTATTTCCGCCCGGAAGCGGTCTGGCGTTTCCCATTCCAGCCCCGCCACCTCAACGTTCCTATATTTCATAAGAGGAGAGGACAGGGAACCAGACGCATGATTAGACGAATATGAACGAGCGTATTTGAGTTCTCGCAGTATTGCACCGCTATTGGGTCAGAGCCAAGCGGGTCCCTCCCCCCACCATTGTAGGTTGAGATTGGGGTAGATGCGCGCTGAAATCGTCACATTCGCTCAAAATCAGCCCGTTCTAAGCTGAAAGACGTGAAACAGAGCTCCACGGTGCCATGGCCGCTGCCAAGAAATGGAAAGTGAGCGAGCGCCTGGGAACAGGTGGTCAATTCTTCAGCTCAGCATTTCCTCTGATGTCGAATGTTATCTCTGCTTTCGCAATGCGACGATCTTGTCTGTTCCCTCTCGTCGCCGGATAATGTAGCGATGAAGTTCCAGTTTCGCCAGCAGCCTGCTCATTGCGTATCCTTCCATGCCTAATTCCTCCGCGAGTTCAGTTTGTTTCTTCGGACCGGATTCCTCAAGATGCATCAACAGTCTGACCGCTTGAAGTCGCAGGTCGCTCTGTTTCGGAAATAACTCCGCGAGCTCACGCTCCATATCCTCAGCCAGCCTCTCAACCGTAACCGCCTCCTTCACGACTGTTGCGTCGATGGGCCCTTCCCTGCCTGTCTCCCAGTGATGGAGGGTGACCGTGATGTACCTTAGGAAGCGGCGAAAAATGCCGCGACTCGTCCGAGCGAGCGTGAGAAGCGCGTCCTCCGTGAACGGCTCGATCGCCTTGAAGCGTTTCCTATAGGCCTCGAGCATCTGCTCGGGCTTGAGAGGCTCAAGCTCGACCTTCTCCATCTTGTCGAAGAAGAAGTGGTCACGGAACATCTCTTTCTGGATTGCGATTACAAGGTTTGGTCTCATCTTCGAGATAGGTCGCTCGAGATAGGGAGTTCCACAACCAGTACATCTCCTCCAGATCCCTCGCCATCAACCTTCGGTCCGTCTTGGAGTAGTCTGGAGTGTCGATCAGGATCAGCTTCTTCTTTCGAAGCATATTCAGCCACGAGTTCTGCCGCACTACACCGATCGCAGGCCTACCTAATCTCGCTGCAGCCCACTCCGGATTGAGCCGCTCAGGATTCTTCTCCAATTCCTGAGAGATCAGGTGAGGAAAATGCACTCTCACTTGCACCATCAGCGCGCCCAAATACTCGCGACGAAACTCCGCTGAGGCCTCATGTGTGTTGTTCAGAAGGCTTGGAAGAAGTTCTGATTGCCTGCGCCATTTGAAGCGGATCACGTCCTGTCCAAGGTCAGGTGGGTCACCGGACTTGTGTGCCTTCCGGTATTCTTCGTCCTGAAGAAGCATTCTTCCTGATAGTATTGCGAGCAACGCACTGCTCTTCCCGACTCCCTGAAATCCAACAAGGCCGAAGACCCCGCCACTCGTCGTTTCCAATTTGCGGATTATCTCACGAATCGCGTCAGGCCACATGTACCAGTAGAAAACCCAATCCAGTTTGCGGCTCTCAGAGGCGAGCTGGCTTGCCCAAGAGTAGATTTCACTTGTCGGAACGGAGTTGTCTGGCTCAGGTTTCTTTGAGCCAGAGCTGAGATCGGATGCAAGCTTTGACGTAGCCACATCCCACGGAATAGGCCGCGCTGTTGGGGGTATTTCACTGAAAGAGGCGGTTGAAACTAGTCCGTTATCCGTGCCGACCGCTGCTCGTTCACCTGTCAGTTCGGAAGGTAGCTCATCCACAACGGCTCGGATAGCTTCCTGACCTCGGGCCTAGAGCTCTCTGATTTGATTTGTCAGTTTCTGGGGCGGTCTATTACGGATCCTAGATGATGGTCGCCTACTCCTTGCGTATCATGGACGTGCGTTTGATCTGTTCTGTTCCTTTGACTCTCTCCACGACCAGAAGTCGGGAGCTTGCGCTCGCCGTGTTATAGTCACCAATGACCAAGAAGCATGAGGACCGACACGGTTAAGGCTGCTTGACTTACGTACGTAGTGGAGAGATATGGTGCCTCATATATACGGGCCTTCCGTGCCTCCACACTTCGTCGCTTTGTTGCTCATTCTCCTGATTAGCGTTGTAGGCCTGGGTCCTCTGGTTTACGGCACTTCCCCATCAGTCCAGAACGCTGAGGCTCGTGAAGCACTTGAAGACCCTGTCATAGCAGCTGCAGGCGACATTGCGTGCGACCCAGCTGATCCCAGCTACAACGGTGGTCTCGGCACAACCACAGTCTGTCGCATGAAGTACACATCTGATTTGCTCGTGAACCTGAATCCAACAGCAGTCTTCACGCTTGGCGACAATGAACAGTCGGACGGAGCGCTCTGGAAGTTTCAACAGTCATACGACCCGACCTGGGGGCGTGTCAAGTCAATCATTCATCCAGCAGTGGGAAACCATGAATACGGAACTCCTGGGGCGTCAGGTTATTTCAGTTACTTTGGGGCAGCTGCCGGTGATCCGTCGAAGGGCTACTATAGCTACGATATTGGGGCTTGGCATATCATCGTTCTCAACGGCAACTGCGACAAGGTCGGAGGCTGTGGGGTAGGTTCTGCTCAAGAGCAATGGTTGAAGGCCGATCTTGCTGCTTCTCCAGTCGCTTGCACACTTTCCTACTGGCATCAACCAAGGTTCAGTTCGGGGGGTCATGGTGACAACGTGGCCTATGATGTGTGGTGGCAAGATTTGTACAACGCCGGTGCCGACGTGGTGTTGAATGGGCATGATCACTACTATGAACGATTTGCACCTCAGACTCCGCTGGGCATCGCAGATCAGGTGTACGGTATTCGCGAGTTCGTCGTGGGAACCGGCGGCCGCAGCCACAGTTCGTTCGGATCTATCCACTCCACCAGCGAAGTCCGCAACTCGGATACATTCGGAATTCTCAAGCTGACGTTTCGCTCTGACAGCTACGACTGGCAGTTCGTGCCGGAGTCAGGCAAACAGTTTACAGATCAGGGAACTGGCAGGTGCCATTCTAGTACCCGTCCTCAGGCCCTCACTGTCTTAACGCTTGGAGACAGCATCACACATGGTTATCCATATGGGGCCAACGACCCTCTGCAAGCCGTCGAGAAGACCTATCCCTCAATCCTGCAGAGCAGGCTGAACAATCGGATCGGAGCGGGCCGCTACATCATTGTCAACCATGGCATCAATGGGTTGAAGGCGGAGGAGTTGCGGGCGAACCTGCAGACGCAGGGGTGGCTGGACGAGAATCCCGCAGCGGTCCTCATCATGATTGGGGGGAATGACCTGAGCGCGGCGACGGGCGTCGCCGAGTTCATGCGGTTAGCCCAAGAAACCGTCCAAGAGGTGCAAGATGTTGTCAACATCGTCAAAGCCCACGTTAACCCGGAGGGCGGGCGACCCACGATCATTGTCTCGGCGTTTCCCCCCAACCGGCTGGGCGTCTTGGCCAACCAAGGAATCATCTACTACAACGGCCTCTTGAAGAGTCAGTTGACAGGTGTAGACCTGTTCTTCTCCGACAACTTCGATGACCTCTACGATTCCGCATCCGGCCAGGCGAAGCTTGGGCTGATGTATGATACCGTTCATCCGAATGACGCCGGCTACACGCTGATCGCCGAGAACTGGGACGCGGCCTTCGTGCAAGTCATGGGCGATATCTTGGCTCGGACTCACGGGCTTGGCTTGTTGCGTGAAGAGATCCCGGCAGACGCAAGGGTTGCGCGTGCCTACGCGGCGGCGCTCCCTACCCACTTCGATTGGAGACAGAAAGACGGCTACAGCTGGATGACATCCGTCAAGAACCAAGCCTCATGCGGAAGCTGTGTCGCCTTCGCGGCAGTCGGCGCAACCGAAGGACAGCTCAAGATACAAGCGAACAATCCGGGCTGGAATGTGGATCTGTCGGAGCAGCATCTCTTCTCATGCGGGGGAGGACTATGCTGGCGGGGCTGGTACATCAGCAGCGCACTGAACCGCCTACAAGACTACGGGACACCTGACGAAGCCTGTTCTCCCTACCAATCTGGAGACGGTAACGATCGTTCATGCCCAACGAAATGCAGTGATGGGTCAGACTGGCAATCGAGAGCATACAAGATCTCAAGCTGGAACTGGATCGGTACCAGTCCCAGCGCTATTGAAGCGGCCCTCATGAACGGCCCCCTGGTTGCAGCCTTCGATGTCTACACGGATTTCTTCTACTACAGCGAGGGTATCTACCACCATACTTGGGGGAGCCTCGAAGGCGGGCATGCGATAGTAGTAGTGGGATACGACTCGAGCGAGCGGTACTGGATAGTGAAGAACAGCTGGGGGACCTGGGGAGAGAGCGGCTACTTCAGGATAGGTTTCGGAGAAGTCGGTATCGAACAAGAGGTTGCCTCTATTAGCGTATCCATAGCCACAGCGACAGTCACAGTCGCCTTGACGCGGACTGCAACTTCATACGCTTACGGAACGACAACAAGGACGGATACGAGCTACACAGCTACGAGCATTACCTCCACGAGTACGATCCCAACTGCCACAACCGTTGTCTTGGTTCCACTGACGGTGACCTCAACGATCCAGACCGTCCAGTATCTAACATCAATCCTCACCACGACTGTCACAAACTACACTGCCGCACAGACATCCACGAGCACAATCCCGACTGTCACAACCGTGGTCTTACTTCCATTGATCATGACTTCAATGGCCGAAAACACCCAATACCTCACGTCAATTCTCACAACGACGGTGACTAGCTACACTGCCACCGAGATCTCCACGAGTACGGTCGTAGTTCCCACAACCGTCACGATGGGTCCATCGACCTCAACAGTCGAAACCACGCAGGTTCTAACGTCGACTGGTACCACGACAGTGACGAGCCAAACAACCACGACCAGCACAAGCTACACTGCCACGGAGACCTCCACAAGCGCCACCGTGGCCTACACGACGGTAACCATTTTGCAAGGCCCCAGTCCCTTCCCGTCGGCATCCCTGCCTGGTGTGTCGATCGGCACGCTGCCGGCCGGTTACGAAACGAGTGGCCTCGCATGGCATTCGCGGCTTCAAAAACTCCTCACCGTGAGCGACGGCGGAACCGTGTCATCGATGAATACCGACGGCAGCGGACTGGTCAATTGGAGTGTGCCGGGTGATCTCGAGGGGATCTGCGTGGCGAATCCCCAGAGCGACTATGTCTACATCGGCGTCGAGCATCCCGACAGCATTTTCGAGTTCAACATCCGCACCGGCACGGTGACTCGCACGTTCAATCTCACGCCATGGATGACCGGTCCGGACAATCAGGGCCTCGAGGGACTCACGTTCGTACCGAGTTCAGATAGTGTCGAAGGCGGAGTCTTCTACGCTGGGCTGCAGGCCGATGGTCGCATCTACTTGTTCGAACTGCCGATCGTATCGAGCTCCACCAGCACGAATGTCACCTTCAAAGGCACCATCACCCTTGAGGCCGGGCTCGCCGACCTCTCGGATCTCTCCTACGACGATGAATCAGGCGTGCTGCTGTCAGTGTTCGACGGGCCCAACCGACTCAAGGCGACGACACGCACGGGTCAGTTGCTCCAAGAATGGCAGCTGCCCGGCACCGAACAGGAGGGCATTCTGTTTCACAACGGGGCGCTCTACGTCGGCGAGGACTACGGCGGAGCCTCAACCGGCAGAGTCATCCGGTACGCACCATTCTCGCTGCCCGTAATCACACCCCCGATGCCGACCGTCAACCCCGGCGACACGCGTGCCATCACGAGCTCCTCAGCCCACCTTGGCTTCATATCTCTTCTTGCTGTCACAGTTGCTCACAGAGCCACCGCTGGCAAGCAGAACGCTGCCAAGCGTAAACCATCCCGCCGGTTCTCAAGCAGGACGCTCGCATAGATTTCAGGAGCCGCCCAGTGCACGCGCGATACAAAGATACCATTTCTGATGCGAGTGATCCGTCTTCCATAGGTTTCCTGAAGCCCCTGTAGGGAACTGTCCCGTAGGTATGTGGCGGTGGTACGGTTCGTACGGCGGTCGGTACGCTTCCTATGGCAACCATCTCCTTGTTGGTTGTGAGCGGCATGGGGTGGCTCACTGGAGCGACCAATCATCTCGTGCGAAAGGTGGAGTTCACCTGCTTCCATTTCCCCTTGCCTCTCCGAACCTTCCGAGGCTTCCTCAAAGAACGTCCTTAGCAGGAGCTGAAAAGATCCAGCTTGCCCATTCACGTCATATCGGTAGAAGGGATCCATCCGGCAACCGGAAAAGCTCGTTTTCCTCGTGAGCTCATTGCAGACGCTATCCAAGAAGGAGTCTGTAACTCACTCGCCGACAGCAAGTTGATAAGCAAACGTGCAGCCTGAAATTCCATGGAGAATCTTGAAGAGAGCGCTAGAAGCAAAGGGCGCCTTGTTACTCATCGCTGGGTCCTATCCTTGGGAGGACATCGAGCTGCTTCTCAGAATCCAGAATGGACCCTAAGACATATAGCGAACCTGACGGGTTCTGTGCTGAGTCTCGTTGCGCGGAAGTAGCCAAACGGTCAGGCTTCCAAGATCAGTTGTGGCCGGGCTGTACGAAGCATCCGTAAAGTTCGAGCAGATCATCGAGACCATGGAAGTTATCCTAGACGGGAAGACAATGCAGAGAATCAAGTTGGGCGAGAAGCAGTACTGCAAGAAAGCTTACGTTCTCGCCCGAGACGCCGAAGAGATTCGAAAGGTTCTCTCTTCTTGAACTATACAGTGATCCTTCTTCGCGTCTTCCTTAGGCGGTTTCACCGTCTTCATCCAAGACTAAGACTGCAAGTGAGACGCCGAGTGCAGGAACTCGCGGAGAACCCTTACTTAGGGCTCAGACTAGTTGGTGAACTGGAAGGTTTCTGGAAAGACAGTGGGGAAGTATCGGGTAATCTACAGAATAGATGAAGCCAAGAAGGAGATCATCTTCTATGATGTTGATCTCAGAAAACGTGTCTATCGCTAGCAGGCAGGGTACAGGAAACGCCGAAAATCAACTGACCATAACAGAGCGAGCGCAAGCCCCCGACTTCCAGTCGAGGAGAGAGTCAATGAAAGCTTCGCACCGCCCGCTAGCGTTTGCCGCTGTGTAACACTACGTAGTGGGGCACATACAGCACAGTGACGTTGGCGGTCAAAATCGCATAGACTCTGTCTGGAGCGCGCAAACCACCCAAGATCCCGATCCAAAGAGTGTATGTGTGCCCTGTGAATGGCATCAACACGAAGAACTTGCCGGGCCCGGGTCCCAGCCAGTTCACATTCACGCTAGGGCCGATTAGGGATGGGTAGAACTGCAATTCTATTACGTCGATCGTGATGGGCCATGGTCCACGGTTCTGCAACTCCATAGTGAAACACGCGGACCCATCTGGGCAGTCGCTGTTCATGCTGGGGTTGATGGTCAAGGCGAGAACGTAGCCAGGATCCTCTATGATGACCGGGAAGATCGACCATAGAAGTACTACGCAGACAACCATGAGACCGACCACAGTTCTCTTCACCGTCGCCGCACCTCGCACGCTACAATGGGCCTCTCTCGCCTTACCATAATAGGATGTGTGCAGTCTACTGGCCTGAAGAGCACGTTGATACACGCCCCCACGCAAGACGCTACCTGAAATGCCTGGTTACATAAGGTTGAAATCGCGTTCGCACCTTCTCCTATGAAGATAAGGCGACGTGAAAAGCGGAGTGCACCAAACATCAAGAACTAGCACGAGCCGGCTGCTGAGCTGCTTGTGCTTTTCGATCCTACTATTAATTGTACTGTCTACGCTGAGATTTCCGGCATACGCTGGCGCCTCAGATCTCGCGGTTGAGAGCATTTGGCTTGAGAAGGCCTCAGCCCCTGGCGTGCCGGTGGCCGGAACCGATTTGGCCCTTAACGAGTCATTCAACATTGTTGCGAGTATCAAGAACCTCGGGCAAGAGGCTGCCAACGGGTACTATCTGGACGTGTACTATGACAATGACTACGGTCGAGGCGGGCCGGACAATATTACAGCAGGCGAGGTCCAGGAATGGTATGTAGGGCCCTTCACAGCCATGGCGGGCACACATGTCACACAATGGGTCGTGGACCCTGACAGTCAGATCGCGGAACTGAACGAAGAGAACAACGTGAAACAGTACACTTTCACCGTTGGAGGAGAGATCACAACCACAGCGACCACTACCTCTGCCTCAGCAACCACGAACTCCACTTCAACAACCACGAACTCCACTTCAACAACCACGAACTCCACCTCCAGTTCAACACCAGCAGCAACTGAATCGGCCATGACGCCCGCGACTATGACAGTCCAAACTACGCAGGTTGTGACCGCGACTGGCACGACAACGGTGACTGGCTACACAACCGTGACCGTCATCAGCTACACTGGTACTCAGATTTCGACTAGCACGATCGTGGTTCCCGCAGCTGCCACGACAGGTCCTTCACCCGCGACGTCGACAGGCCAAACCATACAAGTTCTAACAGCGACTGGTACGACGACGGTGACTGGCTACAGAACGATGACCGTCACTAGCTACACTGGTACACAGACTTTGACGAGTAAGGTCGTGGTTCCCGCAACCGGCACGACAGGTCCGCCGGCGCTGACCTCAACAGTTCAAACCACGCGGGTTCTAACCTCAACTCGCACAACCAGGATGACCGCCTACACGACCAAGACCGTCACTAGCTATACTGGCACGCAGACTCTGACGAGTACCAAGGTGGTGACCAGGCCAGCTGCTGCGTCGACTCACTTGACGTACCTTGGCTTCCTATCCCTATTCGCCGTCACTATTGGTCACAGAGCCACCGTTGGCAACCAGAACGTTGCCAAGCGTAAACGATCTCGCCGGTTCTCGAGCAGGACGCTCGCATAGGTTTCAGGAAGCTTCAAGTGCAGTGTCCGCGTGCTTCTCAGATTCACTCTGAGCAGAGGCCCTACTTCAGTAGCTTGAGGAACTCTTGGCGCGTGACCTTCGCTTCAGCCAAGATCCAGTTGAGAAGGTTAATGGGAACGACATCGTACACTGGGATCGTTAGTCTCCTTCCGTCTGGATGGCGTAGGAATGCGTGGCTTCCTCGTTGTCTCACTAGTTGAAAACCCAATCTCTGGAAGACTTTGAGCAACTCCTTCCCAGAAATCTTCCTGGGAAGTTTAGCCACTACACATCGACTTCTACGAGTTTCTTTCCTTTGAGCTCATCTTCGAGCGTTTCCAGATGCAGGTTGATTGCTTCCCTGATATTCTTCAGGGCTTCCTCCTCCGTTCGGCCTTGACTGAAGACGCTCATCTCCAGACATCTTGCAGCGAAAGTGCTCGTCTGCTCGTCTCTCTCGATGTAGACGTGGAATCTCCGATTCGACATGGGCTTGAGTACCGCATGTCATGTAGAAAGGTATTGCCTCTTATGCTTTGGCAAACCACGTCTTACGAAACCATTCATGTTCAGAAGCTTGATGATTTTCTTGGCCGGTGTGGATCTTAAGCTCACTTGAGAGGGCCTCTACAAGCAGGGCGTGTCAACGATCGCTATCGGTGAACTCACAGGCATCAGAAGCAACAGCGATCATGGTGGGCAGGGAAACGCGATGGTCCACAACTACTGGAGCCACAAGCATGTCACGGATAGGGTCAGGTGGACGGCTGAGGAGTACGACATGAAGGTTCGCACGATCTCGGAAGCCTACACGAGCCAGACATGTCCACGATGTCATTCACGACATTCGGTGTGTGTTCTGCGTGGTTTCCGATGTCTGGATTGTGGTTTGGAGGCGCATAGGGACGCAGTTGGCGTCTTGGATATGCTGTTCATTGCGGCGGGTACGCTGCTAGGCCAATGGTTTGGCCTATGCTTCTATCCTGGGATCGATAGCGGGTGGAACCGCAACAACGAGATGCCCACCCAAGCGAAGAGGATCATTGTGGAAGCATGAATCCGCACGACTTCAGTCGCGGAGAGAATCAAGTACCTTGAGTTCCTATCCTATTTGCCTTCACGTTTGGCCAGATGGCTACAGTTAGAAGCAAAGGTTGGAGGATTCGCAGAAGGGTCTCTCACTTGATTTCGACAGTTTCCACCCTGCGTTCCCTGTCGCTACACTTCGTCGACGACCGTGACACGATCCTTAGTCGTTTGACGTCCCCATACGAAGGAGATATCTGAGAGGTCAGAGAAGATAATAAGGACTGGAGATTCCGTATTGAAGAGAAGTTCCATTCCAGTCGCGGTCTTACTAGTCCTAGTGGTACTGCTCTCGGCGGGTTCGGGCCTCTACGCCGGCGCCTCCTTCTTCGCCCAGCAAGCCCCGGTCACAGTCACGACAACCATCTTCACCACGACGACCAGCTGGACCACCTCGACCATATGGTCCACCGTGACAGCAGTGGTATTAGGCGTCTGGACGACGGTGCAGTACACAACCAGCACAAGCACGGTAACAGTAACAGGCAGCACAACCCCGCGGGCGGCCAAAGCCATCACTGCGTACGGGAATGCACGGATTAGCACCGCTCAGTCAAAGTTCGGCGGCGCAAGCGGCCTCTTCGACGGCTCAGGCGACTACCTCTCCACGCCTGACTCGGCGGACTGGTACTTCGGCACAGGGGATTTCACGATTGACTTCTGGGTACGATTCAACTCAGTTGCCACTAGTCTAGGCATCTATAGTCAGTGGCTTGCCAACAATTTCGTTGAGGCAATATGGCACCAACCGACCGGTACCTTTTACTTTGATTCGGTAAGCGCAGGTGTTCAGCTATTCATATCTGGCTTCTCTTGGACGCTATTAGTAAATACGTGGTATCATATCGCAGTCGTTCGCTCAGGAACAAACATACTCCTCTTTCTTAATGGGGTTTTACAATCAACGACGGCGATTGGTACAACCTCGCTGCCCGACATTAACGCCGCCTTACATCTCGGCGTGTGGGACAATGCGGGTGCTATCTATTTCAACGGTTGGCTTGATGAGCCCCGTGTGAGTAAGGGTGTTGCTCGTTGGACAAGCAACTTCACGCCACCTACGGGCGCGTACGCCAGCGACTCTAACACTGTCCTATTGCTGCACATGGACGGCGCGGACGGCAGCGCCCAATTCCCCGATGCCGTGACCTAGCAACAGGATGCACCGGAGCCCTCTCGCTCGTTCCCCAGTCACGCCGATACCTTCTCTCGATTTTAAATGCTCGACAGTCTGAGAGCTATGTATAGGCAGGAGACAACCCTGAAAGGACGGCACGAAGATTGTGGTCGGACTGAGTGCTCGCGTGCCTGCGAAATTCGGGCCTCCACCTCATGAGGTGGATGCAGTGAAGGCCATTATCCTGGCAGGAGGCTACGCAAAGAGGATGGGGCAGCTAGCGGTCGAACTGCCGAAGAGTCTTCTGCCCATTGCGGGCAGACCAGCGATCGACTACGTGTTGGACAAGCTCGGCGAGATAGCACCAGACAAGATTCTACTTACCACGAACGTCAAGTTCAAGGACATTTTCGAATCGTACCTGATATCTAGGCCTTCAATGAACGTGGAACTCGTTGTTGAGCAGTCGAGAAGCGAAGAGGAAAAGCTCGGGGCAGTCGGAGCCTTGGCTGAGCTCGTTCCAAAGCTCGAGCCTGGTGACTACCTTGTCATCTGCGGCGACAACATCTTCACATCGAGCCTCAATGGAATGCTAGAGTTCTATCGAGAGAAGCGGAAGGCGGTCGTGGTGGTCTACCATCAGAAGAGCCTAGAGGAGGTTAAGCTAGGTTCCGTCGTAACGCTCGGAAGCGACAACAGAGTCATCAGCTTTGAGGAGAAGCCGAAGAAACCTACAACAACCGTCGTTGGAGCTTGCATATACATTCTACCGTACGAGTCGCTACTCAGAATCAAACAGTACCTGGACACGGGTGGAAACAGGGATGAACCCGGCAATTTCATAGCCTGGCTCTGCAGGCAAGAAGAAGTCTACGGCTATATGCTCCCCAGCTACGTCTGGGACATTGGAACACCCGAGGGCTATGAAGAACTACAGAGGCAGTTCACGAGTTGAGTTCGGGTTGTCGCGTCACTTCTTCTCGGCTTGTTTGAACTCCTGCCACGCCCGGTCGAATTCCGCTATCGTCTCCTCAGTTTTCTTGTGGTACGGCATCTGGGTCAGGATCTTGTAAGGGATCGTGATCACGTGTGTTCCGGCGACTGCCGCCTGTGCAACGTCCTCGGGCCTCCTGATGCTTCCAACGATAATCTTCGTTGGCGAGCCCATCCTGTCAAGCAATGCTCGTGACTCCCTGACGGCTCGCTCCGCATCCTCGCCCGCATCCTTCACCCGATTGAAGAAGATGCTTGCAAACGTTGCGCCTGCCTTGGCAGCCAACATCACCTGATTCACGGATATGAGTGCGGTCGCATTCGTCTTGACCCTCCGTCTTCGAAGCTGGCTGATAATCTTTAGGCCCCTGCCGTTTCCGAACATAGGCACTTTAATCGCTATGTTCTTCGGGCTCCACCTTGAGTACTCTAGAGCCTCCTTGATCATCTCCTCGTCGGTTCCATCGGTCCTCGTTAATTCTACGCTCAGAGGACCGTTCACAAGTGTAAGTATCTCTTGGACTCTATCCCTGAAATTGCATCCTTTTTCAGCGAGGAAGATCTTCTGGTTCGTTGTTATCCCGCTGATCAAGCCCCAAGGCAATATCTCTTTGATCTCTTTGATGCTGGCTGTGTCTAGGAAAATTTCCACTATGTGTCACTTCTTGCGGATCGTCTCAACCGCGTTGATTAAGCTTGCGGCTACGAAATCTGGGTGAGCGTCTTCCTGATCCATCAGCCGGCATAGGTCGCATTTCATCGATCCGATGAGAATCGTTGTGAACCCCGCAGCTTTTCCAGCTTTGACATCAACTAGGCTGTCGCCGACTGAGAACGATCTTGAAGGATCCAAATCGAGTTCGGACGAGGCCTTTAGAAAGAGCCCGGGTTTGGGTTTCCTACAGTCACAATTGACCTTGTATTCTTCCCTTACCGCGTCGGGATGGTGGAAGCAGTAGTATTCAGCATCCAAGTGAGCGCCTTCGAGTTCAAGCTCATTCTTCATCTTCGATCTGATCTCAGCGAAGAGTCTCTCAGTCATCTTGCCCTTCGCGATCCCAGGTTGATTGGAGACGACCGCAACTTTGAAGCCAAGTTCGTTCAGGGCTCGTATGGCCTCCGGAACGCCAAGAAGGAGCTTAAACTGATAAGGGTTGAGTGGTGAATCTATGACGCCGACCTCTGGGAAGTACGCAAGCTCGTTGATGACGCCGTCGCGATCTAGGAGGACGCCGCGGGTGCTCAAGTATTCTGGATCCTCTCTTTCAGGGAACTGCAGATAAGATGCTCAAGCGTCGCATGCCAAGACTCAACATAAGGTGTGGAATTCGCAGGCACCACTATGCATACGTCGGTCATGGTCTTGAAGGCTCCTCCATCGAAGCCGGCCATTCCGATAGTTCTAGCATGATTCTCTTTCGCATACTGTATTGCGGCTAGCAGATTCTGCGACCAGAGACCTGCTTTGTCCTGTCCCGATCCACCGTGGACGCTGATAGCTATCAGTACGTCGTCTTTCTCGAGCAGGTTCTTGAGTTGCTCGACAAAGATGCTCGCGAACCCGTCGTCGTTCGTCAATGCAGTCAACAACGGAACATTGTCCGTGAGGCTAGTGACCTTGAACCGTTTCTTTCCCTCAACTGCCGTTGTCTTCGCGAGATCGCAGGCGAAATGCGTGGCAGTCGATGCTGAGCCTCCGTTGCCTATGATGAAGATCTTGCTTCCTTGCTTCCAAGCCTCAAACAACAACTCGATAGTCTTGTTAATGTCGTCTTCAGATATGCGTCTAGCAACATCAGCGAATTCTG
>Ga0315280_10007377_pt1 | contig 14791 bp, 15 predicted proteins | sample YL17G06_40_MG_FD_203697 | JGI IMG/M metagenome (GOLD analysis project Ga0315280, IMG submission 203697) | Sediment microbial communities from Yellowstone Lake, YNP, Wyoming, USA - YL17G06_40 | ecosystem: Environmental > Aquatic > Freshwater > Lake > Sediment | place: USA: Wyoming | collected...
ACACCTGTGACAACACAAAACCCGAAAACTGGAATTCTCACATCAACCCAAGATATGTCACACCTGTGACATGGCCAGCACGCGAGCTAAATACATACGAATTCTTAGCTTTTTTTTGCAAACTTAGCATGTCAGAGTTTAAAGTGACAGGAACTTCGATCCTTCCGCTACTTTTCCGGCGAACTTCGGAATCTCGATTACTTTCGTCGCCCGCCGTCTTTTTGCGTTGGGATCTTTTTTCCTCAGTCATTACCTCGCACCCTGCTCCCGGATGCTTTTCCGCGACCTTCCCCGGTTTTTCGCCCGGGTTTTTCCGCGGCTCCCCGTTGCCCTTAGGCTCCGGTTCGGCCTTTACTGAGGACTTCAGTCCCCGTCGGCTAGTATTATAGAATCAGAAATATTTACGGCTTGTGAAACTATCCTTCAGATTTTTTATCCTTCAATCATCTTTTCGCATTAATTTTTTGTACGGATCATTTTCGTTATTAGTCCTCGTTTCCGACGGGATGGCCCTTTACATCACCCCATAATTAGGATCCTCGTGCTGCTTGATAGCGATTATCTCATCCAAAACCGCTAACTCGTCACCTGAGAGCAGGTCCTTTAGTTCAGTCTTTAGGGCAATCACCTGATCCCTGGGGATTTCCACGTATAAAACGTCCCCCTCCTTTATGGTGCGGTCGACAATTGCTCCCTCTATCGAAACGGCCAGTTCATCGCCGAGCTTCGCCTCAGGCACGGTCTTCTGCTCGCGCTGAATCTCGCGCACAATCCCAACACGTCGGCCATCTTTCCGCATGACCGGGTACTTTGGCTTTATCACCCCGCCCAACACATTCACGCCCACTATTGCCGGATGACTGCGCCTGAAAACAAATCCTAATTTCAGCGCGAACTTCCCAGGTTTGATGAAGTTTTCCAGACTCTTGACCCGGATTTCGTCCCGCTTCTTCTTGCTCCAATTTTCATAATTCTCAATCAGCTTGTAGATAACGTTTTCTTGTAGTATCGGGATGCCATCGCTCTCTGCTTCCTGCAAAGCATCTGGCAAAACCTTGACGTTGAAAGCCAGCACGGCCGCTAGTAGTGGGTCGCTTTTTTTAACTGTGCTGACCTCGACCACATCCCGCCTTGAGACGTCCCCGATATCTGCCCTGCGGATCGCTATTCCTCGCTCCCTGAGCTGCCCCTCGATGGCCTCAAGCGAACCAAGGGCATCAGCCTTGAGCACTACCCCCTTGATGTCGGCCTGCACCCTAATTTTCTCCATTTCTCGCTGCATCTCTTGCCATAATTGTTGGGCCTCTGACTCACCCTTGATGGTCCATAACGGGCTTCCTGCGACCGCGCCCTCAAGACCCGGTGCAGCAACCTTGATCCCAGCAGCTGCGGAAACCCGCTCAACGGGTCTAAACTTATCTTGGGGGTCCCTGATCTCATCGAGTGGCTTTGGCTGAAACAGCCCTCGAACCCTGGAGGTGATGACCTTATCCAATCCCCCCACCGCGAATGAATCACCTCGAGCCAGCGTTCCATCATAAATTATCACATCTATCGCCGTGCCCAGGCCAACCTCTTCCTTTACCTCGAGCACCGTGCCCCGAGATGGGCCGCTCACCTCAACCGTCAGCTCCTTTTCCAGGAAACGCTGGGCTAGACCGGCCAATATCGCCAGCACCTCGGGTAGCCCCTCCCCGGTTCTCGCGCTCACTGGAACGATCGAAACCTCCTTCCGAAAGTCGCCAACTCGGTCGAATCGTTCGCTCTCGAAGCCGAGCTCATGGAGCTCGCCTATCAAGTCGTAAATTTTGGCATCGAGCGAGCGCTGGATCTCGACGCGCTGCTTTGCGAATGAATCTAGGAAAGATGCCCGTGGTGTCGGCCGCCAACCGGGCAATAGATCTATCTTGTTTGCGGCTATCATGAATGGAGTTTTGTACGACTTTAGGATGGTTATCGACTCCAGCGTCTGGGGCATGAAGCCCTCGTTGATATCCACAACCAGTGCAGCTAGGTCGGCGAGCGCCCCACCCCTGCGGCGGAGGTTCGTGAATGCTTCGTGCCCTGGAGTATCAATGAACAAAAGTCCGGGCAGTTTTACCTCTATCCCTAACTTGTCAAGCATGGGGCCGCATATCTGCTTAATTGTCTCCAATGGCACCTCGGTTGCCCCTATGTGCTGAGTTATGAGCCCTGGCTCCGCCTCGGCCACGGCTGTGCCTCTGATCTGATCTAGCAACGAGGTCTTTCCGTGGTCTACGTGTCCTAGGACCGAAATTATGGGCTGACGCACTTTCCTCTCGACCATTTTCATCGCCTATTTCAATAGGTGTTAGCTTCTGATTTATAACTCGGCGCTGTCACACTTTTTTTCCATTAGCATTTTGAAGATCGTCAGGAGAACTAAGAAGGTATTTAAAGAGCGCTGTGGCTTAACTGAACTGGGTTCAGCATGGACGAGGAGAAACCTGGAAAACTTTCGAAGCTTGAGGAGAAGGAGCCCGGGAAAATTCCGGAGGAGAAGAAACCAGAAGAAATTCCAAAGGAGTTACCAAGGATTCCGATCGCGGTCCCAGTTATCCTATGCCCCCAGTGCTACCGGCCTATGGATATCGTAGGGAAAGTGGATGTAGAAGTGGAGGAGAGGGGACTTTTCAAGAAAACGAAAAGATCCGTTCCCCACATCGAATATCGTTGTCCTACTGACGGGGTTGAGTGGAAGGAATCGCTGGCGCGGAGAGCTTCGGGTGGGTGTTTCATAGCCACAGCGACATTTGGGACCCCCATGGCACACGAGGTAAACATACTCAAGAGATTTAGGGACAGTTTTCTATTGCGAAATCGTTATGGAGAAATTTTCGTCCACTCATATTATAGGTTATCTCCCCCGATAGCTCGAGCGATTAAGAGATCTGAGGTGATGCGGCGCTTCGTGAGGATCTTACTTGTTCCAATCGTTAATCTGTTCAATTTTCTTTATAGGAAACGACATTAGAGGTAAAGAGCAGGACCTCACGGCAATTATTGGGAGGTTGGTCGAATGAAACTAACGAAATATGTTGGAATGTTTAAAGGTAGAGATTGGATAGAACCTGAGATGCTCGGGAAGAATTCAAAAAAAGATTCACGAATAAACGATAATTGGTCGCGAGAGGATTGGCTAACGCTGGTAAAAATTGCAGGGCTCCTCAAGAAAGAATACAAGCAAGAAATTCCGCACACTTTCCTGCTCAATAAAACTCTTTTCATGCTGTTCTTTAACGACTCCTTGAGGACAAGGAACAGTTTTGAAGCTGGCATGACACAGCTAGGAGGTCATGCTCACTTTCTAGATCCGGCACAAATATACAGACCGGCGTTGCCGGGCGAAGATGTGCCGTACAAAACAGAAAGGATTTCAGATGTGGCTAGAGTTCTCAGTGAAATGGGCAATGCAATCTCTATTAGAATTTATGGAGATTCTGTGGAATGGAAGTATGGAAAAGGACACAAAATAATCCAGGAGTTTGCTCGCTGGGCTAGCATACCGCTGATAAATATGGAGGATGACATTTTTCATCCATGCCAAGCTTTAGCCGATTGTCAGACTATAGACGAGCATCTGAACGGCAAATACAAGAATAAAAAATATGTTATGAGCTACGCCTATTCAGGAGGGCTTAAACCGCTTGCAGTCCCGACGAGCTGTGTGCTCACCGCTACAATGATGGGAATGGATGTGGTTTTTGCACGACCAAAGGGTTTTGAGCTTGAGGATAATGTCATAGCCCGTTGCAAGGAATATGCAAACATGTTCGGGGGATCTTTTGAGGAATCAAGTAACATGGAAGAGGCCTTTGAAGGGGCCGATGTGGTTTATCCAAAGGCCTGGACCCCACGCGCTGCTTTGCCCGGACCTTGGGGCAACAGGACTGCTCCAGACAAGGAACTTGCCAATAAGCTGGCATTGGAAGCAAAAGGATGGATATGCAATCAGAAAAAGATGGACCTGTGTAACAAAAAGGCGATATACATACATTGTTTGCCCGCGGACCGTGGACAAGAGGTTACTGACGAGGTCATAGACGGGCCGCAGAGTGTCGTGTTTGACGAAGCTGGTAACAGGATGCATTCGCAGAAGGCACTCATGATAACCATAATGTAGGCATTATACCCAAGTTAGGGTCAAATTTTCACGATTCGAGAATTTCTGATTTCTAGAAAACTTGTCAAAAACATATTAATAGTCTGCTGTGCGGATACACTGATTGAGGAAAATCCAATGAGCGCGGAAGTTGAAAGGGGACTAAAGAGAATCGGTGTTACAGTTTCAAAACCTACCCTTGCCGTGATAACCATCATCTTCGGCGTACTAGTATTGATATTTAAAGATTTTCTTCAATTGATTGTAGGAATTTACTTGATAATACAAGGAATTCTATTGTTCCTCGACTACTTTGAAATAAGAATTGAGGTAAGAAGGAAATATCTTAGACGAAAATAAAAGTGAATAGAGAATACCTCGAAGTCAGAAAATCGCTAGGGTACTAAATGCCAAAATGGATTTCCAGAATCACCGTTTATTAAAATCAAGTTGCTGATGCAGCAAGAGAGAGTACGAAATTGATAATAATGCAAACAATTCCTAAAATTATTCCAGCTTCTCCGTAACTTTCTCTCCTACGTTGGGCACCGAATGCCACCGCTAAAATTCCGAAGATACTACCAAATATCGGCATTGCGATGGTGATAAACGCTACAATCCCCAAAATCAGGCTTGCGAGGCCAAGTCTAGTATGCTTTGCATGCGGTGATATAGCAGTCTCATCAGTTTGAGCAAGGCTTCCACCACATTTTGAGCAAAACTTTGCACCAGCAGGATTCCTGTTTCCACATCGAGGGCAGAACGGCAATTCAAACTCCCTTTAAAGTAACAATCCTGATAGTATTTTTTGTTTGGGTTTGGGGTTAAAATTTAACTCTTCGTTTGAAGCTCATAAGAAAGAATTTCAGACTTCTTAAAGAAAATTCGCATCTCCCGCTCGGCATTTTCGGGGGAGTCGGCGGCATGAATGACGTTTTTAAGGACTGTTATGCCAAAATCTCGTCGTACGGTTCCAGGCTCGGCCTTTGATGGGTCGGTTGCGCCTATGACCTGTCTAAGCCTTCTAACGGCATCCTCGCCCTCCAGTACCATCGTAACGACTGGGCCCGACATTGCGTACTCAATCAAACCACCGTAGAACGGTTTCCCCTTGTGGACCTCGTAAAGCTTTTTAGCCATTTTATTGTCGATCTTGATCATCCTCATCGCCACAACCTTCAGCCCCTTAGCTTCCAGCCTAGCGATGACCTGCCCGGTTAGGCCCCGCTCTACCGCGTCCGGCTTTATCATGGTAAATGTTCTCTCGATCATGTCTTGCCCTTTGAACGTCTATATCGCTCAGTCCACTTAACGCGGTGGGGTTTTCTTCCAAGTTTCACGTTTCGCTCGCACTTACTAGAACAGAAGAATAGGATGGTGCCATCTTTCTTTACGAACATCAGACCCCTCCCTGGCTCAACGCGACCCCCGCAGAAGGAGCACTTTCGCGCAGATGGCATTATGGCACCCTTATCTCCCGTGCCTCTCGCTCAGTCTCACGGAGCATGAGGGTATCGCCAACTCGCACAGGACCCTTGACGTTTCTGGTTATGATCCGCCCCTTGTCCCTTCCGTCTAGCACACGGACCCTAACCTGCATTATCTCGCCAGTTATCCCCGTGCGGGTGCGAATTTCTATAACCTCGGCCGGAATGCCGAGCTCGGCAGACATTTAGATCACTTCTTTAGTTCTTTGACGCGCTCTATTATATCTTTAACAGTTGAACTAGCCTCCCCTGCCTCGGCTATAGCGATCGCAGCGCACGGCACGTCTACGCCCGCGGCCGCTCCGAGCTCACGTTTGCTGGGCACGTACACGTATGTCACGCCCTTTTCATCGCAGAGTGCCGGCAAGTGTGCGACAATCTCAGGGGGCTCGACATCTTCAGCGATGACCACGAGCACGACATGCTTGCGCTCTGCAGCCTTAGTCGCTTCATTCGTGCCCTTCCGCAACTTACCTGTGTCCCTAGCTACCTCTACTGCCCCGTAAACCTTGTCCGCAAGCTCCTTCGACACCTCGAATCTAACGTAAATCGGCTTAGCCAATCAAACATCTCCTCCAAGTTCACCTCATCGTTCATAGCCGCTTTGGCTCGTATCCTCTGGGTTGGTGGAGTTTTTAAGGTTTCCTAACGATGGCCGTAAACCGCCACAAACTTCGGCTTTACTTCATCGATTCTCACGAAGCCGTACCGTTCAAACTGGACTATATCCCCCATCTTGAGGCTCGCAACGGCCAGCTCAGCTAACCCTTTATCGCGGGAATTATCCGGCTTTATTACCTCCACCTCGATCGCCCCTGCAGAAACCCACTGAATCTTTGGCACGTCAATAAGTTTAAGGCCACGGAAGTCCGCCTCTGCAGCCGGGCTCAGCGAACCAAGCTCAACGTTCATGAGATCCTTCAGGCGAAACATCTGCCCTTCCCGCATGCTTGATAAATCTTCCTTCGGCAGATATACCGTCAAGTTGCCCCCTTCACGCAGGAGCGGAACCTCTCTTTTGCCTCGATTTGGATCGCTAGGGTGCAGTCGCAGATGAGCATAAGGCAGCTCCGGCACGTTTCGGATGGTTAACTTCACTGGGTTAGGAACGAAGAAGTATCGATTTGCAGTGGCATCGACGAACTTGCGGTTGTATGCGGCGAGAGTTTCCCAGCTAAGAGCGGCATCCACAGGCGTTGGGCCGACGTCTAGGATGACTTGCCTTATCGCCTTGGGCAAGAAGCCCCTTCGCCTGAGCGCCGCGATGGTGCCGAGCCGGGGGTCATCATAGCCTGAGAACTCTCCGGTCCTGATCCCCTGCATCGTCTGAGTCTTGCTTAAAACAGCCCCTCCAATTGTTAGGCGCCCGTACTGCACAGCGGTTGGATATTCCCAGCCTAGGTGCTCGAAGAGGGTGCGCTGCCGCGTCTCATTCACGACATGCTCCTTTCCTCGGATGACGTGCGTCACGCCCATATCGTGGTCATCGATTGAAACCGAGAAGTTGTAAAGAGGCCAGACCCTGTATCGGTTGCCCACACGAGGATGGGGGGCGCCCACGACCCTCAGCGCTGGCCAGTCTCGAACGGCAGGATTCGGGTCCTTGAGGTCCGTTTTTATCCTAACCACGGCCCTTTCCTCACTAAATTCTCCAGACAGCATCGCATGCCATCGCTTCATCTGTTCGCTCGTGGGTAAAGCTCGGCAAGGGCAGGGCTCGCCTCGATCTCTGAGCGCCCGGAAGTCGCTGACATCACAAGTACAAACATACGCTTTGTTGGTAGATAGAAGCTGTTCGGCATAGCGATAGTAGATCTCTAGGCGATCCGACTGTATGTATTCCTCGTCCCACCCGATTTTAAGCCAAGTCAAGTCCCGTCTGATTAGATCATACATCTCAAGCATCGCATTTGCTGGGTTGGTATCCTCGAAGCGAAGGATGAATTTACCCCTATAGATGCGAGCGTATTCGTTGCTGAGCAGGGCCGCCCTGATATGGCCGATGTGCAGTGGCCCGTTTGGGTTTGGCGCAAAACGGGTAACCACATTTGGGTATTTATCGACATCCGGCAACTCCGGCAATCCAAGTTTTTTTTCATGTCGAATGGTCTCGGGCGGGCCGAGCTCCAGAAGACGGGCACGCTGGTCAGCAAGTGAAAGATTATTCACCTCCCCGACTACCTCTTCAACCATTGCCATTAGTTCTTCCACGTTAGAGCGCAACTCAGGTAGTTCCGCTATAAGTTTTCCAGACACCGCCTTTGGGCTTGCACTACCTTTGTGTTCGACGGCGTTTGCGAGGGCCCACCGCAGTGCTCTTTCACGGACATCCTTCAACTAACCGCCTTATCCCAAATTCACGTTTGAAAGATATGGCGGCCTTAAACATATAAGTTCAGAACGGTATGACTAACGCCGAAATATTCAAATTGAATTTGAGATTAAAGAACTGCTGATGGAGTGGTTCTCATGAGGTTATTGATGTCCCATCCATATCTAAAGAAAGTCGAGGTCGATGCGCGAGCTCGAGCGACGGTGGAGGCGTGCGGCATCTTGGTAGGGAAGCATTTGGGGGGCGACTTTGAAGTCGTGGATGTGGTCAAGGCATCAAATATGGTGAGTTCCTCCACAAGGTTCGAAATAAACCCGGAGGAACTCTACCGGGCGATAAAGGGAGCGGAGGCGAAGAGTTTAGAGGTTATCGGCTTTTACCATTCGCACCTCGGTTACGGCGCTGGGCCGTCAGCAGTTGATTTAGACAGGATGAAACTTTTTCCGGACCTCGTATGGCTGATATGCGATATCTCCGACGAAAGCGCGGAGTTTAAAGCATTCATGATGCGGGGGGAAAAATTGGTTGAGCTGGAGATAATTTGACGATTGTTTACTACAAGAACAAGACCTTCACGATAGATCCCGAGGTCTACGAGCCAGCGGAGGACACGTTTCTGCTAGCGGATAACCTCGATGTTCGCAAAGGGGAGCGAGTGCTCGAGCTCGGGACTGGGTGTGGTTTGCTCGCTATTTTAGCGGCTAGAGCCGGTGCTCGAGTTGTCGCAACAGACATCAGTCCGCTCGCCCTCGCCTGCGCTAGGAAAAATGCAGTTGCACATGGCGCGTCAGATCTCATAGACTTTCGCTTGGGCAAACTCTTCGAACCAGTTGATGGTGAGCGATTTGACTTGGTGATTTTCAATCCGCCTTACCTGCCCGTTCGTGATGATGAGGCGATTGGGAACAATATTGACTTAGCTTGGGAGGCTGGGCCTGATGGGAGGGCAGTTATAGACCCATTTCTAGGGGAATTGTCGAGTCATCTCGTGGAGCACGGCTGCGCCCTCTTTGTGCAGTCGTCATTGTCAAATATCGCAAAGACGCTTTTCGCTTTACGGACGCGCGATTTCAAGGTAGATTTCGTTAGCAGAAAGCTGCCGTTCGAGGAGCTTTTCCTAATACGCGTCGCAAAACTTTAATGACAATGACAATGGGTTATAAATAATTTACTTACTAACAAATACTTATGCTAAATTGAAAATAAGAAGGGGAGATAGTTGTGGAGCTAAGAAAGTTACAGCTTGTTGGGCGGGGAAGTTTTTCTGTCACATTGCCCCCAGATTGGATAAAGGAATATAAACTGAAGCCGAGCGATCAAATCACAATAACGCGGGAAGATGATGGGTCATTAAAGCTGACCCCGGCGACTATTCGCGAAGAAGCAAAAGAGGTCAAAATCACAATAGATGCGGACCGCTGCAAAGATCCCGGACTGCTCAAGAGGCTCATCGTTGGGGGATACCTTAAAGGCTGCGATTCGATCGAAGTGGTTTCCAAACACATGATAAGCGAAAACCACAGGAGGGAGATCAGTGTGACCGATGGTCTTATGGGAATGGGGATCGTGGAATCGACTTCAAATCGCGTTATGCTCCAATCTATTGTAGACCCTTCTAAATTCCCTTTGGGGCCGCTTTTAAAGAGGCTCTATGAGTTAGTTTCCTCGATGTACAAAGATGCTCTGAAGGCGCTAAAGGCTAAAGATCCGTCCTTGGCGGGTAATGTAATTCAACGGGAAAATGAGGTCAACAAGATTTACTCGCTAATCCGGAGGCAACTTGTCGCCGCAAGCATTGATAAAAGTGTCCTCAAGAAGATAGGCTTAAAGGGGCCAGTGGATTTAACTTACCACATCGTGGTATTACCAAGGATAAAGTTTGTGGCGAATTATGCCGTGGATATCACAAATAACGAGCTAGCTCTCGAAAAAAATGTGGTAAATGATGCAGATTTGCAAAAGATAATCCGACTAGGTGATACGGCATATGAGATGCTATCCAATGCGTGCGATGCATTTTTCAAAAGTAACGTGTTGCTGGCCAATAGGACTTTGGAATCCATTGATAATTTTGAGAAAACAAAGGAGGAACTAAGAAAAAAGTTGATTCCACAGATTAAAGATACTGAGGCAAGGCCACATGTAAGCGATATAATCAGAGACCTTAGCGGGGTAGCTAGATACGCAATGGAGATTGCGGAAATAACGATAGATAACTCTATCGCCGAGAAAAGTAATTTACCTTAGGTGCGAGAATCCTCCTCGGCTGTTTGCCGCTAACTATTACACCATATGCAATCGCCAGAAGCCGTTGCAGCATAAAGCACTTTGTGCGCTGCCCAAGAGGCGTTCAAGCGGTTCAAGCTGTGATACAAACATTAAAGAAGTAAAGGAAAACTTGACTATTGCACTATGTTTAAAAGAAAGTTGGTTGGGAAATTAAGGTAGCTTTAAAGCTTTATGAAGAGAAGGTTGGTGCGATCATGGGAAAACGACCTCGAAAGTGGAAGAAGAAGGGCCAGATGCGCTGGAAGTGGGTCCGCAAACGTATGCGGCGGAAGATGCGCAGGATGGAGCAGAGGAGAGCATAGAGGGTTTGCCAATTTTCCCTCGTCACAGGATGGTCGGTCATGGATGGGGGAATTATTTATTAGCCGACAACATTTATTGAGGCGATCGAATGGATGTTGGAATTGTTTCTTACGGACATACTAAATACGGCGTCTTGAAGGAGGAGACGCCTGAACTCATACAAACTGTTATCGATCAATGCATGGCAGGTGTTGAAAACGGCATCGAGCCAAAGGATGTAGATCTCGTCATCGCCAGCTGCGTGGATAACCAATTTTCAAATCAGCATCAAACTGGAACGCTGGCTTGGAGATACCTAAAAAACCCCAACGCCGAGGGGTTCAGGGTCGAGGCCGCGTGCTCGAGCGGCAGCATGGCAGTGTACGTCGCGAGGAGGATGATTCTAGCGGGATACGCAAAAAATGCGCTTGTGGTAGGCTTTGAGAAGATGTCTCGGCTTTCAACGGAAACTGCGACATCGGTGCTGATCAGGGGCGGTTCGCCCGAGGAAATAAAGCTCGGGATAACGCAACCGGCCTGCTACGCCTTGATGGCACAACTATACATGCAAAAGTATGGGGCGACCGAGGAAGATTACGCGCTTGTATCGGTCAAGAACCACGAAAATGCCATGAGGAATCCTTGGGCCCAACTTCACAAGAGGATCACGGTTGAGGACGTTAAGAATTCTAGGATGATAGCTACCCCAATAAGGCTATTTCACTGCTGTCCGATCACCGATGGCGCTGCGGCCCTACTGCTGAGCGCAGAGCCCAAAAAGTACACGGATACTCCAGTTTACATAAAGGAAATGGGCTTAGCCCATGACGGTTTGGGAGTTTTCGAAAGGGAGGATCCCACGTTTATAGCCGCATCTAAGAAGGCGGCGGAAAAGGTCTATAAATCGGCGAATATCGGGCCCAAACAACTTCAGCTAGTGGAAGTTCATGACGCATTCACTCCAGCCGAGATAATGGTCTATGAGGCATTGGGCTTGGCGGAGAGGGGGAAGGGATACCAACTCGTCAGGGATGGAGTTGTCATGTTTGATGGAGAACTCCCGGTAAACGTGAGTGGCGGTTTAAAGGCCAAAGGACATCCAGTCGGTGCCACAGGGATCGGGATGATGGTGGAGATGTTCCTTCAATTGCGCGGTGAGGCCGGCGAAAGGCAGGTGGCAAATGTGGAGAGGACCTTGGTGGAAAACCACGGCGGCACTGGCGCAGTCTCGGTGGTTACCCTGTTGACGAGGTGATGGGATGCAAGCAAAACTGATCGCGTACTCAATCGTGAGTATACCTCCTTTACCGTTCAAGACAACTTACGCCGGAGGTATAGCCGAGGACGAGGATGGCAAGAGATCAGTGGTCAGGATAGAGAGAGAATACTTCAATGTTTTGAAATTAGGGTTGAAGGGTAGGATTGAAAAAAGGGCCACAGACTTCGGCGAATTTGACTTCTTCATCCCCGACGTAAAGGAGAAAAAGGAAGCTAACAAGGTCGCGCTGGTCACAGGTGCTAGCAGGGGGATAGGAAAAGCCATAGCTTTGGAGCTGGCAAAGAGAGGGTTCAACATAGTGATTAACGATCTGGAACTGCCGGATGAGGGATCGAAGGCTATCGAGGATATCAAGAGTGGCGGAAGGGAAGCGATCTTCATCAGCGCCGATATCTCGAAGTACGAAGAAGTGGATAGGATGATGAAGGAGGCTGTGGAAAAATTAGGCAGGCTGGATGTGCTGGTTAACAACGCTGGCATAAATATCGACAGGCTGCTCATCAACATGATCCCTGAACAATGGCAGAAGGTCATCGACATTGACCTGACGGGGACTTATAACTGCACCAAGGCCGCCCTACCATACATGATCCAGCAGGGTGGGGGAAGGATAGTGAACGTGAGTTCCATGAGCGCCCTCGACGGAGCCATAGGGCAGGCAAATTATGCGGCGGCTAAAGGTGGTGTAGTCTCGTTCACGAAGACTGTCGCGATGGAGTACGCGCAACATAACATACTTTGCAATGCAATAGCGCCGGGCGCCATAAAGACAAGGATGACCGATGCGATGCCACCGGGCATGCTTCGGGAAAGAGTATCTCAAATTCCCCTTGGTAGGCGGGGGAACCCGGAGGAAGTCGCGAAGCTTGTGGCGTTTCTCGTAACTGATGGTAGCTACATCACTGGCCAGCTGATAAACATAAACGCTGGCGAATACATTTAGTAACAAAAAATAGCAGATCGGGGTTGAAAATGAAAGTGGTAAAGGCTGAAGAAGCGGTCAGCCTTATAAAAGACGAAGCAACGGTGGCTGTCGGTGGATTTACAACAACCAATCTTCCATTTGAGCTCTTTAACGCTTTGAGGGATAGATTTCTCAGTGCAAGAAAGCCGCGGGATTTAACAATTATTCAGCCCGCCGGTCAGTCTGGGGGCAGAGGAGTGGGATTTGATGTACTGGCAATCGAGCACCTCATAAAGAAATTTATATTCACTCATTCCGGGAAAGCTCCGACCATAAGTGAACTGATAATGAACAACAAGATTCTGGCATATTGTTTTCCGCAGGGTGTACTCTCGCAGATGTTCAGGGACATTGCGGCAAAAAAACCGCGTGTAATAACGCATACGGGCCTGTACACCTTCGTTGACCCCAGAGTTGAAGGAGGTAAGGTGAACGATGTCACAAAGAATGAGGAAGATTTGGTTGAACTGATCGATATCGATGGTAAAGAATACCTTTCATACAAAACTCTGCCCGTTGATTTCGCTTTGGTCCGCGGTACAACTTCGGATGAAAAGGGCAACATAGCGATGGAAAAAGAAGGAGTAACACTTGAAAACCTGTCCATAGCTCAAGCGACAAGAAATTGCGGGGGCACGGTTGTCGTTCAAGTTGAGAAGTTAGCAAAATCCCTTCCGAGCAGGAGTGTTGAAATCCCATCAATCCTCGTGGATTACGTGGTGGTGGCCTCAAAACCCGAGTACAGCTGGCAAACTGTACGCATACCTTATAACCCGGCGATTAGCGGTGAGATAATAGTTTCACCGTCTGCGGTCGAACCCAAGCCGCTCGATGAAAGGAAAGTCATCGGGAGGAGGGCGGCCATGGAAGTAAAATCCGGGGATGTCATAAATCTGGGCATCGGGATAGCCACTGAGGTCGCAAATGTCGCAATGGAAGAAAATATCTATGAAAAATTTACGTTGACCGTTGAATCGGGGGTGGTAGGCGGTGTCCCACTTTCTGGTTTGGATTTTGGGGTTGGGATAAACTTCGAAGCTCTCATCGATCAACCATATCAATTCGACTTCTATCAGGGGGGAGGACTGGATCTGGGCTTTTTGGGAATGGCGCAGGTCGATGAAAAGGGAAACGCAAACGTGAGCAAATTCAGCGGAAGGTTCGCTGGCTGCGGCGGGTTTATCGATATTACTCAAAATGCAAAGAAAGTGGTTTTCTGTGGGACCTTGACAACAAAGGGTCTCGAGGTCGAAGTGGAGGATGGGAAGTTGAAAATTTTGCATGAAGGAAAAATTAATAAATTTGTGAAGGACGTGGAGCACATAACATTCAGCGGCGAGTACGCGAGAAAACTAGGGAAGGAGGTCCTATACATCACCGAGAGGGCCGTCTTCAGGCTGGGTAAAAACGGCCTCGTACTGGAAGAAATCGCACCCGGAGTCGATTTAGAAAAGGATGTCCTCAAAAAAATGGACTTCTCTCCGACTGTATTAACTAAACTTAGACTCATGGACGAAAAAATATTTGCGAAATCCAAGATGAAAATTCAACCGAAATAGAGAAAAATACTGTTGAGATTTTTTTATCAATACCTCACTTCTATTTAGCTAGACCGAAATATTGCAAAGCGTGAGTGTATGCCCGTCAGAAATGAAAGGCAATTGCTTGAAAACGCCAAGACCATCGAACTACTGAGGGCTAGGGGTATACTTATAGAGATCGTGGACAGGGCTATAGCTTCAGTTGACCCATCCATCGCGATGCGTCGTCGATTAAGGCTGGTAGAGGAACGCTTAATGGTCGGAAGCCAAGAGTTTGATCTTTCAGATGTGGGGAAGATCGTGGTGGTGGGAGGTGGAAAGGCGAGCGGGAGGATGGCCGAAGTGCTCGAGGAAATCTTGGAAGATAGGATCACCGGGGGTTTGATCAACGTTTCCGAGGGAACGGCATCCAAACACCGCCTGCGAATTATCAAGCTCATCGAGGCTGGGCACCCTATCCCTACCGAGGCGAGCGTAAGGGGTGCTGAGGAGAT
>Ga0315280_10007378_pt1 | contig 14791 bp, 13 predicted proteins | sample YL17G06_40_MG_FD_203697 | JGI IMG/M metagenome (GOLD analysis project Ga0315280, IMG submission 203697) | Sediment microbial communities from Yellowstone Lake, YNP, Wyoming, USA - YL17G06_40 | ecosystem: Environmental > Aquatic > Freshwater > Lake > Sediment | place: USA: Wyoming | collected...
AGCAGCCGCCGGGCGTCGGCCTCCGAAAGGTGCGACAGCAGGCTCCCCTCGTCGTCCGGCCGCTCGCGGATGCCGTGCGTGTCGGAGACGTTGACGAGTTTCTCGGCCTCCATTGCCCGAGCGACCGCCGAGGCGGCCTCGTCGGCGTTGCAGTTGTACTTGAGTGGCACAGCCGCCCCCGGCTGTGCAGGATGCCCAGATGAGGGCATCTGGGCCACAGACCCAGCCGAGGATAGTTGGTCCACCGCACAGGCAATGGGCGCGATGACCGGGATGGTGCCGAGGTCGCACAGGCCGCGGAGCAGGAGCGCATCGACCGCGACTACCTTGCCCACGAGGCCGAGGTCCGGCCCGCCCGAGGCCGCCAGCGGCTCGGCCTTCAGCGGGCAACGGGTCTTGGAGGTCAGGCCCTCGGCCCTGGCGCCGGCTTTTTCCAGAAGGGCCACGATCCGGCGGTTGACATCGGTGGCCAGGACGTCTTCGACGATCCGCAGTTCCTCCGGGCCGGTGTAGCGGAGGCCGCCCACGAACTTCGCCTCGAGGCCCGCCTCTTCCATGGCCCGGGTGATGGCCTTGCCCCCGCCGTGGACGACCACCGGGTCGATGTCGACGGCCCGCATGAAGGCGATGTCGGTGCAGACGGCCTCGAGGTCCTCGGGCACGTCCATGAACGAGCCGCCGAGTTTGACGACCACGGTCTTGCCGCGGAATCGGCGGATATAGGGCAGCGCCTCGATGAGGACCGCCGCCTTGGCGATGGCTTCTTCCATGCCGAGTTTCACCCCAAAGAACTCTTGCCTCTGGCGCTCATGGTATCGGCGGCGCCGCCGGGGTCAAGCGATTCGCGGCGAAGAACGCTTGCGGCGGCGGGCGGCGCGACACATACTGGTGGCGGCCTGACCACTCTGGCGGCAGGAGGCCCGCGTCATGCACGGCTTCGAGTTGTGTCTTGCAGTGGCGGTCCTTGCGGCGGCAACGGCGGCGATGGCGGCCGGATGCGGCCCCGCGGCGCAGCCCCTGCGCCTGCATCCCGAGAACCCGCATTACTTCCTCTTTCGCGCGAGGCCCGCGGTCCTCATCACCTCCGGCGAGCACTACGGGGCGGTCCTCAACCTCGACTTCGATTACGTCCGGTACCTCGACGAGATCCAGGCGAGGGGCCTGAACCTGACGCGGACCTTTTCGGGCGTCTACCGGGAAATCCCCGCCTCGTTCGGCATCACGGGCAACACCCTCGCGCCGCTGCCGAACCGGTACATTGCGCCGTGGGCGCGCAGCGCCACGCCCGGCTACTTCGACGGGGGCAACAGGTTCGACCTCTCGAAATGGGACGAGGCGTACTTTGCGCGGCTCAAGGATTTCCTGGCCCAGGCCTCCAAGCGCGGCATCGTGGTCGAGTTGAGCCTCTTCTGCCCGCTGTACGACGACGGCCTGTGGAAGGCCAGCCCGATGAACGCGGCCAACAATGTCAACGGCGTCGGCGACCTCAAGAAGGACGACGTGCATACCTTGAAGAACGGGCGGCTGCTGGAGTTTCAGGCGGCGGTGGCGAAGAAACTCGTGACCGAGGTCAATGCATTTGACAATGTGTACTTTGAAATCTGCAACGAGCCCTACTTCGGCGGCGTGACGCTGGAGTGGCAGAAGAGAATCGCCGGCGCGATCCTGGAGGCCGAAGCGGCCCTGCCCCGTAAGCACCTCATCGCGCAGAACATCGCGAACGGCTCGTGCAGGATACAGGAGCCCAACCCGGCGGTCTCGATCTTCAACTTCCATTATTGCAGCCCGCCCGACGCCGTGGCGATGAACTACGGCCTGAAGCGCGTCATCGCGGACGATGAGACCGGGTTCAAAGGCTCCGCCGACGTGCCTTACCGGCCCGACGCGTGGGACTTCCTTCTCGCCGGCGGCGCGGTATACAGCAACCTCGATTACTCCTTCACCCGCGACAATTTCGACGGCACCGCCGAGCCCAAGGCGCCGGGGGGCGGCGGGCGGAACCTCCGAAAGCAACTCGCCATCCTCAAGGCGTTCGTCGAGGGCTTCGACTTCATCCGTATGGCCCCCGACAACTCCTGCATCAAGGGCGGCGTGCCCGACAAGGCGACCGCCCGGGCCCTCGTCGAGCCGGGCAAGCAGTACGCCGTCTTCGTCCGGGGAGCGGCCAAGGTCGACCTTGTGCTGGACCTCCCGGCGGGATCGTACAGGGCCGAGTGGCTCAGCACGCTGACCGGCGCGGTCGAGAAGGCCGAGAAGTTCGACCACGGGGGCGGCCCGAAGACGCTCTCGTCGCCGCCCTGCAAGGACGAGATCGCCCTGCGCGTCGTGCGGTAGGCCCGGCGTGCGGCACCGCCCGCCGCAGTTTTGGTGGCAGACGGCCCCGGCCCGAAGTATGCTGGCAATGTCCACCCGGAACACCTTCGGAGTCTGACGATGACTGCCGACAGGAGCGCTTACGAGCGGTTCGACTCGCCCCTGGTCTCGCGGTACGCGGGCGAGGAGATGTCGCGGATTTTCAGTCCGGCCCAGAAGTTCCGGACCTGGCGGAGGCTCTGGCTGGCCCTGGCCGAGGCCGAGAAGGAACTGGGCCTGCCCATCACCGACGAGCAACTCCGCGAGATGCGCCGGCATCTGGACGATATCAACTTCGAGCGGGCCGAGGCCCTGGAGCGGCAACTGCGGCACGACATCATGGCCCACGTCCACGCGTTCGGCGAGCAGTGCCCCGCGGCCAAGCCGATCATCCACCTCGGGGCCACGTCGTGCGATATCACCGATAACGCCGACCTGGTGGCGATGAAAGACGGCCTGGCCCTGCTGGCGCGGCGGCTGGTGACGATCATCGACCGCCTGGCGACGTTCACCGCCGAGCACCGCGCACTGGCGACGCTGGGGTTCACGCATTTCCAGCCCGCGCAACTCGTGACCGTGGGCAAGCGCGCCTGCCTCTGGCTCTGGGACCTTGTCTCGGACCTCGAGGCCGTCGACTACATGCGGATGAACCTGTGGCTGCGAGGCATCAAGGGCACGACCGGCACGCAGGCCTCGTTCCTCCGTCTCTTCGACGGCGACCACAAGAAGGTGGCGCGCCTGGAGCAGATGGTGGCCCAGAAGATGGGGTTCGACAACGTCCAACCGGTGACCGGCCAGACGTACAGCCGCAAGGTCGATGCGCAGGTGCTGGCCGTCCTGTCGGGCATCGGCCAGAGCGCCCACAAGTTCGCCAACGACCTCAGGCTGCTGGCCGGCCGCAAGGAGATGGAGGAGCCGTTCGAGAAGTCGCAGATCGGTTCGTCGGCCATGGCCTACAAGCGCAACCCGATGCGGTCCGAGAGGATGACGGGCCTTGCGCGGGTGCTGATCAGCCTGGAACCTGCGGCCGCCGCAACGGCCGCCGAGCAGTGGCTCGAGCGCACGCTCGACGATTCCGCCGCGCGGCGGATCTTCCTGGGCGAGGGGTTCCTGGCCGCCGACGCCATCCTGCGCCTCTACCAGAACGTCGCCGAGGGGCTCGTGGTGTACCCGAAGGTGATCGCCGGCCACGTGGCTGCCGAACTGCCGTTCATGGCCACAGAGAACATCCTGATGGCAGGCGTCACGGCGGGCGGCGACCGGCAGCAGTTGCACGAGGCGATCCGCCGCCACAGCCAGGAGGCCGCGCGGTGCGTCAAGATCGAGGGACGCGAGAACGACCTCTTAGCCCGCCTGAAGGCCGACCCGCTCTTCGCCAAGGTCGACATCGAGGCGGAACTGGACCCGCGCCGGTTCATCGGCCGCGCGCCCGAGCAGGTCGACGAGTTCCTCGAGAACTACATCCAGCCGCTTTTGGAGGCCAACCGCGACCTCATCGGCACCGAGGCAAACATCGAGGTGTGATTCTCTTGTAGAACTAGCACGGTATCCCAAACGCGCGAAACCATAGTTCCAGGCACAAGAGGGCCCACAGGCGCTCCCCGTGGTCGGCGCGAAGTGCCGTGTGTGCCGCAATCATCGCTTCGACGGCCCGGCGCTGCATCAGGCCCCGCGCGACTGTCCGCGGGTCGAGCAGGATCCCTCGCATCCAATCGGCGTAGTCGCCGGCCAGCCACCGGCTGACCGGCACGCCAAACCCCATCTTGCCCCGCCCGAGGATGCCGGCGGGCAGGAGGTCGGCCATGGCCTCTCGCAGGACGGCCTTGCCCTGCGGCAGGCGGCCCGCGCGGCGCCGCCATTTCAGGTGCACCGGCATCCGGCGAGCCAGTTCAACCACGCGATGGTCGAGCATGGGGCTTCGCACTTCCAGGCTGTGGCACATCGAGGCGATGTCGACTTTCGCAAGGCAATCATTCGGCAGGTAGTCCGCCAGGTCGATGGCCATCGCCCGGTCGAGCCACGGCCGGTCTTCGAGACCGGCCAGTGCGCCCCGCCACGGCTCCGTCGGGTCGTCGCCCAATGCCTCCTGGGCGAAGTCCGGCGCCAGAAGGGCAGCGAGTCCGTCGGCGGAAAAGAGCGACCGCCAGGCCAGGTATCGCGGCAGCGGGTCAAGGTCGAGGGCCGAGAGGAACCGCCGGGCGTCGTTCCAGCGGCTCTTGCGGCCGGCGTGCGGTCCCATCCGCCGCCCAAGGCGGGCCAGGAGGCGGCGCAGGCGCGGCCCCAGGCGTTCGCTCACGGCCATGGCCGCGTGGCGCGGATAGCCGCCGAAGGATTCGTCGCCGCCGTCGCCGGAGAGGGCCACCGTGACGTGGCGGCGGGCCTCTCGCCCAAGGTAATACATGGCGATGCTCGACGAATCAGCGAACGGTTCGCCGTGGCGCTCGACCAGTTCGCCGAGTGCCTCGACGCATCGCGGCTCGACGGTGACTTCCGTGTGTGCTGTGCCCAGGCGCCGGGCCACCTGCCGGGCGTAGCCCGACTCGTCCCACCCGGTCTCGGCAAAGCGCACCGTGAACGTTCGCAGCGGCCCCCGCGAGTGCGCTGCGGCCAGGGCGGCGACCGCAGACGAGTCCACGCCCCCCGAAAGGAGCACGCCCAGCGGCACATCGGCCACCAGTTGCGACTGCACCGCCTCCGAGAGGACCTCGCGCAGCCGCTCACGCCACTCGGCGGGGCTTGGCCCGAGGTCGGCCGGGCCGCGAGGGACGTCCCAGTACCGCGTCGGGCCCGCGATCGCGCCCGTGGCCGCATCGAACAACAGGTAGTGAGCCGGGGGAAGTTTACGGATGGCGGCGAAGCCCGTCAGGGGCGCGGGAACGTATCCGAAACGCAGGAACTGCCCGAGGGCAGGCCGGTCGGCCTGGCGCGGCACGTCGGGGCACTCCAGGAGCGCCGCCACCTCGCTTGCGAAGACGAAGGCGCCGGGGCCGTGCCACCAATAGAGCGGCTTCTGGCCGAGCCGGTCGCGGGCCACCAGGAGCCGCCGGCGCCGGGCGTCCCAGATGGCCAGTGCAAACATGCCCGTCAGGCGGCCGAGGAGGCCGGCCCCGTGGTCCTCGTAAAGATGTACGAGGACCTCGGAGTCGCCTGCCGAGCGCAGCGTATGGCCGTGCGCCGCCAGGCCGGCACGAAGTTCGCGGTAGTTGTAGATCTCGCCGTTATAAGCGAGCCAGACCGAGGCGTCCTCGCTGGCCAGGGGCTGGCGTCCGCCGGCCGGGTCGATGACGGCCAGCCGCCGGACGGCCAGGCCTGCCCCGTCGCCAAGCCAGAGCCCCTCCTGGTCCGGGCCGCGATGGACCAGGCGCGCGGACATGCGGGCGAGGACCTCGCGGTCCGCCGGCCGGCCGCCTGCGGGCCGAAGCCCTACGGGGGGCGAAGGCCCGTCGCTGCGGATGATCCCCGCGATGCCGCACATGCAACTCCTCCAGGCGGGCGAGTCTAGATTCCACCCCGCCGGGGTCAAGGCAAAACGCCCCTCCGCGGCGGGCTATAAAGGTTGACACTCCGTCCGCTCTGGACTTATAATCGGCCATACATGCAATCCGGGTCGGTTCGGGAGCAGCGCGTGGCGAGAAGATGGATAACGCCGATGGCAGGGGCCGGCCTGGCCGGTGTAATCCTCGTCCTTGCGGCGGGGTGCACCACTTCCCAGGGCCGATTCGAGCGCGAGAAGATGATCGTGGATTTGGCCGACGCCCTGCGGGAGGAAGCCCTGAACCTCCCGCCGAACAGCCAGCGAGAGCGCCTGGTGTCGGGCCTCATCCAGTTGCGCGAACTGATGATGACCGAGACGATCCTCAAGCCGATCGAGGAGGCGCCGAACGCCCCGCGGCTGCCGACCCCGGAGGGCGGCGTGAAGTCCGATCCTGCCTGGGCCGCCATGTTCGCCCCGAAGACCATCGCCATCGGCGTTTTCACAAAAAGCAAAAGTTTCAGCGGCCAGGAGGGCGATGAAGGATTGGAGGTGCACCTTCATACGCTCGACCAGTTCGGCGACCCGACGAAGGCCGTCGGCTGGTATCGGGTCGAAGTCTTCGCTTATCGCACCGCCAGCACTGACAAGCGGGGCGAGCGGCTGGGCCACTGGATCGTGAAGGTGCTGGACGCCGACAGCCAACGTAAGTACTATGACCGCGTGGACCGGTGCTACGTGTTCCCGCTGCTGTGGGAAAAGGGCGTGGAGCCGGGCAAGGCGGTGGTGGTTCAGGCCACCTACTATCCGCCGGGGGGGTTCGAGAAGAAACTCTTTGCCCAGCGGATCATCAAACTCCAGGAGCCGGAGGAATAGCCGTGGCGCGGGGGATCCTGTCAAGGCGGGCGCTGTGGGCGGCCATGGCCATGGCGATGGGCTTGGCCCTGGTCGCGACCGGGTGCGAATTCACGCGCCAGGGGTACCAGGCCGTTTCGCTCGGGCAGACGCAGGACGAGGTCAAGAATATCCTGGGGCCGGCCACCTACAAGTCCGATGCCGAGTGGGTCTACACCCGCAGCGACCCGCGCGACCTCACCAAAGTGACCGTGCGCTTCGGCGAGGACAAGAAGGTCATCGGAAAGTCGTGGCAGAACCCGGAGAAACCTTGGGAGAATCATCGCGAGGGGCAGGTGCCGTAGCAGCGCCGCGGCGCGGCTACGCTCGACGAAAGGGGTTGCGGATGCGCAGGAATCGGTGGCTGGTGGCGGCCGCGGTGATCGGGCTGCTCGCGGCAGGTTGCTGGTATCAGCAACCGAACCTCGAGAAACGGTTCTCAGAGGTCTCCGTGGGCATGAACAAGGATGAACTGGCCAAGACCCTGGGCCAGCCCTACGTGGTCCTCGGCAACGAGGTGTTATACAACTACGACGACCCGGAGAAGCCCGCGCGGTTCCGCTTCGTATTCAACGACCAGGGCATCATCGTCGAGAAGTACTTCGAGCCGAAACTGGACCTGGCGAGGAAAGCCGCCGAAGAGCGTGCGGCGCTGCCGCCGGTCGAGAGGATGCCGGAGGAGCCGGGGCGCGTCTACCCCGGCGGACCGCTTCCGCGGTTTGAAACGAAGCCCGGAATGCCGGAACGGGTGAAGTAGCGCCCGGGCAGGACATGGCGGACAAGTCCGACGCGCGGCGGGTCCTCGGATCCGCCGCGTTTCATTTCGATCTTGCCGGAGGCGTGGGGCCGATCGCCGGGGGCCGGGGGACGGGAACTTGCGTCTCGGCCGTCAGCACCTCGCCCGAAAGCGCTGTGAACTTCGCACGCAGGATCAGGGCTTCCGCGGCGGGCCGGCGGCCGTGGGGCCACGGCAGTTTCAGCACGTAGCCCGTGACGCTCAGCATGTTGATCCACGTCTGGCTCAGGTCGGACGTCGGAAACGCCCATTGCGCCAGCGGCTTGGCGGGCCGGCCCGGGGCGGGCGCCTCGAGGGCTTCCAGGTCGAGGCTGCCGGCGCGCTTGACGATCTCGCCGCTTTCGTCGAGCGGCTCCAGGATGACCTTCAGCCGCTCGTCGCCGGGCTTACTGCCCGGCAGCACCTCGGTGTACTTGCCGAAGCGGACGGCGACGGCGCGGAACGGGTCGACGACGGGCGGGACGACCGGTTTGGGCTGGGCGCCGGCGGCGGTGAGTTCCGCCACGCGCTGCTGGCAAGACGCCAGTTTGTCCTGGAGGCCGCGGTTCTGCTCCATGAGGATCCGGACCTCTTGGTCCCTCGTGACCGGGCCCGATGCGCAGCCCAGGCCGGCCAGGACCATCGCGACGCCTCCGAAAACACCCGCCATCGCCCGTCGTTTCATGTCAAGAGCCTCCGCCGCAAGCCGGCCGCGTACGCCTGACGCCAGTCCGCCACTTCACGCGATCCCGCCGCAGGGGTAGGGGCGGATGCCGCACTCCAACGTCCCCCGCCGCCCCCGCCGCGGGATCGCAACGGCGGTTCCGAGATTAGGTAGTGGGTCAGTTTGAAGCGCGCTCGGAGAACCTTAGCGGTTCTTCCGCGAGAACAATACCGCTGGCGGGATCGCCCCCAGTACACCACCTAGGAAGCCGGTGAGTATCGACAATATCACCGTAACCCACCACGGCTTGTCCGAGTACAGAAGGCCCAGCACCAGTACTCTCCCCCTGCCAGGCAACTGACTAGGGATGTGCTTACGATGCAGATGGCTTGCTCTGTCGTTTCACGCATGGCGCTTGCCCCAGCGCGCCGCGGCAGCCTTTTGTGCAATAGCCTTGCGCTGTTCAGGGGTCAGCCTGGAAGCGCGGGCGGGGCCGCCCTTCTTGCCGCCCAAGCGGCCCAATTCCACGGCGGCGGGATTCTTCTGCTTGACCGCTTTAGCAGGAGGCGAGCTTCCGGTGGCCTGACCCACAATGGCCTTGGCCAGGTGATTCGGGTCGGTCGGATTGCTTGAGCGCTCTGGCATGATCGTATTCTACACCACTCAAGCAAGGCAAGGCAAGAATTTTCTTGGATTTTGTGTTGCATGATGCCAAAAGTGCCGTATAGTTACCTTGGAGGCTCAGCCTAGGGGCTGCCTAACGGTGGTCTCGAAAGCATTGCCTCCTTTTTTATGCGCCTACCTCGCCGTGTATAGGTCTGGGACATAGACAATCCCGTATGTTCGGAATACCTGCCCATCCCTGTACCCTTCGCCGTCAAACTGTAGTCGCGCCAGGAGCGGCCCAAACTCCCGAGATATTTCCTGGCGCACGGGCGCGCCCATGCCAAACCGCGGCAGGCGGAATCCCCAGTTGATGCAATAGATACACACATCGGCCGCCTGCACGGCACATGTCATATCGGAAGACACAAAAAATGGCACCGGCACAATCCATGCAGACCGGTGACGTCCGGTTTCGGCTCTTGAGAAATACCTCTCCATCCGACGAACAACGTTTCTGTCCTCCGCCTTCTCGCCTTCGTCCATGACCAACAAGCCAGGTTCCTTTTTCGCTTCAAGAAAATAGAAGTATCGTTCCAAGAGGAATACCTGATCTTTGCGCAGATACTCCTGCGCCTCATAAGTTGGTGGTCGCGGCACTGCCGGAATCGCACAGGCAAACAGGACTGCCTCATGACTCGCCAAGAGGTCGAAGATTCCCCTCGCCATCATCAGCGATGCTTGCCCAAAGGCCGTGAATTCGATTCGGGTCGGAGCCTGGTGCCGCGTTCCTTTATTGAGAAAACCAATGGCGTGCTTCCTACGTGCCTCATCATCTAAGGCCCGATCCTGCGCTGCCCAACGGAACTTGTTCTTGCCGAGTATGTTTCGTCCTTTAATCTCTGCTTTGTACTGATGCAGAAAGACGCCAAATGCAGAGTGCTCCAGAGCCTGCATTGCCTGTATGAACGGCCACAGTTTCTTGGCGTGAATCGCTATCCCGCCGCGAACTTCGTAGGGAGCGGCCTGGTGGTCATGGCCACTTTCGTCCGTAAACAGAAGATACGCCACCTAACCACCAGCTTTCTAAAGAATCCCCACTTGAGTACCTTAGCATGTTACACCTTGGGCGTCTAGGGGAATCTCGGTGGCGAGTCGCCTTCAAACTGACCCTCTACCCGAGATTACAATCTAGGCGGCCGGCGCCTGTGTGTCAACTGCCACGGCTTTGCCCGGCCCGCCTTCTTGTGACCGCCCGCAGGCGGGCTTATAATGATGGATTGCGGCAAGGAGCGAACATGGCCGAGAAGATCCGGATCGCAGCGGTGCAGTTCCTGAATGGCTGGCCGCTGACCTTCGGCCTGAAGGATCGGGAGGACGTCGAGTTGCGGCTGGGGCTGCCCAGCGTGCTGGGGCCGATGCTGGCGCGAGGGGAGGTCGACGCGGCCCTGGCGCCCTCGATTGAGTATTTCCGCCTGTCGGCGGCAGGGGCGGAACGCATCCGGGCCCGCGAGGGCGTGCAGGCCGGCCACGCGGGATTCGTGGCCCTGCCGGTCGCGGCCATCGGGTCGCGCGGGACCATCGGCTCGGTAAGGCTCTTCGGCTATGCCGAGCAGGACCGCCTGCGTCGGGTGCTGCTCGATTCGGCAAGCCGGACCTCAAACGCGCTGGCGCGGATCATCGTGACCCGGCGTTTGGGCTGCCGGCCGCATTTCGTCATGCCCGACGAGGTCGGTCCGTCTCCGACCCGCCCGCCCGACGCGGAACTCGTCATCGGCGACCGGGCGCTCGCCACCGACAGGCAGGACGCCAACTGGGTCCGCGATCTGGGCGACGAATGGCACAGGTTCGTCCGACTGCCGTTCGTCTACGCGTTCTGGATGGCGCGGGCCGATGCGCCGCTGGCGCGACTGGCCGACGTGCTCTCGGAGGCGCGGGACCGCGGCCTGGCGGCCCGCGAGACCCTGGCCGACGAGGGCGCCAGGACGCTGGGCATCCCGCGCGAGGTCGCCCACCGCTATCTTCTCGAACAAGTGCGGTACGCCTTCGGCCCGAAGGAGCGGGAAGGGCTGATGGCCTTCTATCGCATGGCGGCCGATGACGGCCTGGCGCCGGAGGGCGGCCGCCTGAGCCTGGCCAAGCCCTGAGGTTGCAGCCAGTAGGCCGGGGCGAAGCCCCGGCACTGTCCCAAGCGCGAAGGCCAGTAGGCCGGGGCGCAGCCCCGGCTCGTCGGCTCACGCAGGCATAATGCCGGGGCGTTGCCCCGGCCTACATGAACTCCAAGACGGCTCATGGCCGACATTCGACATCCAATGCCCGAGCGTCTCTCGCCCGAGGGGGCCCTGAGTCTGCTGGAGGCGGCGGACCTCATGGACCTCGGTGGGCGGGCCGACGCCTTCGCGCGCCGGCTGCATCCCGAGCCCTGGCGCACCTGGGCCATCGACCGCAACATCAACTTCACCAATCTGTGCGACTGCCGGTGCCGCTTCTGCGCGTTCTGGCGCACAGAGGGCGATCCGGACGCCTACGTCCTTTCCGACGAGGCGCTGGCCGCCAAGGTCCAGGAAGCCGTGGACCTGGGTGCGACGCACATCCTGGCCCAGGGCGGCCTTTGCGGCCGGCTGGGCCTGGCGCATTACGAAGACCTTCTGCGGAGGATCAGGTCGCGGTTCGGCATCCTGCTGCACTGTTTCAGCCCGCCGGAGATTCATTTCCTCGCGCGGCTGGAGCGGCTCTCGGTGCGGACGGTGTTGGAGCGCCTGCGGGCCGCCGGCCTGGACAGCCTGCCTGGCGGCGGGGCCGAGATCCTCGTCGACCGCGTCCGCCGCCAGATCAGCCCGCGAAAATGCACCGCCGACGAGTGGCTTGCCGTGATGCGCGAGGCACACGCCATGGGCATGCGCACCACCGCCACGATGGTCTTCGGCCACGTCGAGACGCCGGCCGAGCGGATCGAGCACCTGCGGCGGCTGCGAGACCTCCAGGACCAGACCGGCGGGTTCCTGGCGTTCATCGCCTGGCCGTTTCAGGCGGCCAACACCGCCTTGGCCCGCGAGGGCGGCCTGCCGGCGGGATGGCGGCCCGTCGGCGGCGCGGCGTACCTGCGCATGCTGGCCGTTGCGCGGCTTTTCCTGGACAACATTCCGAACATCCAGGCGTCGTGGGTCACGATGGGCACCCGAATCGGACAGGTGGCCCTGGCGTTCGGCGCAAACGACCTGGGGTCGACGATGATCGAGGAAAACGTCGTGGCGGCGGCGGGGTGCGTGCACCGGGCGTCGCCGGGCCTGCTGCGCAGGCTGATCGAGGGGGCCGGCTTCGAGGCGCGACGGCGTAATTCTCGTTATGAGACGCTTTAGCGGCGGCCGATAATATGTGGCAAGGAGCGCGCGCCGCATGCCCGAGTTGGAACCCATTATCGAGATTGCCCGCCGCGTCCTCATCGGCCGCTCCCCCCTGGGCCACGACGACACGTTCCTCTTTGATCACTCTCTGCGCGTGATGCGCGCGGCCGAGCGGTTGGCCGGCTGCCGCGAGGTCCGTGCGTGGCGGCTGGACCGCTTCGCGCTCGCCGTGGCGGCGCTGTTCCACCAGGCGGCGACGGTCCGGCTGGAAGAGGAACGCCGAACCTCAACGGTCTATGCTGCCGCCACCATGAGCGCCGAGGACGTGAAGATCTACAGCGCGGAACTCGCCGGGGACCGGCTCCGCGGCAAGGTCCCGGCCCGCCAGTTGGAACTGGTTCAGGAGATCATCCGCCGGGCCCACGACGCCGCCATGGAGTTGGCGGAGGCGAAGATCCTCTCAGATGCCGACAGCCTCGACGACATCGGCGCGCTGGGCGTGTGGCGCGACCTGAGGCGCTACGTTCTGGAGGGCCGCTCCGTCGAGGACGCCGCACACGCCTGGGAGCGGCGCGAGCAGTACGGGTACTGGACGACGCGCGTCCGCGACGTGTTCAACCTGGCGACCGCCCGGCGTCTGGCGGAGAGCCGGCTCGGCGCCGCCCGCGCGTTCATGCAGCAATTGGCGCGCGAGCACGACTTCTCGGACCTGCCTGCCGAGGAGGCCGGCTCGTGACGCCCCGGCGGCGACCGGCCCGACCTCGCCTCTCCCGCCCCCGGGAAAGCCTGCCCGCCATCATTCTCGGAAGCGGCATCTGGCACGTCCTGCGGACGACGGGCGGGTTTCGGCTTTCGCGCGGCCGCATCTCGGAGACGCCGCTGGGTCCCTCGCGGCCGGTGTTCGAGGCGGTCCTGCCCGGCGGCCGCCGTGCCCTCCTCATGACACGCCACGGAGAGGCCGGCTACGCACTCGGCGCCTGGAGCGTCAACTACCGGGCGAACCTCTGGGCCCTGAAGGACCGCGGCGCCGACCTGGTGCTCTCGACCAGCGCGTGCGGCGGCATCGACCCGCGCCTGGCGGTCGGCACGTTTGTCGTGCCGCATGACATCCTGGATAAGACCACCGGCCGTCCGAAGACGTTTTTCGAGGGGAGCGGCGTAGGTATCCTGCGTCACGCGGAGCCGTTCTGCCCATCGCTTCGCGCGGCCTTGGCCGCCGGCCTTGCGGCGGTCGGCGTGCGGCACCGGATCGGCGGGGTCTACGTGTGCACCGACGGTCCGCGGCTGGAGACGCCTGCCGAGATCCGCACGTACGCCCGCCAGGGCGCCACCATCGTTGGGATGACCGTCGCCCCGGAGTGGGCCCTGGCACGGGAACTCGAACTTTGCTACGCCACGCTCTCGTGGGTGGTCAATCCCGCGGAAGGCGTGGTGCCTCGCCCGTACCGGCCGGACCTCCTCTTTGAGGGGATGGCGACCGAGGCGGAGTTGGCCGAGGCCGACCGGGCCGCCGAACGCCTGCCGGAGATCCTCGCGGCGGCGCTGGACCATGTGTCCGCCGACCGTCCGTGCAACTGCCGCCGGGCGATGGAGCGGTACAAGCAGCGAGGCGATGTCGGCGGGGATTTCCGGACGTGGCTAAAGGAGGAGTAGTCGAAGCCAACGCGCCGCCGGTGTTTAGCCGTCGCCGCAGCGGCGACGGGGTGCCTGACGCGGCCAGTCAAAGCAGCAAACGTCGCCGTACCGGCGACGGCTAAACAGGTCCTTATCCGGCCCGGCGGTCATTCTTTGTCGGGCGACCTTGGACGGATACTCACGGCGGCGCCGCGGTCGCGGGCCGCGCTCATCACTTCAGCGACGGCTTTCGGAGAGGTCTTGGCCGCGACGGCCAGATAAACCCGGTCCACGTCCTTCAGTAGTTCGCCGGCCTTGGCGCGGAATTCCTCGACCGAGAATGTCTTGCCGCCCACACGGACCTTGTCATCGGCCGTCAGTTGGACCTCCAGGGAGGCCAGGGCAGGCTTGGTGGGCGCGCCGGGTTCCAGGACCGCCATGTGGATGTTCATGAGGGCATCGCGGAGGATGTTGTATATTTCCATGGCGCGGCCGAACTTCTCTTCGGCGTCGACCCGCAGGACGGCCGCCCGCACGTCGGCCGGCTGCCCGTTGACGGCGCTCTTGAATTCCTCCATCTCGAGGGGCTTTCCGTCGAGCACGACGGGCTTGCCCTTCCGGAGGATCACGCTGATTTCAACCTTCTTCGGCTCCAGGCGCCGGCCCGTGGGGCGGATGATAAGTTCCACGGGCGTGCCTGCGGGCGGCACCACGTCGGGGTCCGCCCGGTACAGCAATTGGGCGTAGGCGTTCGGCGACTCGAAGGGAACATCCATGACGGCCTCGTAGAAATTCGAGAGGCAGATGACGGACCCTTCGCGGTCGGCCCCGCGCAGTGCGGCCTCCTCCGGCCGGCCGACGTATACCCACTCGATGGCCCGATCGAGCGCGCGGTCTCCCGCCGAGGTCTTGAGCAGTTTCCAGATCGGGACCTCGCGGACCTCGGTCTTCTTTGCGCCGTCCGCGGCCAGAGTCACGGCGTAGCGGGCGGTGATGTCGAGGACCTCTCCGGCGGCGGGGCTGAACGCGCCACCTTCGGTCTGCCCGCCCGGCCTGCCCGGCGCCAGGCCCAG
>Ga0315280_10007379_pt1 | contig 14787 bp, 12 predicted proteins | sample YL17G06_40_MG_FD_203697 | JGI IMG/M metagenome (GOLD analysis project Ga0315280, IMG submission 203697) | Sediment microbial communities from Yellowstone Lake, YNP, Wyoming, USA - YL17G06_40 | ecosystem: Environmental > Aquatic > Freshwater > Lake > Sediment | place: USA: Wyoming | collected...
CGATTATGCTAAGCGTTCTGAAGAGAAGCTCTATTTGGCTTTGAAAGGTTACCTTGAAAGTGATCCAGAGAATTACATTGACGTCTACCGACGAACCTACGCAAGTGGAAATACAGATATACACAAGAGGCTTCTATTAGACCAAGGATTACAGGAGCACGCGAAAAAACAATTTTATCCGCATCCGGATGATATGGCTATTTATCTCTATGCTCTTTACCACTTCGACCAAAAATGTTCCGAGCAACTATTGGAAGATTTCACTACATCACTAACTAGAAACAAAGAGCTTCATCGTAAGTGGCTCCGAGATCTTGATGGTCAACAACTAACGCGTCTTGGGGACTACTTGACAACTGTAAGCCCTCACGCGGCCAAGACTATACTTAATGGGCTAGAAGCTAATTATGTTGCTCGGCTTGTTTCATCTGCAAGCCTCAGGTGTGTCCAACACTGGATAGGGGATTCTGAGGAATATGCGGCTGTTCGACTCGGCTATGACAAGAGTTGGAGACGCGAAGTCGCAAAGGCATTGGATTTCATAGCGATAGCAGACAAAGCTGAAAAAGAGGGCTTTAAAGCGCTCTGCTGGCTCATGCACGAACTGCGTAAGACTGAGGTAAGAGCTGATTTTGAGAAGACACTGACATCGCAGAGAGCTGCCAGAATGTGCGCTGAAAGTGATGCGACGGCTTCGCACCTGAATGATTTCTTGAGCGATTGTAGCCATTCATTTCGCACTCCTTTCCTTAATAATCTGGGATCTGACGAGGTTGTTAAGATACTCGTCCGCTCCAGACTAAAGTACATTGGGCACCTTCTGAAATACTACTATTCTCTAATCTCAGTAAGCTATGACCGATTTGCGTGTAGTCGCCTACGTGACAAGCTGCGAGAAAGCTCTCCCGCGGAGGTTAACAAGTTCCTATCCACCATCCGCGAAATACGTAATGTTGGAGAACAACTTGCACAACAGGCTTCTTTGTTGCTTAGAGCAGCATGAATCTGGAGGCACCATACATATTTTGGGAATAATCACGACGTTTACCATTTTAGGCTTTGTTCATGACCCGCAGCACGTGCGAAGAAGAAAAAGGAGGCCCGAGCTGCAAATAAACAAAAGTAGAAGAACTTAATGAGGTAAAAAAATGGCCAGACATTCCTGTCTTACTCTTGATAAGAAAAAGCTAATAGAAAGTGAACAATTGGAGTCGATGATATGGACATAAACGAACTTAAGGAAGAAGCTAAGCGCGCATGGGTTGCTTATGGGGAGTCCATTGCGAAAGCCTTTGGCTTTTCTGGGAACATCGAAGCAGGCCCGTTGCTCCGCGCTATCGAAAAAGATAATGAAGATACTATCAACGAGTTCATTCTGGAAGTGAAGGAGCTTACAGAAAAGATGGATAAAATGAGAAAACGGTTTTCATTATAGGGGATAGTTACTTACATTTACTCGTTTAGGCTTCGTTCATGAAAAGTAGGACGTGCAAAGAGAAAAAGGCGGCCGAAGGTGTCAATAAATAGCAGTAGAAGAACTGAATAAGGTGACATGTAAACGTCCCTATTTTACACCCAGTGAATTACAGGGGATTCTGATATGACCAACATAATCCAGTTTCCGGGAAAGCCTGTAAGGGACTGGGCCCTCATCGAACGTGCTATTCGGGAAGTACTAACGAAAGCAGGCGCGTCGAGCGAAATGGTAGATGAGATTTGCCCGCATATGAAGAAACATTATGAAGAATACAGCAATATGCCCCTTGCTTTTAAGACCCAACTACCTGCTGGAATGGATCCACAGCTTTCAAAGACCGTAAATGAGGCGATAAGACAGGGCGTTGAAGGTATGGCCGAACAGATTCATGATTTGACAAACCACGTAATGCTTGATCTGGTGATAAAGGAAATCGAGTTGTGTAGTCTAAGAATGGGTCATCCAAATGCTGGTTGACCAGTGAAAACTACGGCCATTCACCCACTTCGTCTGTCGCACCACCCTGCTATTTTCCAAATTTCGCCCACCTGTCCCGTTAGAAACGTGCCTTTCGTTCTTCTGACGGGCTCAAAACAGGGTAAATCCGTGTGAATCCGTGTCCAATTCAGTATGAGTCAGTGTCTAATAGAAAATTTCTATTTGACGCCGAAGCGATTTCTGGGTATAATATGCCGCTAAATGGTGGATTAGAATTGAAATGCCAAAACGAAAGAATACAGGAGACAGAAGGCAGGAGACAGAAAAATGAGAGATGGGGCGATTTAGCCTTCTCGGTCAAAAGAAGGCGAATTTTTACAGGCTTTTGTGCAAAACAAAGCCAATTTGCGAAAAGGCCAAATTAACATAAATATCCTTAGCACAAAGAATTATGAAAAGATTACCCATCTGTAGAGTCCGGCAAAACAAACCCAAACAAAGCCAATTTGTGTTTTTGGCGGCGTATTGCTAAGGCACTAACTTATATGGAACAGCAAAAGGGTAAGAGTCCCAAAGAAAGCGCGGTAGAAACAAGATACATCCTGATGCCTCAGCACGCCAACCCGCAGGGAACCGCGTTCGGCGGCGTGATTATCGCCTGGATCGATACGGTGGCGGCAATGGCGGCGCAAAAACACGCCCGCTGCGAGGTCGTTACCGCCGGCATCGACTCCCTTATCTTCCGCGAGCCGATCCGCATCGGAGACCACGTGGTGCTCAAGGCCTCGGTTAATTATGTCAGCCGGTCGTCGATGGAGGTGGGCGTGCAGGTAACAAGAGAAGACCCATACAGCAGCCAGAAAGCCGTCGCTACGACCGCACATTTGACCTTTGTGGCGCTGGGCGAAGATAAAAAGCCCACGCCTGCTCCGCCGATTTTGCCAGAAACGCGAGAAGAAAGAAGGCGCTACAAGAATGCCAGGCTTCGCGTCCAGGCCAGAAAAAAATTACTGAAAAAGACAAAATGAGCTCCGGCAAACGTCTGTACAACCTTGTTTCTATGCTCAGGACTCTGGCGTTCGGGATGGAGATTCAGCTCTGCGATGCGAATGAGAATTGGATTTGATTTCTATCCTATCAGGATGTCGCGCCGGCGAAGGCTTGATCGCGTGCTTTTGCCTGAGCATTTCTCTTTTCTGATAGCACTGCTCTTTGAAAACAGCGATCTCGGAATCAAGGTTTGCACTGGACGAGTCGCCGAAAAATGCGTGCACGATCGGGAAGACCAAGTCAGGCTTTTTCTTCCGCAGCTCCTTTGCCATCGCCTCGATTTTTGCGGTGGCGACTCCTTCCTGCATGCAGGTAAATGGGCCTACGTGAAATATGCCGGAAATATACGCCTCGCCGGTCGGCTTGATTAAATCATGCATAAAGTAATAAGCAATAGCCGTGCTCAGGGGCGATTCGCCCTCGATATTGCCGTGGGTCTCGTGGTGGCTTTCCAGGGTCTCGATCATCTCCATAGGCGTTGGAAAGACATGTCTGCCCTCGAGCACGTGGTGGAAAGGCGCGGCGATCTTTTCCTCGACAGACGACATATATTTGCCCTTGAGGACGCCCTTGGCGAGTTTGGCTGCATAGTGCAGAGTCCGGGCCAAATTCAACTGCGCCAACCCGAGTTTAACATCTCTTTTGGCGTTCCTGCGATTCATCTGATTTATGTAGTACAGCCAGTCAGTTATGGGGTCTCTTATTACCTCCAGTTGCTGCTGCTCCAATTGGCGGACGACGTAACTCGTATAAGGATCGTGCTGGCGCATATAGATTTCGCCTATGTATAGAACAAGCGGAAAACGCTGCCCGTCGCTTTGGAATTTGGAATTTAGAATGTCGAATTTAGAAACCGTTTCCTCGCCCCAGGCGACCAAGTCCTGCGTGCGTGCGCCTTTTTCGACCACCTTCTGCAGCGCAGCGAGCCGGTCCTTCTTCAACTGGTCTACCGCCTGGCCGTCATCAGAGTACGGGCGAAATCTCAGAACGATGTCCTCCAACAAATCCGATGCTTTTATCCCTTTGAACAGGATCTGCTGCATCCGAATCTTTTCTTTGACGCCGAAGCCTTGCGGAAAAGGTATGTCAAGGTAGTCACTTTCCGAAGAGGGCCCTACGACCGGGACCTTTTCCAGACCTTCGCGGTCCATAAACTGCCGCAGCAGCTCGGTGTACTTGCCGAATCTGCACGGGCCGCTTGTGGTGGGCAGCATAACCAGGAAATTATCCTCCACGTACTGTTTGCCCTTTGCTTCAATCTGCTCCTGCAAGAAGCCGATCGCATCGCCAACCACGCCCTTGAGCGGATGGCAGACCTCGGTGAAGATGTGCTTGCGGGCAACTTCGTAACCTCTCTGCGTAGCGGTCGGCAGCACTAAACTATCGATGCCAAAGTACTTTAGGCCGGCAACGCCGACATGGCTGCCATCGCCCATGTAAGGAATAAGCCAGATTCGTTTGTCGTAACTGTCGGGCGATGGTATTTTCAAGCGGTCCATCCGCAGGCGTTGGGGCCTACTCTGATTTACGACCCTTTCGTGCGCTTCGGTCCTGGTAACAAAAGGCGCGTTGTTGGTCTGGGCGTCGGTCAGCAGAACGAGCAACGGTTTATTGGCCGCCTGCTGAATCCTTTCTTCCTGATAGATTTTCAGGCTATCCGGGCCACAGGCGAAGTTCATCATCCTGATGCCGAACAGGTTGGGATGATCCGCTACAAAAAGGTGAGCTTTGAGTATTTTTACGCTTTCAACCCAAAACTCGTTCGCAACGATTTCGTCGATTGGGATATTCTCGAATTTATGCTCTAAGAAGATTTGCGGTATGTAATCCAGGCCTCTAACCTGTGAGAACATCGCTCCGGAGTTTGAACTGGCTTCGGGGTCGAGCAGGACATAGTCTCTGCCGATACCGACGTAGGCCTTTAGGTCCGTGCCCTCGATCCGCCGTAAGAATTTGTCGCCCTCCTGAGCCAGGTCGTTCTTAAATTGGGCTTCCGCCTGGTCTGCGTACCTGATAGCCGCCCGAATCTGTCTACCGGTACGCTTTAAGCCCAATCTATCGAGCTCCAGCCGCAGGGCGTGGGCAAGATATTCTCGGTCTCCGAAGTGCAAGATGGGATTTATCTGCTTATTCTTATCCAGAGAAAGAACGTCGTTGAGCACGTAGCCTTCCGACTCGGTATAAATGCAGTATTTCAAGTCAGGCGGCGTATCTTTTCTCTGCTCAATAAAGCTCGGATTGAAAAGATATTCGACTCCAGGATCGCTGTTTAGCACCGCTGCATGCCCCGTCGCTAACTTTCTGGCAATGCAGAACTCGGTTCTGGAGTTATCCACACCGATTTTTGCTATCTCTTTATTGCTCTGCGGCGAAATCACCGGGAAAAAGCCAAGCCTCCGCAAAAGTGCAGCGCTCCAGATTCCCTTTTCGCCCAGGGTTGCCAGGCTTCTTTTAACGCCTATGGTCCTGCCGTTTCCCGCGTCGCCGTGCCGGCGACGGCTAAACACAGCCGCACCGATGGTCTTGGCGTTTTGCGCGTCGCCGGGCTGGCGACAGCTAAACTCGGCTTCGCCTAAGACGGCCCCATAGAGTTTGAAATGCTTTTCAAATATCTGGTGGTACTTCTGGACATAATCGGGCTTCGGTTTTCCAGCGGACTCAGAATTTCCCCGTGGACAAAATCCGCCCGTAATTATCTTATCATCCTCGATAGAGAAGACCTCAAGCTGGCAATCCCTGATGCCGCAGGATTTTTCTTTGAATAGCTCTTTGCAGGCAACCCTGCGTTTCTTAAACGGCATATCAACCAGGTCCCAGCCTCTAAAGGCCGACTCACATCTCTTGCCGGCCTGCTGGAGGTGCTTTATGTTCTCAATAATATCCAGTGCCTGGCCCCATGCCCCGAACATCTCTCTATGAGGATAAGCCTCTATTTCTTTGCCCGTTACCTGCGCCAGAGCCGCGAGAAACGCCTTTCCTAACGGCGGACCGCCCTGCGCGGAGGACTTTTGCCCTACGTGCTGAGGGCCGCCAACGAACTTGTAGTAGTAGCTGGCGGCGGTTCCCCTTACTATCGCAGCAGCTATCTCGTCTTTGCCGAATCCTTCGGCGATGAGCCTATTCTCATCCATCTCCATAAAAACGCCGCACGTCGAGTCAATGATGGGCACCCTCTTTGCCCTAAGAGCCGCCTCTTGCAGGGAGTTCTCCACATCGAGGTTTATCACATCCGCCATATTCTCCAGCGTTTGACCCGACCCAGCCTGGCAGCTATAGTTCATCTTCGCCTCTTTTACCGTTCCATCGGCGGCGAAGCTGGTGAACTTCATATCTTGCCCGCCCACCTCAAAGATGGTGTCGATCTGCGGGTCGTAATGTTTAACGCCCAGGGCGTGGCAGGTAATCTCGTCGGTTATCCGGTCGGCAAGCTCAATTCCCGTTTTGGCGAGTTGTGCAGCCTTCTTCTTGCTGACTAAAATTTTCTCGTATAGCTTTCTGGCTGAGCCTGTTGCACCTACTCCCTTGATGATAACCTTATCCCGGTGCCTGCTCAGGTATCTTAGGACGCGCTTTAGTGATTCTTCCGGATTGCCGTGCGTCTTGATGTAGAGTTTGTCCAGGAGCTTGCCCGTTTTTACTTCTACCAGAGCGCCTTTGGTTGTGGTGCTTCCGCCATCGATTCCCAGGACCACTTCCGTGCCGGCAGATATTTCTTCTTTGATCTCTCGGTCGGTCGCGTGCACGTTCCGTAGGGATTCAATCAACGGTGGGGCAAACTGTCTTTTCTGCCTGCTGTATTCGGCAACCCTCTGCAGTTGTTCGGCCTTCATAACGAAGTGGTTGCCTTGCTCAATCGCTTTTAAGGCGGCGCCTATGGCGGCTATGTTGTTGTAGTGCTGCGGGCGTTCTATGGAGATGCCCAATAGTTGGCCCAAGTGTGCTCTTATAAGGTCGTTGCCGAAGACGCCGCCGGTGCCTATGGCAAAAACAGAATTCCCAGCGTCGCCAAATTCCCTAATGCCCAGCACATCGATCTTGTAGTTTCGGGCGACTGTCCGGAAGAGGCCTGCTAAATTGTCCTGTCTGGTCGCACCCTCGTTTTGCTTATGAATCAGGTCAGACTGAATGACCACGCCACACCGCGCTAGAAACTCGCTGGGCTCTACCGCCTCGCGGGCTTCCTGCTCGGCCCGGCGGAACATCTCCTCCACCCTCGCCTGAAGCTTGCGCCGGTTCCGAACACCGATGCTTTCTTTGATGCTTTCGTCCGGCACTGCGCCAGGGTCTTCTAAGTATGGATTGGGAATCTCGCCCTCAAACAAGCGACGGCACTGCTTTTCTATGAGCGTCCCTGAGCCGCCGCCGCACTTAGTGCCGGTCCGCCACTCCTGAATAACCCGCCTGCCGCTTACTGTTTCTATATGAAAGAAGTATGAATCCTTCGCCCCTATATGCAGGATGTATGCGGCATTGGGGCTAACGATCTCAGCGCCTTTAGGGATAGCCACGCTGTCATAAACATAAATTGCCCCCCTCATAACATTGGGAAACACCTGGGCACCGCTGCCTGTAAAGGAGGTGCTCCTGATAGCCGTCACGCTAAAACTATCAAGTATGTGCCGCCACGCTTCTATGAGCGCCCCGATCGGATTGGCAAAGTGCATTATCGGCCGGGGTGAATGGAGCACGATGCCATTCGCCGTCAGTACGGCAGAGTGAACAAAACTACTGCCGACATCAAAAGCTGCATATAGTGCTGGGTTGTGTTCTTGTTTTTGCTCTTCCATTATAAGGTGGATAACCTGTTTCTGTTAATGATAGAACCACGAATAATTCACACGCGAACCGCCTTAATAATGCCGGCTGCTGATTTTGTCAAGCAAACTCACTGCCGAGGCAACAATTTACACACCCCAGGTAGGGTCATATTTCAGAGTCTAAGAGTAGTTACAGCCACATCTTATGCGAGAAGATCACCCTAAACTCACAAATTCGGGGAGCTTATGACTATTACTATTATGACATAGGTACTATATTAACATAAATAGTCTCAGGTACCATCGCGAGCTATTGCAACAATAGTAGGAGGGCTAAAATTTTCAGCGAAAAAGGGTTGTCAATACCTATCCTCGCGTGTAGACTAACACATCTGATTCATGTACCCGATTCGGACGTTTTGGTGTTTTCTTTGTTAAACATAGGGTGCCATTATGAAAGCACAGTTTAATCGAGCCGCACTTGCCGAAGCATTAGGTCTTCTGACCTCTGTTGTGCCAAGCCGCACACCTAAACCTATCCTTCAATGTGTTCTTATCGCTGCAAACAAAAAAGAGACACGCATCTGCGCCACGGACTTAGAGGTAGGTATAAACCATGTTATCTCCAGTGTTCAGGTCGAGGAAGAGGGTGCCATTGCAGTACAAGCTGAGAGATTAAACGCCATAGTGCGGGAAAGTACGGAAGATATTCTCCAACTGGAAGCTGCTGAAGGCATGTGCACAGTAACGGGGGCGGATAGTAAATTCACCATCTACGGCCAAACACCCGAGGAATATCCAATAGTTCCTGTTTTTGAGGGCGACCCCGATATAGAGGTACCGTTGGAGAATCTGCAGGCAGGCATAGAACAGTGCCTTTTTGCAGCAGCGAAGGAGAGCAGCCGTTATGCTATTAACGGCCTGTTGTGCGAAACCAAGGGCAAGAAAATGTGGTTGGTGGCTACCGATGGCAGACGGCTGGCACGGTGCAGGGTCAGCTTAGTTTCAGCTCCACGCGAGCAGACCCAACGAAAAGTGATAGTTCCAGCTAAAACAATGGCGCTACTGAGTAAGATCGCAAGTCACGACAAAGAGAGCGTTAAGCTCAAACTCGTCGATAATCGGATACTACTGAGCTGTGCCGATGTAGTAATAAGCTCCAATCTTGTGGAAGGCAATTTTCCGAACTACGAAGATATCATCCCCACAGATTACCAGAAAAAAATAAGATTGTCGACGGCCGCAACTCTAAGTGCGGTTCGGCGAGCGGCTCTACTCACCAGCGAGGAATCCAGAGGAATCAAGCTCTCCATTAACAAGGACACTCTAGTCTTTTCCGGTAGGGCGCCTGAAACCGGCGACGCTCGCGTAAGCATGCTGATTGAGTACAAGGGCGAGCCTATTGATATCGGCTTCAATCCGCAGTTTCTGGCGGATGCGCTGCGCGTTATCCAGACGCCGGAGTTTGAATTGGAGCTTGGTGAGCCGGACCGGCCGGGCGTAATCAAGAGCGGCTCGGATTTTCTCTATGTCCTAATGCCCATCAGCCTTGGTTGAGGGTCAACATCCTCATAACGACGCGGCGGGCGCAGGATATGTCAGGCTATGATTGCAAGCAATCGATACGACGCGTACGCTGGCCGAAGATCGACCACCATTATAGTTGACGGCCCAGCTAGGCTTGGCGATGCGGTACGGGATGTTATAGAGAATCGGATCTCGCCGCGGCAGGCCAGGTTTAGCTCTGTGGTTGAATCATGGCAGCAGTTAGTGCCGGTCGAATTTGCCTGCCACTGTAAACTTGCTGACCTTACAGCGGGCACGCTGAAGGTGATGGTTGACTCGCCGTCATATATGTATGAGATGCAGCTATGCCGCTCGGCGCTTCTGAGCGAGTTACAGCGAGAATGCCCACACGCGCGCATAAGAAAAATTGACCTTGCTGTGGGCTCTATATGACCTGCCGGCCACCGAAATAGCATCACCGGAGGTGGTAATTTTTCAAGCCGGAATCAGGAAATTTCCGAAATTTGATTAGGCAAGGGCTATGATGTGGGAGGCATAAAAAGAACGCATATATGAGTGCTCAGAAGTACGATGCCAGCAGTATCAAGATACTTGGGGGCATAGAGGCGGTCCGCAAGAGGCCGGAGATGTATATCGGCGACCGCGGGCCCGGCGGCCTGCATCATCTGGTCTATGAGGTGCTCGACAACTCTATCGACGAGGCAATGGCTGGATTCTGCGACAACGTAAGTGTCCGCATCGGCGCCGATGGCAGTTGCGCAGTTGAGGATAACGGACGCGGAATCCCGGTCGAAGAGCATAAAGAAGCTAAAGTAAGCGCTTTGGAGGTCGCGCTGTGTACGCTGCACGCCGGCGGAAAGTTCGACAACGAGAGCTACAAAGTGGCCGGCGGACTGCACGGCGTTGGCGTAAGTGTTGTCAATGCCCTCAGCGAGTGGTTTGAGGCGGACGTCTATCGAGATGGTAAACAATTCCATTTCGAGTGTGTCCGTGGTAAACGTACCGCCCCGGTAAAAGAGATGGGGCTTAGCAAAAAGCGCGGCACAAAGATAACCTTTATGCCTGACCAGGAGATATTCGGCGATGCCGAGTTTGCCTACGATACGCTGCTGAAGCGGATACGTGAGCTTGCTTATCTGAATGCGGGTCTAAAGATCAGTTTCCATGACGATAGAGCGGATAAAAAAGAGGCGTTCAAGTTTGACGAGGGCATTAAGGCCTTTATCAGGCATCTGAACGAAGGCAAGGAGGTGCTGCATCAGGACGTGATTTACCTGGCAAAGGAAGACGCCGATGCGAAGCTCACCTGCGAGGTCGCGATGCAGTATAACGATGGCTACACCGAAAACGTGCTGGCCTTCGCCAACAACATCCGTAATATCGACGGCGGCACCCACCTTTCCGGGTTTAAGACCGCCCTAACGCGCACGATGAATTATTATGCCAAGGCCAACAATCTGCTGAGAAACGGCCAAGTGACAGCCGGCGAAGACCTTCGGGAAGGGCTAACCGCTGTGGTCGCCGTCAAGCTCGCGGAGCCGCACTTCGAGGCGCAGACAAAGGTCCGCCTGACTAATCCGGAGGTCGGCGGGTTTGTCGAGACAACCGTCAACGAGCAGCTTGGCCATTATCTGGAAGAGCACCCCGCAGAGGCAAAGCGAATACTCAATAAGGCTATCCAGGCTGCTGCTGCTCGTGAGGCGGCTAGAAAAGCCCGCGAGCTAACCAGGCGAAAAGGCGCCTTGAGCAGCGCAAGTTTGCCCGGCAAATTGTGGGACTGTGCCAGCAGGGAAAAAGTCGGCACAGAGATATTTATCGTGGAAGGTGACTCTGCAGGCGGTTCGGCAAAGGCAGGACGCGACAGAAACATTCAGGCAATTCTGCCGCTGAAGGGCAAAATCCTCAACGTGGAAAAGGCTCGCCTGGAAAAAATGCTCGCCCACGATGAGATCCGAACCATGATAAGCGCCCTTGGAACCGGCATAGGCGTCGATGAGTTCGATGTGCAAAAGTGCCGCTACGGCAAGATAATCCTGATGACCGATGCCGATGTCGACGGCGCCCACATTCGAACGCTGCTTCTGACCTTTTTCTTCCGCCAGATGCCGGAGCTGCTCGATAAACGCATGATCTATATTGCTCAGCCGCCCCTGTATGAAATCCGGGTCAAAGGCCAGAAGAAGTCTGAGTATGTTTTGAACGAGAATCAGATGCGACGGCGGATGATTGCTCGCGGCCTTGAAGGAACAGAGCTTGTAATACGCGATGGTCACCGTGCGAAGCGGTTAGCCCCCGGACCTGTGCCGGGGGCAGCCCTGCCCACAGGTGGCAGGGCTAATAAACCGCGCAAGGTCTCCGGCGAGCAACTGGCTGCCCTAGTCAAGGCTCTTGCTGATGCGGAGCGCAGCGTAGGCGTTCTTGCCAGGCGAGGCATTAACTTTGAGCAGTTCGTCAAGGCACATTATGATGGGCAGCAGTTGCCGCGGTTTCTCATTCGCGCGCAAGGGCGCGAAGAAGTCTATTACGACGCTGGGCAGTACGAGGCCCGGCGTTTAGCCGTCGCCGCCGAGGCTTCGGACGCCGAGGCCGAACGGGCGGTGGTGGCCGACGAACTGCACGAGGTCGCGCGCATCAATCAGATAAACGAAAAGCTCAAGAGCGATTTTGACCTGGACCTCTCGGATTTTCTGCTAAAGGCGGAGAAATCCGTTTCGGGAGAGTCTTTGCCCACTAAGTTCACTCTGCTTCACGGGACAGACGCCGCCGACGTGGCTTCGCTGGCAGATATCTGTCCGGCTATCAGGCAGATCGGCGGCAAGGGCATTGAAATAAAGCGGTTCAAAGGTCTGGGCGAAATGAATGCCGAGCAGCTCTGGGATACGACGATGAATCCAGGCACCAGAACCTTGCTCAGCGTCAGGCTTGACGATGCCGGCGAAGCCGACAGACTCTTTAGCATTTTGATGGGCGATGACGTACAAGAGCGGCGTGACTTTATCCGCGACCACGCCCTTGAGGTCCAGTACCTGGACATCTAAAGAGCGATTCCGCGTCTATAAAAAAACAGCCGCCCCTTAGGGGCGGCCTTTCCCCGGAAATTCTACAGCGGGTTCTCCCTTGATGTGTGGCGACCCCTAAGGGGTGCTCGGGCTATCAGTAGGCAGGAGGTTGTCCCCACTGCCGAAATAGGGCCAAATACAAGCTGACTTTTCGCCTCTTTGGGACCCACCTTCTTTTGCAGAATCCCGTATACCATATTAGACGTACCTGCCGCCCAGAATGTTACAGATATTTTCAGCAAAAAAGTTGGCCATGCTTCGCTTTCGCTCGGGACTGGGCAGAAGCTGCTGCTCAGCGCCGCAGATTTTTTTCGCTGGGCCAGGAGCCTATCTGGCCGCGCTCTGGGCCAGCACTTGCACGTGACGTCAGTATCGCCGTTCGCTGCCGGAACTCGTCGTCAGTCATTTTGCCTGTTGAATACGCATCGATGTCTGCTTTTTTGGCCCGAATGGTGAGAATCAACGAGGATGCCTCAGTTCCAGATGCCATCAGAATTACGGACTCGTCCGCTTTGAGGTTTCGGATGTTCGCAGCGTGCTTTAGCGCCTTAATGAGAGTCGCCTTTAGCTGCTCAACCGTGTCTTTATCGTACTGTCTTTTTTGTTCATTGTTCCTTGTTCCTTGTTCATCGATGAACAAGGAACCCTGAACCATGAAAAATTCTCGCTTTGTTTGTTCCCAGACCGGATCGGTGCCTTCTTTGACTTTTTCCACCTGCACTTCTGGCGGCGGCGAAAGCGGGAAATCAACATTCATAAAGAATAGTGCCGCGTAGCCCTGGACGTACATAGCTTGGGTCTGCGTCGCACCGGGCTGCCCGGACCGGCCAAGTAAATCGTCAAGCTCAATGAGCGAGCCAAAACGCGTGCGTCGCTGCGCTCGGCCCAGTTTGTTGTCTAAGATGCGCGACATGATGTTGAGGTCGAGAGTTATATTGGCAAGGGCCTCTGCCTGCGGGGGCGAAGTCAACACCAACAGTCCGGCAGTGGTGGGTTGAGCGCCGCCTGTGGCCTGGGTAAGTAGACTGTATTGGACTTGTTGCAGGGCCATATCGGCCTGTTTCGCAGCGTCTGCGAGTTCGGCTGCTCTTTGGGCTGTTTTCTCTGCCAGTTCTGCCTGTCTTTGTGCTATGACGGCTTCTGCCTGGCGAGCATCTTCAACCGAGGCAGAACCAGCTATTGCTAAATTGCCTACAATGAGAAGGCACAAAGGCACAAAGTGGCAAAGGCACAAAGTACCTCTATGCCTGTGTGCCTTTGTTGCCTGGGTGAGCGATTTCATTTTTCTATCCCTTCTTTCTGTCGTTATTAGTGGTTTGTGGTTGGTGATTCGAATCACGATTCACTATCCACAATTCACAGTTCGATTGGGTCAATATGACAACACAGAAACTCGCTGGCTGAATTTGTCGTAATCCAGTTGGTTTTTTGCGAAACTGTCGACATCCGACTTTTTGGCGCGAATCGTCAGGAACGTCGCTTGGCCAGGTGCAGTCTCGGCCGGTAGCGCGGCACTGGAGGTGCGGACGTTGGCGGCTGCCGGCGAAGTCTCGCTAGTGCTTGTGGTGACAATCCTGCTTGTAATAGTCACGGCGGGCGAGGAGCTCCTTACCACGACCGTTACCCATTCATCGCTTTTCAAGCCTCGAATGTTTGCTGTGTGCTTAAGTGTTTTGATTATTGTCTTTTGCAGCTCCTGGACTTTCTCAGCGTCATACTCTTTTTGTGGCTGTACCTTTACGCGTCGCCTGCTATCGCCAGGGTTATAAATCTCCTTTTTTGTTTCTTTCCACACTGTATCGACCCCCTCTTCGGATTTATCCTCCTGCACCTTGGGTGGCGCTGAGAGGGGAAAATCTACGCCGATAAGAAATAGCGAGCCAAAACCTTCAAGGTAAATAGCCTGTGTCGCAGAGCTGCGACCCACAAAAACATCGGACCATGGGTCGGTGTTCCGGTCGAAAAAGACGCCCGTCCTTGTCGTAGCCAGGCGCTGCTGACCGAGGTTCCTGTCGAAGATGCGTGACATAATGCTCATATCTTCCATTACTGCCGCGATGTCCTCTGGCTTCATTTCTGTGCTGGGAATTACCAGGGCTGCGCCGGCGCTACCGCGTTCTGGTGGCCAGACAGAAACAGCGACGGGGCGGCTTTCCCCGAAGGGCGTCCTGAGCACTCGCGGTTCTACGGCTGGTACCTCGTCAGCTTGTATACTAACACTTGCCGCTGGTGCGCTGGGAGCCTGGGCAAAAACTGCCGCTGCCGGAACTGACGATGCCAGCATAATAATGATAGTGGCTTTAGTTAGAGTTTTCATTTTCTACTCCTTTCTTGGAAAATTCAAAAATCAAAGATTAAAAGAGACTGTAGCATCTTTACAGAGTTCCTTTCTATCCTGCTTTTCTCATTTCGCCTGTTCTGCTGCGATGCAGTGTCTTTATTGTGCAACTTTGTCGGGCAATGTATACATCTCGCTGCA
>Ga0315280_10007380_pt1 | contig 14785 bp, 11 predicted proteins | sample YL17G06_40_MG_FD_203697 | JGI IMG/M metagenome (GOLD analysis project Ga0315280, IMG submission 203697) | Sediment microbial communities from Yellowstone Lake, YNP, Wyoming, USA - YL17G06_40 | ecosystem: Environmental > Aquatic > Freshwater > Lake > Sediment | place: USA: Wyoming | collected...
GAAACCCTTGCGGACTTGATCACCCATGGCGAAGATCCGTTCGTGGATTGATCCATCTTCCAGTTCTTCGATGGTTGCGAGAGCAGCAGCGGTCGAGAGGGGATGAGCATTGAATGTGCCCGCGAAGAACACATCTCCTCCCGCAGTGTTGAATCGGTTCATAAGATCCGAGTTGCCGCAGACCGAGGCGATTGGGTAGCCATTGGCGATACTTTTTCCCAGAGTTGTGAGATCTGGAGTGACACCGCAGATCTTTTGGTACCCTCCTAGGTTGTGACGGAATCCCGTTACAATCTCATCGAAGATGAGTATGATACCGTGTCTTTCCGTGAGCTCTCTCAAACCTTGCAGAAATTCCCTCTTCGGCATAACACAGCCTATGTTGTGCTGGATCGGCTCGAGAATTATCGCTGCGATCTTACCATCTCTCTCTTTGATCTTGCGCTCGACCTCGTCTAAGCTGTTGAAGGTCAAAACGTGGGTGCTTTCCACGGCCTGTTGCAGCATACCTGCAGAAAGCGGATCCCTTGCGCCTACTCTAGATGCGTCGGTTATCACATTCATCAGGACAGAGTCGTGCCAGCCGTGATAGCAGCCCTGGAACTTGATCAGCTCAGTCCTGCCGGTGACGGCTCTTGCGAGTCTTATCGCGCTGTAAGTAGCTTCGGCACCGGAGTTACAGAAGAGTGCCTTCTCGGCAGAGGGCACATGTTTGCAGATTTTCTCGGCGAGTTGGGCTTCCTGCTCGGTCGTTCCAACTCCGATCAGGTCTAGATTCTGAATCGTCTCGCATACTCGAGCGTCCACCTTCGGATGACAATGGCCGAGGATAGATGGCCCGAAGGCCGCGTGATAGTCGATGTACTCGTTTCCATCCGCGTCCCACATCTTCGAACCTTTCGCACGTACGAACACCAGCGGAATTCCAATCGATCTGAGGGAGCTGTTGACGCCACCCGGGATGTGGCGCTTTGAAAATTCGAAAAGCTCAGCCGATCTACTCAATCTCAAAGATGCTGTGCTCCGAGCTGGGCGTGCGCGGAGTTAGAAGCACTTAAGACTAGCGGTAATGGATCGCGTTAGTATCGAATCATGCCGAGGGCTCAATTGTGGTGAAGACTGGACTCGCACTCGACGATTTGCCGGTTGCTGACAATCACTGTTTCGCCTTTCCACCCCAAGCGAAAGCGATCACAGACGAGCAATTCATGCGCTATTTCGCGGTCGGAGGATTCTCAGTTATGGGAACAAAGACCAGCCTCGACCCGCGAGAAGCGTTTGATCAAGTTCGAAGCGCAGTCTCCTTCAAGTACTGCTTGAGGCTGCTCGCAAGATTCCTCAGGTGCAAGAGTGACCTCGGCACGGTCGTCAACACTCGTAACAAGAGATCAAAGGAATTCTCAAGATACGTAAGTGACCTATTTGGCAACGTGAAGCTGCAGATATTGCTGATAGACAGCGGGCTTCAACCGGTAAGCGTTGATGAGTTCAAAAGTTACGTGCCCACAAGAGTTGGACGCATCTTCAGAATTGAACCCCTCGTGAAGCAACTACTGGAGACAAAGGCCGACTTCAAGGAGCTGCTTGCGGAGTTTGATGAAACTCTTCTCGGCGCTGTACGAGATGGGTGCGTCGGATTTAAGACAATAATCGCTTACAGAACCGGATTAGACATAGATCCTGTAACAGAAGACGAGGCAAGAAAGGACTTCGAACGCATAATGCACAAACAGGAACCAACAGCTTGGTTCGGTCCCGTTGCGAAAAACCTGCGTGATCACCTTGTCTTTCGGACAATTGACGCGTGCATCAAACACGACAAGGTCATGCAGATTCATACGGGACTTGGGGATACAGATATCGTTGGACCGAGATGCAACCCTATCCTTCTCGAATCATTCCTGAAACATGAAGAGATTCAGCCTGCCAAAGTAGTCTTGGTTCACGGAGGATACCCGTACATCATTGAAGCAGCCTGGCTGGCTAACGTGCTGCCGAACGTGCATCTAGAACTCTCAAGTCCGTTACCTCCATACTTCGCTCCTGCTGTGTCAGCTCGTAGATACGTTGAGACAATTCAGCAAGCACCAACAAGGAAGATCGTCTACGGTTCGGACGGGGGAGAGATTCCTGAGATGCATTGGCTATCAGCCAAGATGGCGAAACTGACTTTGCAGTTGAGTCTGGGGAAGCTGATCGAACTGGACATGCTGGACAATGTTGATGCAAGAGAGATCGCAAGGAACATTCTATTCGAAAACGTCAGAAGATTATACAAGCTAAGCTAGCCATCAGACCTCCTTCCTCTCTCACGAGTCCGAACAGAACTCGGGATATCCGCTGTCGGGTTGCATTTAGCGCAAGTGGACCTGTCTTGGACGGGGTTTGGCGCGCTCAGTACGGCGACGAAAGCGTTGATTCAACCGCTGATCCGATTAGCCGCACGAGGTAGCAAAGTCGGCGAGATGGATCAGCTCGCTAGTTCCTTGATGATGGAGCTGAACTCGTCTTCCGTTAGCACCCTCTTCTTCTCTTCTGAAAGTGTCTTGACTCTCATGGTGATGGATTCGACCAACATTTCAAATCCTGGCAAACCAAGTCGAAATGACCCCGATTCGAGTGACGATCACCCCTCGCACTTTCTGAAGCCTAGCGTCACCCACACTCACAACACCAACCTAACCCATAACCGCACACGACCAAGAAGTTGAGTGAGTGTAGAAGTCAGTTTCCTCTAGAACACTCTCTGGAGGTGCGTTCAGGCTGGAAATACACTCAACGTTGAGCATCTCCATCTTGCTGAATCGCTCCACAGGAAACGTACCGGGAGGAGCTCTGAAGACAGAATCGAGGGACACATGTTGGGGGATAGAACAACAGCCGATACGTGCCAAAGATCTTTTATAGAGTTGAAATGTTGAGTCGTCGAACGGGGCTAACCTATATGTCGATTTCTCGCGATTCTGTGATCAGGACAATCCGGGACAGTCAAATTCGTCTTCTCAGTGTTCAATACGTAGATCTTGGAGGCATATCGAGAGCGAAGGCTCGCGCGGCCGACGAAATAGAGGATTTCTTGGACAACGGCGTTGGATTCGCAAAGGGCAACTTCGGACTGACTGCGCACGACACACTCGCTGGCGATCCGACGTACACTTTTGCTTCAGGCGAAGCGAAGCTGGTCCCTGATATTGAAACCTTTGCGGTGCCACCATACGCGAACAGGATTGCACGGTTCATTGGCGAACTCAAGAACGCCGACGACACCTATTGGGATATGTGCCCACGTCACGCGTTTCGCAGTTTGCTGACCCGCGTTGAGGATATGGGGTACAGATTCGCTGGCGGGGCGGAGATGGAGTTTAGTATCGTCCGCCGTGAGGGAGACCGAGTCGTGCCCTGGATCTCTGCTGCGATCCAGTCACAACGCGGCCTTGAGGCTGGCGAAGATCTTCTCAATGAGATCGCTCAGGATGTTGAGGCGATGAACCTGAAAGTGATCAAGGTACATGCAGAAGGTGGTGGATCATCCGGCGGGCACTTCGAGATGGATCTCCATCACCAATATGGTCTCAAGTGCGCTGACGATGTTGCTACATTCAGAGATGTGGCCAAGGCTGTCGCAGACAAGCGGGGTCTGATAGCAACTTTCCTCGCCAAGGTGGGAGACGAATTCACGGGAAGCGGAATGCATCTGCATAGCAGCCTGAACGACATCAAGACCGGAAAGAACCTCTTTGCCGATCCCAAGGACGACCGGAAACTCGGATTGAGCCAAATGTGCTACTACTTTATCGGTGGAATTCTTGAGCACACGCGCGGCTTGGCTGCCGCTGTCGCTTCGAACGTGAACTCCTACAAGCGACTTATCTTTCCTGGCCACTGGGCCGCTGACGGAGTATTCTATGCTTCAGGACATCGCGGTGCGGCGGTGAGGATCCCTCAGATAGCCGGGAAATTCGAGAGCGCACATGTTGAATTCAGGGTTCCAGACCCCGCATGCAACCCATACATAGCATTTGCATGCATTCTGGCTGCAGGAATGGACGGCATTAGTCGTAAGATCGAACCTGGTGACCCGTTGTCGATCGATGTGAGCAGACTCAGTAGAGCGGAGCGAGCGAGCAGAGGAATCAAGTCACTACCGAAGAGCCTCTTCGAAGCAATTCAAGAATTCAGCCATGACAAGGTATTCGAGAGTGCGCTTGGCAAGTCTCTCTTCGAGGAGTACGTCAATATCAAGCTTGCAGAGTGGGAGGACTACAGTTCTCGTGTGACACCGTGGGAGACTGCTCGACTCATAGACTTCCACTAGTCCGGGGTTGTAGGTGATTCTCGGAATCTGCCTTTTTGCTGCGCATATGACTATCTATGACGGAGTATCTTCTGCATCAAAGCTGTAGCTTCTCGGAATGCTCGAGCGGCGTCTGCTGGACCATGAGTAATGCGCGTCATACATAGACAACACTGCGGCACCAAAATGAGATCTATTTGCGAAAGTTATATCTTCTCACAGGCCGTCATCGTTCTTCGCGCTGGCGAGCGCGTCTAAGGAGGTGAAGAAAATGGGCGAAGAAGTCGTATTCGTTAGGCGCGCATCAGGGCTGATCAGAGAAATCGGTCCATTCACTGTCATGGTTGTCGGAGCAAACTTCACTATAGCTGACGGAATCTACAATCTTACCCAGTGGCAGTCGTACCAGACACCGGGAGCCAACTACCCAATATCGCTGATTCTTGGTGGACTATTACTCACATTTGCAGCGATAGTCGTAATGTTCCTCGCGGCGGCAAGCCCTAGAGCATGTTCAGACTACGTGGCAATCTCACGAACAGTGCACCCAATACTCGGTTACATCCAAGCATTCATGGGAATCGGCATCCAGACTTGGATCTATGGCGGCCTCGCGTACTTCATGGGATGGTATTTCGGCAGCTTCTTCATTCAGGCGGGAATCGCAACAAACAACCCCTCCTTTGTGTCACTTGGGACTTGGATGTCGGCAGACACAACAGTGGGCATAGTTATCGGGATCGTCATAATACTGCTAGTCGCAGTGGTGAATCTTCTCGGGATAAAGACGTTCAAGTACACTGTGAACATTCTTTTCGGGTTGGCACTGGCAGCGGGAATTGTCACGGTCGGCGCGGCGCTTTATGGCGTCACGATTGGGCCACAGGGCGTTGCTGCCCTCTGGGACAAGACATACGGGTCAGGCGCGTTTCAGGAAATCATTGACGTCGCAAAACAGAGCGGCTATGTTGACTACATTGTAGGCAAGACCGGAGATCCCTCTGCCTACGGATGGCCCGGGAACTGGACTTGGCAGTCCACACTAGGACCCGCGCTGATTGCTGCCTCATATGCATTCTGGGGCATGGACACTCAGAATTACATCGGCGGCGAGGTGTCACGGCCTAAACGAAGCTTCTTGCTTGGAACAGCCGGAGCGATCGCGATATGTTTCATCTATTACCTCGCGATAGCGCTGCCCACCCTCCAAATGTACGGACAGTTCACCTCCTACTACAACTACGTCATGTTCGGCGGCCACGGACAAGAACTTCTGAAAATCAACACGATCCAGACGCCAACCATTGCGGTCATGCTGGCATCGATTCTCGGAGGAATCATGCCTTGGGCCGCGATAATTGTCACACTGGGCGTCGCGTTATGGGTCCTAAACGGCTTGCCTGTCTACGCGATAATACCCACGAGAATACTGTTTGCCTTGTCATTCGACAGATTCATGCCACAGAAATTCGCTGAGGTCAACCAGAGATTCCGGACTCCTCACTGGTCCATATTGGTGACAACAGTTCTAGCAATAATCTTCTTGTTCATCACCGTGCAGAATCCGTGGTTCTTTACACTCAGCGTCGTAACAGGAGTCTTCGTCAGATGGCTATTCTCATCATGGGCAGCAATGCTACTTCCATATCAACGACCAGATATCTTCGAACAAGGCTACACATGGAAGATAGGCAAAATACCAGTGATCACGATCTTCGGAGCAATCGGAACCGTTCTCATGACGACACTACTTGCAATCGGGCTAGGGCAGATATCGTCGGACATGAATTCGCTGACATGGTTCGTTTTCTGGTTCTCTGTTGGAGCACTGATATTCGCGTACTACTTGGGCAAGAACGCACGTCGCGGCGTCAAGATCGAGACCCTATTCAAGGAGATACCGCCTGCGTAGCCTGTCCCACTCTCCCTTTTTTTTGAACCCCGTTTTTTTCTGAATACTCATGGTGGAAGTCTTGGAAAAAATGAAACTGATGTACGTAGCCGACATTCATGGAAGCGAGACGGTCTGGCGGAAATGGATCAGTGCACAATCAATGTACGATATCGATGTTTCAATACTTGCAGGCGATCTTAGTGGAAAAGTCATTGTCCCAGTCATAAGAGAGGATGACGGTACATACACATGTCGCCATGAAGGACGCGTCGAGAAGGCTTCGAACGAAAATGAACGCGAGGACATCATGAACAGGCTCAGAGCAAGAGGAATCTACCCGTACCTGTCCTCCAACGCGGAAATCCAGAAAATGAAATCTAACCCCGACGCCATCGACAAACTCTTCTCAACCGTCATTGTCGCGGAATTAGATCGGCTGATGGAAATCGCCGAGGAGAAGATACAGCCTGGAAAGACAATAGTTGTCACACCCGGCAATGACGACATCCCGGAACTGGACAAAGTCATCAACAAACACAGGAAGATCATCAACCCACTTGGCCAGGTACTCAGACTACCCTTGGGATATGAGATGATCAGCATGGAATACTCAAACCCTACACCATGGAAAACCTCCCGAGAATGTAGTGAAGAAGAACTCGCAAGAAGACTCGAAGGTCTTGTTCCTCTCATATCTGGAGACTGGAACAAGACGATATGCAATTTCCACTGTCCACCACATGGAACTCGGCTCGACCTTGCTCCAAAGCTTGACAAAAGCCTCAGGCCGGTCTACTCTCTGGGTAACCCAGTATACGCAAACGTTGGAAGCACAGCCGTGAAACAGTTCCTAGAGAAATATCAACCGATCCTCTCGCTCCACGGGCACATCCATGAAGCATCGGGGATCGACCAAATAGGGAAGACCACCGCCTTCAATCCGGGATCAGAATACACTTCGGGAGTATTCAAAGCCATAGTCGTTGAACTAGACGAGAACAAGATCACAGACTGGCTCAAGATTGGATGACCGCCCTATTCACTCACCCTAATGATGCAGAGGCATGCAAAGCCAAACTGGATGAAAGGTAATGCCCCAATCCGGGACAACTGACGCAACCTTCATTCAAGAAGCACTAAGAGCTACAGAAGCGGCAAGGGAAAGGAACCTTTCTCTGCGAGTAATGGGAGCAACCGCTGTCAGAATTCACTGCCCAATGTTCACACCACTTCACGAAGGTCTGGGGAGAGCTATCACAGATCTTGACTTCATCGGCTTGAGCAAGGAGACCAAGAAACTCATCGAGCTACTGGAAGACATTGGCTACACCATGGACCACGACGCGCGCTACCGCATGGCCGTGCTGGGACGATGTGTGCTCGAAAAGAGCGGAAGCGGTCTTCATACGGACTTGTTCTTTGACCAGCTGAACTGGAATCACACGCTTGATCTCCGCAACAGATTGCGCTTGGACTTTCCTACCTTGACCATTTCCGATCTTCTCATCGAGAAACTGCAGATTGTTCGGATCAACGAGAAGGACATTAAAGACGTTATCGTGATGCTGCGTGAGCACAGCATAGGGGAGATTGACAGCGAATCGGTCAACGGCCCCTACATTGCAGACATACTTGCCACCGATTGGGGATTCTACTACACTGTAACCACGAATCTCTCAAAGGTGAAAACCTTCACTCAGAAGTATGAGATCTCGTCAGAGGACAGGAAGGATGTGACATCGAAGATTGCATTGCTCAGACGAATAGTCGAGGACAAACCGAAGAGTGTGCGATGGAAGCTAAGAGCAAGGACCGGCGCTAGCTCAAAGTGGTACCGCGACGTTGACGAGCTCACCTGAGCTTGAATGACAAGCTACCAGCCCGCGAACGGAGCAACCTCGCTATCTGGCACCTTGCCAGCCTCGACGTGGGATAGGCTTCTCTCAAAGATCTGGATGCCCTTCTCGGCCTGATCGATGCTCAAGACAAGAGGCGGTGTTATTTCCATCACGTTTGAGTTTAGGCCCACATACGCTATCACAAGCCCGTTCTTCCAAGCTTGGTAGCAGAGCTTCGCCGCTTCCCGCGACGCAGGTTCCTTCGTCTCTCTGTTCCTGACAAGTTCGACGCCGATGATCAACCCTGCACCTCTGACATCGCCGATCAAATCGTGGGTTGCTGCAAGCTCGTTGAAGCGTCTCTTCATGTATTCGCCCACTTTCGCCGCGTTGTCTGCGAGTCTCTCCTTCTCGATGACATCAATCGTGGCCAAGCCGGCGGCGCAACTGACCGGGTTCCCCCCGGTTGTCACTAGATGTGTTCCCACGAGCGAGTCCAGTATCTCGCCTTTGCATATGCATGCACTCAACGGCATACCAGACGCTATGGGCTTGCCAACGACAACAATGTCAGGAATCACCGACGACTGCTGAACGCCGAACATCTTGCCGGTTCTTCCGAACCCAATCTTCACCTCGTCGACAGCGAACAACATGTCATACTTATCTGCGAACTTCTTCAGTTCGTCTAGATATCCTCTAGGCGGAACAACATCTCCTCCGTCACTTTGGATGGGTTCCACGATTAGGCCTGCCAGATCCGCCGGATCTGCCATTGTCTTCAAAGCGTAGTCTTCGATGAAATCGTTAGCGCAATACATGCCGCATCCAGGGTAGTTAAGTGAAAATGGGCATCTGTAGCAGTACGCGTAAGGTATCTTCGCCACGTTCGCAAAGCCTGGAAAGCGCGTGTGAGCCTTGTGTCCGGACAACGAGGCGGCACCCATTGTCTGTCCATGATATGCCCCAAGGAACGAGATGATTCTGGGACGACCAGTCGCCTTTGGGAGTATCTTGAAGATCAGATCGTTCGCGTCAGATCCAGAAAGTCCGAACCAGACCTTCTTCGGAAAGTCACCTGGCGTGATCTTCGCAAGTCTCTCGGCCAACCTTACAGTTTCTTCATTCAAGTGAGTTACGGTTGAGACGAAGCTTGCCTTCTCAAGTTGTGTCTTGATCGCCTGCAGGACTTCCGGGTGGCCGTATCCTGTGTTCGCCACCGCCCATCCTGCGTTGAAATCCAAATAGTTGCGACCATCAACGTCGGTGAGAGTCACGCCACTTGCCCGGTCGACAACAAGGGGGTAGAACCGGATCTTGAATACGGATCCAATAGCATTTTCGTCACGTTTGAAGACAGCTTCAGAATTCAAAGCCCAATCGGTCAACGCCTCGATGCAATAGGTTCATTAAGCTTCCTAATTGGCAGGAAAATGGTTCCGACGATGCGAACTGCGAGCGGAAAAAACGGAGTCGTCTCATCCGCGCATCCTGTTGCTACAAGAGCGGGACTTCGCGTTCTCAAGAAAGGCGGAAACGCCGTCGACGCAGCGATCGCAACCGCTCTGACCTTGGGTGTCGTTGCGCCTGCGTGGTCCGGGATAGGCGGAGGTGGCTTCGCCCTCATCCACATGGCACAATCTGACGAAACAGTTGCGGTGGACTACCGGGAGGTGGCTCCAATCAACTCGGACGCAGGCATGTTCAGACTGAAGGAATCTGGCGAGGTTGAGAACAAAGCCAACGCCATCGGTCCGTTGGCAGTCGCGGTTCCGGGAATTGTTAGCGGAATTGAAACAGTGCTGGACAGATACGCCACGATGAACTTTCGAGACATCTGCAAATTCACTCAGGTTCAGGCGGCCGCAGGAACTGCAGTCGCACCTGCACTAGGTTTGATTATGAGAGAGAACCGAGACGATGTCTTGGAAAAATTCAGACGGTTCGAACCTACGGGCCAGGTCTTCCTAAGAAGGAAAAAACCTCTGAGGATCGGACAGAAATTTGCGATTCCGAACCTGGCCAAGACGCTTACCGCAATAATGAGTGAGGGAAGGCAGGCCTTCTATGAGGGCAGGATTTCCGAAAACATCATCGGATACTTGCGCAAAAGCGGTGGCATATTCACCCAAGATGATTTCGCCCAATACTCGACGAGAATACGAACGCCGGTAAGGTCGACCTACAGAGGTTACGAGATTTGCGGTATGCCTCCACCAAGCTCTGGGGGTTTGACAATAATCGAGATCCTGAACATCATCGAGGGATTCGACTTTTCCAAGATTGAACATTACAGTCCTCAGGCCGTGCACATAATCGCAGAAGCGATGAGTCTCGCATACCACGACAGGACTGCGCACATTGCGGATCCTGACTTCGTGACCGTGCCTGTATCCGAACTCAGCTCGAAGAAGCACGCCGAAGAGCTCCGATCGAAGATAGTGACGAGCAGAACGGACTATGGCATCGATCGCAGGGCCTCTCCAGTTCATGAAGGGACCAACACCACTCACCTCACTGTATTGGACAAGGAGGGAAATGTTGCAGCTTTGACCGAAAGCATTGAGTGCTATTTTGGGAGCGGCATACTGGTTCCTGAAGTCGGAGTTATCCTGAACGATGAGATGCACGATTTCGATCCGAGACCTGATCGATTGAATTCCGTGGCGCCGAAGAAGCGACCACTTAGCAGCATGGCGCCGACCATTCTCTTCAGGGACGGGAGACCTCAAATGGCGTTGGGGAGCGCTGGGGGTTTGCGAATCATCTCCTCAGTTGCTCAGACAATCATCAACATCGTCGAGTTCGGGATGACACTTCCAGAAGCGGTGACAGCACCGAGATTCCACCGTCAGGCGGACAAGATAATACTCGAAAAGGAGATGCGTCCAGCGGAGCTGGCGGCCCTGACCAAACTTGGGCATTCTGTCGAAATCAAACGTGGCCCCGATCTGTTCTATGGTGGCGTGCATGCAGTTGGCTTCGACCCGATCAAGAGGAAGTGCATCGGAACAGCGGATCCGCGACGTGACGGAATCGCTCTTGCCTTCTAGAACCATCAGCACGGAACTGCTTGACTAAGGGCGCAAGCGGATGCAGCGGAGTGCTGTTAGGCTTCTCATAAGCCCTTTGAAGCTCAAGCACTCGGGGAGTCGCTAGGTGGTCTCCAGTATCCTCCGACCACACGCGAAGCAGAACGTCGCGCCGGTGGGGTCTCTGAGTTCTCGGAAAGCCTTGTCAATCTCTTCACCAGCCGTCTTGAGTCCAGCCTCGATTTCTTTGCCTGCCGCCCGCAAGGCATCAGATAAGGACTCCCAAGTCCACACTAGCCTTGCCTGTAGCAGCTCCGCATTTCGGGCAGAATCCTGCCTCATCCTCTGGGGTTTTCGCACAAGCGTCCAACATTGGATCTTGCACGATTCTAGGGCTCTTGGTACGATCAGGGTCGGGACGAAACACCTCTTATTAGCCCTGTCGTCAATAGACGCCGACATGCCAGCTGATCATAGGATCGACTACTTGCGTCAGCTGAGAAAGCAAGCTCAACAGGCCGGTGGCGCGGACAGGATACAAACACAGCACGCCAAAGACAAGATGACTGCCCGCGAGCGAATTGAGGCGCTGCTGGACAAGGGATCCTTTCACGAGCTGGACATGTTCGTCGTGCATCGCACCACGGATTTTGGAATGGATGAGAAGAAGGTACTATCTGACAGTGTAGTCACGGGCTGGGGCACGATTGAGGGACGATGCGTGTATGTATTCAGCCAAGATTTCACAGTGTTCGGAGGCAGTTTAGGAGAAGCTCACGCTGAGAAGGTCTGCAAGGTGATGGACCTTGCAATGAAGAATGGCGCACCGATAATCGGGTTGAATGATTCTGGAGGAGCACGAATCCAAGAGGGCGTGGTCAGCTTAGGCGGATACGCAGACATCTTCTTGCGTAATACCTTGGCGTCCGGCGTGATACCGCAGATCAGCGCCATCATGGGACCCTGCGCGGGCGGCGCAGTGTACAGCCCTGTGTTGACGGATTTCATTTTCATGGTGAAGAACTCCAGTCACATGTTCATCACCGGACCGGACGTGGTAAAGGCTGTAACACGCGAGGAAGTGACATTCGAAGAGTTAGGCGGAGCATTGGCGCACAGCACGAAGAGCGGAGTCTGTCACGTGATGGCAGAGGATGAGACCGAAGCTCTGTCGCTCATCCGCCAGCTAATCAGCTACCTGCCCTCAAACAACATGGAAGACCCACCATACCTAGAGACTGATGATGCCCCGCAACGAATGGATGAACGACTCGATACCGTTGTACCGGATGATCCCGGCAAGCCATACGACATGAAGGAGATCGTTCGTATGGTCGTTGACAACGAAGAATTCTTCGAGATCCACGAGAACTTTGCACAAAACATCGTGGTTGGCTTCGCGCGCTTGGGTGGCCATAGCGTGGGGATAGTTGCCAATCAACCCGCTGTCTTGGCTGGCGTGCTTGACATCAAGTCTTCCATCAAGGGCGCACGCTTCGTGCGTTTCTGCGACGCCTTCAACATACCGATCGTTACGTTTGAAGACGTGCCGGGTTTCCTGCCCGGTGTTGATCAAGAGCACGGCGCCATCATCGCACACGGAGCGAAACTGCTGTACGCCTACTGTGAGGCCACTGTGCCCAAACTGACGGTAATCACACGGAAAGCCTACGGCGGCGCTTACGATGTCATGAGCAGTAAGCACATCCGTGGCGACTACAACGTGGCCTGGCCCAACGCCGAAATCGCGGTAATGGGACCGGACGGCGCGGTGAACATAGTCTTCCGAAAGGAAATCGCTGAAGCAAAGGACCCAACTGCAAAACGCGCTGAGCTCGTGAAGATGTATCGCGAGAAATTCGCAAACCCATACATCGCAGCTGGACGCGGTTATCTCGATGACGTGATCGAACCGCGGGAAACACGGCCCCGCTTGATCGAGGCCCTTCGAATGTTGCAGAATAAGAGGGACAGCAATCCGCCCAAGAAACACGGCAACATTCCATTGTAGTGCTTACCTCTGAGAATGCCGAGGATGTCATTAGTGGGCAAGAATCCAGTAAAGATCTGTGAAACGCTCCTACGAGATGCGCACCAATCATTACTTGCCACGCGCTTGCGCACTGCTGACATGTTATCCATCGCTGGAAAGCTGGACAAGATTGGTTACTGGTCAGTGGAGATGTGGGGCGGCGCCACATTCGACAGCGCCATGCGATTCCTGAGTGAGGATCCGTGGGAACGCCTCCGCACACTCAGGCACGAGATGCCTAACACCCCCTTCCAGATGCTCTTGCGTGGTCAGAATCTTGTGGGCTACAAGCATTATCCGGATGACATTGTTGAGCACTTTATCGTGGCAGCCAGACGCAACGGCATAGACGTGTTCCGCATCTTTGACGCCCTCAATGACATTCGTAACATGGAATTCGCGATGAAGACTGCAAAACGTGAAGGCGGACACGTGCAGGCGTCGATCTGCTACACGATCAGCCCCGTACACGACATTCCTGGATTCGTGAGAATGGGACATGAATTAGCTCGCCTAGGTGCAGATTCGATTTGCATCAAGGACATGGCCGGAATGCTATCACCCTATGCGGCCTATGAGCTGGTATCTGCGCTTAAGAAAAACGTGGGCCTCCCAGTGCAGTTGCATACGCATTACACAAGCGGCATGGGCACAGCAACTTTGCTCAAGGCCGTCGAGGCCGGCGTGGATATCGTGGACACGGCGATCTCCTCAATGGCGCTTTCTTGTTCCCAGCCGCCTACAGAGACACTCGTGGTTACACTCGAGGATACTGAACGCGATACAGGCTTGAACATTGCAGCCTTGGCTGATATTGCACGCCAAGTCGGTGAGATTCGCAAGAAATACGCCAACTTCGAGGCCGACATCGGCGGCGTAGATGTTAACGTGTTACAGTTCCAAGTGCCTGGCGGTATGCTCTCTAACCTGATCAGTCAGCTACGTCAACAGGGCGCAATGGACCGCTACTATGAAGTGCTCGACGAGATCCCACGAGTCCGAGCCGATCTGGGCTTTCCACCGTTGGTCACGCCGTCCAGCCAGATCGTTGGCACACAGGCAACACTGAATGTGCTATTGGGAGAACGTTACAAGGTGATCCCTGAAGAAGTAAAGGAGTACATTCGGGGCAACTACGGGAAACCACCCGCCCCGGTCAATCGCGAGCTGCAGCGCAAGGCCATTGGAGACGAGGAACCGATCACGTGCCGACCGGCAGACGTCCTCCCCCCAGGATGGGAAAAGGCGAGGGAAGAGATTGGCGATCTAGCGAAGTCGGAAGAAGACGTCCTATGCTACGCATTGTTTCCGCAAGTAGGACGCCTGTTCTTGGAAAAACGCGCTAAAGGATTGGACGGCAGAAGAGAGCTGGCTGCAGCCATCGCGGCGATGGTCTTCGAGCAACGCTCCACAACTAAGCCCAAGATGACTATACCACAGGCCGGTCGAGTTTCTCCATGGAGGACGGCGAACCGGCTAGGCCAAGCCACAGGGCGGCGGCAATGGTAGAGAAGTTCAAGCTAGTGCTGGATGCAGTGCCATACGAGATTGAACACCAAGGCAACCTGTTACTAGTTGATGGACAAGAGTTCTCATGCGCGAGCGAAGGCGACTCGGTCACTGTACAAGGCAACACCCACACCGTCGAGATCAGCGGGAACACAGCTACAGTAGACGGAGTAACCTACCCGTTTG
>Ga0315280_10007381_pt1 | contig 14782 bp, 7 predicted proteins | sample YL17G06_40_MG_FD_203697 | JGI IMG/M metagenome (GOLD analysis project Ga0315280, IMG submission 203697) | Sediment microbial communities from Yellowstone Lake, YNP, Wyoming, USA - YL17G06_40 | ecosystem: Environmental > Aquatic > Freshwater > Lake > Sediment | place: USA: Wyoming | collected...
TGATCTACCTGCCCTACAACTACGTCTTCTCGGGAGCCGCGGACCGGCTGTACCCCAACGTCACGGGCGAGGGCTCCCTGTTTGAGCTGTGCCGGGAGCGCGACAAGGGCATCGTGACCATCAAGCCGTTCCTCAAGACGGCCCTGTTCAACACAGACGCCTTCAAGGAGCGATACGAGGCCAAGAAGCGCCGGGAAGACACCGTCGCTGCGTTCGCTCTCCGCTACGTGCTCGCAAACCCGCACATCACGGTCACGATCCCCGGCATGGATACCGTCGAGCATGTCGAGGCGAACGTCGCCGTAGTGAAGGACGGGCCGCTGAGCGAGGCCGAAGTGGGAGAGCTGGATCGGCAGACTCGGCACGTCATGGCGTCACTTCCCCCCGAGTACCAGTGGTTCCACCGTTGGCGCGCGACTTAGCGGCTCGGCCCGTCAAGCACCGGACTATGCACCCTCAGGGAGTGTGCCGAATGTGGACCCGGCAGGGGACGGCTTCGGCTGAGAGGGCGGTGCACGCTGCTTCGCTCTATGCGCTCGGCCTTGTCATCGTCCTGGGCCCCGGGTCGGCCGTGTCGCAGGAAGGCGGTGGAGTCAGCGGTGGTCGCTGCCTGATCTGCCACGTGGACCTCGTCGAGCAGCTCGAGTCGGGCAGTCACGGCACGAAGGGGGCCAGATTGAGTTGTGAGACGTGCCATGGCGACAGTGAAGGCCACGTGCGGGACGAGCACAACGCGGTGAAGCCCGACCGCACCTTCGGCCCTCAGGGGCCGGAGGCGCTGTCGGCCCTGGCTGACTTGTGCGCACAGTGTCACGAGAAGGAGGCGGACGACTACCGCGACACCCTCGCCGCGATGAGGAAGCGCGAGCCGCCTCTGCCCTCGTGTACGGGCTGCCACGGTTCCCACCGGGTCGTTCGCCTACGGCTTCAGCACGCGCTGAACAACGCTTCGTCCCAACCGACGGAGATAGGCGCCCAGACGGGAGTGGACCCCTTCGTGATATACGACGGCTTCAACGGCCCCGGGCAGGGGAAGCACATCGTCTTCGTTACCGGTGACGAGGAATACCGCTCCGAGGAGTCGATGCCCCAACTCGCCAAGATCCTGGCGGTGCGCCACGGCTTCAAGTGCACGGTGCTGTTCGCCATCGATCGGGAGACCGGCGAGATCGACCCCGAGACGGTTGACAACATCCCCGGCCTGGAGGCGTTGGCGACCGCCGACCTGATGGTCCTCTTCCTGCGCTTCCGCGAGCTTCCGGATGACCAGATGAAGTGGATCATCGACTACACCGACTCCGGCCGACCGATCGTGGCGCTGCGCACGGCGACCCACGCCTTCAACTACGTGAAGCACCCTGAGAGCCCCTACGCCAAATGGAGCTTCCGGGCGACGGGCGAGGGGGAGGGTGGCTATGGGCGACAGGTGCTCGGGGAGACCTGGATCAGCCACTACGGTCGTCACCAGGAAGAGAGCACACGCGGCCTGATCGCCGAGGGCATGGAGGGCCACCCCATCGTCCGAGGCTGCGAGGGCATCTGGGGGCCCTCGGACGTCTACACCATCACCACGCTCTCCGGCGACAGCCGGCCGTTGGTCATGGGGCAGGTGCTGGCGGGGATGAGTCCCGGTGATCCGCCGAACGCCGACAAGCCCCCCGTTCCGGTGGCCTGGACGAGGACCTACACTGGTGCCGAGGGCAAGACCTCGCGGGTCTTCACGACGACCATGGGCCATGGCGGGGATCTGAAGAGCGAGGGGTTCCGGCGTCTCCTTGTCAACGCGTGCTACTGGGCCTTGGGAATGGAGGACGCCATCCCCGAGCGCAGCAACGTGGAACTCGTTGGCGAGTACGGCCCCAACCCGATCGGGTTCGGCCGGCACAAGCACGGGCTGCGGCCTGGGGATCATGCCCTCGCCCGTTGAGTCTGACTCCTGACGCGGTGGAGGGAGTGCCTGCCCAACCGCGTTGAGCCCGATCTGCACGTCCCCTGATGACCCTTGCGTCTCAGTATTCATTCGGGCCTGGATGGGAGCCCGCAACTCCAGCCTTGGCGCGGCTTGACTTGCCCCAGCCGGGTGACGATCCTCCCCGCATGTTCTGGCACATTGTCCTCCTGCTGCTCTACCCATTCACCTGCCCAATGCGGTGCCCGACGGCCGATGACAGAGACCGTGAGATCCTGGCGCTGCGGCAGCAGTTGCTGATCCTCCAGCGCCGACTGGGAAGACGACCGCTCTTGACAAGGTCGCTCCGTCCCTCTCCCCTGGCAGGCGTAGGTGGCACAAGGGGTACGCGTTGGCAGCGCACTCCCGGACACAGAGGAGCCCCGGCAACGCGCGCCTGGGCTCCGCCGTGCCTGCGGCCGCGTCGGTCATCGTTCGGCACCGTCCTCTTCGCGCCCACCCGGGGCCCCATCCCCAGCAAAGCCGGCCGCACAGAACAGGTACAGGGGCCTGAGTGCTTCTTGCGCCAGGTGGCGAGGTCACCCCGTCGGCCCGGCCTCAATGTCCTTCGGCGGTCGGCCGTCCAGGCCGCCGCCCGCTTCGCTTCCCCCAAGGCCTGCACCGCCTGCCGGTAGTCCTCGTCCGCCAGGTGGGCGTAGAGCTCGCTCGGCCGCGTGGTCGCGTGGCCCAGGTGCCTGGCCACGACCTTCAGGTCCTTCGTCACACTGTAGAGTCGGGTGCCGGCCGAGTGCCGCAGGCTGTGGAAGCCGCGGTGCTTCACGCCGGCCCGCCAGCATAGCGCTTGGAGGATCGCCTGCAGGCGCCGCACCGTGATCCCGAACACTGGACCGGATGCCTCGGTGGGCCGGACCGCCGCGAGCCCTTCGACCGTGCGAGGTGTGATCGCGACTGTCCGCCGCTTGCCGCCCTTCCCGACGGTGACAACCAGGCTCGCGCTCGCGAGGTCAACGTCCGCCCATTCGAGCGCCGCCACCTCTGCTACTCGGAGCCCGGCGTCGGCGCCCAGCAAGACGAGGATGCGCTCGCGCGGATCGGCTTCGTTCAGGAGCGCCGCGAGGTCCGTTTCTGCGTAGGGGTGCCGCTTCTCAGCCAGAGGCACCGGATCGGCGACCGACACACGCGCGAACGGATCGGCGGACACGAGGCCGGCCCACAGAAGAGCCTGCACGAACGCACGCGCCGCGGCGAGCTTCAGGTTCACGGAAGCCGGCTTCAGCGCAGCTGCTTCGAGGTGCCGGGTGTAGCGCAGGGCTTCCTGGCGCGTCAACTGATGCGCCTTCAGCCCCGGGGCGTCACAGAACGCCAGGAGCGTAACGAGGCCGCGGCTGTAGGCCGTGAGCGTGTGCCGCGATACCCGGAGCCCCTTCTTGCCGAACGTGAGTAGGTGCGCGCGCAGGAGCCCCTGCAGGGCCTCGGTGTCGCCGTCGCGGATCGCCTCGGCCGCGCGTCGCTTCCGCCCCTCATCGGAGAGGGTCGCCCACTCCTCGGCTGCTTCGAGCCGGGTCTCTGGGGTCCGGACCGCGAGGTCTTTCTGTGTCTTCATGTGCTCGGTCATGGGGTCGCGCCTCCTGTGCCGTTTCGCTATTCATATAATAACACTTATACGAAGCCGGCGTCAAGAGAGGAGCCTCTGCGACGGGCGTCGAGCGCCTCGTTACAGGGGCTCAGGGACAGAGTACAAAGTGGCGCCTGGCAGCAGGCTCGCACCTCTGCGCGACCGGCTCCGAGGGCGTGATTCGATGTAAGGGAACGGGGATGGACGACCGCGCGCCCCCGTGGGCTGCCCCTCGCACGAGCGGCGTGCTCGCAACTCCGTCGGTCACCGAGCGCCAACGGACCCGTAAGGTCGCCTCAGCGGGCCCGCTGTCAGCTGCGGCCTCGCAGAGGGTGGAGCAGCCCGCGAGGCTCCCCGCTCACGGGACGAACGACCTAACTAGGAGGCTCGGTGTGGGACAGGTGCGGCACGGCGACCAGCGACGTTAGGTGCCCAGGAGCGTGGCGGAAGCTGTGTCCGTGCCCGCCACCCTCTTGGCCCCTGTGGTAGTGCCTCGACGAACCTCAGGATTCCCATGTTGGTTCGCCTGTACGGCCCCAGGGACGCACCGCGAGCATCCGCGACGGACCTGATACCGGGGCGCGGGACGACGGCGCTCAGCCCGTATCACACGGCGCCAAGGCCGTCACGGTGGCACGCGTCTCGGGAGGGTTGTCGATACCGAGTATCGGCCCGAAGCCCCTGGCCTTCAGGCGCGCCCCCCACTCGCGCCACTGATCCTCTGACATGACCTCGCGAGCCTCCGTGAGTAGCGCCGAGACCAGCGCCTCCACTGTCCGGGCCTCCACCATCGCACCGGCACGAACGGCCGCCGACGTACCCGATGCTATGGCTCCCATGAGGGCCACAAGGTGTCCGTCTGGTTCGTCGCGCTCAATGGCCTGCATGAGCCTCGCCGTCAGCCAACGCACGGGTTCGGTGAGGTCAAGGATGCCAGGTTCCATGCCCGCCTGAAGCTCTTCGACGTACGTCGCCAGCTCGGGGCGGGCCTCCCTTAGCCGCTTGCTGTAGGCTCCGTGTATGATCGGTCGGCCGGGGTTGGTGCCGCCGTGCATTCGGCACCGGGTCCTTCCGCGAACGGCGTACTGGGTGCAGGGCTGCCCGTCCCTCCGGCTCGCACCGCAACGCTTCGCGCCTTGGTTCCGTGGCATGGCATTACCTCCATCCACGCCGAAGCATAGCATGTTCGCGCGGTGACTACCCGCAAGACGGCACTCGCGCTGCTGCGCTGCGAGAGCGATCCAGCGCCCCCGTCTACTCCTCCTCGAACCCCTGGCTCTCGAACTTCAGCGTGCGGCAGTTCTCGGTCACCGTCCGCACGACGTGTTCGGGTACGCCGTCGGGCACATGGGCCTCGATCTCGATCCTCACCTTCACGTCGGCGCCGAGCAGGCCCTGAAGATGGCTGACGACCTCGTCGCCTATCTGACCGGCATCGCGGCCGAGCCTAACCAGCGAGCCGACGCGGAATACGCCGTGGGGACATCGCGGCCGGTTCCAGGGCTTCAGGCAAGAGCCGGTGAAGCCCCCAGTTCCGCCTTCTCCTTCAGTGACCCCTGCGCCGGCAGGAGAACGACGTTGAGGATCTCGTCCACGGTCGAGACAGTGTGGACCGCGACCTTGCCCTCAACGTCGCTCGGCAGGTTGTCGATGTCCGGCTGGTTCTCGGCGGGGACGAACACGTCGGTGCACCCGCTCTCTACGGCCGCGCGGACCTTCTCGGCGATGCCCCCGACGGAGAGCACCCTCCCCATGATGGTGATCTCTCCCGTCATCGCCACTCGGCGTCGAACAGGCCGCATCGTGAGAGCGGAAACCAGGCCCGTCAGTACCGTCACCCCGGCCGACGGGCCCTCTTTCGGGATGCCCATCTGGGTAGCCAGGAGCACGATGTCATAGTCCCGCCGGAAGTCCGCGGGGATGCCGAGAGCCTGCTGCTGACTGCGGATGTACTCATAGGCAGCCTCGACCGACTCCTTCATCACCCGCTGGATCGACCCGAGCTCGATCAGCCGCCCGGAGCCCGTATTCACAATGACCTCGAACCGCAGAATCTCGCCGCGGTTACCTAGAACGGCAAGGCCGTTGACCTCACCAATCCGGTCCTCGTCGGGCACGAGGATGCGCTGCTTGCGCTCGGCATCGGGGAGGGGAGGGGAGACGGGCTCACGCTCGCCCACGCGGACCCCAATGCGGACGGGCTGGTACTCGCCTGGGGCCATGAGGTGAAGCTGCGTGCGAACCCGCTGGCGTAGCTCGCCGGCAAGCAGGAGCAGCTCCTCCAGTTCGCCGTCTGTGAGCTCTCCGTTCGGGTAGAGGACCTTCAGGAGTCCCGAGAGGGTCTTGTGGATAGCGCGTTCGTCGCGGCCAGTGATCCCCGCCGGAGTCCCCGCCAAGTCGCATAGCTTGAAACGGTTGCGCAGAGCCGCGACGACCTCCTTACCCCGGAGCAGGTGGAGTACCTCGCTGAAGTAGTCGCTGACGAAACCGTAGCCCTGCGCGTAGGAGCCGGGCGTGATTTTGGGGACCTCCCACCCTGGGATGTACGCGTGAATGCGGTCCAGTAGCGCTTCCTCACGGATGAAGGCGGGCAGCATCTCGAAGAGATCGCCGTACTTCTCGTGGGGGAGCTGGGCCTGCACATCCAGGTTGCCGACCATCACCATCGAAGCGAAGGCGACCTCCTGGCGCGCACCGATGCCAAACTTGCCGTCTTGCATGTAACCCTGCAGGACCCCGACCATCTCCTGCGGGTTGCTGAACTCGACCTTCGCCACCTCATCGAAGACCACGGCATCCCGCGTCCCGATGAGACCGATGCGGCCGCTGGCCAAGTTGATGAACAGCCCGGCGCGGGTCACTTTCCCGCCCGAGAGGACGTGGGAGTAGTAGCTGATGTTCCGGTAGAGGTAGGTCTTGCCCGTCTCCCTGGGAGCCATCTCGATGACGCTAGAGTTGGTCTCCACGAGCGGAACGAGGCGGCACAGCAGCAACAGCTTCTCGCGTCGGGTGTAGGGGGCCGGGTTCAGGCCGGTGGAGTTGATGAGCAGGTCCATCCACTCGTCCGTCGTGAACTCCGACCGGCGGGCGATATAGTCGTCGAGCTGGACCCGGGCGACCTGGAACGGGGTGAACTCCAGTACCACGAAGGGCCGGATCTTCTTCTGGTGGACAACCTTCTCATCGTAGCCGATGGTAACGGTGCCCCACATGCCCCCGTGCAGGAGGGGCTCGTAGGAACGGACCAACGACTCGTCCACGTTCAGGAAGCGCTCGTTCAGCGAAGTGATGGAGCCCCAGTAGCGGTTCTCCGTCTCCTCCAAGCGCACTTCGAGGCAGGCGATCACCGAGTAGCGGCCCTGCTGCTTGATGCGGTGCTTGATGACCTCGGCTTCGCTGGCCTGCGCGAAGTTCTCGCGGATGCGCTTCGTGACCTGAAGCAGGTCCTCGTCGAAGGTCTCCTCGTCGCAGTAGTTGCCGATGAGGTACTCCAGGACGTAGCGCGGGAACTCCTCAAGGCTGGTGATACGGGTCCGCCCCTTGTCCACCACCCGGCCACCGAAGATCCGCTTCAGCGTCGCAGCATCCATTCGCGCCTACCTCTTCTTCCCGAACATCGTGTCGAGGGTGTCGTCTCGCTTCCGAGCCACGCGCCTTGGGTCTGCCCGAACGTTAAGTTGCAGCGCCTTCTTGCGGGGGAGCTTGGGCTTGCCGCCCCCGCTACAGGTGATCTGCAGTGAGAGCATGACCTCCCGCGACTCCTCGTCCTCAGGCACCGCCGGCGCGGTGAAGTGGAAGGCCACCGGGGTCTTGGGGTCCGAGCTGAGCGTGAGGCGCTTGGTCTCGCGAAGGTCGCCGTCGATCTCGGCGACCACGTCGAGGAGCAGGCAGCCGCTGAGAGACAGCTCGGCGCGCACCTCGACGGCCTCTCCCTCAACGACGTCCTCGCGCACCAACCGGCACGAGAGCAGCTTCACGGTCGGCACTTCTGTCGGCCGGCGCGGCGCCATGACGGCGCAGGGCACGACGAGTTCCTGGAGACTGATGCCCCCGTGACCGTAACGGGGGGGCTTGCCCCCAGCGTTCCCGCGCCGCAAGTAGCTGTGTCCCTTGGCGAGCACCACGCAAGTCTGCTGTTTGGTGGTCTCGCGGCTCGTGTCGCGCTCCCATATCGTGATGTGGTCTGGGAGTCGCAGAGCGCTGGCCGGGAAGGCCACGGCGCGATGGTCCGGGGTGAACTCCTGCTCCAGCACGGCGTAGCGGAACGTGATGTCCCTCGGGTCTGCGGCCGCCTCCTTGGGCACCACCGTCCAGGAGTCCTGCGCCTCGACGAAGCCGTGGTCCGTCACCACTAACACCAGGGCGTCCTCGGGGAGCGTCTTCAGGACCTTCGCCAGCTCGCGGACTGCCTTCTTCTGGATGTTGTCCTCGTAGAGCGCGGCCAGCGAGTCACCGAACTGGTGCAGGATCTTGTCGCAGAAGCCGAAGACCACCACGCGAACCCCGCCCGCTGTCATCTCTAGCGAGACCTGGGCCTGGGCATCGCGGTCCTCGGGCTTGTCTACCTGAAGCTCCTTCGGGCCCTCCCGCCAAGCCTCTGCCAGGAGCTTGTTCTCGGCTTCATTGGGAGCGAACCCGTCGGGAAGCCGGCCGGCGAACAGGGCACGGCGCGAGTGCCGTGTCGAGGAGGGAAGGATCGCAAGCACGGGCTGCGCCTGGGCGGCGTCCTCGTCCACGAAGTCGAGCTTCTCTCGGAGAGCCGGCAGAACGTACCGCTCCCATACGTCCCAGCGCATCCCGTCGAAGAGCAGGATCCACGTCGCGGGCTTGTCGTGCTGCTGCCAGTAGGGGAGGAGGATGCGCGGGATGACGTCCGCGACGAGAGCCGGGCGGTCGCTGGTCGTCAGCCAGACCGGGTACTTCTCGGCCACGAGGGCGCAGAAGGCGTTGTTCAGGTCCCCGAGGGGCTCCCGTGCCAGGTCTCCGAGCTTCCCGACGCGCTCACGAGTCCTGCGGGTGAGTTGGGCAGCCAGGTCCTCGGGAAGCCCCGGCCCATCGCCCATGTCCTCGGCGCGCCTCTTGGCCAGGGACGCCAGCAACTCGACCGCGTGCAGCTCCGTCCTCGCGTAGGCTTCGAGCAGGGGCTCCACCGACGCTGTAGCCTTGGCCTGGGCAATGGCCTGCGAGACGCGGTTCGGGGCGCTCTGACAGACCGCGAGTAGCGCTCGGATGTGCCCGAGCAACTCCAGGCCGACCCGTGCGGAGGAGCCGTCCTTGGCCAATGCGCTCAGCCGGGGCGACCCCGTCTCGCACTCCTGGAGGAGCGATGCCAGCTCCGGACTCGCCGCGATCGGTGGGTGGTTGGGTAGCTCCGAGCACAGGTGAGCCACCGCGGCCTCGAAGATGGCAGGGGATAGCTCCTCCCTGGTTGCGGCGTGCAGTGCCTCCCTCGGTTGCCCGAGACGCAGCTTCCCGACAATCCTCCGCCAGGCCTCCGGGGAGCGAGCGCCCTCGGCGTCTCGAACCTGCCGCTCGGCAAGGGCAGGCGCGCCCTGTCGGACGGACTGGCTGAGGGCCTTGGCCATCCCGAGGTCCCAGTTCTGGGCCTCGAACAACGCGGTGTCCAGAGACGGCAGAAGCTCCAGCGGGGCATCGACGTGTTGGGCCAGGATGGCGGCCGTCCAGACCGCCCGCGCTGCCGTCTCCGCGTCACCCGCCGCCACGAGAGCGAAGGGCCCGCCCAAGCCTGCGACCGCCTCCTGAAGCACCTCGGGGAAGGAGGCATGGACGCGCTCGAGGCCCGCGACGATCTCCGGCCTCTCGAAGAAGAGCCGCCAGACCGCCAACGGGTCCAGTGCGCCCGACACGTCGAAGCCTACGATGCCCGAGAGGACGAGACGCCGTGCTTCGTCGTCGGACATCCCGGAGGGACGGCTCCGGCGGAACGACTCGTGGGCGCGCACGATGCCCTCAAAGTACTGGGCCAGGCACCGCCCGAACTCGTTGACCGAGCTAGGCCACGAGGGGTCTTTGGTCTCAGTGGAGAGCAGCCCCTGGGGCGTCACTCGCACCCGCTGCTCCGCGTGCGGGCAGCGGTCGAGCACGTCGGGGTAGAACGGCTCACGGACCGTGGCATGGATCAGCACCGGCTGCGGGCTCGGCGACTGACGGATGGGCTCCCACCGGCGTCGGAACGCCAGATCGCCGGCGTAGGGGATGAGGGTTACCTCGGGCCCGGTCTCGGAGACCGTGAGCACCTGGTGCGGGTCCTCGATGACTGCGACGCCGAACGCGCGAGCCGCGGCGAACGCGGCCGCGATGATCGAGTCGATGAGCCCCATGCCAACTTCCTCCCCTCAGAGCCCCAGGTCCTTCTGCTCGGGCTTGGGCTTGCGGGTCCGTGTCTTCTTCGCGGGCTTCTCGACCCGCGCGATCTCCGCCCGTTGCCGGAGGCGCGATCGGCACATGGCTGCTTCGTCCTCCACGTCGCCCTGGGTCTCCGCCGGCAGCTCGGCAAGGCGGATGTGCCCCTCGTCCACCAGGCGACAGCCCTCCTCGTACAGGCCGGACCTGTAGCAGTGCCGGAGCCAGTCGCAAAGGGACGCCTGATCGGGGGTCTGCTCCATGGACGCGGGCGCCCGCAAGTAGCGCCGGATGAGGCGGTTGAGGCCAGACTCCCGGCCTACGCGCTTCCGCTCGCGTTCAGCATCGCTCGCCGGGTTGCGATAGCCCCCGGCCGGGGCCTGGAACAGGTAGTCCGGGAGCCAGTCGGTGAGCTGCCGGCTCGGGCGGTCGCCCCGGTACTGGACCACGTACCACTCCAGGATGTCGGAGTAGTCCATGCCCTCGGAGCCCGTGTCCTCGCAATGGCGGGCGATGACCTTCTCCAGCGCCGCCGCGGCCCCGCCGGCCTTGGCGGCCTCCGAGTCCCCAATGTCCTCAGCCTCGTCCACGGTCAGATGCCACTCGCCCGCCTCGTTCGGAGCGGCGACCTGACGGAGGATGGCGTCGAAGTCGTGCCGCTCCATGTCGCCCTGCCGGACCAGCCGCGAGACTGCGGCATCCCAGATCAGGTCTCGTGTGGAGCCGGGGTATCTGGCCAGGAACGCCTCGACGATGGTGATGACCTTCTGCTCGAACAGCTCCGGGGTGTCACCCGAGGTGAACGCGACGCGAACGCGAACGGGTCGCTCGCCTGGGTGGGGCTTCCGGAAGTTGATGACGAGGTCCCGCTTCGCTGTAAGGGCCGCCACCCTTTGCTTCCATGACTTCTGCGCGGCATCGATGGCTGTTGTGCGCTCAGCTACATCCGCGACGAAGCCGGCCTCCTCCATGAGCTGCTGCACCAGATCCCACGTGCCATCGGCACTGTCGTGGTAGCAGAGCGACAGCCAACGGCCTGGTTTGAGGACGCGGTGACACTCGCGCATCGATGCCAGCATCAGTCGGTACCAGCGTTCCTCATCCTGCTGGCGGAACTCGTTGACGATCACCTCACGGTCAACCCAGCCACTGTCCAGGCCAAGCCAAGCCTCCCATAGGAAGTTCGCCTCCCCGAACTGGACCTTCCATGAGTAAGGGGGGTCGGTGAAGACGTAGTCTACAGACGCATCGGCGGCAGCCCGCAAGTGCGTGGCGCTCTGGGTAGACACGAGCAAGCCGGGCGGTGGCACCAGGCTGCCGGCGATGGCCGCAACTGCCTTGGCTGCCTGCCGGTACTTCCTCTCGAACGCTGGCCACACCGCGATGTCTTTGAACACGGGTGGGACATAGTACGTGCCCTTCGATATGTTCCCGCCTGTGTTCTCGTTTGCTTGGTGCATCACTGTCACGAACAGCACCATCGACGTGAACGTGAAGTGGAGCCAACCCCAAGCGTCCTCTACCTGCCCGATGGAGGCGAGGAGAGACGCCGCCGCCCACAGATTGCGCTTGGTGTAGAAGTCGGCCGCTCTCTCGATGCCCTGCAGGTACGGGCGCCACAGGAGCCCCCAGCGCTCCTGGCCTTCCGGCGCGTTCATCATGCGGCAGGTGGGATACCAGTGGGGTATGCCATGGGCCTCGATCTCGGCTATCTTCGCGAGGTCGTAACGCTCGAAGTACTCGCGCTTCTTCGGGTCGGGGTCACCGCGCCTGCGGCTCTCGCGGGCGGGGCTGCAGCCGTTCTCGCAGAGGACCGAGACCTCGACGGGCACACTCCCGCAGCGCCTGTTCCTCGCTACGTTGACCTCCTCGCTGCATTCCGGGCACACGTGGATGGTCTTCGCCTCTCCCCGCGCCGTCTCGCCCCCTCGTGCTAGGCAGCTCCAGAGGGGCACGTGGCGTCCGCAGCGCACGCACTCGAAGACCTCAGAGTAGACGGTGTAGCCGGTCGTTGCCTTCCCGCCGCACCGATGGCAGCGGGTCTCGTAGAGCCACTCCATCTCTGGAGCCACTCGGCGCTTCACGTCCTCGAAGGCCGCGAGCAGCTCGTCTGGGTCGACGGGACAGCAGTAGTTCTTCGTGATGAAGGTCGCGGCGGGCGAGAGGTCAATGGCTATTGCCTTCCGCCCCAGCATGAGGGCCGAGAGAGCCGTGGAGCCCGAGCCGCAGAAGGGGTCGAGCACCACGTCGCCCGGCTCCGTGTAGTGCTCGATGTACTGCATGATCGCGTCGTGCGGCTTCTTGGACCAGTAGGTGTGCATGCTGTAGATCGCCGTGGCCTTGGTCGCCTCGATGATGCCGGTGAGGGCCTCGCGCCGGTAGTCGTCAGTGGCGGCGTCGTAGGGCGTCGCGTGCTCCGCGATCCACTCCGCGAGGTAAGGGTTCGGACCGTTGCCATCGTCGTAGCAGCGCGGGTCCCACTCGGGGACGCGCTGCTTCTCGCCCCCAATGCCGAGCGACTGCTGTTCTCGATGGTGTCCGGTCTGCTTCCTGCTCGGCAACTGCATCTCCCCTCAGTAGCGCGCCCGCGTCGCGCGTGCGAGCTCCCTCAGAGCCCGAGGTCCTGCTGCTCGGGCTTCGGCTTGCGGGCCCGGGTCTTCTTCGCGGGCTTCTCGACCCGCGCGATCTCCGCCCGCTGCCGGAGTCGTGAGCGGCACATAGCCGCATCGTCCTCCACGTCGCCTTGGGTCTCGACCGGAAGGTCGACGAGGCGAATGTGCCCCTCGTCCACCAGGCGGCAGCCCTCCTCGTAGAGGCCGGCGCGATAGCAGTGCCGGAGCCAGTCGCAGAGGCTTGCCTGGTCGGGCGCGGGATCCACGGACGCGGGCGCCCGCAGGTAGCGCCGGATGAGGCGGTTGAGGCCCGACTCGCGGCCAACGCGCTTCTGCTCTCGCTCGGCGTCGCTCGCCGGGTTGCGATAGCCCCCGGCCGGGGCCTGGAACAGGTAGTCCGGGAGCCAGTCGGTGAGCTGTCGGCTTGGGCGGTCGCCCCGGTACTGGACCACGTACCACTCCAGGATGTCGGAGTAGTCCATGCCCTCGGAGCCCGTGTCCTCGCAATGGCGGGCGATGACCTTCTCCAGCGCCGCCGCGGCCGCGCCGGCCTTGCCGGCCTCCGAGTCGCCGATGTCCTCGGTCTCATCGACGGTCAGGTGCCACTCACCCGCCTCGTTCGGAGCGGCGACCTGTCGAAGGATGGCGTCGAAGTCGTGGCGTTCCATGTCGCCCTGGCGCACCAGGCGCGAGACCACCGCGTCCCAGATCACGTCACGGGTCGAGCCGGGGTACTTCGTGAGGAACGCCTGGACGATGGCGATGACCTTCTGCTCGAACAGCTCAGGCGGGTCGCCCGGCGCGAACGCCACGCGCACCCGAACCGGCCTCTCGCCGGGGTAGGGCTTGCGGAAGTTGATGACCAGGTCGCGATCGGCCGTCCTCTCGTCCGGGTTCTGCTGCTTGAACGTCTTCTGCTGGGCGTCGATGGCGACTACCTCGTCAGCTTCATCGATCGCGAAGCCGACGTCCTGCATCGTGTGCATCACGATGTCCCAGGTGCCCGAGGAGGTGTCGTGATAGCAGAGCGAAAGCCACCTCCCGGGCTTCAGGACCCGGTGGATCTCAACGAACGCACGCTGCAGTCCCTCTTGCCACACCCTCACAGAGCGATCCTGATAGGGGTTCACTCCCATGTGCTCCGACGACCAGTCTATGTCGAAGCCAAGCCAAGCCTCGTTCACTTGGTTCAGCTCCCAGTAGTCGAACTTGTCTCCGTACGGGGGATCCGTGAAGACATAGTCGACACCTATGGTCGGGGAGCATGGAGAGATCAGCCGCAGAGGACGTAGACAGCGCAAGAGGCATGGGTGAGGGCGTATGACGCAGCATGGTGGCTATGTCCAGGAGGGCCCGCTGGTAGTTCCGCACCTTGCCGTCGAGGATCGTCACGAAGTTGTTGTCGCGGTACACGAATGGCACATAGAGGGCCCCTGACTGCGGTCCCCCGCCGGTCTCGCGATGCCGATAGGCTCGCGAGCTGTTGAGTAGGGCGGAGCTGACGCAGAATCGCAGGGCATCCCTGACCGACCGGTCTGCGGCGCTCTCCGCCAGGTGGTAGGCGAGAGCGATGGGGGCCAGGTTCCACGGGGCGAAGAGCTGGTCCACGGTGTGTATCCCACGCGGGTGAAGCCGCTGGTTGAGCGCGCGTTCAGGGAAGCGATAGGCTGGGACTGGGTGCTCGGGCTGCAGATGTGAGAGACGCTCTACGCGCGTCAGGTCACTGGCTTCGAATGCATTGCGAGCGCTCTGCTCCGGGCTCCTCAGTGAGCGCGAAACGGACTTCGGGGTACAGCCGTTCGGGCAGTTCAGTCTCGTCTCGCACAGATCGAAGCCAAGCCTCTTCCATGAGTCGCTTACCGGCTGCTGGCACGCAGGGCACCGAGGCGGCGATCCATCGTCGGTCCACTTGGGAACCCCCACCAGACAGCGGGGGCACTCAAAGCGCATCGAGAAGACCTGGTACACTACGCGCGCTGGGCGGCCACAGCGGTGGCACAGCGTGTCCCAGGATGAGCTCGATGCGGCCTGGAGCCGTGAGCGTATCGCACCATAGGCCTCGGCAAACGCAGAGGGATCAGGGAGATCCACGAGGCTCTTCGTCAGGAATGTCGCCAGAGGGCTACGGTCAACCATGACAGCCTTGCGCCTCAGGGCTAAGTCATAGCAAACAGGCGGGTAAAGTTGGCAAGCCGGGATCCGATATTGGTTGCCCGAATAGAGCATCCGAGGTGATGTCGGATGCGCAAGCGGACCCGAGAGATCGAGGCCGAGGCGTTGGCG
>Ga0315280_10007382_pt1 | contig 14782 bp, 11 predicted proteins | sample YL17G06_40_MG_FD_203697 | JGI IMG/M metagenome (GOLD analysis project Ga0315280, IMG submission 203697) | Sediment microbial communities from Yellowstone Lake, YNP, Wyoming, USA - YL17G06_40 | ecosystem: Environmental > Aquatic > Freshwater > Lake > Sediment | place: USA: Wyoming | collected...
AGGTTCATCGGTACCGGCGTCACCTCGGGGCTCACGCTTTCCGCCGACGATCGCACCTGCAGCGACGCCGGTCGGGCGCGCCGCGCCGGCGGCCGCGGCGCCTCTAGCGGAGGGGCTACCGTCGGTTTCTGGACCCTGAACGTCTCGAAGGCTGCGGTGCTCTGGGTGGAGGCTGCGCCGGGCTGCTGGTCGCTCTGAGGCAGGGCGCCCAGCAACGCAGCCAGATCCTTGGGACGAACCCAGGCCTCGCCATCGTGGACAACGGCAACTGCGTCTCGGTTCCGAATGTCGGCGACTGCTTCCGGTCTGGCGCCGTGGATCTTCGCCTCGGTGCCATCCGGTCGAGCAATGTGGACATCGGCGCCCGTGACCAGGACAATGGCGCCCACCTTTGAACCAGCGACCGATAGGGAAACGCGGTCGTCGGCGCCACGAGGCGCAGGGCCCGTGGCAGGACTGGAGGGTGGGAGAGCGGCGATGGCTGTCCCCGCCGAGCTGTCACCAGGCGCGAGATCACCGGCCGCGTTGAGGGGCCGGATGAGAAGCACCAGTGCGCTCACGCAGCAGAAGCGCCAGATCGAGCTGGTGAGCGAGGCGGTCATTTCGCCTTCGCCGGTGGCGCCGCCAGAGAGGTGCGCGCGCCGAGGAGAGACGGCCCGCCGCAGTCCAGCATGGCGATCACCTCATACTCGCCAGGGGCAAGATCCGCGAAGGTCTCCTTCGCGATATTGGCGTGGTGCTGGTTGAAGGGCGCAGGCAGCACCACGAAGCCCGCCAGGTCCGCGGAGCGCACGACCTGTCCAGACTGCCTGATCTCCAGCTTCCCGGTGAAACGCAGATGACCGGAACCCGTGTTCTCGACGATCAGCAGCCCGCCTTCCGGGCTGACCGCGAACTGCGTGATGCGCGCTTGAGGCTGCGCGGGCGGCCCGCACTGCACGTAGAGAACGGTCCCCAGGCGCGGGACAATCCGCGAGGGGGCGCCATGGAGAGTCACCTGCTGCGCGCCGCCCTCGAAGATGATGACGGTGTGGAACTCGCCGGCCGCGTCCACGGGCGGACGAATCGTGTACCGTACCTGCGCCGAGTCGCCAGGCGCCAGGTCGAATCCGGTTGGACTGAGCATCAGCCAAGGGCTCGCCGAGTTGGGCAGCTTTCCTGCGTCCAGGAACACTGCCAGCCCGTCAGGCTTGAGAGTCCAGTCCTGGCAATAGGTCCGGACGTGTTCAGTCTCAGACCCCGCGTTCTTTATCTCAACTGTGCCGGTGTGGGCACGGCCTGGTTCTACCTGGACCTCGAGCGTCAGAGGCGAGATCTCCAGCGAGCATCCGCCAGCGACAGCAACGCTCGCAGACAGCGCCATCGTTGCCCAGAGCGCAAAGGCAGTCATGACCTTGTTCATCGTGCGCCTCCAGCCTCGTCGTCAGCCCAGCAGAAGGAGCAGGGGGCTCCCGGGGCGGCTGCCGTGCGCAGCCGCCCCTGCCGCTATGTCAGTCCGCCGCCTTGGGCTACGGAGCCGTCAGTGTGTAGACAACCGTCTGTGTGTAGTCGCCCTTCAGGTAGGCCCAGCTGTTGGCCAGGAAGTACGAAAACGTACCGCTGCGATTGCCTGAGCCCGTCCAGGAACCCGCCGCCACGGGAGACGTGTCCATGGTGCCGGCGACGAACCCAGAACCGGATGCGGTCCACGTCACGTTCGAGATCGCGATCGTGTTGGTGCCGGAGTCGAGGTCACCATTGGCCTGCACTGTCAAGGTGACAGGTGAACCGGTGCCGGCATGGGCCTTCACCGTCACGGAAACCGGGTTCTCCGGCGCCTCGATGGACGAGGTCGAATCAGGATCGGCGTCAGGGAAGCTGATCGCTGCGGTGCCGAGCGTGAGCTTCGCCTTGTCCGCGACCGTGGCGTTGATCGTCAGGGTCTGCTGGTCGGTCGCCGCCCATCCGGCCGCGATCGCCCAGGTGATACATACAACCATCAGAACTGCCACAACCATCATCCGCTTCATTGTAAAGCCTCCGCTTTTGGTTTGCGACCGCCCATCCAGTGCTGCCCTCAGAAGCTCAGTAGGCGATCAATGTATACACCAGGTTCTGGCTGTAGTTGCCGGCGGCATATGACCATGAGTTCTCCAGCCAGAACCGCAACTGCCCTGTGACGTCTACCTTGCCGAACCACTGCCCCACGAACTGGGGCTGATCGCTGCTCAACCTTCCCGATGTGAAGCCAGTCCCAGCGGCCGCCCAGGTGACCTTGCTGATCGGTATCGCGGCTGAACCCGACACCAGGTCACCGCCCGCGGCCACTGTGAGCTGCGAAGCGCCCGGCGAACCGTTCACCCGCACCCGTACCGAGACCGGGTTCTCGGACGCTGCGACAGAAGGCACGGTATCGGGATCGGAGGACGGAAAGGCGACGGTGGTACTGCCGATGGCAATCCTGGCTGTATCCGCGTGGACATGGCTGGTGGTCAACAGCATTGTCACCACCAGTAGCATCACCGGGACCAGTATCCCCGCCCAGTGGCAGCCTCTGGGGGCAGTGGCTGCGCCACTGCCTGCGCCATTGCTGGCGTCACCCAGGCGTTCGCCCGCAGCGAACGCCATAGCTGCGCACCGGTTCCCGCACCGCTGCGCTTTCAATCCGCCACCTGCTGTAAGTTGTGAAGTCCCTTGTTCCACAAAAGCTCACCGAACTCAACATCAGAGCGGCAGTCCCGCCGACGACCGGGCCAAAGCAAAGACCCGCTGCAAGAGCGTTTGCGGCCTCTCACAACGGGTTATGGGTGACTCGGTTCGCTGGTGGGAGAAGGACCGACCGATTGGCTCATCCAGCCTGCCCACTGTCCGGGGCAGATGCTGGAGGTCACTCCTTCGGCGGCCTGGCGATCATGGCTGTTGCACGAGCGTTAGATCCATGGCTTTGCGTCCCCACCTTTCGGCGAGTTTGCCTTTGTCGGGATACCGTCTCTAGTTCTCAAAGAACAAGGACCCGGCTTTCCCGGAGCTTCCCGGTCGAGTCTGGTCCTGTCACGGCGTGGTTCTTCCACAACACACAGGCCATTTTGAGATGCACCCGCGGTGTGTTTTGGATGAGTGTGTGCAGAAGGCGACACAGCCCGCTCAGGCGCTCTGAGTGGCGCTAGGGGCGGTTCTGGGGCGCCAGGGAGGTTTCTTGGGCAACGCGGGGCCTAGCGCGCGTGCCCCTGCAGCACGGTTTTGTCAATCTCGACGCCCAGGCCGGGGCCCTCGGGAACAGCCAGATAGCCGCCCTTGACATCGAGCACCGGCTGCTTGAACAGCGTGTCGCGGAGCGGGTGTTCCTCGATGTTGTACTCCTGGGAGTAGCGGCAGTTGGGCGTGCTGGCCGCGAAGTGGAGGTTGGCGACGGTGCCGAACGGCTGAGTCTGGTGGGGCGTGCAGACGGCGCCGAAGGCCTCGGCGAGGTGCGCGATCTTCTTGCACACCGAGAATCCGCCGGCCTTGATGACGTCGGGCTGAACGATGTCCACTGCTCCTCTCTCGAGCATCTCCTTGAAGCGCTGGATCTCCCAGTCCTGCTCGCCCCCAGCGACCGGCATATCGAGCGCGGCGGCCACCTTGGCGGTCGAGCCAAGATCCCAATATGGACAGGGCTCCTCGAAGTGGAACACGTGGTAGCGCTCGAGCTGTCGGCCGAGCTGGATGGCGCGGGGCGCGGAGTAGCAACTGTTGCCGTCAACCATGATCTCGACGTCGTCACCGAGCGCGGATCGGACCTCTTTCACCAGCTCCAGCGACCTGCCCGGCCGGGCGTCTTCATCGAAACCGAACACGCTGCCGACTCGCACCTTCACCGCGGTGAAGCCGTGCTTCTCGACGAGCGCCGCCAGCCGCTTCGCCTCGTCAACCGGCGAGATCCGCCGGCTCATGCTCGACGCGTACATGCGGATCTTCGTGCGGCAGGCCCCGCCGAGGAGCTTGTAGATCGGCTGCCCGACCGCCTTTCCCATGATGTCCCAGAGGGCGATCTCGATCCCGCTGACGGCCATCGCCATGCTCTGGCCCGCGAGCTTGTAGGTCTCGATGAACATGCGCTCGACCAGGGCTTCGACATCGAAGGGGTCGTGCCCGATCACCAATGCTGCTAGCGCGTGCTGAAGGTGAGCGGCCACGAGGTTGTTGTTCATGGGGCTACATTCGCCGTAGCCGATGATGCCGTCGTCAGTGTGGACTCGCACGAGGAGGTTGGGGCCGACGTGGATGGGCTCGACGCGGGTGATCTTCATGTGCGCCTCCATGAGCGGATGGAGCTGTCTGCGGCGGCCTCTATTCGCAGTGCGCGTCAGGCATCCTGCCCCGGAGCGCAGGAGCGGCGGCGAGACGGAGAGAAGGTAACGTCCGGTGGTTGAGACGATGAGCCAAGAGCTGGAAGCTGGGTCCCCGATTCGATGACCGCAGAGAGACGCGAAGGCCAAGCCAGCATCAGCTTTCGGGCGCTCCTGGTCTCGTTCATCCTGCTGGTTCTGATGGCTCCAGCGGCGTACTTTGGCGAGCTCGTCTACGGCACGACCTACACGTTCGCCTCGGGCGTGCCGGCAATGGCGCCTCTGGTCATCCTGTTCGCGCTCACCGCGCTCAACCCGCTGCTCTCCGCCATCCGGCTCCGCCGTTTCACGCGCAGCGAGCTGCTGACGGTCTACGGGGTCGTGATCGTCGGCGGGCCGCTGGTCACTCACGGCATCCTGGCATGGATGCTGCCCTACAACATCGTGCAGCAGTACCTCGCGCGGGCGATCCCCCACTGGGTCACGACGTACTTCGCGTATATCCCGCGCTGGTTCGGGCCAACCGACATGGTCGTGGTGGAGAACTACTTCCAGGGAGACGCGTCGGTGCCGTGGGGGCTGTGGGCGACGCCGCTGCTCGCCTGGTCGTCGTTCCTCATCGCGCTGTTCCTCTCCACGGTCTTCCTGATCGTGCTGTTCCGGCGGCAATGGATCACGAACGAGCGCCTGAGCTTCCCGCTCGCGCAGGTTCCCCTGGAGATGGTCCAGGACGCCGGGGACGGCTCTCGCTCGACTCGCCTGCCGCGGGGCTGGCCATTCTGGATCGGGTTCCTGGTCCCGGTGGCGGTCGGGCTGAACAACGGCCTGGCCGCCTACATACCGGCTCTGCCATCGATCCCGTATAGCGGCAAGGTGCTGATGCAGCGCCAGGTCACGGGGCCCCTCGCCGGCTTGGGCGAGATAGACCTGGTGCTCGACTTCTGGATGATCGCGCTGGCGTTCCTGATCCCGAAGGAGCTATCGTTCTCGTGCTGGCTGTTCTGGTTCATCCGCGTGGGGCTGACGGTGGCCGCGATCGCAGCCGGCGCGACCCCGGAGGCGCCTGAGGGGTGGTACGGCAGCACCTTCCCTGCGCCCTACTACCAGGGCGGCGGGACGGTGCTCGCGCTGGGCGTGTGGGCTCTGTGGACGGGGCGGAAACACTTGGCGCGGAGCCTGCGGCTCGCGTTCAGGCTGGGCCGCAGTCCGGCGGAGGCGGACGAGCCGCTCTCGTACCGCGCGGCGCTGGTCGGCTTCCTGCTGTCGTTCGGGTTCATGCTCTACTTCTGCTGGGCGGCCGGCGCGCGGTTGATCGTCGGTCTGGCGATCATCACCATCGTGGTCGCCTACTATGTCATGTGGGCGCGGATGCGGGCCGAGACAGGCCTGGGATTCCTGCCGTTCCCGCTGGGCGCGGAGGACTTCATCCTGGTGCCGTTCGGCAGCTCCGCCCTGCGCCCAAGCGAGTCGCTCCTGCTGATCTCGCTGCGGTGGACATACTTCCCGGGGTTCGGGGAGTCATTCGAGGTGTGCACCGGGAACGCGCTCGAATCCTTCAAGATCGCGGACGCCGCGCGCATCGCGCCGAGGCCGCTGTTCATCGCGATGATCGCCGGCTTTATCCTATCAGTTGGTATCGGCACCTACGTCATCCTGACCGGGATGTACCACTACGGCTTCTTCAACATTCGCGCGTCGTCGTCGGGGTGGTTGGGCTCGCAGTTGCGCTATGTCGGCGAACGGATCTACGTGCTGATCACGAGCCCAACGAAGTTCGACCTCAACGGGACGATCGGTATCGCGGCCGGCGCGGTAATGGCGATCGTCCTGGGCATGATGCGGCTGCGCTTCTGGTGGTGGCCGCTCCACCCGATCGGCTATCTGGCGGCGAACTGCTGGGGCATGCACTGGTACTGGATGCCGCTCTTCGTGGGGTGGCTATGGAAGACTCTGACGATCCGCTACGGCGGCCTTCGCCTCTATCGGCGGACGATGCCGCTGGCCATCGGGCTGATCGTCGGAGACATGGTAAGCTCCGGTCTGTGGGTGACCGTGAACTCCATCGTGCGCGCGCTGCGCCAGTGATCCGGGCTACAGCTCGGGCACTTCGCCACCGGACTCCTCCATCACCCGGCGCATGGATGGCGGGAGCGCCGCCTCCGCCTGGCCCGCGCTGCACCTGTCCACACTCTCCGCCACCGAGCGCAGATGCGGGTACGGGAGCGTCACGAACAGCTCGCTCTCGGGGGTGCGCTCGCTCCGACGCGCGGTGACGTCGCCGAAGCTGACGTTGACGTTCCCGGTGACGAGCGGGTAGGTCACGACGGACTTGCAGAGCGCGCCCGTGGGGTCGCACTCCATCGGTATCCCGGTCTCGTAGTAGGCGAGGTTGATGATCCGGGCTGCCTGCCAGGCGCTGCAAAAGAAGATGGCGATGTCGGGCCGCAGCTCCGCGCTCGCCAGCGGAGACATGACCACGTGGTCTGCGAGGCCGAAGGGCGGCTTGACCTTCGACATCGCCTGCATGCGATGGATGGCCGCCGGGCATGAGAGCAGCTTCTCGCCATTGATGAGGAACTCGCGCAGCGCGCGCGCCTGCTCCGGCGCTTGCTGGCGAAGGCCGAGGTAGAGCGAACCGCCCGGACAGGCAGAGGTCTCGGCTGTCATGTCGATCACTTCGCCGGCCGAGGCCTGGTAGATCGCGCTGCAAACGCGGCAGCGCCTCGTCGCCGCGCCCTTCGGCGGCGTGTCGGTGTAGGTCAGGGCCACCGACGCGCGCTCCAGGCCCAGGACCTCCGTCAACAGCTTCGCCCACGTCTGCCACTCGCTCATGTCATCTCTCCCATTCTGCGGGCCACCGCCAGGTTCTACAGAGAGTTGACGACGCCTGTGATGAAGTTGTACGCCTTCTTCGCCTCTGTGTTCAGTTCTTCCACCGTCGTGCCGCCGAGACACTCGACCCAGCAGGGCCCGGAGAAGCCGGCGTCGTTCAGGGTGGAGAAGATCCGCTTGAAGTCCACGAGGCCAGTCCCCGGTGTGAACATGACTTCGCCGTGCTTGCCGCCGGTCTCGTCCTTGATGCACATGGCGCGAACCTTACTAGCGACTGCAGGCAAGTCCTCCTCGGCGCTCTGACCAGTGTAGTAGTAGATATTGCCCGGGTCGTAGCAGATGCCGAAGCTCGGGTGCGCGAGGCGCTCGACCGCGCGGAGCAGGTCCTGGCCGAGGGAGCTAATGCCGCCGTGAGGCTTGAGGAGCAAGGTCACGCCGTGCTCGCCGGCAGAGTCGAGGCAGCGCTCGACGACGGAGTACCACTGCTGGTACTTGTTCTCGTTGGCCGTGCCGCAGAGGATGAAGTACTTCAGCCCGACATCCTTCGCCCGGGCCATCTCGCGCTCGAAGCGGCAGACGGCCTCGCCGGGCTCGAGATCCAGGCTCGGCTGGCTGATGGTGACCTGCGCGTCGAGCTTGTTCGCCTGGAGCAGTGATTTCAGCTTCTGCACGTCCTCATCGGTCATGTCGGCGGAGACCACGGGCCCGGTGAACCCGACGGTCTTGTATCCGGCGGCAGAGATCCCGGCCAGCGCCTCCTCGAGGGTGAAAACGTGCCAGGGGCGGTTCAGGCAACCGAGCTGAATCTTCATCCACGTCTCCTTTGTGACTCACGGAAGTGTGCGGCTGGCCTATTCGGCGCCCAGGCGGCCGCGCCTCTGCGGCGGCGTTGACCGACGCGGGCCACATGGGAGGCGCCGCCTGTCGCTTACCTGGCGGAGGAGTCGGGTAGTTGGGGGAATAGATCAAAGGTCATCGGGGGGAAAGGGGCAGCAGCGATGCCGCCCTGGCCTGCGCGATGGTCCGAGGCACTGGCCACGATCCAGCGTTGGAAAGCACAGTCTTGCTCGAACGGCGCTGGCACATAGTGGACTTCGTCCGCACGCTGGGCGAGGCGCGGGGTGGCGAGCAGAGCGCCCCGCGGCAGGCGGCCGGTACCGGCAGCAGCCGGCCGCGGATGATGACCCGGGCATTTGCTCATCATCCGCGTGTGCGGAAACACACGAGGAATGGCTGACGACGCGGCCACTGCCGTCGCATCTTGACAAGGGCACTGGAGGTGTTAGACTACCAAGAGTGGACGCGGAAATAGCTCAGTTGGTAGAGCAACAGCTTCCCAAGCTGTGGGTCGCGGGTTCGAATCCCGTTTTCCGCTCCACCTGATGGCGGCGTAGCCAAGTGGTAAGGCAGAGGTCTGCAAAACCTCTACTCGCCGGTTCGACTCCGGCCGCCGCCTCCACACGCTGAGGGGGATGCGCGTGCTGCACCCTCTGCGGCCGACACCGCCTCCATCCCCGCGTCCCCCGTATGGTCCGGCGCTGTCCGGCAAGCAGCATCCGCAACGGGCGTGCCAGATGAGACAGGACCCAGTCAGCTTGCCGTCCCTCCCAGAGCCGAAAGTGCGTGTTCTCCCCCGTATGCCCAGACGATGGTCCCGTGGAGCACATAGCTGTGAGTTCTGCGCCCAGCGCGGGTAATAGTGCGCGTCTGCACCCTTCCATCGGGGCGATCAGTGGAGATCCGTCAGGCCCCGGGGATCGCTCCGGCGGCCATTCGCAGTCCCGTCATTGCGACCACTTCCGTATTGGGGGAGTGCTGTCAGAGGTGAGGCGGACATCGCCCTCGAACAGGCCATTCCGTCTGACCCTCAGTCGAGCCGGCGGCAGTGAAGCGACGGCTCTCGAGACCGATACAGAGGATGCTCATGAACGAGACCGGGCTCCGCTTCCGTCAGATTCACCTCGATTTCCACAGCAGCGAGGACATCACGGGTATCGGATCACAGTTCGATCCCGAGGAGTTCGCCGCGACGCTGGAGCGGGCGCGCGTAGATTCTGTGACCTGTTTCGCGCGCTGCCACCATGGCTGGATCTACTATGACACCAAGCTGAACCCGGAGCGGCGCCACCCACACCTCACCTGTGATCTCCTGCGAGAGCAGATCCAGGCGTGCCATGCTCGCGGCATACGCGTCCCCGTCTACACGACCTGCCAGTGGGATCGCCTTACCGCCACCGAGCACCCCGAGTGGCTGGAGATGGGTGGTGATGGCACGATCCGCAGCAACCCTCCTTTCGGCCCCGGTTTCTACGCCCGTCTCTGCCTGAACTCTGACTCCCCGTATGTCGCTTTTCTGAAGGCGCATGTGCAGGAGATCCTTGAGGAGCTGCGGGTGGACGGCTTCTTCTTCGACATCGTGCAACCGCAAAACTGCGCCTGCCCGCGGTGCCGCGCCCGCATGAGAGCGGAGGGGCTGGACCCCGCCGACGAAGACGCGAGGCGACGTTTTGGAGTCGAGACGATCAACCGGTTCCAGGAACTCATGAGCGCGTTCGTGCGCCGGCTCAGGCCTGATGCCACCATCTTCTACAACGCCGGGCACGTCGGTTCCAGGCACCGGCGCGCGGCTGACGCGTATTCCCACTTCGAGCTGGAATCACTCCCCGGCGGCGGGTGGGGATATCTGCACTTTCCCCTGACCATGCGCTATGCGCGAACACTGGCGAAGGAGTGCACTGGCCAGACGGGCAAGTTCCATACGGCCTGGGGCGACTTCCACTCCCTCAAGAACCAGGCAGCTCTGGAGTTCGAGTGCTTCCGGGCTCTCGCGCTGGGCGCCAAGTGCAGCATTGGCGACCAACTGCACCCGACAGGACGCATAGACCAGGCCACCTATGATCTGATCGGGTCGGTCTACCGTGAGATCGAGAAGAAAGAGCCGTGGTGCCGCGGAACGCGGGCGGTGACGGAGATCGGCGTGCTATCGCCGGAGGAGTTCAGCGGCGAGCGGATGCCGGCGGCCGCGCTGGGAGCGGTGCGGATGCTCCAGGAAGGCGGCCACCAGTTCGACGTGCTCGACTCGCAGGGGGCCTTCGAGCGCTATCGGCTGCTTATCCTGCCTGACACTATCCCGGTGTCGGAGGAGCTCGCCGCGAAACTCGAAGCATACCTGCGCGGCGGAGGCGCCTTGATTGCCTCGTACCGATCCGGTCTCTCCCCCGATGGCGAAAGCTTCGCGCTTGACGCGCTCGGCGTATCTCTGAAAGGGGATGCGCCGTTCAGCCCGGATTTCATCCGGGCGAGGAGTGCTTTCGCCGCGGGTCTGCCACAGTGTGAGCTGGTGATGTACCTGAGAGGGATGGAGGTCGAACCGCGACCGGGCAGCGAGGTGCTGGCTGACGTGTTCGTGCCATACTTCAACCGGGGGATTCGGTTCTGCTCGCACCAACATACGCCGTCCGCGGGAGTCGTGGGCTATCCGGGAGCAGTGCGCAGCGGCCGCGCCATCTACCTGGCCCATCCTGTCTTCACACAGTACCAGAGGAACGCACCGCGGTGGTGCAAGCAGTTGGTGCTGAACGCAGTTGACCTGCTGATGCCGAATCCACTGGTGCGGACAGACGCCCCGACCTCAGCATTGGTATCGGTGAACGAGCAGCCTGCCGAGAACCGGTGGGTGGTCCATCTGCTGCACTACATCCCGGAGCGGCGCAGCCAGGACCTGGATGTGATCGAGGATGTGATCCCACTCCATGACGTGACAGTATCGCTCAGGACGCCGCGGCCGGTGCGGAGCGTGGCGTGCGTGCCTGGTGGGGAACCGCTGGCGTTCGCCGATAGGGAGGGCCGGATCGAGTTCGCCCTGGGCAAGGTCGTCGGACATCAGATGGTGGCGGTCGAGTTCGCGTAGCGAAACAGGTCGGGAGCGCTGTTCGAGGAGACGCCTACCGCGAGGTCGGCGCTTGACCGGGCGCTATGGGCGGCCCCGAAGATCTCGTCGAAGAACAGCCGCATCGCTTGCCAGGAACGTCTGTCGGCATTCTCATTTGCCAGTCCACACCGGCCTTGCGCATCTCCTCCTGGAAGGCGGCGACCTGCTTGCGAGTGCACAGGATGCGATGCTCGTTCCGCCGAAACCAGTGGCAGCTCAGTCGGCGCCACGGGATGCCTAATGCGATTCCCCTCTCAGCGGGACGGACTGGAAGGTTCTAACGCGGCCGCCGAGGGCGCTGAGGGGAGGTCGCACCCATCTCCGGGAGGCATGGAGGGCAGGAAGCCCGCGGCTCTGGCGAGCAGCGAACAACCCCCTCTGAGCCTCCTGCGAACCCGGGCGCTTTTCCTTGGCGCGGCAACGGTAGTCGCCCTCGCCTTCCTCATCCCGTACTTCAACTTCTCGCTCGGCAAGTTCGACTGGGCCTTCCGTCCGCTCGCCACCGGACCGATCTTCCTCCTCTTTGTCCTCGCGCTGCCGGTCAACACGCTCCTGCGCCGTCTGAGCCCAAGGTGGGCACTCACCGGTCGAGAGCTGCTTCTCGTCTACGCCATGATGGCGATCTGTGCGGCCCTCTCCAACGAGGGCCTCTTCGGGTATGCCACGGTCAACTCGGTCCATCCCCTCTACTTCGCCTCGCCGGAGAATCGCTGGCCTCAGCTCGTCATGCCGAACGTGCCCCTCTGGCTGCAAGTGAACCAGCCCGAGGCGGTCAACTGGTTCTTCGAGGGCAGGCCGGTCGGGGCCGCGATCCCGTGGGAACCGTGGATCACACCCATGCTGTCCTGGTCCGTCTTCGCCCTTGCCCTCTACGCCGCGTTTTTCTCCCTGGGCTGTCTCATGCGCAAGGACTGGATCGAGGGTCAACGTCTCGCCTTCCCCATCGCGGCTCTGCCCATCGAGATGGCCGGCGATTCGGGCCCTCCCGCCGGCGGCTCGTTCTTCCGGAACCCTTTGCTGTGGGCCGGGTTCGCGCTGCCGGTGGTCCAGTCCCTGGTTCAGATGGCGCACGCGTGGACGCCGGCCGTACCGTACTCGCCGCTCTACTTCAACGTCGGCCGGTGGTTTGCCGGGAACGGTGCGTGGGACTCGATCAGCGACACCTACGCCTACATTGGATTCGAAACCATCGGTATTCTAGCGCTCATGCCGGCGGACGTCTCGCTCAGCCTGTGGCTGTTCTTCCTTTTCAGCCGCGCGGAAGTCTTCGCATTCGCTGCCCTCGGGTATGGACGGGAGGGGGTAGGTGCGAGCCAGTTCAGCCCGTCTGCTTTCATCATGTACCAGGAGGCGGGCGGCGCGATCATGCTGGCCCTGCTGCTCCTCTGGCAGTCGCGCCGCTCCATCGCCCGGGCCTTCCGCTCCCTCCTCGGGCGGCCGGCGCTGTACGACCCTCAGGATCCGGTCTCGCCCAAGACGGCTGCGCTGCTGCTGCTGCTCAGCCTGGCGTTTCTGTGCTTCTGGGCCCGCCGCAGCGGGATGGATCTATGGGTGTTCGCCGCGCTGATGGCGGTCTTCTTCGCCTTCTCCCTGGCGACCGCCCGGCTGGTGGCGGCGGCCGGTGTCTACGTGCCCGATGTCAGCATGAGCCCGCGCGACCTGTTGGTCGGTATCACCGGCGCTGCTGGCTATTCGCCTGCATCTCTCACCATGCTCACCTACCTCCAGGCCACCTTCATGCTGGAGTGGAAGGTGAACTTTATGCACTACAACATGAATGACCTGAAGGTCCTTCATTCCGCCCGCCTGCCAGGGAGGCTGGCGGCAGCCGCGCTGCTTCTCGCGGTGGTGCTCATGCTCGCCATCGCTCCCTGGGCCAACCTCCACGCGGCCTATACGCACGGCGCGCAGCGATTCGATACCTGGCAGTTCCGCGACATGGGGAACGGGCAGTTCGGCCAGCTGGCGGAGAGCCTGCGCGCCCCGGAGGCGCCCGTCCCCTTCCTCTCCCTTGGGCTGCTGTGCGGCGGGGTCGTGATGCTCGTGCTCAACTGGCTCCACCTGAACTTCCTGTGGTGGGGCATCAGCCCCGTGGGGTTCATCATGGGAGGCACCTGGGCGCTGAACACTCGCGTCTGGACCAACGCCTTCATCGCCTGGGTGCTGGTCACGGTGCTGGTGCGGATCGGCGGCCTCCGCCTCTACCGTAGGTCTCGGCCGGTCTTCCTCGGCATGGCGCTGGGGCACTGCGTCATCATGGGCCTGAGAAGTATGACGGACCCGGCGCTAGGCCTGCGCATGTTCCTCACGCCGTGGTAATTGGGGATCTCGCGCCTCCTTGCCGCTCATGGGATGGGTCCGGTGATGCCTGGGGTGGTGCGCTCAGTTGCTCGGCCTTCTGCCGGCATGGGGCGAGCATCTGCGGGGAGTTGTCCGCCCCGCTGAGGTCCTGCGACGGCTTCTGCCCGGGGCGGGGTAGGCTTGTGAGTGGGAATAGCCGCGGCAGATGCCAAGGTCCGGCAGCGACGCATTCCGGCGCGCCGTGACATCCCGCGAAGGGATGACCGAGGCCAAAGCGGAAGTCACCCGTGCCGGGGAGGGCGACCCCGACGATTGCCTGTCCCTGCTGAGCAGGTGGGCGTCGGCACCGTGAAAGTAACCGCATCGCTCTGAGCAAGGAGGAATCGCCGTGAAGTTCGGGATGATCCACTACAACGCGCCGGGTGACACGCTGGAGGAGTTCCTCGACTACGCTGCGGAGGCCGGTTTCCGGTACCTGGAGCTCGGGTGCCGGGACGCCTCGCCCGAAGGCGACGAGAAGCCCGAGAAGCGAACCGAGCAGGTGCGCAGGGCGCTTGACGCGCGCGGGCTGGCGGCCTCGGCGCTGCAGGCAGGGAACGACTTCATTGTGCTCAAGGAAGATGGACTCGCCGGCGAGGTCGAGCGCATGCGGCGCGTCGCGAGGCTCGCCAGGATCCTCGGCACGGACCTGCTCAGGATCGACGCAGGATGGCCCAGGGAGCCCGCGCGTGAAGAGGAGTGGCTGAGCGCGGTGGTGGAGGGGATGAAGGGCTGCCTGGAGTTCGCCGAGGTCATGAACATCCGGTTCGCGCTGGACAACCACGGCATCACTACGAACAAGGCGGAGTTTCAGCTCGAAGTGCTGTCGCAAGTGAACTCCCCGCGCCTGGGCCTCAACCTCGACACCATGAACTACCGGTGGTTCGGCCACGACCTTGAGACGATCGACCGGTACTACGAGATGGTTGCGCCGCATGTGTTCCACGTGCACCTCAAGGACGGCCGTGGCTCGCGTGCGGAGTACGTGGGCACGGCGCTTGGCGAAGGCGAGATCCATCTCGAGCACGCGGTGGCGAGCCTGCGGCGCGCCGGCTACCAAGGCGCGTGGTGTGCGGAATACGAGGGGCCGAAGGCCGAGTCGGCAGACGGCTACCGCAAGTGCCTTGCCTGGATGCGGGCGCACATCACGGACTGAGGCCGCCATCAGCCGCGACACGGGGCTCGGCTGGCGGCAGCGCCGCCAGCCATTGCGCAGTGTGAGGCGTGCAGGCGCCACAGGTCTGTGGCAGTCGGCGGCGAACCGACAGTCTGCATACCTACCGGGGAACGGAGAGACATTCCAGATGACGCTGAGGGAGATGAACCTGCGCGTGTTCCGGGGCGATCCGGTGCCGCACGTGTTTTTCCAGCC
>Ga0315280_10007383_pt1 | contig 14777 bp, 11 predicted proteins | sample YL17G06_40_MG_FD_203697 | JGI IMG/M metagenome (GOLD analysis project Ga0315280, IMG submission 203697) | Sediment microbial communities from Yellowstone Lake, YNP, Wyoming, USA - YL17G06_40 | ecosystem: Environmental > Aquatic > Freshwater > Lake > Sediment | place: USA: Wyoming | collected...
CCTGCCGGGGCCACATGGTTTTTAAATCTCCACTCACAGGTTTGATTGGGAGCTCAAACTCAGGTGGGACCTGGGCCAACGCTTTTAAGTCCGCCGGCTATGATCTGCTGGTCATCAGAGGAAAAGCTCCCAAACCGGTGATGATTGATGTCAAACCCGAGAAAGCAGAAATTATCCAAGTTTCCCATCTCTGGGGTCTTGATGTTCATAAAACTACTGAGCAACTGACTGCGAACGTGCCACCGGCTAACCGTCCCAAGGTTCTTTGTATTGGGCCAGCCGGCGAAAATTTGGTCCTAATGGCAGGAGTCGTGAATGACAAGAATCGCGTTTATGGCCGCTGTGGTCCAGGTGCAGTTTGGGGTAGCAAAAAACTCAAAGCCATCCGAGTCTTGGGGAAGATGAAAATTGAATATGAGGATAAAGAACAGTATCAGTCAGGACTTGACCAGGCTCTTTACTTGATGAAACAAGCGCCTATCACCAAGCGGCTTCTCAGAGAACTCGGCACATCTGGCCTGGTCGAACTGATCGACATGATTGGCATGTTGCCCCACCGTAACTTCCAGGATACGCTTCATAACGCTGATGATTTGACAAAAGTTTCGGGTGAGACATTGAGTAAAACCTTACTCGAGAAATCCGGGGCTTGTTTTGCTTGTCCAATCGGATGCCAGCGCCACACGCGTGTCGAGGATAAAAAAGGTGAAGGGCCTGAGTATGAAACCACGGTGATGATGGGACCTCAGTGCGGCATTTATAACCTGGAAGCCATCACTCGTGCCAATTATCTCTGCAATGAGCTGGGATTAGATACCATCAGCTTTGGCGGAACCGTGGCCTGCGCTATGGAGCTTTTTGAAAAAGGATACATAACCCTCGATGACACTGGAGGAGTGGAACTCCGATTTGGCGAGGCTTCAGCGCTTGAAAAAATGGTTGAGCTTGTCACCTTCAGAAGAGGACTTGGCGATAAACTCGCTGAAGGCTCTTTGCGTCTCGCCAAGCTCTTCAACCATCCCGAGTTTTCGATGACTGTTAAAGGCCTTGAAATTCCTGCCTATGACCCCCGCGCTTCTTACACTCAGGCTTTAGGCTACATGACGTCGCCCTCTGGAGCCTGCCACCTCCGCGGAGGTTATGCTGTGTCGCTTGCATTTTTTGGAGGAGCCAAAGAGATTCCCCGCTGGAGCCTTGTCCAATCGCCCATAGCTATCAGGAATATGCAGAACCTTGGGATTCTGCAGGACAGCTTGGGCATCTGCCGTTTCACTGGGTTTGCTTTTCCCGCAGACCCTTGGTCAAGGATGGTCAGTGGAGTCACAGGGTTTGACTTCTCGACAGCCCGGCTTGAAGAAGTTGCGAACAGAATTGCCACCTTGGAAAGATTATTTAACCTGGAGGCTGGGGCGACAAGCGAGGATGATACCTTACCGGAGCGATTCAGCCTTGAGCCTATTCTCGTTGGAAAAGAAGAGAAGCTCGTTCCCCGTGAAGCCGTCGAAAAAATGAGAGAAGATTACTATGAAGTCAGGGGCTGGGATGAGCGGGGAAAGCCCTCGCCTTACCTCCTCAAAAGTTTAAGAATAAAGAGTCGGAAAAAATGATCAAAGAAAAGTGGAAAGCAAGCGAAGAGATCATGCGCCTTTTTCAGACCGTCGGCCGGGCTTCTCTGCTTTATGATATTCAGGATAGCCATTCGGGAAATATGGCAATCAAATTCAAAGATGAGAGCGGCCAGGAACAGATTGTCATTACTGCTACGGGTTCCCAAAAAGGCGACCTCGACCCGAACCAGATTTGTTTTTTGTCGGCCACCGAGACTGATTATGGATATTACAAAGCTTCTTCCGAGACTGATATCCACGTCCAGATACTTTCTCTGGAAGGCGTCCAGGCTTCGATCCATGCTCACACCAAAGACTTGACAATCGTCACCCTCGATGATGAAAGAAAACCAAACCAGCCGGGGCCTTTTATCCCTGTTGACCCTCTTGGCTATTACCATTTGGGTGGAATCGTTCCTGTGGACTGGGTGAAAGTCCCGAGCGGTTCGGCTGAGATGGCGGACAAAATTCACGAACGGCTGGTGCACTATCGAGTCACCGTCATTCAATCCCACGGCGCTTTTGCCAAAGGACGAACGCTTAAAGAGGCTTTTTTCCTGGCGGCTGTGGCCAATAATTCTGGCTATGTTGTCCGCCTTCTGAAAAAGCTCAAAGTCGATGTCGAAGGCTTAAGGAAAAAAATACAAAAAGGCCCAGACTTCGCGTTCCAGTATCCTCCTCCCGAATATACAATCGAAGGCGAGGAAATTTGCGATTTTCCTGAAGAAGAGGAGTTGCACAGGGAATTCTTAAGAACTGGCGCTCGCATCTTCGAATCCCGGCTTTCGCCTTTTCATACCGGCTCGATGTCCATCCGCGGCGTGAACTCTCTCCTTTATGCACCCAAGGCTTCCCTGCCGCGTGAAATCGGCGGGCCTCTTCTGAAAGTTCCTCTTTCTCCTGAGAAATCAGACTCGTCAGAACTGAGAATGCACAAGGATCTTTATGCGGAGAGCAACTTCCAGACGATCCTCCACTGTTATGTTCCCGAGGCTGAAGCCCACTCCCATTTTATCTATCCTGGCGAAAACGAGCCTTTAACTCGCATCGTCCCCATCGATGCCGAGGGAAGTTTCCTCTACCTGGTGATTCCTGTTGTCCCGCCCAAGCCTGACCTTGAAACGCTGGTCCGACTCCTCCACGATTACAAGGCGGTCGTTGTTCGGGGCGGAGGGGTCTGGGCTGTTGGGGCTCAATCTCTTTCTGAAGTCCTGCATCATCCCTCCTCGGTGCGCGAGATCTGCCTCTACCGCATCGGAGTTTATGAGCGGGGATTGGACCTGAGAAAAATGGAGCCCGAGAAAGCAAAAAGATGGTGAGAGCTGGGCTTGTCGAGTTATTCATCAGAAAAGCGATTGCTTCAGGAGCGGAGGTTGATCGATTTTCCACTGAAAGAGAAGCCGCAGATTTCGTTGTCGCCTTTTTAAAAGAAAAAGGGATTGAGCGCATTATCGCCTCTCAGGATTCTCAGCTCCTTTTCAAAGATAAAAAGGGAGTTTCTTTTTTTGAAGCGCCGGCTTCCCAAGATTTTCTTCAGGCAGGGGCCGGACTGGTCATGGCTGATTATGGAGTTGCAGAGACAGGGACGCTTGTCCGTCTCGATGAAAATGATAAAGAAAAAATGACCTGGACGCTTCCCCCTCTTTGTCTCTGCTTGCTTGGGACAGAGCGCATCGTCCCCAGCCTTGAAGATCTCAGCGAGGTTTTTTCCAAACACCTTTCCCAGATTGAGCTTCCTTCTCCACAGGTCTCACTGGTTACAGGGCCAAGCCGGACCGCTGACATCGAGAATGAGCTTTCCATCGGAGTTCACGGGCCAGCCTGTTTGAAGATTCTTGTGGTTGAGGGAAAAACCAGATGAACAAGCTTGACCCTTACTTGGCTAAAGTCCTCAAAGATTTTTCTAGACACTATCTAAGCAAAAGGCAGAACGCTTTTGAATGCCTTGATTTTGAGGCGCTTCGCGCCCAACTCGCCGAGGTTAAAGATAGAACGATAGGCCAACTCCAGAAATATCTTAAGCATTTTGAGGAGCAGGCCCGAAAGCATGGGAGCCAGGTTTTGCCTGCCAGGGATGGCGAGGAAGCCAACCGCCTGATCTTAGATATCCTCAAGAAGCACGGGGTCCGCAAGCTTGTCAAGAGCAAGTCCATGGTGAGTGAGGAAATCGAGTTGAATGAATTCTTAAAAAAGCAGGGGATAGAGCCCAGAGAGACGGACTTCGGAGAATGGATTGTTCAGTTGGACCGAGAGAGGCCGACCCATATGGTCATGCCCGCCATCCATCTCACCCGAAAAGAGGTTGCCGGAATATTTTCCAGGTACTTAGGGAAAGAAGTGCCTGAAGAGATTCCTGCCCTTGTCCGCATCGCTCGAGAAGAGCTGCGCAGAGAAATTTTCAGCGCTCCTGCAGGCCTTTGCGGTGCCAACGCTCTGATCGCTGAAAACGGAGCAATCATGCTCGTCACCAATGAAGGCAATGGAAGGCTGGTTTCAACCATTCCTCCAGTCCATATTGTTCTGGCGAGTATCGAAAAAGTTCTTCCTACAACCCAAGATGCCTTCCTTCTCCTCAAACTTCTGCCTCGGAATGCCACAGGGCAGACCATCACCAGTTATGTCTCTTTCATCGCCGGACCTCATCAGGAAGCCCAGTACATCATCCTGCTTGATAATCACCGCTCTCAAATCTTGGCCGATTCAAAATTCAGGGAAATTCTCCGTTGTATCAAATGTTGTGCATGCCTCAATGTCTGCCCTGTCTATAAAACCCTAGGTGGGAAGGAATTTTCTCATATCTATATGGGTGGCATAGGGGCTTTGCTGACGGCTTGGATTCACGGCCTTCGCCAGTCAAAAAAATTAGCAGGACTCTGCCTGGGCTGCCATCGCTGCGAGGAATACTGCGCCGCAAAGATCAAGATTGCAGATTTAATTCTGGCCTTGAGAGAGCGTCTGAATGAAGAACTGGGAAAGCTCTTCTGGAAAAGGATTGCTTTTGATGGAGTCTTGGGACACCCCGGATTCCACCAGAATGCTTTCCGGCTGGGCAGAAAAGCAAGACCGATCATCAGCGAGAGGGATGGATTCTCGCGGAATTTGCCTTTATTTTTAAAAAAATATGATCGGTTTCGGTCTTTGCCAGCGCCGGCTTCAAAATCTTTATCCCAATTATTCAAAAAAAGTTTTCCTTCAGAAAAAGTGAAGAAAGCGCGCGGGAAAATAACCCTTTATCCGGGATGCCTGGTTGAGCATTTTTATCCTGAAATCGGTCTGGCTGCTTCCAGGGTTCTCCGAGCGCTCGGTTATCAAGTCGAATCGGTTCCAGCTCTCTGCTGTGGCTTTCCTTCTGCTTCCGGAGGCTTCAATTCAGCTTCGCGACGGACTTACAAAAAACTGATCACAAAACTCGATGACTCAAACTATATAATAACCCTCTGCCCCACCTGCGCGACGATGTTTACTCAGATTGGGCCGAAGCTGATAGATACAGAACAAACAAAAATTCTAGCAAAAAAAATATTTCCTTTCAGCCGGTTCCTCCTTGAAAAAGAGAAACAGGAATGCTCGGACCTCTTTTCATCCGAAGCTTCTGCGGTGCACGTGACTTACCACGAATCCTGCCATCATAAATATATTCTCAAGGCTTCTGATGCCTCAAAAGAAATTATCCAGATGGCGCTGGGGAAAGAAATTTTGGAGATGGAAGACCCTGAATCCTGTTGTGGTTTTGCCGGGAGCTTCTCAGTGGACCATCCTGAAATTTCTGAGGTATTACTCGAAGAAAAGCTCGCTTTGATTAAAAATTCTGGAGCAGAGATCGTGGCTCTCGATTGCCCGGGTTGCCTTCTCCAGATTCGCGGCGGCTGCCGCCGGAAAGGTTATCCGATTGCCGTCAAGCATACGGCTGAGCTCCTGGCCGAGCGGTTAAAAAATTAGAAAGAAGTGAGGCTTCAATTCCCCCCTTTATCTAAAGGAGAGAGAGGGGGAATCGTTTTCATCGGTTGAAGGTAAAGCTAAAATATTAAACGAATATTGATTGTACGTCCAGAGTCAAAAATTCTTGGAATCATCTTTTTTCCCCTGATAATCGAATAGGGACCTTGAAAAGGACTTTGCTCCCCGCTCCGATCGGCGGCCTGAGAGCCCGTCTTCCTCGGCTCCTCCGGCCCAAGGCTCCAGGCATATCTATCTTATTTTGAAAAATCAGAGACACAGAGCGAATTATCCTGGAATTCAAGTGGTTTTCTTCGAGATTAGCGAACAATTCATGTGTCTCCGATTTTTTTCAAAATCACTTGCGGCAACCCATCCTCGGAGCCTTGACCCCGAAGGAGGCCTGCGGCTACCCTCGTCAGACGGGCTCTCAGGCTGATCTCCCCGATGCTCGCTGCAGCCCTTTTCAAAGCCCCTCTATCACGGGCTGGGGGTGCTTCCATAATTTTTTTATTTTATTTTTCTCGCGAACGTTCCCTTCAAGGGTTGATAAATCAAACCGCTGCATTTCTATTCTTATGCTTGCTGCAAGTGCTAACTATTTCTGGGGTTCGATGATGACTTTCATAGATTCCCCGGCTGCTTCCATCAGCCTGAATCCTTCACCGGTCTGAGCGAGCGGGAGCCTGTGGGTGATCAAATCTGTGACTTCCACTCTTCGCGCTCTTAGGAGTTCGATCGTTTCCTGAAGGTCATCCATGATCGCAGCGTAGGATGTGAGCAGCGTGATTTCATTTCTCCAGAATTCATTAATGGGCAAGGGCAACTTATCATCGGGGTGGGGGACGGCAAAGAACATGACAATTCCGCCCCGATCCACAGACTCTAGAGCTTGCTTGGCGGCTGAGAGCGCGCCCGCGCAGAGGATAACCCTGTCGGCGAGCCTGCCCTCATTCACGGCTCTGAGTTTCTCTGGAGTGAATTCCCTGGCGTTGAAGGCAAAATCCGCGCCGCTCCTTTTTGCAAAATCTGTCCGGAATTCATGGATATCCGTCGCAATGATTCTTGCCGCGCCAAGGGCCACAGCCAGTTTGATGTGGAGGATTCCTGAAATTCCGCTGCCGAGCACGAGGATTGTCTGGCCTGGCTTTATTCTTGCAATTTTTTGTCCCCGCAGCACGCAGGCCAGAGGTTCGACAAAAGTACCTTCCTCATACGTGAGTTCATCCGGAAGGATAAAAGCCCCACGGTCCACATTGATCGCAGGCACGCGGATGTATTCTGCGAACCCGCCGGGCTCGAAGTTTGTGGTGTGAAGCGTCTCGCAGGCGCTATGGTGGCCGCTCAAGCAGTAGTGACAGGTGTTGCAGGGTACATGGTGAGTGACGGTTACCCTATCGCCGACATTAAATCTTTTAACATCTTTTCCCGTCTTAACGATCTCCCCTGCGATCTCATGGCCCAGAACACGGGGCGCTTTCTTGATCCTGTACCATTCGAGAACATCGCTCCCGCAGATTCCGCTGGCCAGGACTTTTACCAGCAGCTCATCCGGCCCTATCTTGGGAACCGGCATCTCCTCGAGCCGGACATTGCGGTTGCTGTAATACATGGCCACACGCATGGTTATTTTTTATTTATTTTTTCCTCTGTTGAACAGCTCAAAGGCTTCCTCAGGAGTTTTTCGTTTGTGGACGACGGCTCGGACAGCTTTGATCATGGCCACGGGTGCTTCAGACTGGAAGATATTCCTTCCCATATCCACTCCTGTAGCGCCGCGGCTCACAGCTTGATGAGCCAGATTCAGAGCATCGAGTTCAGGAGTCTTTTTGCCGCCAGCGATGACCACCGGGACTGGGCAGCTTTCAATGACTTTCTCGAATTCTTCACAGTAGTACGTCTTCACAAAATGGGCTCCAAGCTCAGCCGCAATCCGGCAGCAGAGACTCAAATACCGGGCATCGCGAACCATGTCTTTGCCGACGGCTGTCACGGCAAGCACAGGAATGCCATATTCCTCAGCATCATTCACCAGGTTCGAAAGCCCGAGCAGAGTTTCTTTCTCATGGGGGGAGCCGATAAAAATAGAAATAGCCACTGCGGACGCATTGAGCCGGATGGCATCCTGAATAGAAGTCGTCGTGCCTTCATTCGAAAGCTCTCCGAGAATGCTGGTTCCTCCAGAAACCCTCAGCACGATCGGAATGTTGGCTTCGGGAGGCACGGATGTCCTCAAAATTCCCCTTGTCAGCATCAGGGAATCCGCATAGGGAAGCAGTGGCTTGATGGTTTTATTCGGAACCTCCAAGCCGCCCGTGGGGCCGAGGAAATAGCCGTGGTCCACAGCCAGCATTACAGTTCGGCCCGTTTGAGGGTTTATGATTCTTGAAAGGCGATTTTTTAAACCCCAATCCATTCCAACCTCCTTAATTCATCATCATCTTACTTTGAAAAGGAGACTTCAATTCCCCCTCTATCCTCCATTAATTTTAGTGAGCGGTGAGCAGTAAACAGAAAGCATTAAGATTCTTAATCTGTGAAGTGTCTCTTATCTCGGTTTTACTTAAAGGGAAGATATAAATATCTCTCCCTTTTGTAAAGGGAGATGAAGGGGGATTATTTTTATCGTTCACAGCCGTTAATACTGTCATAGACAGCTCTATTGAAAACTTATATCATAGCTCTCGCGCTTAATACCAGCCAAATTTTTGCTTGTTATGGATGGGCTTATCTTAATTTTTTATGGGCAATTTTGGTCTGAAGCAGGTTGTGTTCAAAAAATCAAGAGCGCCCTTGGGGTCAGAAGAATAGCCGTCTGCCCCGATTCTGGATGCAAACTCTTGGGTGAGCGGCGCCCCTCCAACAATCACCTTGACCGCAGGATATTTTGCTTTGATGTCTTTGGTTATCTTTTCCATGTTCATCATGGTCGTTGTCAGAAGGGCGCTCAATCCTACGGCACAGGCTGGCGTTTCTTCGAGCACGCCAAGGAATTTTTCTGAGGGTGCATCCACTCCGAGATCAACCACTTTCCAGCCTCCTCCTTCCAAGAACATTCCCACGATCTTTTTGCCGATATCATGCAAGTCGCCGGCGACTGTGCCCAGAATCACGGTGCCTTTGTGTTTGACTTTGCCCGATTTAAAGTAAGGCTTCAGGTGTTCCATCCCCGCATTCAAGGCTTTGGCTGCCATCAGAATGTCAGGCAGAAAAACTTCGTTGTTCCGGAACTTCTCACCAATCCGCTCCATGCCCGCAATCAAACCTTTGGCAAGAATTTCCGATGGAGCGATTCCCTGTTTGAGGGACTTTCGGGTTAGTTCGTCGCTTCCCTCCTCGTCCTTCATTTCGGGAGGATAGGAGGAGTTGGCATTGACTTTCCCTTTTTCGATGCACAGAGCTAATTTTTCAAGCACATCAGGCATGATCCATCCTCTAATTTTTTCAGAAATTTGGGAACGCGTACCGAATCAGAAAATTCAGTACGCGGTCCCAAATTTTATTCGAGATGGCGCACTTTGGGCGCAAAAATGAAAACAGATATGGCAGCACTAAGGAAAACCAAGGCGCCGATGATAATCGGTGTCGGTTCGCTAGCTACTTGGGCAACTGCTCCCATCCACAAGGAGCCAAGTGGCATCATCCCAAAAAAGAGAAGGGTATAGATGCCCATCACCCGGCCGCGCAGAGAATCCTGGACATGGGTCTGAACCAGGGCATTGGCCAGGTTCATGATGAGAACCGATGAGCCTCCAGCCCCGACCAGCACGAGCAGGGAGAGAGGAATCCAGCGGACAACGGCAAAGGTCAGCATCAGAATGGGAAAGGCAAACGTGCCCAAAGTCAACAGGCTCCCTTTGAATTTGAATCGTCCGAGGGAAGCGATCAGCAGGGCGCTGGACAGCGCGCCGACACCGCGTGCGGATTGGAGTAGGCCGTTCGTGGCGGCATTGCCTCCGAGAATCTTTACCGCCCAGGCCGGCATGAGCGTGAGGAAAGAAATCCCAAACAAGCCCATCACGGCGATCAGGCCGATCAGTGTCCGAATCACCGAGTGGTGGAGGACATAGCGGATCCCCTCTCTAAGGTCGGCGCGGGTTGAGTTGGAGCGAATGGGCTTCGCCTGCGGCTTTAACTTCATCAAAAGGAGAGCCACGATCACAGCTATAAAGGAAAGCCCGTTGACTGTGAAACACCAGCCCGGGCCGAAGAAGGCGTAGATCACGCCAGAAACAGCGGGTCCAATGGAAATCGAAAGGTTAAACATGGTCGCGTTGAGAGCGATGGCATTGGTCAAGTCTTCCCGCTTAACCATTTCAGAGACAAAAGCTTGCCGGGCAGGCGCGTCAAAGGAATTGGCTACGCCAAGGCAAAAGGCAAGAAGGATAATGTGCCAGGGCTGGACAAAATTCAAAAAAGCCAGGGCAGCCAGGATAAAGGCCAGCACCATCATGGTTGTCTGGGTGATTACTAACAGCGTTCGGCGAGCCATTCGGTCCGCCACAACGCCTCCATACAAAGTGAAGAGCCAGGTAGGAACCCCCGCGGCAAATCCAACATAGCCAAGGAAGGCGGGAGAATGGGTCAGTTGAAAAATAAGGAAACCCTGGGCCGTGGACTGCATCCAGGTGCCGAATAAAGAAACGGATTGACCGATGAACCAGAGCCGATAATTGCGGTATTTGAAGGCTGTAAAGGCTTGACGGATGCTGGGCTTCCCGCCCAAAGGCTGTGAGGGCGATTTTAGAGGAGCACCTGTTTCGGGAGTGGGGAAAACAGCCTCATCTGAGTTTTGTTGCTCAAAACGCCTCAGGTCCATAGCCGTCATCTTATACCTGAATCAGGCAAAAAATTCAATCCTGCCCGACTTAATGATAGTATCTTTTTTCCTGTGGTGATTATCAAGTTTGAAAGAATGAGTCCTGTCCAGGCGCGTCCGTCCTCGCCGAAGACCCCCTACCCGCCACCATTCGCTGCGAAAAAGATGGCTCCTCTATCCTCCCTTTATCTAAAGGGGGAGAAGGGGGAATCGTTTTCTATTCTCTAAATTGACTTAAATGGGGGAATTGGCTAAAATCTTACCCACCTGGCGGTGTAGCTCAGTTGGTCAGAGCATGCGGCTCATATCCGCAGTGTCGGGGGTTCAAATCCCTCCACCGCCACTTGAGGATTTTCATTAAAAGGGAGTGTTTAAAGATCGTAGCGGTCGGATTTATCCGACATTGTTCGATGAATCGCACCGCTACATTTTCAAGCTAATGATTTATGACACGTTCCGAAAGACGATCGCCAAATACAAGCTTATTGAAGCGGGCGATAAAGTCCTTGTGGCCTATTCAGGTGGGGCGGATTCAACAACACTCCTCGACCTTCTTCTCAGGCTGCGCCAAGAATTGGGCTTTGAGATTGTGGTTGCCCACTTTAACCATAAGCTTCGCCCGAGTTCGGATGATGATGAGCAATCCACAATCCAAGCAGCTCAAAAATATGAACTGCCGCTTTTCGTCGGCTGCAAGAATGTTCGTTCTTATGCGAAGAGGCATCGCCTTAACCTTGAGGAGGCGGGGAGAAAGCTCCGCTACGATTTTTTGAAAAAGACGGCCGCAAAAATCGGAGCAACAAAGATTGCTACTGGCCACACCATGACCGACCAGGCCGAAACTCTGCTCATGCGCCTGATGAGGGGAAGCGGACCTCAGGGCTTGTCCGGCATTGCCCCTCTGAGCGAAGGAATTCTGATCAGGCCCTTGATTGAAATCGAACGGCAGAATATTGAAGCCTACATCACCGCGCAAGGCTTAGATTTTTGTATCGATGAGACGAACTTTGACCGCCGCTTCTTGCGCAACCGCATCCGTCTCGACCTCCTTCCCTATCTCCAAAAAAATTTTGAGGCCAAAATTGTGCTTCACTTGAGCCGCTTAGCTTCTATCTTTCAAGAAGAAGAAAAATATCTCGAAAAAATAAGTGAAGATGCTGCCCAGCAGGCAATTTTTGTCAGAAACGGTCAGAGTTTTCTAGATAGGAAATATCTTTCCACGCTTCCAGATGCTTTGGCCAGACGCTGCGTGCGCGCCTTCATTTCGAGATTGAAAGGAGATTTGAAGTCTATCTCCTTCACCGCTGTGGAATCAATCCTCAATCTGGGCGAGAGAAAAGAGCTGACTCTTAAAAAAAATCTTCTCTTAAGAAGAGAAAAGGGCTTGATTTTTTTGAAAGAAGAGACCTCTCCGAAAATTGGGTATGAATATTCCTGGAAGGGAAAACGTCCGCTCATCCTTCGAGTGCTGGGGATGAAATTTCGCGCCATCAGGTTGAAGAAAAAAGGTCCTTTGCCGCTTGAGTTTGACGATAAAAGGAGGGCTGTTCTTGATGCAGCAAAGCTCAAATTCCCGCTTTTGGTTCGCAGCCGGAAGCAAGGGGACAGATACCGGCCTTTGGGGGCTCCGGGTCAGAAAAAGCTTAAGGAAATCATGAGAGCCAAGGGAATTTCGGTTTCCGAAAGGGAGAGGCTTCCCGTTTTTCTCTCCAAGGGAAAAATCGTCTGGGTGTTGGGGCTTCCAGTTTCAGAGTGGTTTAAAGTCAGCGAAAAGACCAAAGCTATCTTCGTGATCGAGAAATTATAGATAGCTTTCTTTCCAGATTTCAAAAACCAGAAGGGCCCAGAGTTCGTGGCTAAAATTTTCTTTTCCTTGAAGATGAGCATCTATCATTTTTTTGACAGACTTATGATTGAAATATCCTTCCTCGCGGATTCGCTTCTCGCTTAATGTGTCGAGCAGCAAATCCTTAAGCTCCTGCCTCAGCCAGTGTTTGATCGGGATACTGAAGCCTTCCTTGGAGCGATAGATGTTTTCAGGCGGAAGGAGTCGCTCCATGGTTTTTTTGAAAATCCATTTGGTGTTGAGGCCGCGGAGTTTCATTTTTCCGGGAAGAGAGAAAGCGAACTCCACAAGCTTATGGTCGAGGAGAGGAACTCTCGCCTCAAGGGAAGTCGCCATGCTCATCCTGTCCACTTTGACCAGGATATCGTCAACGAGGTAAGTTTTTAAATCCAAGTATAGTTCACGGTTGATGGGGTCGAAACCCTCTAAGCGATCAAAAATCTCCCTGAAGGGCTCGATCTCATGAAAGTCACTTATTCCTCCCAAGTCTTCGGTCAGAGCATCAGAGTAGAGATTTTTTTTATTTCTCTTGGAAAGAAACATCATCCACCGCAGATGAGCGAGCGAAGGGGAGTGCTCAAAGCCCTGGACATACCTCCGGAGCTTATTCCAGATTCCTTTTTTTTGAGCGGAAGGGGGGATTTTTTTGATTGGAGCTCGGAGAAGTGTTGAGAGGAAGGAGAAAGCAGGAAATCGGGAGATTTTTTGGGCCTGGTAATGCTCGTAGCCTCCGAAGATTTCATCTCCTCCGTCTCCGGAAAGTATCACCTTGACCTGGGAACGAGCCATGAGGGAAACAAGATAGGTCGGGAAAATAGAGAAGTCCCCCAAAGGTTCATCCAGATGATGAATGAGTTTTTGGGTGAGGTCGAGAGCCTGCGGCTCGAGGATGAATTCTTTATGTTCGGTGTCGAATTTCCTGGCAATGCTTTGGGCATATCTCAGTTCATTGTAGGATTCGTCCTTAAAGCCGATGGAGAAAGTCTTAAGGGGTGAAGCCCCGAGCTCCCTCATAAGCCCTACGATTGTAGAGGAATCAAGGCCTCCACTCAGAAAAGCGCCCAAGGGGACGTCACTGATGAGCCTTAGTTTTACCGATTCTTTCAAAAGCTCATACAGCCTATCCATCCAGGCCTTGACGTTTTGTTTTGAAATCTTTTCGGGACAGGATGCGAAGGGTTCGATATCCCAGTACTTTTTGACCTCGATTTTGCCTTCCTTATAGATGAGAAAACAGCCTGCAGGAAGTTTCCAGATGTCTTTATAAATTGAAAATGGCGCAGGAACATACTCCACTGTCAAGAAATAATTCAGAGCTCTGGGCTCCAAAGCCCTCTTGACTTTGGGATGAGTAATAATCGATTTGAGCTCGGACCCGAAAATGAGAGTTTCATCCTCAAGCTGCGTGTAATAGAGCGGTTTAATCCCAACCCTGTCTCGGACCAGAAAGAGCTTTTCTTGCTTTCTGTCCCAGAGGGCAAAGGCAAACATCCCCCTAAACCTCTGGACAAAATCTTCGCCCCACTCCTCATAGCCGTGGACAATGGTCTCGGTATCGGTCCTGGTGCGAAAGGCGTGGCCGCGGGAGATAAGCTCTTCCCGGAGCTGGGGGAAATTGTAGATTTCTCCGTTATAGGTTACCCAGATGGAGCCATCTTCGTTGGATAAAGGTTGATGGCCGGTTTCAAGGTCGATGATGCTCAGGCGCCGGGTACCCAGCCCTACCTTTCCTTCGATGAATATCCCTTCATCATCAGGTCCCCGGTGGACGATGGTTCGGCACATGGAGGCAAGGAGGGATTGGGAAATAGGCTCGCCCTTTGAAGTTCTAGCGATTCCGCAAATGCCGCACATTATTCCCTGGGAACAAGCTCCAGCTCAAAAAACACACCGAGATACCTTCTCTCTTTGCTCGATTCGTTCTCAAAATAGGGAGTTGAGCCTTTGCTAGCCTTAATTTTCATCCTGTAGAGATGGGCGGGTGCCATTTGAAAGCCATTTCCGACATCAAACTCAAGCGTGCCTTTCTGTCTCGGCCCCAAGACGATTTTTTGGACTTTTCCTTCCACTTTGATTTTAATCTCATTCTCATGCCGCGGGTTATTCAACAGATGAACGATAATTTTTTTGGCAGGGAAAGGGGTTTTGAGGATCATCTCTGCTTCATGAGGACCCCACGTCCAAACTCCAGGTTCCCCTTCTTGTTTTTTATTAAAATTATCGTTTAGGAAATAGACGTAGCCTTCGTTGGGAGGGGTGCCCAATGGAACTCGGAAAGCTGCGGGGTTGGTATTAGTGGGGAATTCATTGATCAAGGTCATCTCCACAGGCAAAAGTTTAAAGGGAAACCTCTTGGCGTGGGCGGCAGGATTCGATGAAGAAGTGAAAGGATCGATCAAGATTTGAGAGATGAACAAGGCTGCAACGACCCAGATGAGGACGAGATGTTTGTGCTTTATTTTCAGACTGGGGAGGAAGAGGAAGAGAGGATAAATATTCAGGAAGTAGCGGTTGGCCAATGAGCCGCCACCTCCGCCATAGTTCGTGGGCATCAGGATGAGGTAGATGA
>Ga0315280_10007384_pt1 | contig 14777 bp, 16 predicted proteins | sample YL17G06_40_MG_FD_203697 | JGI IMG/M metagenome (GOLD analysis project Ga0315280, IMG submission 203697) | Sediment microbial communities from Yellowstone Lake, YNP, Wyoming, USA - YL17G06_40 | ecosystem: Environmental > Aquatic > Freshwater > Lake > Sediment | place: USA: Wyoming | collected...
CGAGAGGCACTCCGCGTCTTGCTGGCGGGTCATGCTGATGTGCGCGCCGATGCGGCCGGGCCGGTCGCAGGCCAAGCGAATCACAATCACGTTGTCGGGCGCGGAGGCGAACACTTCCCGGCTAAACGTCGCGCCGCCTGCCCGGTACTGCACGCTCGCGATTCCGGTGTCGAGGTCCAGTTCGCGGCGGTAGTCCTCGACTGCGGAAACACCCGGTGTCTCGATGAACAGGTCGCCCAGCGGCTGGTAGGATTTGATCCGGCTGGGGATGCCCATCATGGTCTCGCCAGCCAGCTTGGTGGCGTCTTCGTTGCGGCCTTCGAACAGCAGGCGGCGCACCTCGGGCAGGGCCTTCAGCGCCGCGGGGTTGTTCGCGTCCTTGCGGAAGCCGTCCCAGATGGTGTCCTCGTTCAACTGGAGACGCTCGCGCTCGACGCCGCCAAAGACCATGGCGCCCAGCCGGCCATTGCCCACCGGCAAGGCCTCGACCCACTCCCGCGCGGGCTGCCGGTACCAATGGCACAAACGCCCGGGCGAAGGCGCGGCCTGCCCGAGCTGCCCCGAGGCCGCCATGCTCGCCAAGAAAGTCCTGCGGGAAGGCTGCTGGTTCATGCGTGATATCCTGTTGGAACCCATATCGTACCAGCCCATGCTATCGATTCGCGAAGAAACGCCCCAGGATTACGAAGCCATCCGCGAGGTCAACCGCCTGGCGTTCCAGCAGGAGGAGGAGGGGCGGCTTGTGGACCGGCTGCGCGCTGACGGCCTGGTGGTCGCCTCGCTGGTGGCGGTCGAGGACGGCGGCGTGGTGGGGCACATCCTGTTCAGCGAATTGCTCATCGAGACTGACCGCGGCTTGCTTCGTGCGGCCTCCCTGGCCCCCATGGCAGTGCGGCCCGAGCGGCAGCGTCGGGGCATCGGTTCGGCCCTCGTCCTGCGAGGACTCGAGGTCTGCCGGGAACGCGGGTACTCGATCGTGGTGGTCGTGGGCCACCCCAGCTACTACCCGCGGTTCGGGTTTTCGGCGGAGCGCGCACGGAACCTCCGCAGCCCTTTCGCGGGCGAGGCCTTCATGGGCCTGGAGCTGGTGGCAGGCGCGCTGGAGGGGCTGGAGGGCAGGGTGCGCTACCCGGAAGCCTTCGGCTTGGCCGGGTAAAAAAAAATCTCAAATTCCCTCTTGACTTGTATTATCAAACTAGTACACTATATAAATAGATGATAGGCCCCAGGCCAAATTCGAACCAACCCTTCCAATTCCGCCTGGATCTGCGCTCCGGCGTCCCGGTCTACCGCCAGATCATCGACCAGGTGCTGGTGGCTATTGCCTCGGGTGCGCTCAAGGGTGGTGACCAGTTGCCGACGGTGCGCCAGGTGGCCGTGGACCTCTCCATCAATCCCAACACGGTCATGCGGGCCTACCGCGAGCTGGAAATCCGGGGCGTGCTGAGCACCCAACAGGGTACCGGGACCTTCATCGCTCCCGCCGAAGTGAAGCTGGACGAGGTCGAGCGGCAGCGCCGGTTGAGCCACCTGGTGGGCGAGTTCCTGGCCCAGGTCTCGGGCGAAGGGTACAGTCTTCAGGAAGTCATCGAGCGGTTGAGTGAGCTGATACCAGAACAACACAAGAGGAGATAATGCCATGATGGTTGCCTCAGTTGTCCCCAGGAATCACGTTACAACATATCCCCGCGTCAAACGCGAGCCCGTCAGCGCGGTGGGCGTGGCGCTGTTTGTGATCTTCACCACGGTGGGCGTGCTCGTCACCGGCCTGGTGAGTCCTCACCACCCGGCGCCGGTGATCGCAGGTTTCCTGCTGGGTTTCTACTGCATGTTCGCCATCAAGGTCGCCAACCAGTGGGAGAAATGTGCGGTGCTGCGGCTGGGGCGCTACCGCGGCCTGCGCGGGCCGGGCATGTTCCACATCATTCCAGTGGTCGATTCGATCAGCACGTTCGTAGACCAGCGCGTGCGGGTCACCGACGTGACCGCCGAATCCGCGCTCACCCGCGACACCGTGCCGGTGAACGTGGACGCTATCGTGTTCTGGGTGGTCTGGAACGCGGAGAAGAGCATCCTGGAGGTGCAGAACTTCTATGACGCCATCACGCTGAGCGCGCAGACCGCGTTGCGGGAATCCATCGGGCGGCACGAACTGGCCCAGATGATCACCGAGCGCGAGACGCTGGGCCGGGAGCTCCAGCGCATTCTGGATGAGAAGACCAACCCCTGGGGCATCACCGTGCAGTCGGTCGAGATCCGGGACGTGCGCATTCCGCAGGAACTCGAGGACGCCATGTCGCGGCAGGCCCAGGCCGAGCGGGAGCGCCAGGCGCGCATCATTCTGGGAACCGCAGAAACCGAGATCTCGGGCAAGTTCGCGGAGGCCTCGCAGGTCTACCAGAACAATCCCATCGCCCTGCATCTGCGCGCCATGAACATGCTGTACGAGGCCATCAAGGAGAAGGGCTCGATGGTGATCGTGCCGTCCTCCGCGGTGGAGACCATGGGGCTGGGCGGCACGCTGGCGACCGCCGCGCTGGCCGGCCCGCCCAAGTAGGAGCCCGCTATGTTTGATCCGGATCCCGACAGAGGTGTGCTGGCTTTCGCCGTGGCCGTGCTGGCGGCCTGGATGGCGCTCAGCGCGGTTCGCCCGATCGTGGACTTCCAAGTGGACGAGCGCGGGGTGACCATGCACCTCGGGCTTGGGAGCGAGGTTGCGCAAGCGGCATGGCAACGACTCTGCTTAAGACCCTGATCTTCACCCTGCTGGCGCCCGGCACGGTCACGGTGGCGGTCCCGTACTGGCTGCTGGGCTCCGGGGCAAGACCAGGCGGTCCCTGGTGGCTGATCGGGGTGCTGCTGATCGCGCTAGGCGCCGTGTTCTACTTGTGTTGCGCCTGGGAGTTCGCATCGGCGGGGCAGGGAACTCCGGCGCCTATTGATCCGCCCAAGCTGCTGGTGGCCAGGGGCCTGTACCGGGTGGTCAGAAACCCCATGTACCTGGGTGTTCTGCTGGTCCTGTTGGGCGAAAGCCTGGTGTTCGGTTCGTGGGCCCTGCTGCGCTATGCTGTGTTAGTCTGGCTGTGCTTCCACCTGTTTGTGGTGCTCTATGAGGAGCCGGTGCTCAGACGAAAGTTCGGAGCGTCCTACGAGGACTACTGCGAGCGGGTTTGGCGGTGGACGCCGCGGTTGCCACCGAGAGGGAGAACTGAGGGAGATGGCAAGAGCATCTGAGCTGACACCGAGGCCGTGGCCGCGGGCCCAGACGGGGTGGCGTCGCATGGCGGTCATCTCGGGAATCCTGGCGGCGGCAGCCGCGGCGCAACCGCTGCCGCGCTGCGACATCTATCGTGCTCCCTCGCGCATCGTGGTCGACGGCAAGCTCGATGAACCGGCCTGGCAGAAGGCTCCGCCAGCCGGCGAGTTTCACTTCAACTGGTGGCAGCAAGGCGAGAAGGAGCGGACCGTCGCCCGGCTGCTTTGGGACGACCAGTATCTCTACGTGAGCTACTTCTGTCACGACCGCCACATCTCCGCCTACATCACCGAACGGCACGGCGCAGTTTCCAACGATGACTGCGTTGAGATTTTTCTGAGCCCCAACCCGGACAAGGTGACCAACTACTACACCTTCGAGATCAACGCCATCGGGACGATGCTCAACCGCTGCCGGACGGACTGGTGGGAGGGCCCGCCCACCTGGGAGCCGGAAGGCGTGCTCTGCCGGACCTCGTTCCAGGGCTGGCCCAAGAAAGACGAATCCCCTGCCGACGACCATTGGATCGTCGAGCTGGCCATTCCGTTTCGGAACTTCGCCCGTGACGCGGCCCACACGCCGCCAGGCGACGGCGATCTATGGCGGCTGAACCTGAATCGCACGGGAGGAGTCACCAACCGGCAGAGCAGCACGTGGTCCCCAATCGCGCCACCGGTAAAGTCTTTCCACACTCCCCAGTCCTTCGGCGAGGTCTGCTTCCGAAAGCGGCCGCCGCCGAGCCGGTGAGACCGCTGATAGTGCGGGGAGCCGCTCTGACTGCTCAGTACTGCGTTTCAGAAATCCGGTAACGTATGGATCAGGCAAAGCCGTGGGGTGGGCTTCCCAGCCTGCCAGCCGGCAGTCGTGCCGGCTTCCCTGGCCTGGAGCCCGGAGAAGCCGAGTGGACACTCGGCTCGCAGGCAGGACTGCCCACCTCACACTCGGCACAGAATACGTGAGTGGATTTGTGAAACGCAGTACTCAGTCCGTCACTTCGATCGACGGACCAGCGGGCGCGCCGATTTGGGCGATGCGCGCCACCGTGTCCCGCGCCATCTGGAAGAAGGCCGCCGAGTGCGGGTCGTTGCCGTTGCGCAGGGCGACGGGGTGGCCGGTGTCGCCGCCGATGCGCACCTCGGGGTCGAGCGGCACTTCGGCCAGGAAGTTCACGTCCATCTGCTGGGCAGTGCGCCGGCCTCCGCCGCGGCTGAACACGTCGATGCGCTCGTGGCAGTGCGGGCAGAGCAGGTAGCTCATGTTCTCGACGATGCCCAGGATCTCGACCCGCACCTGCCGGAACATGTGTACCGCCTTGCGGGCGTCCTCGAGCGACACATCCGAAGGCGTCGTTACCACGATGGCGCCGGTCAGCGGCGCGGTCTGAATCAGCGACAGTTGCACGTCGCCGGTACCCGGCGGCAGGTCCACCACCAGGTAATCCAGTTCGCCCCAGTCCACCCCCCGCAGGAATTGCTGGATCACGCTGTGCAGCATGGGGCCGCGCCAGATCAGCGGCCTGTCACCCGGGCTGATAAAGCCCATCGACATCAGCTTGATGCCGTGGCGCTCGAGCGGCTGGATGCGATCGCCGATGGCGTGGGGCACTTCATTGACGCCCACCATGATGGGCACGTTGGGGCCGTAGACGTCGGCGTCCAGCAAGCCCACCTTGTGCCCCAGCTTGGCCAGGGCGATGGCCAAATTGACGGCCACGGTGGTCTTGCCGACGCCTCCCTTGCCGGAGCCGACCGCAATCAGATTTTGAACCCCAGGGATGGGGGATCTAGGGAACTCCCCCGGCTGATCTGTCGTCATCTTCTTTGATGGTAGCGCATATGGTGCTACCCTGAATAAGGACGGAGGTTCGAATGGGTCTGAAAGATTTTCTCGCCAAGCAGTTCATCGATGTTATCCACTGGACGGAAACGGAAGACGGTGTACTGGCGTACCGCTTCCCGATGCAGGACATGGAGATCCAGAACGGGGGCAAGCTGACAGTGCGCGAGTCGCAGTGGGCGGCCTTCGTCAACGAGGGCCGGGTGGCGGATGTTTTCGCGCCCGGGCTGTACACGTTGAGCACGCACACCCTGCCACTGCTGACCAACCTGATGAACTGGGACAAGATGTTCCAGTCGCCGTTCAAGTCCGACGTCTACTTCTTCTCGGCGCGCTTGCAGGTGAACCAGCGCTGGGGCACGGCCACCCCGATCACCATTCGCGACAAGGAGTTCGGAGCCGTCCGGCTGCGCGGCTACGGCATCTACTCGTATCGGATCAGCGATCCGCGCACCTTCTACGTCAAGGTGAGCGGCACGCGCGAGATCTACCACGTGGCCGACCTGGAGGGCCAGCTTCGCAACACCATCATCGGCCGCATGTCGGACACCTTTGCCAAGAGCAGCGTTCCATTTCTGGACATGGCGGCCAATCAGATCGAGCTGGGGCAAAAGATCGGCGAGCAGTTGAAGCCGGTTTTCACGGACCTGGGGCTGTCGCTCGAATCGTTCGTGGTGGAAAATCTCTCGCTGCCCGAGGAGTTGCAGAAGCTGCTCGACCAACGCATCGGCATGACCATGGTGGGCGACATGGGGCGGTACACGCAGTTCCAGGTGGCGCAGTCGATGCCCATTGCGGCCGGCAACGAGGGCGGAGGAGCTGCCGGGATCGGAGTGGGTCTGGGGGCCGGGCTCGCCATGGCGCAAAGCATGATGGGCGCCGTGCGGCAGCCGTCCGCGCCTGCCGCACCGGCTGAGACTGCCGCTCCGCCGGCGCCTGCCGCGGTCGCGGGCGAGGCCAAGTTCTGCGTGGAGTGTGGCAAGCCCATCCCCAAGCGGGCCAAGTTCTGCCCGGAGTGCGGCGGGGCGCAGAGTTGAGTGGGGTGAGCCGCCAGGCTTGCGAGTCGGCTGTCGTGCCGGCTTCTTCCGGCGGCCCACCACGTAAGCCGGCAAGGCTGCCGGCTCGCAGGCATGACTGCCCGCCCCACACGGGCAGAGGAGGGATAGGTTAGACGATGCACGGTCGTGAGTGGGTGGTCGACGCATACGGCTGCGATCCGGCTGCCCTTCGAGACCTAGCCAAGCTGCGCGGCCTGTTTGCGCGGCTGATTCAGGAGCTCGTTCTGCGCCCCGTCGAGGAACCGAGCTGGCATCAGTTCCCCAACACCGGCGGCATCACCGGCCTATGCCTGCTTGCGGAGTCCCATCTGGCGTGCCATACTTTTCCTGAATACGGTACCCTGTGTCTGAACCTGTTTTGCTGCCGGGTGCGGCCGGATTGGGATTTCGAAACCCATCTCAAACAGGAGTTCGCCGCCCGAACCGTGCGCGTCAGGCCGATCGAGCGGCCCTATCAGAACTATGAGCCAGAAAGTCGCCAACTGCCCGAACTGCGGCGCCCAGATCAGGTTTCGCTGGTCTAGCGCGGTGGAGACCGTGTGCGAGTTTTGCCGCTCCATCCTGGTGCGCCGGGACCTGGACCTGGAGAAAGTGGGCGTGGTGGCCGATCTGCCGCCGGACGCCTCGCCTATCCAAATCGCCACTGAGGGGATTTACCGCAACAAGGCGTTCGTGGTGGTGGGGCGGATCCTGTACGAGTACGAGCAGGGCGGCTGGAACGAGTGGCACCTGATCTTCAACGACGGCGCCAGCGGCTGGCTCTCCGACGCCCAGGCCGAGTACGCCGTCTCGTTCCTGACCCCCATGCCGGGTTTGCTGCCGGCCGATCAGCTTGCGCCCGGACAGGTCTTCCGGTGGAACGGTGTCGAGTACGAGCTGACCACGCTGACCAAGGCGCAGTACCGGGGCGTGGAGGGCGAATTGCCCTTCGAATACTGGGATAAGGAGCAGGTGCTGTTTGCGGACCTGCGCTCGCGCGACGCGCGCTTCGCCACCGTCGACTACAGCGATCCGGAACCCCTTTTATTTTTGGGCGAGGCCGTCGAATTCGATGACTTGCACCTGAAAAACATGCGACAATTCGAGGGGTGGTCCTGATGAGCGCTCCGCCTCAAGTCAAAGCCCTGAACTGCCCGAACTGCGGAGCCGCGCTGACGATTCGCGCCTCCTACCACACCCTCACGGTGGTGTGCGCGAACTGCCTGTCGATCCTGGACGCCAAGGACCCCAACCTCCAGGTGCTGCAACAGTTTGAGGCCAAGGAGCGCATCCTGCCGCTGCTGCCGCTGGGGACGCGCGGCAAACTGCGCGGCGACGTCTATGAGGTGATCGGCTTCCAGGTGCGCACCATCGTGGTGGAAGGTGTGTCCTACAGTTGGTCGGAGTACCTGCTGTTCAATCCCTACAAGGGCTTCCGCTACCTGACCGAATACCAGGGCCACTGGAACGACGTGAGCACGCTGAAGAGCGTCCCGGAGGTCTCGACCGCGGGGCGCCCCACGGCCACTTTGCTGGGCGAGAAGTTCCGCCACTTCCAGACCAGCCAGGCCCAGACCACCTACGTATTGGGCGAATTTCCCTGGCAGGTGCGGGTGGGCGACGTGGCGACGGTAATGGATTTCATCTTGCCCCCGCGCATGCTCTCGCGCGAGACCACGGCCTCGGAAACGAACTGGTCGCTGGGAGAGTACCTGCCCGGCGCCCAGGTGTGGGCGGCCTTTAAGCTCCCCGGCAGCCCGCCCCCCGCGCAAGGGGTCTTTGCCAACCAGCCTTCTCCGTTCAAAGGCGGTGTGAAGGGGGTCTGGGGAATGTGTCTGTTACTGCTGTTGCTGGTGTTCGCAGTGGCGCAGGCGTTCCTGATTTTCGCAGGCCAGCAGGAGGTCTTCCGCCGCACCTACAGCTTCTCGCCGGGCAGCGGGGGTGAAGCTTCCTTCGTCACCGACCCCTTCGATCTGAAGGGCCGGATCTCGAACGTCGAGCTTTCCATCTTCACCAACCTCTCGAACAACTGGGCCTACTTCAACTTTGCGCTGATCAACCTGGCCTCCGGCGAGGCCTACGACTTCGGCCGAGAGGTGAGCTTTTACTCCGGCGTGGACAGCGACGGAAGCTGGAGCGAGGGCGGCCCCAAGGACGACGCGACTATTCCGAGCGTGCCGCCGGGCCGTTATTACCTGCGGGTCGAGCCCGAGATGGACGCCGGCGCGTCCACCATGCAGTACGAACTGGTGCTGCGGCGCGACGTGCCTTCGATGGGTTACTTCTGGATCGCCGGTTTGCTGCTGCTGATCCCGCCTGCGTTTGTGAGCTTCCGCTCGATCGCCTTCGAGGGCAAGCGCTGGCGGGAGAGTGACTACGGCGGCTCGAGTTCCGGAGACGACGACTGATGAGACATCCTTTTTACCTGGGCTATGCTCTGATTTTGTTGGGCCTGGTGAGCTTCGCGGAATATCGCGGCTGGAGTTTCCTGAGCGTGAACCAGGTCAAAGACATTCCCAAGTCGGTGCGCGACAATCCTGGCGCGTACCGTTCGCACTACGGCTTCTACCCCCGTCACATTGGAGGAAAGTGATATGGTCCCTGAATTCCACCCCGGCTACATCCTGAATGCGTTGATCTATGCCGTGCTCGGCATCCTGATTTTCGTGGGGGCTTTCACCCTCATCGACAAGCTTACGCCCTATGCTCTCTGGAAGGAGATCGTCGAGGACCATAATGTGGCGCTGGCGGTCCTGGTCGGGGCGATGTCGCTGGGCATGTGCGTCATCATCGCCGCCGCGATCCATTAGACGATGAGTCAAGTTCTGATTCACCGCAGAGACGCAGAGCGAGAATTGATTATTCTCTGCGTCTCTGCGGTGAGAAATCTGGTCCGTTGACCGCCGTACTTTTCCTCTCGGTCTTTCTGATCGCGGCCTGCGGGCTGATTTACGAGCTGGTGGCGGGCGCGCTGGCCAGCTACCTTCTGGGCGACACGGTTTTCCAGTTCTCCACGGTCATCGGGAGCTACCTGTTTGCCATGGGCATCGGGAGCTACCTGTCGCGCTTCATCATGCGGGGTCTGGTGGCGCGGTTCGTCTCCGTCGAGCTGATGGTGGGGCTGGTGGGCGGGTTTTCCTCGTCGCTGCTCTTCCTTTCCTTCGCCTATGCCCAGGGTTTCCGGCTGGTGTTGTACCTGGTGGTGATCCTGATCGGGGTGCTGGTGGGACTCGAGATTCCGCTGCTGATGCGCATCCTGAAAGGGCGGTTTCAGTTCCGGGACCTGGTGGCGCATGTGCTGACCTTCGATTACCTGGGCGCGCTGGGCGCTTCGCTCGCCTTTCCGATCTGGCTGGTGCCCAAGCTGGGCCTGGTGCGCGCCGCGCTGCTGTTTGGGATCATCAACGCGGTGGTGGCGCTGTGGTCCACGTTCCTGTTTCGCGAGCAGCTCGGGCGCGCCACGGCCCTGCGCGCGGCTTGCGTGCTGGTGCTGGCCGCCCTGGGCGCGGGCATGGCGGGAGCGGAAGCCATCAGCTCCACGGCCGAGAACAATCTGTACGCGGACGAGGTCATCTTCGCCCGCAGCACGCACTATCAGCGCATCGTGGTCACCAAGTGGAAGGACGACCTGCGGCTGTTCCTGAGTTCGCACCTCCAGTTCTCCTCGCGGGATGAGTACCGCTATCACGAGGCCCTGGTGCATCCGGGCTTGGCGGCGCTGCCCTGGGCGCGGCGGGTGCTGGTGCTGGGCGGCGGCGACGGGCTGGCGGTGCGCGAGATCCTGAAGTACCCGCGCGTCGAGAGCATCACCCTGGTGGACTTGGACCCCGAGATGACCCGGCTGTTCTCGACGCATCCCTTGCTGGTGCGGCTCAACGGCGGCTCGCTCACCGCGCCCAGGGTCCGCATCATCAATCAGGACGCCTTCCCCTGGCTCGAGCAGACTGCCGAGAGCTTCGACTTCGCGGTGGTGGATTTTCCGGATCCCACCAACTTCTCGCTGGGCAAGCTCTACACCACCGCCTTCTACCGGCTCTTGGCCCGGCATCTCAGCGTGCGCGGGATGGCCGCGGTGCAGAGCACTTCGCCGCTGTTTGCGCGCCGCACCTACTGGTGCATCGTCGAAACGCTCAAACAGGCAGGCTTTGACGTGCATCCCTACCACGCCTATGTGCCCGCCTTCGGGGAGTGGGGATTCGTGCTGGGGAGCACGCACCCTTACCAGCCGCCCACCGAGCTGCCGCAGGGGTTGAAGTTTCTGACCGCCCGCACGCTGCCGCAGCTCTTCGATTTCCCCGGCGATATGGCCCCCGTCGCGGTCGAGGCCAACCACTTGAACGACCAGGTGCTGGTCCGCTACTACGAGCAGGAATGGAGCCAGATCACACACTGAGCTCTTCCCGCCGCCGGTTCCTGAGCGCGGCCCTGGTGGGGCTGACCTCTAAGACGGATCGCGCCATCGCGGGCGGTTTCGTCAATGAGGCCGACCAGGCGGGGCACCGGCTACGGAGCCGCGGTCCGTTTCGCGCCCCTTCCCGGCAGATTCGAGTTCCGCTGGTAATCGTGGGGGGCGGGATGGCGGGGCTCTCGGCGGCCTGGCGGCTGGACAAGCGCGGGTTCCGCGACTTTGTACTGCTCGAGATGGAGGGGCAGCTCGGCGGCGTCTCACGCTGGGGCGAGAACCACATCACGGCCTATCCCTGGGGCGCTCACTACGTGCCGGTGCCCGGGCCCAAGTCCCTGCTGATCCGCGAGCTGCTCGAAGACCTGGGAGTGCTGGTGAATGGCCGTTGGGAGGAGCGCCACCTGTGCCACTCGCCGCAGGAACGCCTGTTCCTGCACGGCCGCTGGCAGGAGGGTCTGGAGCCCGCCATCGCCGCGGGTCCTCGCGATATCGAGCAGTACCGGCGCTTCCAGCAGCGCATGCTCGAGTTCCGCGCTTCCGGCCAATTCACCATTCCCATGGAGACCGGCGCCCGGCCCTCCGTTCTGGACCGCCTCTCGATAGCCGACTGGCTGCGCGTTGAGCGCTTCGATTCGCCCTATCTGGAGTGGTACGTCAACTACGCCTGCCGCGACGACTATGGCGCCGTAGCTGCCGACACTTCCGCCTGGGCCGGCATTCACTACTTCGCCGCGCGCGAGCCGGAGGAGAAAGGGCCGCTCACCTGGCCGGAGGGCAACGGCTGGATCGTGCGGAAACTACAGCCCAGGCTGGAGCGCTATGCGCGCCCCGGCAGCCTGGTGTATCGGATCGCTCCGCAGGGCCGCCGCCTGCGGGTCCTTACCGAGAACGTCGAGTACCTGGCGGAGGTGGTGATTTTCGCGGCTCCCACGTTTCTCGCGCCGTACATTTTCGAGCACGCGCCGCCGGTGGTCTCCCGCTTCGAGTACTCTCCCTGGCTGACGGCGAATCTCACCCTCGAGCGCCTGCCGCGCCAAGCCGGCCTCGAAACCGCCTGGGACAACGTCATCTACGATTCGCCCACCCTGGGCTACGTGGTGGCCACACACCAGTCGCTGCGGTCGCGCGTGGACCGCACGGTGTGGACCTTCTACTGGGCGCTGGCCCAGGGGCCGGCCACGCGCAACCGCAAGCTGCTGCTGGATGCCGATTGGAACTACTGGAAGACCGCCATCCTGGACGACCTGGGGCGCGCCCACCAGGACATTCGCTCGTGCGTTTCGCGCATCGACATCATGCGCCTGGGGCACGCCATGGTACGCCCCACCGTGGGCTTCATCTTCTCCGACGAGAGACGGCGCCTGGCCGAGTCCTCCTCGAACATATTGTTCGCCAATTCAGACCTGAGCGGGTTTTCGATCATCGAGGAAGCGCAGTACCGGGGCGTTCGTGCGGCCGAGCGGGCGCTGGCGCGACTATGAGACTGGCGGCTCACGTCGGGTTGGCAGCGGGGGCTGCGGCAGCCAGCTTCCTGGCGGCGGCGCTGCTGCTCAGGCAGGCGAAGAGGCAGGCGGAACCGCCTGCCCCGCTCCCGGAAGACGCCGTCGATCCGGCCCTCTGGGGGAAGCGATTTCCCGCGCAGTTCGAAGCCTACAAGCGGCCGGCCGCGGCGGACCCCCGCTGGCGCGAGAAGCGCGGCCACGCCTACTCGCTCAAAGACCGCGACGAGACCGCGCCGGACGACGACCCGCGCTGGCAGCGGCTGTTCGCCGGGCTTCCCAAGCCGCGGCCCTTGCCCGGCGGCTGCCTGGAATGCCACGCCGCCACGGGCTTCCGTGGCTTCGAGCCCTACTACGTGGCCCGGCTGCGCCTCGAGCGTCCGGTGGCCTGCATTGACTGCCACGAGCCCCGGACCATGCACCTGCGCGCGACGCGGGGAGGGGCGAAGCGTGACGGGTCCCCGCAGGAGATGCGCAGCCTGGTCTGCGCGCAGTGCCATGTCGAGTACTACTTCGCCCCCGGCAACAAGCTGGTCGTGAATCCGGGGATGAAAGTGGAGCAGATCGAGGCGTACTACGACGCCATCCACTTCAGCGACTGGACACACCCTGGCACCGGCGCTCCGCTCCTCAGAGCGCAGCACCCGCAGTACGAGCTGTGGAGCCAGGGCATCCACGCGCGCAACGGGGTGGCCTGCGCGGATTGTCACATGCCGTATATGCGGCAGGGCGCCATCCGCATCAGCGACCACTACCTGCGCAGCCCGCTCGAGAATATCGACCGCGCCTGCCTGCCCTGTCACGCCTTCCCGGCGGAAGAGATGAAGGCCCGCGCCAAGCTCATCCAGGACTGTACCACGGCGCTGCGGTCGCGCGCCCTGGACGCCCTGGTGGCCCTCATCGACGAGATCCAGGCGGCCCGCGCGGCCGGCGTCGCGGACCAAAGGCTGGAGCCCGCCCGGAAGCTGCACCGCCAGGCGCAATGGCGCGCGGATTTCGTGAGCGCCGACCATTCCAAAGGCTTTCACGCCCCGCAGGAGGCTGCGCGAATTCTGTCTGAGGCCATCGATTTCGCGCGCCAGGGGCAGCTCAGTGCGGCCCGGGCGCAGCTCAGTCCCTGATGCTCCCGACAGCTATGGTCTGACAAGCTGAAGCATGTCCCACTGGCGTCCCGCGCGTTCGATGATCTGCGGCAGGTCCTGATCGAGCAGGTAGCCTCGCTGGACCAGATCGCGGGCTGCGGCGGAGATGCGCTTTAGGTAGTCCTCGCGGCTCGCGTAACGCTCTTCGACGGACGAGCGCGGGTCCCTGCTTTTCTGGCGTTCGGCTTTGGTGCGGGGGAAGGGAAGCCAGGAGCCGGCCATGCTGAACAGCTCATCCGGGGCGCCCAGCTTGGGGTCGCGCAAGTTCCAGCCGGTGTAGGTGGCCAGCGGGACCGCAATCTCCGGCAGGCGGATCCCCGCAGTCTCGTTTCCGTCCGCATCCACCTGGGGCAGCAGCATGGGGAACGCCTTGCCGACCTTGGGCGGCTCCAGGCTCACGATGCCGCGCGTGCGGAACTGGGGGCCGTAGTCCACCCGGTAGGCCTTGTGGATGAGGGTGGGGAATGCCACGCCAGGGATCTTCGGGAAGCGCACCTCGCCGAGCGGCACAAGCTGTCCCTCGGAGATCTTCGGATACTGCGAGGGTGGCGGCTCTTTGCCGTCGGTTAGCCAATGATTCATGGCCCGCAGCAAGGCCCGCATCGACCAGCGGAAATCGTTGGGGTTCACCGGATTCTGCGTGCCGCTCGGCGACGGCGGGAAGGCGGCTGGGCCGTGCTGCGCCCCGGCGAACATGTAGATGCGCGTGCCGGGCGCCAGTGGTGCGTCCCGCTGGCCGTCCACCGAAGTGTGAGTGAGAGAGGCCGCGCGCCCGTAGTACTCGTAGGAGGAGTTGGTGTAGAAGATCTTTGGCAGGTCGGGGACCTGCCCCACTCGGAGCAGGCCGTCGGTGAGCCCGGTCTCCGGGTCGGTCTGCTCCGGATCGGTGAACGGGAAAATGTCGGTGGGGTAGAACATATTCATGAACGGATGGCCGTCGCGGGAGGGCTGCGCGAAGCGGTGGTTAAAGCTGCCGCGCCCGCCCCCGGCCACGTGCGCCATGATGCCGTCGAACACCCGCCGGCTCTTCTCATCCTGGTTGAACCCGTAATAGAGAAAGGTGCGCAGGAAGCGCCCGCTCTGAGAGCTTCCGCAGCCGATGGCGCGCTTGAGGTAGCGCGACTGGTCGGACAGCAGGACGTAGCCTTGCTCGGGCGTGCCGCCGTACTTGAGGAACGAGATGAGGTCGCGCACCCCCGCCGGCCCCAGCCCCGCCAGCACGGGATCCTGCGCCTGGTAGACCAGTTCGTAGATCTTGCCAGGCTCGAAACCGGCCTCCATCTGCACCTGGGTGCGGTCTGCGGATAACTTCCAGCGGTCGCGGGGGACCGTGCGCCGGGCGCCCTCGACGCGGTCCCGAACCCTCAGCGCGAGGCCCAGATCCTCCGGGTTTGCCACCGGATAGGCGATCATGGTGCGGTCGGCCAGCGGGACGCTCTGGGTTTTGCGATCGGGCACGAACTCGGAGCGCACCAGTCCGGTGACACCGGCGGCCGCGGGCGCGTACAGGCGCAGTAACTCCGGCTGGTGCGGCACATCGAATTGCCAGCCCAGCCACACCAGCGTGAAGCCCTGCTCCAGCAGCAAACCGTCGCCGAAATG
>Ga0315280_10007385_pt1 | contig 14777 bp, 12 predicted proteins | sample YL17G06_40_MG_FD_203697 | JGI IMG/M metagenome (GOLD analysis project Ga0315280, IMG submission 203697) | Sediment microbial communities from Yellowstone Lake, YNP, Wyoming, USA - YL17G06_40 | ecosystem: Environmental > Aquatic > Freshwater > Lake > Sediment | place: USA: Wyoming | collected...
TTTTATCCTACATTGTTGTTCCCTTCCAAGGCTATGCCGCGGTCAAAGGATTACTGGAAAAAGAAGAAGGACCATGGTTTAGAACACCAAAGACAGGGGTAATTACCGATGTTATTGGCAAGATACAACTTGGCTTTTGGTGGAGAAGATTATTTCCTTGGGGTAAGCCAGCAACTATACCAGTCTCAAATCAAGCTTTTAGTTTACAGTTTTTAGCCCTGAGTAAATTAAATCTAAAACCAGACATCTACAACCTAAGACCTAGGAGGATGCCTTTTCTCTCAAAATCTCTTTTAGCAATCCTCTTAACCATCACTCTTTTGGCTGGCTATTTCTCTTTCCTTATACCTCAAACCTATGCCACCAATCCGACAGATACGAAGTGGTATTTAAGAGATCAGGAGGTGGGATATGAAAATTTTGACAGGTCACTCTATTGTGTCTCTTCAACCGATTGCAAGATTGCCTATTATGATCTAACCAATGGTGTTTTAAAATTTAGAGATTGTGACGATGCTACCTGTTCAACAGGTACCACGACCGTGGTAGACTCAACGGGTGACGTTGGGGATACCAACTCAGTTTATTGTTTGGCTAGTGATGACTGTAAAATTGCCTATTATGATTACACTAACGGTGATTTAAAATTAGCCGATTGCGACAATAGTGATTGCTCTTCTAAAACCATAACAACTGTTGATTCAACAAGCGATGTTGGTCCGTTTAATTCTATCTACTGCCTTTCTTCAACTGACTGCAAAATTTCCTATTATGATTATGAAATTTATGATTTAAAATTTGCTGATTGCGACGACTCAGCTTGTACTTCAAGAACTATTACGACCATAGATTCGTATGGTGATGTTGGCGAATATAGTTCTATCTACTGCCTTTCTTCAACTGACTGCAAAATTTCCTATAGATATTACACTGGACGTGACTTAAGGTTTGTTGATTGTGATGACTCAGCCTGTACATCGGGAAACAGAACCATTACCAACGTGGATACCACTGGTGAAGTTGGTTCATATACATCAGTTTATTGTGTTGAGACCTCTCCAGGAGCAGGGGATGCTTCCTCAAACTGCAAGATTTCTTATCTTGACGAAACGAACGCCGATCTTAAGTTTCGAGATTGTGACGATGCTACTTGTTCAACTGGTACGACCACTTTACTTGACGGTAATACTGGCTGTACTTTGACTAATTGTTCGACCACATCGGATGTTGGAAGTTACACTTCTATTTCCTGTCTCTCGGCTACTGATTGCAAGATCGCCTACCGTGATTATACTAACGGTGACTTAAGGATGGCAGATTGCGACGATGCTACTTGTTCAACCGGTACGACCACTCTACTTGACGGTAATACCGGCTGTTCTTTGACTAATTGTTCGACTTCTACTTCCGTTGGTTCGTATAGCTCAATTTATTGCTTATCATCAGCTGATTGCAAGATTTCATATTATGATGGCAATGCTTATGATATCAAACTAGCAGATTGTGATAGCGCAACTTGCAACTCGGGGACGACCGTCACTTTTGATGGCAACAAGATCATTAACGGTACTTTAGGTGCAGTGACAACTACTAAAACTTTTGGCTCATCAGCGGGGGAAACTTACACTCTGGTTTCTGATACCCAATATCCAACAGGTGGAGATAGTGGCAATTTAGCAACAGGAACATATACGCTTGATTTGCATTTTACTAACAGTATTACATCAGGTACTTTAACCTGGCATTATGATGTTGGTTATTGTACGATTTCCTCAAACTGCACAACAAAAACTGTTCATGTAACATCTGCCGACCAAAACTTCACGTCTGCAACAACTTCTCCCCAAAATATTACAGTATCAGCAGGTTCACCATTAACTATTCCAGGACCTGAAGAGTCAAAATGGTTATATATTGAACTTCACGCAACAGCAGTAGCCACGGGGACGATTTCTGTTCGCGAGAACAACACCGATGCCAATACAGCAGATACGTATATTGATGTTCCAGCTTTGACAGTGCCTGAATTTATCGGGTTTTTGGTTCCTGCTGCTCCATTCTTGCCAAAAATTATTAGTAAGGTTAGAGAGAGGATGGAGGAGAAAAGAAAGAAGAAAAAGCTATGGAAGCTAAAGAAAAGCTAACATTCAAAAATCTCTTTTTTATCCTTACTCTTATTCTGATAATTTTGCCTTTTCTGACTACTTTCTCGGAGCAACTTACCAATTTAATTCAAAAAACACCTCTTTATCTTTTTATCCAAAGTTATATTGTTCCGTTTGAAGTAAGAATTGTAGGGTTAATTTTGAACACTGTTGGTATTAAAACAAGAGTGGGCGTTGATTCATTAACTGTGGCGGGTCAACAGTTACGGGTGACCTGGAATTGTTTAGGTTGGCAATCATTATTATTCCTATTGGTAAGCTTTTTTACGGGATTACAAGGCACTTTTAAATTGTCATCAAAATTGGAGGTTGCAGCAATTGGGATTTTGGGTACCTTCTGGATCAATATTTTAAGAATCGTATTTATTTCAATTTTGGGAGGTTACTTGCCTTCCGTCTTTGCTATCGTTTTCCATGACTATTTTGCCACCTTAGTTACTGCTCTTTGGTTGTTTATGTTCTGGTGGTTTAGTTACACTTTTGTTTTAGAAGAAAAGCAAAAAATCAAAGCTAAGCTTTGGTTTTAAAAATATTCTTTTGTACTGAGGTTCGCCAAAAGTAATTTGAGTGAAAAATTCAGGAAGCAAAACAACAACATTAGCAAAAAGTTCAGGAGTATCTTTCAACATGAATTTGGGCGCCGCGGCGGAAGGACTTGACTCGCAAAACATTATCGAACCTTCTTAATTCCGAGTTCCAAGGACGTCTGACAAGATATACAAAAATACCGTTTTGGGCTAAGGTCTGGGCAATTCTTACCTGATCATCAAATGCAGCTTCTGCTTGAGTTTTTTGGGCAATTGTCAATTTAAATTCAGGTCCTGATAAATCTCTGTCTCTTGGATGGATTTCTGTGATGAATGGTCCAAAACCATGTGTTTCTAGCCACTGGCGGCTATAATATCTAGTTGGTGATTTTCGTGATGACACGACGTGGATTCTATACCCTGCTTCGTGGAGAAGTTTGACTCCTGCTAATGACGAGGGATAAGCTGGAATTAATAAAATTGCTTCTTTGTCCACAAAAAAACCATCGAGGATTTCTTGAACTGAAGGATTTAAATTTTCTCTAACCTCGAAAGTTAAATCTGAAAGTTTGATATTTCTTCCAAGCTCTAGATTTACTCTCTGAAAAATTGCTCGTTGGGTTTGGGCAATTGTGTCATCAATATCAACTAAAACTTCCCTGCTCATTTTCCAATTTTTACTCTGCCGTTTTCGATTTTTAATTTTCCTTGGGCCAAGAGTTCTAGAACCTGCGGGCCTTGACGATCTTCGATTTCATTTAGTTTTTTACGCAAAGAGTCGGGTGTCTCGCCAGGTGCAATTTTTACCCATTCTCGCTTGATCACTGGTCCGGCATCATAGGCACCGGGTATGAGAAAATAGGTGGTCACGCCGGTGTGAGTTAAACCAAGCTCCAGCGTTTTTCTAATTACTTCATCGCCCGGTCCTCTTAGTGCAGGCGCTTTGGCTCCACTGGGCAGGGTGATTTTCTTCTGGTTTTCATCGATGTCTGGCAGCCAGGCAGGATGGATATTGATAACCCTGGAGTAATTGTTTAAAGAGAAATGTTTTAAGAAATTTTCTGACAAGATAAGCATCCAACCGGTCATAAAAATAAATTTCGGTTTATAATAAGATTGATTGATAAAGGCTGCCAAACTTTCTTCATACTCTTTCCTGTAATCATCGCCACGGCCGAGAATGTTTGTCATTTGGATCAAGTTCCAATAGACCGCTGGGATATGATTTTTACGTGCCAGGGCAATTCCTGGCACATCGGCTTCTCCCTCTTGAGGTTTTCTGTGGCTGACAACAAGGGAGATATAGAACTGAGAACTTTTTTTGTTTGCGGCTTCAATGATGGGTCTCAGCCTTGAACCCCGACCGAGCATCACGGTTATAGGAATTTTATTAAGATTAGGCATTTCTCTAACTTCTTTTCTCACTCTGTTTTTATCTTTGCCTGCTGTATTTTACATTGATCTTACGTTTTTTTCCATTCTGAAAGTAGGTCTTTTGCCTCTTGGTAATTTGGTTTTAGGTGGAGAACTTTTTCAAGAGTCTCTATAGCTTGCGCACCGTTGCCTGCTATTTTTTGGACTTGGGCAAATTGCAAAAGAGTTTCGGCATCAGTTGGAGCAAGTTTGGCAGCAGCTTGGGCTGAAATTTGAGCCTGGGTTAAAAAATTTTGGTCAAGGTTGGAAAGCTCAAGATAAGTATTAGTTGCATTTCGCCAAAGTGTTAAGTTTGCTGGTGAAATTTGGAGTGCCTTTTTTGTCTGGGTTAGAGCTTCTTGAAGAAATTCTTTTGATTGGGTTTCTTGTGCCAGAAAGCTTGCGTTATAGCCGAGATAGGAAAGATAGAGGGGTTCTGGCAAAGGGATCAGGCCAGCCGCCTTTTTTAGGTAGAGATCTGCACTCTCATAATCGTCAAGTTGGAACAATCCAAGGCCTGTAGCAAAATTTACATCGGCCAAAAAGGTCCTTACTAAAAAAAAGATATTCGAAAGGAAAAGAAGAGAAACGAATAAGATGCCAATCCTAGTCAAGAAAGCATTGAGTTTTAGGTTTAATGAAATTCTTTTTCCAACATCAAGAATCAAAAAAGTAAGGGCAGGATAAAGAAAGAATAGAAGCGAGACAACAACAATTGAGAAGCCAAAAAAATTCTGAATAAGATAGGCGAGATAACCGCAAAGAAATCCAATAATCAGCAACCTGTTACTAGATTCCGGGGAGGTAGATTTTTGTTTAATTATAAATTGGACTGCCCAGATAATGAAAACAATGATTAGCAGAAAATAAACTAGAGTGCCAACAAAGCCAGTAGTAGCTAAATAATTGAGGTATTCATTGTGGGCTTTGTTGTATAAGAAGTTCCATTCGGTTGTAAGATTATGTTCGGCCGGCCGGTACTGATAATATGAATAGCCAAAGGTCTCAACTCCAGATCCAAAAAGGGGATAGTGGCGAAAGACATCTAAAGCTCCTCGCCAAACAATTAGGCGGATTTGGCCCGATTCTGTTCCACCGGGGGCAGGCAGTTGAGATGCTTGAGTCTGAGAAGGAGGTTTCTGCGCCGCCTCTTTTACCCTGCCAATTAAAAAACCGCCAAAAAGAAGAGTTAAGGTGAGAATAGAAATTATTGATAGGAAGATAAAAACAAAGTTTGCTGAATAAGAACCTGCCTTCGGCAGAACCTTGTCTTTCAGATAAGAAATTTTGGGTTTCTTTACAAAAACCCTGAGGCTTTTAAGATTAACCAAAACAAAAATTCCTCCAAAGGCAAGAAGTGCAAAAGCTAAAGCCAAAGCTCCAGCCCGTGAGTTGGTAAAGAGAAACGCAAGAAAGCAAGCGAGAAAGGAAAGGAAAAAGAAAATTTTAAATTGAATTTGTTTTAGAAAAAGGCCAAAGGCAAGTGATAAAGGAATTGTCATTACCAAAAACGCAGCTAGCCAATTAGGCTGACCCAAAGTTGAAAAAATTCGAAGTGTCGGCTGAAAATCCTGTGACCAGCAAGCTGCGTCAAGTTTCCCCCTTATCAGAAAACAGCTTGGATCATAGCCAAAATGCGAGGGGATTCCCCAGAGGGAGACAAAAAAGGAGGAAAGGATGGCAATTGATGCAAGTCTTAGTGCTTTTATGCGATTTAAGTTAGAGACAGCGGCAAAAAATAAAATTAAGTAGGAAAAAGTGGACAAGGTGCCGCCGTTAAATCTTGAATAGTAGCCAAAAATTGAAGTATGGCGATCAATTGAAAAAATTGTTGAGAGTATTTGGGAGGCAAGAAATAAAAGAAGGGGAATGGTTAGTGGTGTATTGACGAGAGTAAATTTTTTCTCACTCAAACTCTTCAGCACCCAAAGACAAAAGATCAAGCCGGCAAAAAAATAGACAAAGAGCATTTTGGGAAATTCAAAAAGTTCATAATTAGAAGTTGTAAAAATAATTGGGACAAAAAAGACTAAAAGATAAAAAGAATAGGTAATTGCCTGATCAAAAAAAGAGTCCGCTTTTGGCTGTTCTCCTGGCATTTGGAACAAAGTATAGAGGAAGACTCAATAGGATTACAAGGCGCTTTGTAAGTTTCTTGACTCTTGGGTTTCCCTTGTTGTACTCTAAAACTAGAGATGATTAATCCTGCCCAAAATCAGCCTCCCAATCCATCTGTGCCGAATGCGGTGATAGGAAGCTCACCTCCAGAGAAAAAACCTCGGCAACTTCTTCCATCAAAATTTTCTCTCTTGTTTGGCGCGGCAGCAATTGTGGCAATTGTCTTGGGAGTAATACTTGCTTTTATAATCCCCAGTCAAAAACAGCAACCCTCACAAACTTCCCAGGATGCCAATATACCTAAAGTGGGTCAACAGATTGTGGGGGTTAACGGAAAAATTCTTGCTATTAAGAAAGATGGTAACAAAACAATTTTTGAAGCTTCTTCATATTCTACTCCCTGGCAAAAAAAATGGCAGATCACGGTAAGTGAAAAAACTATTTTAGTTGATGAAAAGGGGTGGCAGGCTAACTCCTTATCTGGTAATTCATCAATACCTGGAGTCCAAAAACCCACAAACAAAACAGCGGCAAATCTTTCAGTCAAAGATTTTAAAGTAGGAGATGTTGTCTATATAATGGCGGCAGAAGGACAAGACTTTCAAAACACAGAAATTGATGGGCCGGCGGTAATTGTCAAATTAAAAGTATGAGATTGGCTTTTGTAGACAGAAGAATCTTTGCAATTGGTGCAGTTTTTTTCTTTGGCTTCTTAGCCTTTTCCTTCTTTGCCAAACCGGCAAAGGCGGATCACAGTTTTCCCGTTGACCAAGCCATTTATGATAAATTATACGGTACAACTTACTATAATGGAACTGACATAACCTCAATTTACCGGTGTCTTGGCTCACATATTAGTCCACACGTCAATGGAACCCTTTATTTCACCGTGCCCTACCATAACCAGACATATACTCAAGGCGGATTGATAGACATTAATCGCGGTGATTACTATTGGGATACTGATAATGCAAATGACTGTATAACGTATTTAGGAGGAAATGGTTACAGTTTTTACTTAAGACATTTTGTCAACCTTTGGACTTGGGGCCAGCTGGGTAGTCTTTATGCTGATACCCCTTGGAATGTTGTAACAAATGGTACTACGCACTATTTTGGAATCGATGAACCAGGGGTTTATTTGCCTGCTAGTGTTTCTGGCGGCTGGTCGATTGGATACACTATGTATGCGACCATAGCCTATATAAACGGCAATGATGTACCTGATAGGGTAGTTAGTGCGGGTACTGACCTTGAGCAAATAAGTATCCAAAGCCCAACCCCAACCCCAACAAGAACACCAACACCAGTTCCACCCACTCCAACCCCAACAAGAACACCAACGCCAATTCCACCCACTCCAACACCGACGAGGACTCCAACTCCAACACCAACTGCCACACCAACACCAAGCGGTCCCACTCCCACACCTACTCCAACGCCAACACCAACTATACCTCCACCGCCAACTCCAACTCCAACACCAACACCTCCTCCAGTTCCTCAACCGGATCTAGATATCGTTTCCTTTAATGTCCAGGAAGCTCCACCAAATCCTCCCTATAATATCAATAACGGAGATGGAACAATCGAACTAGGAGAAGAAGCACGAGCAAATTTTACAATCCAAAACATCGGTACAGCTGCCGTAACTCAGGACTTTTGGGTTGATCTTTGGCAAGAGGGGAGTCCACTCACCCCTCCCTCCTTGGGGGATACAAGCCCTACTGGTAATAATACGTTCATCACAGCAGATTTGGCCGCATCCGGCGGTAGTACATCTGCATCAATAATTTTTACTCCGAGCTCTGGTGGCAGTAAAACGGCGTGGATCTTTGCAGATTCACCTAATGATGTCACACCAGAGCTAGATGAAGTTGGAAACAACAGGGAATATGCTTCTTACAGTGTTTCTACTCCTTGCGCGGGAGATTTTAAAACTAACCTACCTCCAAATAATAGCAATGAATATAATAAAAGACCGGGCTTTTCTTGGGATGCTCCGTCCACCCCAAATCCATGGGATACTACTTACACCATTGAGTTAGATGCTGACCCAAGCTTTTCCACTCCTGCTTATAGGACAGCAGGTCCTTACAGTTACAATGAGACTACCATTTCCTATCCAGCCTCTTGGTCAGATTTAGGTCCCACGGCGGGCACGATCTATTATTGGCGTGTTAGTGCCTCCAATGGCTGTACTGCTGGTGCAACTTTTTCCCACCCGAATGATGATCCAGGTCCGTATAATCCTCCAGGAACACCAAACAACGCTTCCAGATTTACCTATGCCGGTACTCCTGCCTGGTTTCATACAGAAAAGAATAATATCGGTGCCAAAAACAGTATGTCACTTACCGAACCTCCACCTGCTGTTGCATCCAATTTCCAGACAAGCTATTCTGCAATCTCAGGTACAGGAATGACCAACATAATTTCCGAGCAGAACTGGCTTCTTCAAAGCTATGGTACCTGGTCTGTTCCCAAATCAAGTTTCAATTATTTCTGGAGCAAGAAGGGAGTAGGTGCCGCTACTATTACTGGTCTGTCTGATCCTAATTTCCTCAATTGCACTCAAAACTGTATCTTTTCCTATCAAGGACCGGGTGATTTAACGTGGACAGGGATGGGAGGAGGAGGGATCCTAAATTTCGCCTCTGGTGAACCAAAAGTAGTTTTTGTTGGATCACCCACCAACCCCCTTAATTTTAGAATCACAGGTGACACGTTGCGTCCTAACTCAAATGCAATTTCCCTAGCCTTTATCGTCAGTGGGGATCTGATAATGGATGGCTCATTACTATCAACACCCCAAAGCGTTAATGGGTTCTACATTGCTGAAGGAGAATTTCGTAGCTTAGGATCAAAGCAATTACGTTCCTGGGCTGGTGGTGCAATAATTGCCAATAATGGAACCAGACTACTAAGAGACCTTGGACCCGGCGCAGGTAACAATGACGATACGCCAGCTGAACAAATTACCTTCCAACCCCGCTACCTTCTTGACTTTGCCGATCTTTTGGGCGCTCCAACATACTCTTGGAAGGAAGTAGCTCCCTAAAGCAATTGGAAGACCTTTTCTTTTAACACTAGAAAAAGAAATTTAGGCAAAGCCAGCTGTCTTTTAAATCTCCACGGCTCAAGTAATAACCTCCAAAACCACTCAAGACCTAAATTTTGAACGATCTTTGGAGCACGAATTCGTTTACCGGCAAAATAATCTAAAGCACCACCAACTCCCAAGGCCACCTTGGCTGGAACTTTAGAAAGATTTCTTGCTATCCAATACTCTTGTTTAGATGCACCATAGCCAACAAAAAGAAAATCGACAGGCTTTATTTTTCTTTGCACTTCAATATCATGACCAAAATCTCCAGCGAAAGAAAAGACTACTTTTAACCCTGAATATCTTTCTTTCTGGCACTCTGCGGCTTTCTCTGCTACACCCGGTCTACCACCTAAAAAGCCTACTACCAAGCCTTTTTTTGCTGCCATCTCACAAAGTTTATCGGCAAGATCTGTACCAGTTACTCTTTCTTTTAGACTTTCGCCCAAAATTTTTGCCGCCAACAAAAGTCCGATACCGTCAGGTGCAGCAAGGTCTGCCTTATTTAAAATTTCTTTCAACTTTTTGTCTTTTTGGGAAAGCATAATTATTTCTGGGTTAGGTGTAACGACATAGTGTTTTCTCCCGTCTTTTAAAAACGTCAGCACTTTATCCGCCGCTTCATCAAAAGATAAATTGTCTATACCAACTCCAAGAATTTTAACTTTCATGGATCCTTTCAAACACTTCTAATGTTTCTTCTGCACATTTCTCCCAAGAAAACTTTTGGGCCTGATCAATACTTTTGACCGAAAGCTTTTCCCTTAGGTTCGGATCTAAAACTTTTGTTAAATGGTTTACTAATTCTTTTGTATTGTCTGGCGCCATATATAAGGCAGCACTTCCTCCTACTTCAGTCAAACTTGATGCTGTAGATAGTATAACTGGCGCTCCGCAAGCCATTGCTTCCAAAACTGGCAATCCAAAACCCTCAACCAATGATGGCAAAACAAAGGCAAGACAACCGGAATATAAAGCTGGTAAATCCTCAAGAACAACATAATCTAGAAATCTCACCTTCTCCTCTACTTTAAACTTTTTTGGTGCCTGATAGATTTCATCAGCCAGCCAGCCCTTTTTCCCAGCAAGAACAAAGTTTAAGTTTTTTCTTTCACCTAATTTAGCAAATGCTTCGATAAGTCTCACCAAATTTTTCCTTGGCTGAATTGTGCCTACAAAAAGAAAATAGTCACCAGAGATTTTATATTTGGCTTTTACTCCTTCAATCTCATTTGGCTCTTGGGGCTTGAAAAAATGATGGTCAACGCCCTCATAAACAACAAAAATTTTGGCATGATCTGCTCCCAATTTTTCAATCAAATCGTGTTTGGTTGCCTGGGAAACTGCAATCAAAGCGGTTGCATTTTTGACTGCATAACGAGTGGAAAGTAGAAGATATTCTCGCCCGCCAAAGGTGTGATACCCTGGCAAAAACTCAGCACCCAAATCATGAACAGTCACTACAGTTTTTAAGCTTGGCCTTCGGATTATCGGTAAGGTGTGGGCAGGAATAAAAAGAAGGTCAGGAGGGTTTTTCAGAACCTCAAAGGCAAGTCCGACTTGAGTCCAGAGTCTAGGCAAGCCAATAAATTTCTTCTCAAAATTTTTCGGCAGATCGCAAAAATCTTTGTCAGACCGGCGGAAATACAATCGATAACTATTTTTGGAATCGATTTTAGAAAGTGCAAGAATCAAATTTTGCGAATAATTTTCGGTTCCTGTCCTTTCTTTGACTTGAGCACGAGAAGCATCAATTCCAATCTTCATCACCTTTTCGTAATTGACCTTTTGTACATATCCAAATTCTCAATTGCAACACCAGCGCCATAAACCACGCAAAAAAGAGGTTCTTGGGCAATGTGAGCCGGCACACCTGTTTCGGCAGTCATAAGTTTGTCCAAATTGCGAAGAAGCGAAGTCCCGCCAGTCATCACAATCCCTTTATCGATAATATCGGAAGAAAGCTCAGGCGGTGTCTCTTCCAAAACATTCTTGACAACGCCGACAATTTGAGAAAGGGGTTGGGCACTTGCCTCTGTCACCTCACGGGAACTGATTTCAACAGTTTTTGGAAGACCACTTAAAGAATTCCTGCCTCGAACCTCCATCCTCTCTTCTTTCTCCAAGGCTAAAGCAGAGCCAATTTTAATCTTTACCTCCTCGGCCATTCTATCTCCAATTATCAAATTATGTTTGCGCCTGACATCAGAAGCAATCGCCTCATCAATTTTATTGCCAGCGATACGGGCTGAAGCGTGAACTACCACCCCCCCCAAAGAAATGACCGCCGCCTCTGTTGCTCCCCCGCCAATATCGACAATCATATTGCCTGATGGTGCACCAATCGGAATTTTAGCTCCAATTGCCGCAGCCAAAGGCTCCTCAATCAAATAGGCACTGCGGGCACCGGCTGAAAGAGTCGCCTCCAGCACAGCCCTTCTTTCAACACTTGTAACTCCAGCCGGCACACAAATCATAACTTCTGGTTTAAAAATCCTTGCCCGACCCAAAACTTTGTCTAAAAAATACCTAAGCATTGCTTCGCAAATTACATAATCGGCAATCACTCCGTCACGAAGGGGTCTTGAAGCAACAATATTTCCCGGTGTTCGGCCAAGCATCTCTTTGGCATCATTTCCAACAGCCACCACCCGATTATCATCAGTTGAAACAGCAACAACAGTTGGCTCATTTAAGACAATTCCCTCGCCTGCAAGCCAAACCAAAGAATTGGCCGTTCCAAGATCGATTCCCAATCTTTTTCCAAAAGAAACCATTGGCCAAAATGATATAAGAAAGGAAGAATAATTGCAAGAAGGGCTTGGGTTAAATATATCCATCTATAACCTAAATACAACAAATACATCCAATTTTCTTGGGGTATCATTGGGGACAGTTGACATAAGTTGACTCAACAGTCTACTCTGAAATTATGACAGGATCTCAACCTAAGAAAAAATCCGGTTTTACGCTAATTGAACTTCTTATTACTGTTGGAGTGATTAGTATTCTTGCTTCTATCGTTGTGGTTGTAATGCCTGCCCAGTTAAAAAAAGCGCGAGATACCCAAAGGAAATCAGATCTTGCCAAAGTGCAAAAAGCCTTGGTCCTTTATTATCAAGACAAGGGCCGCTATCCTTGTGGCCAGTTTCTTGACGGCGTGGGTCCCGAACTAGACTCACCTCTTTATGAGCTAGATAATTGTGACTTTTCCGAGCCACCCCTTAGCTCATATATAAATCCAATCCCTGAGGATCCCAAGGCTGAACTGCCTTTCGTTTGTGGTAGCCAATTTAATAGATACGGATATACGGTAAGTGATCACGGTGACACATATACCCTGTACGCAAAATTAGAAACTATCAAAGATACTCCATATGAAATGTTCGGTTGCTCCTACAACTACAAAGTGGAAACTCCCTAACCTATAGTTCCCGAGATCGTATCTTGATAATTATAAGCTCTGTGCTTCTTTGCTCTCAAGAACATAGGAATACGCAAACCCTTGCCCGCCTAAAGTTGGATAAAACCAAAGCTTTAAAACCAAAGCTTAGCTTTAACCCTTTTTTAATTCCCAATCTCTAATTAGATTGTAATACCAACCTTTTTAAAACCAAAGCTTAGCTTTGATTTGATTCTTTCTTTAAGAATGGCATTGAAAGTATTGAAAAGGTTGAAAAGGCGAACGGTAAGATTTGGCGGGAAAAGAGCCAGGCAAATTATTTTGACAGTTTCTGGTAAAACTGTTAAAATTTGGTGCAAAATCCAAAAAATAATTGGAAGTTATAGAATAATCGTCAAACCTGATAAATACCCTGATGCAGGGGAAAAATGTTATACTGCTCTTTGTCCTACTTTAGGATTGGCTGATTACGGAGATACGATTGAACAGGCAATAAAAAATATCAATTCCTTGATCAGATTCCACATTGAATGTTTAGCAAAAGAAGGTAAAGAAGCTCCAGTGGATGAATCTCAAAAAGAACTGATCACCTCTGTGGAGGTTACCATTCCCCCCCATATCTAAACTCCCAATAGTTAGACCAAGAGAACTTCTTAAAGCATTACAAAAAGAAGGTTCAGTAATTAAAAGAAAATCTGGCAGCCACTTCCATCTCGTCCATCCTGATGGCCGAATAACCTCAATCGCAATTCATCCTAAGTCAATTCCTCCAGGAACCCTCCATGCAATTCTCAAACAGACTGAACTGACAATAGAAAAACTCAAGAAGCTTCTTTAGCCTCTAACACAAAACCATAAGCAAACCACCAGAAGAAGAATAACCATAAAATTACTGCCAAAAGTGAACCATAGTCGTGGACAATAATTGCTGGGAATTGACCAAAAAAGTAGGCAACTAAAACTACGGCAACGATTCTTAAGATATTGACCAAAAATGTTCCCAGAAGACCAATTATTGCTGCTTTTAACTTGGAAAGATTTGTATATTTGTCCCCCTGCAGGCCAACAAATGCAGTAATAGCAAAAAACAAAAGAGACTGCCAACCGATACAATTCCAAACGATTTCTGTCAAGAACGGCTGAGTTTGGCCTAAAACCACATATTCTTTTGTCACTGAGACATCAAATCCTAAAACAGCCAAAATAACCGCTACCATTCGAACTTCAAAAGGCACAATATATTCTCGAATTAAAGAATATCCCTTAAGATTAATCACAATTCTCGTCAAAAGATCATTGAAAGTGGCCAAAAATGGCATGAACATTAGGAGAAGAGCAAGAATAAAAAAGAGGGTGACAAAAGTATCTTTTGAGACAGGTATTTTTCTAAACTGCGGCCTAATCATCGCTTTTTCTTTCTAAACTTTTTAAACAAAAATCCCAAAAATGGCGTTGTTACAAGCAAAAACAAAGTCTTTTCAGGTACTATTGCAAACTCAAAATTAGAACCCTGACGCAAGACAACTCCAATTTGAGACGTACTGGCTGCAGTCATTGGTGCGGAAATATGACCCAAGTCACCAGCTGTAAAACCATAAGAATATCGCGTACCCCAAGAAATTGTTGTTTTATCTGTGTCTCTAACATATGCCTGCTCTGAAGTATCCTTTATCACGTGGGCATAAAGCCTTGAATTGGTTGAATCATAAGTTAATGAAACAGATGAAACGTTAGTACTGTCAGGGTTTATGGAAACACCGGCAATAGCCCAATAACGACTTTCACCTAACGTCCAATCCATTGTAACAGTAGTTGCGCCAGGTTCAGTACTGCCAGCACCCGAATCATTGCCAGCATTAGCGTTCCAGCGCTCGGTCTGGCCTGATCCAACTGTTGCCGTTGTTCCCAAAGATGCAGACATCACATCAACCACAAAATCACCAGCCGCACTGCTTACATTAACCGATGGCGTAGTGCTTGTGCCTGTATTGGAAGTAAAAGTGTCCAAAGGTGAAGATTGGTTAACTCCAAACCAGCTGGTGGCA
>Ga0315280_10007386_pt1 | contig 14773 bp, 15 predicted proteins | sample YL17G06_40_MG_FD_203697 | JGI IMG/M metagenome (GOLD analysis project Ga0315280, IMG submission 203697) | Sediment microbial communities from Yellowstone Lake, YNP, Wyoming, USA - YL17G06_40 | ecosystem: Environmental > Aquatic > Freshwater > Lake > Sediment | place: USA: Wyoming | collected...
GATCTCGAAGTTCATTACGCCACTCCCTTCCCTGCTGGATTGCCAAATGCTGGAACATCTCCTTGAACGTATGAGGATTCCCTAGGCTGGCGAATAGCTTGAAGATTCTGTGGAGATCTGTCAAGTACGTGTAGCTATCAAACGAAAGGACTTGGCCGGTCTTTGAGACCATGAAGAAATGCCAACTCTTACTTGAAACCTTAGCTTTTAGTTTATCCGCCTCGGCAATTCGCTTTGCGTCTTCCTTGATTCTCTCAAGCTGGAGGTACAGCTCTAAGCATGTAGCGAGAACGCTCTCACTTAGTCGTCGATAGCGATAACCCTCAGAAAGCAGGTTTGAATCCTGATTAAGAGGTTTCAGTACTTTAGACATTATGAGGTGCCAGAAATCATAGAGTTCTCCTAGTGAGTAGGCTTGAGGGATTGCGAGAAAGAGTCTATGTCTTCTCTCTGTCAAGTTAAAGATTGTTCGGTTTATGGCAACTAGTGAAGCTAATGTACAGAATGAACACATCTTAGGCGATAGGCTCAGATTTGAAAAGAAGTTCTGGAAGTTGTTGGTTCCAACTGCGAAGGGATAATTGTTTGAGTCAATGTCCACACAGGGAGCTCTACGGCCACAAAATGAACAGACACCTTCCTTTCCTATTTTGAACGGCCAATTGTATCTTGGCGCAGAAGCGTAGACATATTCTTTCTTGTTCTTTTCGTCCTTCTTCACCTTGAAATCTACGTTTCGTCGTCCTTTGTAGAGTCTCCTGAATTCTTCATATTTCTTTTTCAAACCTGTTTCCAGAGGTTCCTTTGCACCATACTTGACTTTTAGATCTCCACCGCTAAATAAGAAACCCACTACGCTAACTAAGTTAATCTTGGGAACTACTTTGAATTCTCCCTTTTTTCTATCAAGTATACAAACGCTATTTCTTGTGCGTTCAATGTAAAAGGTTGACTTTACCTCTTCAAATGTTGATTCTAGGAAGCGGTTGAGTTCTTCGGGATTGGCGGCTTCAAGAACAACCTGGTCGTTGCGCCAATGTACGTTAACGTCTCCTTCAGGTTGTATCTTGCTCTTATCTTTCCATAAATCGTACAATCCTATTATGCCACAATCTATCCAAGGATAGCCTGTATCCGTAAGAGTTGTCTCCATTTTTATGAAACTACCCCTCTGTTATGTTCATGAATCCGAATCCTAGGCTGTTCATCTCGCCGAATCCTGCGTCAAGTCCGAACTGCAATAGGTTTCTTCTAATACCATTTAAGGGGACGAAGTGGAAATCCCACAAGGTTCCAATAATTGTTGATTCTTCCCCCTTCATCCTTAATGGAACTGCAACCTGCTTTCTGAATTGAAGCTGCTCAAAAATCTGGATTGGCTCCAGTTCGGTATCATAGTATTCATTGTATTTCTTCATAAGGTTCTCCTCAAGCTGTTTCATGAAGGCTGTTGGGGTATGTTCTTTCCTCCAGTAGACGTAGCGGTAAGGGTGCTTTGGAGTAATGCCGTACTCTTGCAGCCGATTCTGGGGGATCCTGACAACTATCGGTGTCCCACTCGTTAGAGTAAATTCGCCAAAAGCATCCTGTGGCAGATCATGGTTAAAGATCTCTGCTGCCTCAACCCTGAACGTCATCTCGCCTATTTTGATCTCTCTGGCCATCATCCCCTCCAGACTGTGTGACAGCGTTTCAATGAGGTGCCTATCTGGAGAAGCTATTATCAGCGTCTTGTTCGACCCTTCATTGATCACTCCGCTAGGGGGAATAATGTTGGAGAAGGAGAAATACTTGGATCCCTTCCTATCGTGGAGTGTCTTGAATGCTGAGTTGCGAAGAAACCTGTAGACTAAGCCCTGCAGATCCTTATGGTATGCGAGGTTGTAGGCTACTCTGCGCAGGGCCTTCAACCTAACAAGCAGTCTCAACCTAAACCAGCCCAGCCTAGGCCGATACTTAATGAGTATGTAGACGGCTTCTTAACGGTTGTGCCGCACGATTCTCAAACGTGGAGAACTAATCTTCATTCAACCAACTTCAACATCTACGCTCCAAGCAGGCATGGTGACTTGGCGGCCCACTCACTCCCCAACCATCACCGTGGAAGCAAAAGAAATAGTCATGCAGCTAGAAGGCATAATTATTGAGGCTCCCTCCAACCATCACCATTGTGAATCTCATCCCAACAGCTGAATTGAAGCAGCCTGTGGACCTCGAAAAACTAGTCTATGTGGAAGGTTTTCTCTAAGACACTGCAATTTATCGCTGTGCGTACCTTAAGTATAGGAACACGAAGTCCAAGATATCAATCTTCTCAACAGGCAAAATGATAAGAGTTGGATCAAAGAGCATTCAGATCGCAAAGCATGACCTGCACTATGCATCAAGAAGACTGGCAGAACTTGGACTGATTACCGCAACAAGAATCACTGTGAAGCTTCAGAAAATAGTGGCAACCTCAAGCCTCGGCAGAGGCATAAGCTTGGAAAAATTCTCTACACGACTGCCTCAGACGATTTATGAGCCTGAACAGTTCCCCGGAGCCATACACTATGCGAAAGAACTTGAAGGCACCTCAATCCTGATCTTCGCCAACGGCAAAGTCGTCTTTGCAGGGCTGAGAAGACTCGCCCTCATAGACAAGGCAAAACAAGTATTAATGCAACTGGTAGAGCAAATCATGTAAACCACAGCTTTTAGAAGCCACGGTAATTCGAATACATATAATATTGATTGGCAACGATATGGAAAAATAGTAGGGATAGTGCGCGGCTACTAACTGGATTCTTGCTTATCAGATTCAGGCTCTTTCAACTCAGACTTCCGTCTCGGCTTCTTCAGGATGAGGTTCAGGGGATGCCAGTCGAAGACTCCCCAGTAAGGGTTATCCTCCATGAACTTCTTCAGAGGTTTCTTGACCATCCTCAACCCTTCACAATCCAATACATAATAGGATGCTCACACTGATATTTAGAATGTCGGCAAACAATGGTGATGTAATTTGAGGTTAATAGGTAGAGTGGCCGACGGCTCCATAGAGACCCATGCCAGACTGATTCTCCTTAAAGACCTCGAGAGGAACCTTGTAGCTGAAGAACTGGTCCTCATCAAGAATGGAGGAGACGAAAAACCCACCAACCGGATTAGTACATGCTACCATAGAACGTAAAGCTACGATATGGCTAACGTTTCCCAAGGACCATAACATATTCCTCATGTATCCTCGCCTCAATGCCTTCTTTATTGGAATTATTGCTTAATGGCAATTGCCTCCAGTCTCGGTCTATCTTCCTTTCCTTGATCCCGACGAGACTGAAGCCCTCTTCTGCACCTATCTCAACCAGTGCCTTATGAGTCAACACCTTTACTCCCCTAGCTGTGGACGGGCCGACGACCAATACTGCATATCCACCAGTCTGGAGGACGCTATACATCTCTCGAATGACAAGGCGCATTTCGTTGAAATATTTGGCGATTGCTTGAGCCTTGGCTAGGTCGCAAATAGCAAGTCTTTCCAACGCATTATTTGCCGTTTCAGATTCAGTTTCTAGAGTCGAGCCTCGGCTTTCAAGTCCTATATACCTGCTTCTCAGCCATGAAAGGTATTGCATTCTGTAGCCAAGCCATAAGAGCGAAAATTTGTGCGCTCGCATATAATCTATTGCTGCAGCATATGGGGGTGATGTTATGATCAGCCTGATCGATCCGTTCTTAACAGGCAATGCTCTCGCATCTCCTTCAAGTATCAACGGAGAAAAATAGAATAGCCCTTCTGTCTTCTTTCTCTCTTCCTCAAGGATCCTTGCTATCTTTTGCGCTGCCTTCTCAAATTGGGATATTGCCGGTTTGACATTCTTATTCGGAACTTTATGAGGGCGAGAATGGGTGATATCCCTTGCAAGAGAGACGCCGGCACTCTTCGTTACAATAATTGAAGATAAAGCCACTTTAAGTGCGTCTCTCACACATTCTTCCTTAGACTGGTTAATACCGTCAACCAATAACGATAGTTCGGCTATGACGTTTGGAGGAAACCAGTATGAAAAGAACTTTCTGGTGTTCATGTCATATTTGGTTAGATATTCGTCTAAATCGATCTTGCCTGAGATTGACCCCTTTTCCATCAGAGCTACGCTTGCTCTCGAAGCAATTTGCTTAGCACTTCTAATTATTGTGCAACCGTCGCACAGACTCGTCTTTACCTTCGATAGGAGAATAGCGAGGGGATCGATGTCGATACCTATGCTTTTTCTTTCACATAACATGGCCTCAACCAAAACTGTGCCCGAGCCCATCATCGGATCAAGAATTGTGTCACCAGGTTTTGTCAATGCTTGGATGAAGTATCGAGGTAGTTGAGGCGGGAACTTTGCGGCGAAGCCATGTATCCTGTGAATCTGCGACCCCTCGAATTCTTTGAAGCATATATCATGGTCAAGTATCCCCTGTTGTCTCTGAATCACCGCTATCACCACACCACTCAAGCGTCTATTCTTTCTGATATAGAGAAGGCATTGGATAAACCCTTATTTAGACAGATATTGTTCTGGTATGACTTGACCTAGGCGCCCTAGGATGTCTGTTCAGATTCTTCATTGTAGCGATACGCATCTTGACAAGAACTTTAATATATCGAACCTAGCCAGAGCCCAAGAGAGAAAAGAAGACTTGAACAGAAACTTCTCATTTACAGTAGACTACGCCCTTGAGAACAAGCCAGATCTTTTCTTGATGACAGGGGACGTTTTCGACAGAGTCTCTCCAAGCAATTCCGCAAGAGTCTTCATCACACAGAAAATCAGGCAACTAAAAGATGCAGGCATAGCGGTCTTCATCATAGGCGGCAACCATGACGTGCCAAAGTTCGGAATAAAACATCTCGCCATAGATGTTTTGGACTTCGCCGGTCTCGCTACCGTATTCTCCAAGTCTGACACCATTGAAAAGCAGATTCTTAAGATAGGTAGAAGGGACGTCTGTATAGCCGGCAAATCCTACTTCTCCCAGTTCGAGGGCAAAAACCCACTCCGCGGATGCGACATACCCCTTGAGGGCTACTACAATATCCTCATGATTCACGGCTCCCTGCAGGGATTGAACGTGGTCTCCTCAGTTCCTGGGATAGCCTCTCAAAACCCATTCCGCCCTGATGATATCAAAGCAGGATTGAACTACCTTGCCCTAGGCCATTTCCACAACTACTACGATAGAGAACATGAAGGTTGCAAAATAGTCAACCCTGGATCCATCGAGAGGATTACCTGGGCCGAGATAAATGATGAAAAGGGCTTTGTCTGGGCAGAGCTTCATCACTCAGAGGTGTCTGTTGAGTTCATCAAGCTAGAGACAAGACCTATGCAGAAATATGTCCTCAACCTCTTGAAAGACGGAAGCTATACTCCAACCCTTAAAGACTACATAGTTGATTACCTCCAAAAGCAAGCCGACCCAAGCAGTATCGCTAAACTCTACCTCAAGGGACAAATCACACAGGAACAATCTGGCCAACTCAATGTCAATGAGATATACCAAGCCACAAGGGATATGTTCTTTAACTTTGATTTGGAACGACCCGAACTAGATGTTGAAGGATTCGGTAGGGTCTTCGCTGAAAGGTTAGATAACCCAATAGAAGCCTTTGTGAGAAGACTTGACTCCCTAATCGCTGAGGCTGACAGCGAAGAAAAGAAACGTCAATTCGAACAGGTCAAGGAGCTCGGAAGGAAGTACTTGGATGAGACGAGAGCATGATTATACACCGTCTTCAAGCATCAGGCTTCAAGATCATGCGAGACACAATCGAGCTGCAGTTTCCGGAAGAAGGGAGAATAGGGATACTTGGCCCAAATGAGAGTGGAAAGACAACTCTGCTCGAAGCCATTGAATACGCCCTCTACGGCTTAAGAAGGGGTGGGGGAATAGAAGAGAGCAGGGAGAATATTGTCACATGGGGGAAGGAAGAGGCCGAGCTTGAAATTGTGTTCACTTCAGGCCAAGACAGGTTTCTACTACACCGGGTCTTCGGTGTCGGTGGAAGACACAATGCAAGACTGATACCGTTAATTAACGGTAACAAAGACGTATCTAATGCTTTGAGCAGTCTGACAGAGATAGAAGCCAAGATAGAACAGCTTACAGGCATGGATAGAGACTCATTTCGAAAACTTGTCTATATCCGACAGAAGGACTTAGACGCACTCAAAAGCCTCGGCAAGGCCGAACGGGAGAAACTTGTAAACAAGGTAATGGGCATCGAAGTCTTCGATGATGCCACCAGCCAAGTAAAATCTGATCTTTCAATAGTCACCGAGGACCTCGGAAAGAAAGAAATCGAATTAGGTGCAGTAAAAAAGAATGCTGAGGCATATGAAACTTATCTCACTCAGAAGAGAGAATTAGAGGAAGAGATTAGAATATATCAAGACTTATTGGACAAGTATAAGCCTGAAGTTGACAGATTTGAAGGCCTACGAAACCCGCTCCTAATTCTTGAGAACCGCTTAGAACAATCGCAGAGGGAGCTTGACTCTCTGAAGGCGAGAGAGAATGAAGCAGCGATCAAAACAGGTCTAGCCGAAAAAGAGCGTGGACTTCTCAACCAAAATTTATCAGTCAAAAAACAGCGTCTGCTTGGTCAATTCGCATTAATGCTAGTACTTAGTGTCGCTCTTATGGCAATGGGCGCGTCTTTGATGCAGCTCACACCAATTCTCTTGGGACTGTTATTCGGGGTATTAGCTATCAAGTTCTATCTAACTTATCGGAAGCTTGATAGGATTCTTAATGCTACTGCTGAGATTCAAGCCCTAAGAACACAGATCAGAGATGAAACCGAAAGGATAAAACAAACGCGAGAAGAGATCGATTCGCTCACAGTACAGACTGGCGTCAAGAATCATGAAGATATAGACCTCGCTCTTTCTAGCATAAACAGACAAATTATCCTAGCAACGGGTCAGGAGTCAATACAGGGAGTAGACGCTCTGAACGAGGGACTCCAGCAAAAACTTGGAAAAGCTGGACAACTTGATATTGAACTTGAGAGACTGAAGAAGGACTATGATCTTTATCCCAGAGTCAAGACTGAGTATGAAGGCCTCCAAGACAAGAAGATCATACTAGATCTCGTTGTCCGAGAGCTGGGTGAGACCAGTAAGGATTTGAGAAGTAAGGTGATCCCTTACGCGATTCTACTGATAAACCAGGTTCTCCCAACCCTAACAGATAGGAGATACTCTGGATTTGAGATCTCGGAAGACCTGAAGTTCAAGGTCTACTCGAATGAGGCAGGGGGTTATAAGGAGAGAGAGATCTTTAGTGGAGGAACTCAAGACCAGTTTCTAATCGCACTTAGGCTAGCCTTTACACAGAGCGTACTTAACTTAAGGGTGATGGCTGACAAGTACTTCATACTTATGGATGAATGTATCTCAAGTAGCGACGAACAGAGAAAACAGGGAATATTTGAGGTTCTAGAAGCCATGAAGAAGACCTTCTCCCAGCTCTTTATCATAGCTCATGAAGATGTCTCAAATTTTGTAGATCATTATGTGAGTCTGGAAAGAAACCGGCCTGGTTATACCCAGATCAGATCGAAGAGCTGGTAAAGCATGATCGAGATTGACCCTGTAGTATCTGCGCTGAGCGGGAAACTCCCGGAGGGCTTGACTTTCCAACCATCAGACGTGAATTTGAGGGAGTATTTCGTCTCAAAGGAGAAGGGTGAGGCTGAAGAAGGTGACGAGGCCATCGTTCGAGAAGAATGGTGGTCTGAAACAGAATGTAAACCGCTGACACCTACATACCCAACTGAAACCACCGTAGTAGCCATTGATTCTACAAGCTTTACACTAGGATACATCCCTGACGGCCTTGTGGGTGTCGTAAGAGCCTCCATAGTGATAAAGCCAGCCGGCCAGAACAGACATAAGCTAGAACGGTATGGGCCGTACCTTGTTCCGATTACCGACCAAGAGAAAGATGTCCTTTACCGGAACCTGTATAAGACCGTCTATGGCGAAAGTACAAAATCCGTTGCTCCAGACCTCTCCAAGACTCTTGAAAGGACGAGAAACCTCATAGAGAGGCACATAGAGTTTCAAGTGGCAAGGACCTACAGAGACAGCTTGATTCTTCTGGACGGAAGCTTGATCGGGGGAACGGTCGCAAATCCACGATTTTTCCTTAAGAAGATAATAGATCACGCCGCAGGAAACAAAAACTTGATAGCTGCAATTTCAAAGTCAACACGGCTGACACTTCAACACTCTCGAAGAAATATTCTGTCCCTCCTTGAGGGAATCTCAGGGCCCTGCTATGTGGAAGGTGTCAAACACCATATTAGCCAAGAACAAGACAAGTACCTTGGAGACATATATGTCGCAAGGCTCACACCACGCGGAGAGCCCTTTCGGATAGATCTACCCGAAAATGCGCCGGCACCGCATAAAGAGATGTTGAATGCGATTTCTGGGCTCGCAGGGGACTACGGATACCCAGAGGAATTGAAACTCGCTCACATGACCTGTGTCCTCAGCGCCATTGAGATTCTTGAACTTCAGGCCGCCGCAATAACTCTACATGGATTAATTATGAAAGAAGAGATTAGACCAAAAATATTCCCTTTATAGTGATTCAGCATGTATCTACTGACTAAAGAGGCGGATGACCTCTGGATAGTCTTCTCTCCAGAGGAGAAGGTCAGACTCGGAGACAGCCTCAAGATTGAAGATATAGTGGCGCAAGTCATCGATATACAATTTGCTGACTTACCCGGAGTCCTTGAACATATCCTGAGGAAATCGCTGGTCCCCAAGTCGGAAACCGAGGAACAAATCCAACCAGAAGTCAAAAGCATCATTGACTCGTTGGCTGACCAGAAAGTTGCTCTGGCCAAAATCCGAGGGAGGATAATGGAAATTGATGATGACCGCGGAAACAAGAAAAAGATCTTTAGGACGGGATTCAGCGAATTCAACCTGAGCCGAGCCAAGTCAAAGATAGAAACCTTAAGCCAAGATGAACTCTTCCAAGTCCTTGACCTTAAATCCACACCCAGTTTCGACTTCGCTAAAACGCTATCTACAGAATCAAAAAGCTACGACATAGCAGTAGAAAGCTTCGGGATAAACGTAATCACAGGTATGAAGGGATCTGGCAAATCATACGCAGCAAAAAAGCTCCTCCTCAAGCTTATCAAGAAAAAAGTACTAACCATGGTATTCGACATCAACGGTGAGTACCTGAACCTCTGGAAACGAGACGAGAACACACCTAACGATTACTTCGAATACATAAAAGTACTAACCCCCCATCTTCTAGCAACACAACCACCCCAAATACCATTACTTATACCACTCAACGAAATATCATATGATGAGTTCGCCAAACACCTAAGCGTCCAACAAGGCACCCCAACATACCAACACCTAATGCAGTTCTGGAGGCAACAAGCCAGAAGACAATTCGACCTCAATGACTTAGAAACATATGTAACTAATCCAGAGAACGTTCCAAACGAAGCAGTCCAAATGGCCCTCCAAGGCAGAGTGGATGCAGCCAGAGCCTCTGGGCTCTTCGGCCCCAGCTCCTTAACAGAACTTATCAAAGAACTTCACAAGTCAGGAGGAGCAATAATCTTCAACCTCTCTAGAACCTCCCCATGGGAAAAGGATGTAATCGTGGAATTTGTTTTGCGCAAACTCAATGACCTCGGTCAATCAAAAGCCATTCGAGCCGTCTCCCTTTTCCTAGAGGAAGCTCAACTCTACGTCGAACCGCGGAACATGGTTAACATACTCACCAGGATGAGGCACATCGGAGTATTCCCAACCTTCATAACAAACGATCCAAGAACCCTACCCGACGAGGTCTACACTCTGCTCGACAACCTAATCGCTTTCATGTTCCGAAACGAAGACGAACTCAAGCAATTGGCAAAATCTGGATTAATAGACATCAGCTCAATCAACGCACTTAAGAACCTGGAGAAAAAGCAATGCATCGCAGTAGGGAGCATCACATCCAACTATCCCATATTCCTTGAAGTGACACCCCAGGCCGGAGTAGTAATGGGTGGAGAATCACGCAAGCTCATTCTATAACTGCGAAATAGCTGCCCAGCAGTTATTGTCTGCGCGCTAACGTTCGATGAGGGGAAGTCAAAAGAGGCGGCTCAAATGGTTGAGGAATGCAGGATATGTGGAAGTACACATAATGTTGACTGGCAAGGACTATGTGAAGAGTGTAGGCAACGATATGGAAGAATAGCAGGCATACCCTAAGGCGCGCCTATGTGAAGGATCCTCTTTTATCTTTCGATCCTGGATGAATATGTTCGGCAGGCGCCTATCCGCCCACGAATGGGGCATTATGGCTTCGCATCCAGGCTCCCCCTCAATCGCGCTAACGTCCACAACTAAGGGACAGCGCTTTCACGAGGAAGATTATCTACGCCTGATCGTGATATGGTCTCCTGTTCTTGAGTACTGAGTAGCAGCACATCAGCAGTTTTCTTGCTGCTGCTACTGTTGCTACTTGTTTTCCTCTTCGTTCAGCTATTCTGTGGTATGCTTTGGTGATGCTGGTGTCGTATTTGTGAACATGTGTCATGGCTGCTTCAACCATCACCCATCGTAGCCATCTGCTGCCTTCACGTGTGATGCTTCCATGTCTGGTTACTCCTCCTGAGGAGTGTGTGGATGGAACAATTCCAGCGTAGCTACATAGTCTATCGCCGTCACTGAAGCGGTTGATGTCTCCAATCTCAGATTTGATGAGTAGGGCTGTGTAGTAGCCTATTCCCGGTATTGTCATGAGGAGTTTAACGTCTTCATCTATTGCTGCTTGTTCTTTAAGTTCTTTAGAGATGAGTTTGATCTCATCAGTCAGCGGCGTGATTATTCGCAGATATGATTCTATTGGTTTCAGTTCTAGTGTGTGGAGCCATTCCACGCCTTTCTGGGTGAAGAGTCCATATTCTGCTGGAGGTTTGACGCCTTCATAGGTGAGGAGGTTCTTTATCTTGACTCTGAGTTTGACGCGTTCTCTCACTAGGAATGCTCTTCTTCTAACCTGCTCTCGGAGTGCTGCTGTCTCCTCATCAGGCATGTATGCTGAAGGTAACGCGTTCAACCGTACCAGCTCAGCTATCGCTTTAGAGTCGAGCCGGTCACTCTTTATCTTTGCCTCAGCAATATACCGTGTCTTCTTAGGATGAGAGACTGACACGTCATAGCCTTTCTTTCTCAGTTGTCTGTATAGTGGTGCTACTTGATTGGAGGCTTCCATGCCTATCCTGTTTATCCGGTAATCCGAAAGATACTGGAGAATACTATCGTTGATCATTCTTCTCTGACTTATTATCTCACCATTACAATTCATGATTGTTGCATAGGTTGAATCCCTATGCACATCCAAACTACAGAAATAAGCGCTCATAGTATGGCATGAGCGCTGACGCTTACCAAAAACCCTTCACATACCATCGCGCTAGCCATAGCCCAGCAGTTCGCACTTGACCATCCAGAAAAAATTCGGTCTCTCATTCTGCTTTCAACATTCAGTTATGCTGATCCTCATCTTCGGAATACCTTCGAAAAGCTTAAAGAAACCTTAGTCAGGGACGGATTCTCTACTTTCTTCGATGAAGCAGTGAGAGACTAGTAGTGACCCCTGAGTTCGCTTCTGCCAATGCCGATGCGATCGCAGAAATGAGGGAGAAGAGTGCCAGGATCAATTCCCCTGCAGCCCTCGTTCATGCCATCGACGCCTGCATTAGCTTCAATGTGAAAGATAGGATGTCCCAGATCTCACATCCCACTCTGATCATCTCTGGAAGAGAGGATGAACTATCTCCAATACATCTGGCGGAGAAGATCCATAGATCTATCAAGGGTTCGGAATGGAAGATCATGGAAGAAGTAGGACACACCTCTTTATTCCTGAAAAGTTGGCCTAAGATAATGGGTATCAACTTCTCCAGACTCAAGGCGCTGAGAGAGAAAGCCGACTATTCCCCTAGGATTGAAGCTACTGGAGAAGATGCAGAGTGGAGTTTGCAGGCCGCGGAGGTTTTCCTGAAGGAAACGATGTTAAGGCTCCGCTAGCCACTGTTCTGCGAAGCCACAATGTTGGAAATATGGATTTGCATCCAACAAGGTACAGAGACCGTCCAGTTCCACAATCTTAGACCGCCCAATTTGAGCTGACTTTCAGCTTGTCCTCAGCTTTCTTTCTGCTCTTTCTCAGCTGAAAATCTGCTTGGTTGACAGTTCTAAACGATAGTTTAGAGCTATCCCGGTCCACCATGTCATGGGCTCAAGTCCCCCTGATTTTTTGCCGGAAACAAAACAGAGTCTTGAGCCCTTTAAAAGGCATCCTGACAATACTGGTATGTCGAGGGCGAAGTATCTCCACCTGCTTGAGGACCCTGAGGTTAAGCGCTGGCACCAGAATGTGGCCAGAGGCTCAAGGATAACTGCTGACGTCTACCTGCGCAGGCTCATGCAGAAAGAGATTGAAGAAGAAATTCATGTTTCCAAGAAAGAGAAAAAGAGCTGAATATATGATTAGGGTAGTGCTGGATACAAAAGTCCTCATTTCAAGCTTGATAATGTCTGGAAAACGGTGAATGAGCGAGTATTTAAATATGTGTAAACACATAATACACATAGGTGATGACATGGGCAATATAACACTATCTATTCCAGAAGAGCTACATAAGAAAATGCGAGAGCACACAGAGTTGAAATGGAGCGACATAGCTAGGCAGGCCTTTGAAAGGAAGCTGAAAGAGATTGAACTGACTGAGAAGCTGTTGAGCAAGAGCGAGCTGACAGAAGAAGATGCTGAAAGAATAGGACATGCTGTCAAGGCTAAAATGAGAAAAAGGTTCAGTAGATGAGGCTTGTTGTCGACACTAACAGAATAATTGCTGCGTTGATTAGAAATTCTGCGAGTAGGAAAATTCTACTTTGTGACAAATTCGATTTTCTAACCGTTGGAATAGCTAGACCAGAAATCGACGAGTGCTGGAGCCAATGACATTCCGGACAGTTAGTTAAAGTATACTTGGGCTGGGGTTTTGTAGTTAAGGCTTCTGTGGGGTTTGTTGTTGTAGTACTCTCTGAATCTGTTTGGATTGTTGAATTTTGGGTAATAGTGCTCGAAGGTTTGGAAGAACCGTTCTATCTTGCCCTGTGTTGTTGGTTTTCCAATGGAACTCATGATATGTTGGATTCCATGCGTCTCAAGGTAGAGTGTGAATCTACTTTTGTCGCTGTCACTGTAATACTGGGTTCCATGGTCTGTGAGCATTTGGCTTGGAACTCTTCCATTGCCCAAGGCGTCATCTAGGACATGTAGCACATTGTCTGTGGTGGCCTCCCTGAATAGCCCTAATGCTGGAGCATATCTACTGCAGTCATCCAGGTAGGCTATGAGGTAGCGGTCTCCATAGTATTTGATGTCTGTCTGCCATAGACTGTCCGGATGGAGCCGTTGGAAGCGGATGAAGGTTCTCTGTCTTCTAGGCTTGTAAGGTCTAGTGATCAAATCGTTCATTTTGAGGATGGTGTAGATGCTCCCATGGCTGGCCTGGATGCCCTGTGTTTTCAGATAGGCTTCTATGGCTTCAGCACACCACCCATGTTCCTGCCTGACTTCAAGGATCCTGGTCACAGTCTCTTCTGGTAGGCGGTGGATGGTGTGGGGTCTTCTGGACGAGTCAATCAGCCCCTCCCATCCTTTCCTCTGGAACCTACACCACCAATCATACACTGTACTCTTGGGCATCGCAACGTGAAATGCAACCGTTCTAACAGACCAATCTTCCAAAAGCCGACGTATACACCATCGTCTCAGCTTCAGTCTATCTCTTTCTCTATGCATCCATCAACACCACATTCCATCATCGCTTAATCCTCCTGTCCGAAATGTGTTTGGCTTCTGCACCAGAAATCGACGAGCACAAGAAAGAAATCTTAGAAAAAGCAAGGCTGACCGAAGAACAGTTGAACACGATACTCTCGATTCTATATAGCAGAGTCTTTGTTGTCAGCGATGCTGTGATTGAAAGTAAGATGCATGAAGCCAAGAGGATGATGGATAGAATCGATCCAGATGACACACCTTTCATGGCACTCGCCTTGGCTGTAGAAAACGACGGCATATGGAGCGATGACGAGCATTTCAAAAAGCAGAATAGTGTAAAAATCTGGAGGACTAAGGATTTGCTGGCACTGATTGAGAAAGGTTTTGTATGAAGGCTGAGAGAGAATTAGCAAAGTTGAGAATGCCTTTGTTCGAGCAGTATCCTGGAATGCGGTTAGGTGCAAAATCTGCAGCTAAAAACAGTTTAACCCATGCGATATCAAGGGACCAAATCCCGTCGGGCCCGCCAGTCCATAGGAAGTTTTTATTAGTCGCCTGCTTCATCTTTTCTGGTTGATATGTTTCTCGCAGACAACGCAGTAGATGCGACGGCTCTAAACGACGGTATTAACCTATCCCGGCCCACCATCCTCAGCCTTCATTCAGAGCTGATTTTGAGCGCGCAGGGTTGTCCCGATATTAGCTTTTTCATGCTAATTTGCCCAGTAGGTTATGCTTCTGGTTTTGGATGGTTGTTTTTTGTTGTGTGAGGCCTCTATGGTGTAGAGGAGGCATAGTATGCAGTAACTGACGTGGATGGTGATGTTTTGCAGTCCTCTTGTCTTGTGGTTGTTTAGGTTGAGGTGTATCTTGAGCCATGCGAAGGTCAGCTCTATGATTG
>Ga0315280_10007387_pt1 | contig 14773 bp, 11 predicted proteins | sample YL17G06_40_MG_FD_203697 | JGI IMG/M metagenome (GOLD analysis project Ga0315280, IMG submission 203697) | Sediment microbial communities from Yellowstone Lake, YNP, Wyoming, USA - YL17G06_40 | ecosystem: Environmental > Aquatic > Freshwater > Lake > Sediment | place: USA: Wyoming | collected...
TTCCACATCATCACCAGTTCCACCCATCCGTTCCTGAGCGGGCGCATCTTTCTTGCGCTGCCGATCCGTTTCGCTTCGTTCCCCGGTATTTCCGCGATCCGTTTTCCGGCCCTCACCGTGCGGACGAACAGCTGGGTCTGCCAGGGGATGGATTTGGTATCCACCCGGAGTTCAGAGACAAGGTTGCTCCGGAAAGCGCGAAAAATGACCAGCATGTCGGTGATCGAGGTCCTGAACATGAGATTGAACAGCTTCGTGAACATCCAGTTTCCGAATCGGGTCACCCAATCATCATCCTCGCTATGAGCCCAGTCCAGGTAGCGCGAGACGATGACCATATCATAGCCTTCCTTCATCTTTTCGATCAGCGCGGGAATCCTGGCAGGGTCCGAGTTCGCGTCAGGACTAAATGTGATGACGATATCCCCAGTGACATGTTTCATGCCTTCAATGTAGGCGGCACCCAGGCCCGGCTCGGGCTGGACGTAAGCCTGATAACCCTGCCGCCGGGAATATTCCACCGTTCCATCCGTCGATCCGGCATCGACGACAATGATCTCGTCGCACCATTCCTTTCGTATCTGGGGCATGATAGTCCGCATGCCCTCGATCTCATTCCAAGTGAGCACAAGCAGGGTGATGCGCATGGCTCAGTCTTTCCCCGTACGCGCGTACGAGCGCGCGAATAAAAAATTATACATTTTCAATTCTTGGTCGCTCGAGTGGCGTGCTTAATCACAGACGGTAGAGTAGCCTAGCAGTTTTTGTCCCTTTCGGTCTACGCGCTCCTGTTCGGCGGTCGGTGAGCGGCCGGCGGAGGAGAGGCTTTCTTGAGCGGAGTTGGAAGGGATTGGTCCAATCGAAGGTCCGCTACTTATCCCCAGAACGTTTTATGGTTTGCGGTGGGATAAAAGCTGTTTTATCTTTGCGAAAATCGATGCCGTCATGCCGGAACGTCTCTTCCAGAGTGCCGCTGTAGTAAAATTCCGGCGCCCAATTGCGGTCATGCAGGTAATTGGGATCAGTTTTCCAGGCCGCATTGAGATAGGTCACGACTTTTTTCTTTGCTTCAGGAGAGAACCGGCTTCGTTTCAGCTGAGCGAAGGCTCGCAGAACAAGCTTGGTGACCAGATCTTCGGGCCTTTTTTGCGACGTGTCATAGAACTCATCAATTTCTTTTTCCGCGGCAATGAGGAAATCTTCGGGATAAGCCGACACATCCGCTTTATCGACGAACCAACGCGCCAGAGCGTGGGGGACATAAGACTGAAAAAAGGCAATGTTATCGACCCCCTTCCGATAGTCTGCCACCATTTTCTTGAAATCGAATTCCCAAATCTTGGCGCAATCATCTATTCCGGCGGAAGGTTTGACAAGTCCGAGCTTCTCCATGCGGCAAAGAAACTGACGGGCAATGAACATGTGGCCGGTGGTATTGGGATGTTGAAGATCCGCCATGAAATCCCGGTCTTCAAATCCATGTGCCAACGCCTCGTGGTATGCGCCTAAAGTATCGACATAATGATAAAATTTATCGCCCTCCTCTTGCTCTACAGCGGCCGTAGCTTGAGCCAGCCTAGCGGTGGGCCGGATGGCCGCCATGCCGTCATACTCTATAGCCCGCGCAAGAAAACGTCGGCCCAGGGCCTGTTGTTTAAGCCCCAGATAGCACATCCCTATATAGTAATTGGCGATTGCGGTTTTGGAATCGGCTCGATCGGCAGCCAAGAAGCAGGCCAAAGCCTCTCGGAATTTGCCCTGAGCATACATCCGCAAACCCCGCGCTTGGTTTTTATCGAAATCTTTCAAGGCCGCCGCAGCAATACCGGCACGATGACATGACAAAAGAGGTTTCCAAGTCTCATTCGAAATCAAGCTCGATACGAATACATGTTTTTTATATCTTTGGGCGAGTGCCGCGATCTCTTGAAGATCCCGCTTGTAGTCGGCGCTGATTTTCGCGAACCTTTCATCATTGAAAGCATATCCCGCCGGCAAGGATTCGGCGGCTTCTGCGAACGAAAGTTCCTTGATTTGTACGGCAGGAATTCTGACCGTTGACCATTGTTGGTGGCTCGCTTGGAAGCGTTTGAACCGAGCATAAAGCCAGCTATGGGAATTCAGGCATTGCTCAACAGGATCGGCATCTTCGATGGGCAGTTGATGGTTTTTTACCTTGACACGAATCGGGATGCCAAGAAACGATTTGTCTTTAGAGTAGCCGCCGTATTCACTCAGCCCGGAATAGATCAGATGCACGTCATAACGGCTGACATTAGCCTTGACGATCTCTGCTGCTTGATCGTGGAAACGGACGCCATGGTACGCATAATTATGGATGTAAATAGGCTTCCCTTTCCCATATCTCTTACGCAACTCCTCGCGAATCATGTCTTCAAATCTCGAAACAGAATTGGCGCCGCCAGCCGCGGATTCGCCGAATATCGCTATCTTGAAATAGTTCCCCGGATCCCGCGGATAATCCACCAATCGCGTGTTAGGGCCATAATGCCGGCAGTACATTTCCAAGGCGACAAGAAGGGCGCCCGTGAATAAGACAAAAAGGCCGCTCTTGGTACCTGAACGGCTCAAGATGTCCCTCGACCACATATCCATAGCACTTAAAATTGGAAGTAAATGAACTGTTGCGAATAGAATTTCCCCAAAAAGAGAATGGCCAGCGACGCGGCATAATACACGGGCCACCGTATCCAAAACGGCTGCTGCGATATGAATATGCGCAGCGGCTTTCGCCGCTGTATGAACTGGACTGCTTCGAGAAAAACAATCAAGCCCAAGGCCAATATGAATTCGGCGCTATCCAAGCCCAGAAGGACTCGGCTCCAAATCCTTGAGCTCGCGATGTCCGCGGCGGTGTTCGTGAACAGATGGTTGGCGATGTAAAGCGCATCTTGGATGGAACCTGCCCGAAAGAAAATCCATGCGAAGGTGGCTAAATGAAAAGTGATGAAGATGTTAAGGTATTTCCGCAGGGTGGAATGCTGGTGCAAGCCCAGCAGATGCGCGAGTTCTGAGCGGAGATCGTACGTCCATATCGCTAGAACCAGGAAAGTCCCATGGGCGGCTCCCCAAACGACATAGGTCCAGTTGGCCCCATGCCAGAGCCCGCTAACCAGAAAAACAAAAAGCAGATTGAAATACCATCGCCATTTCACGACGCGGTTGCCGCCCAAGGGGATGTAGAGATAGTCCTTGAACCAACTCGACAAAGAAATATGCCAGCGACTCCAGAACTCGGAGATCGAACTTGAGCAATAGGGATGATTGAAATTTCGCATAAGATGAAATCCCATCACTTCAGCAGCTCCCAAGGCGATGTTCGAATAGCCGGCGAAATCGCAGTAGATTTGAAATGCGAAGAAATAAGTGGCAACCAGCAAGGGGATGCCCGCATTGGCCCGGGGATCGTTATAAGCCGTGTTCACGACTATGGCCAAGCGATCGGCGATGACCACCTTTTGAAAAAGGCCCCAAAGCATCAGCTGCAAACCCGTGGCCATGCGCGCGAAATCCAACTCATGCTTTTCTCGAAATTGATGGAGAAGATTCTGTGGACGCTCAATAGGACCTGCCACCAATTGCGGATAGAAAAAGACGTATAAGGCAAAGATGCCGAAGTTGCGCTCCGCTTTCTGGTTCCCGCGATAAACTTCAATGGTGTAACTCATGGCCTGAAAGGTGTGAAAGGAAAGTCCTATGGGCAGGATGATTGAAAGCCCGCGAATAGAATAGTTCCAATGCAGCAGGGCCGCCAGATTGGCCAGGTTCACGTTGATGAAATTAAAATATTTAAATACGGCGAGAACGCCAATATTAGCCACCAAGCTCATGATGAGGAAAACCCTTTTCTTTGGTCCTTGTATTTCCTCCAACAATATGCCGGCGATATAATCAATCACAATCGTGAAGGCCAAAATCAAAATGTAGACAGGTATGAACGCCATATAGAAATAGCAGCTCGCGGCCAGCAATAACATCCAACGTAAACGATAAGGCAGCACAAAATAAGCTGTCGTAACAAACACGAAGAAATAGAGAAAGTCAATCGAATTAAAAAGCATTTATCTTATTGATTCAACCGGGATCGAATGGTCCGCGCCGCTTGGACTGTTGGACTGAGCCTGACGTCCTTAATATAACAGATTGCAGAGTTTGCAGACAACATTGCTGCGCCAACGAATCCGTTCGCCGGCGGCTTTGGGCAGCGTTTCGTGGAATGTCCCAGCCCCGCTTCCCTGTGGAGCATGCAATCCTCGGCGTGGAGGGCTATCATGGCATCTGCGATGGACTTCTATGGAATCGGTTGAAACCTCATGGGTTTTTTTCAGTCGTGGGTTTTGTGCGAAGCAGGCTTTGCGCCGCGGCATAGCGCTGCGGGGTGCCGATATCAACGACGCGCTCCTTCACGGGCCAGCCCCAGGCCTGCCCGGCACGGACCAGTTCCGGCAGCACGTCGTTCTCCAAAGAAGCGGCTTGGCCCGGCTGAAGATGCTCTAAGACCTGCGTGGTGAACAGATAGATGCCTGCGTTGATGTGCTGCCCCGTATGAGCGCCTGATTTCTCGGAAAAATCCTTGATGCGGCCTTGGCTGTCCAAAGACACGGCCCCGTAGTCCGTCCCTTCTTCCGGGGGAGCCAGCACCACGCTGGCCCAGCCCCCATGATTCTGATGGAATCTCCAGAAGCCGGCCAAGTCCGTCCAGCACAAGGAATCGCCGTTCAAGACCAGGAAGGGAGTGTTGCGGATGAGCTTTTGCGCATGCTTGACGGCTCCGGCAGTTCCCAGGGGCCGGTCTTCGCAAGATATCACCACCTCGCGCCAGGGAGCCGCGCCGCGCGCGAAATGCTCCTGGATGTGTTCGCCCATGTAGCCCGCGCAGAGGATGAAGCGGCTGGGGCCAAAGCCGGAAACGAAGTCGAGCAGGATGTCCAGGAAGGGCCGGCCGGCCACCTCGGCCAGAGGCTTGGGCCGGTCCGGGACCGCTTCGCGCAGCCGCTTGCCCAGGCCGCCGCAGAGCACCACCACGTCGGCAGCCGGGAGCCCGCCTGCCTCAGGCATTATTGTGGGAATCAGCCGGGCTGTAGAAGATGATGCGGCTGCCCATGGTCTCGAACTCGAACGGGACGTGCAGGAGCTTGTGCAGACGCCGACGAATGTCGGGCTGGACCTCGGGTCTGGCGAAGAGCAGGATGAAGCCCCCGCCGCCCGCGCCCAAGACCTTTCCGCCCAAGGCCCCGGTGCGGCGGGCTTCCATGTAGATGTCGTCGATCTGCGGATTGGAGACCTTGCTGGTCAGGCTCCTCTTGATGAGCCAGTTCTCGTGCAGCAGGCGGCCGAACTCGGCTATGTCGCGGCGGCTGTTGAGCAGGTCCAAGGCGGTGTCGGTCAGCTCGCACATCATCTTGAGCTCGCGGCCGCGCGCCGGGGTCTGCCTGACCTGCTCCTGCGCGATCTCCGAGGAGATGCGGGGAGTCCCGGAGTAGAACAGCATCAGGTGAGACTGCAGGGAGGATATCCTCTGCGGCGGCAAGGTGATGGGATGCAGCTGCAGGTGCCGCGCCCCCCCGAAATGGACCAGGTTGAAGCCACCGAAGGCGGCCAGCATCTGGTCCTGGGAGCCGACGTGCTCCTTGAGCATCTTCTGCTCGACGTGGATGGCGTTCAAGGCCAGCTGCAGCCGCGCCGGCATCTTTCCCTTGAGGGCATAGAGGGCGTGCAGCATGCCCACGGTGAAGGCCGAACTCGAGCCGATGCCGGAGCGGGCGGGGAGGTCTCCGTCGTGGTGGACCTCGATGCCGGCGCGTATCTTCATGAACTGCAGGCAGGCGCGGGCCGCGGGGTGGTGAATGTCCGCGATGCGGTGCACGCTCTCGATGTGCGAATAGACGATGCGGTGCTTGTGCTCGAAGAACGGGGGCAGGCAGCGGCAGGTGATGTAGCAGTACTTGTTGATGGTGGTGGCCAGGACCTGGCCGTGGTGGGACTCGTACCAGACGGGATAGTCCGTGCCCCCGCCGAAGAAGGAGATGCGGTAAGGCGTGCGGCTGATGATCATGGGGCCTCCTGGGCTGCGGCGGGCGAGGGCCCGGCGTGCTTGCGGCGGAGCTTGTGCTGGAGCATCTCGTCTATGTGGGCGAGGGCCTCCGGGCCGAACTTGAGCCGGATCATGTCGCGGTACTGCGGTCGCCGGTAGTAACGGCCGAATGCCTCGTCGCGGAAGCGCAGGACCTCCCCGGCGCTCAAGTGCGCGGTAGGCAAGGGCAGGGTTTCTTCGGAGAACTGGGAGTAGCCGGCCCAGTTCTCCGGCAGCGGGACTTGCCGGCGAACTGAGTGCTCGTACAGCCGCGAGCCCGGATAGGCCATGGCTACGTAGAAGTTGGCGTACTCGCAGTTGAGCTCAGCGGCCAGGTCGTAGGTCTGCTGGAGGCTTTTCAGATCGTCCTCGGGCAGGCCGAAGATGAAATTGCCGACCACGGAGATGCCGGCCTCGTGCGTCATGCCGATCGCCCGGCGGATGCTCTCCTGGCTGAGTTTTCCCTTGGCCACCCCCCGGCGTACCACCTGGCTGCCCGACTCGATGCCGTAGGCCAGCCAGTTGACGCCGGCCTGCTTCATCTTGGCGAGCATCCGCTCGTTGACGGTGTCCACGCGGGCGTAGGCCCAGATATTGAGACGGTGGCCGCGCGCGATGAGCAGGTCCATGAGTTCCAGGACCGTCGACTCCTTGAGCACGAAAAGCTCGTCGAGGATCTTAATGTTGCGCACCCCGTACTTGGTCGCGAGCAGATCCGCGTCCTCTGCCGCCTTGGCCGGGCTGCGGAATCGGATGCCGGGCCGGCCGTCGTAGAGGGCCTTCACGTTGCAATAGGTGCAGTCGAAAGGGCAGCCCAGGCTGGTGTAGATGACGCCGTAGGGCTGCCTTTGGTCCAGGCGGTCGAAGCAATGCCAGTTGTGGGCGCGATATTTGTCCATGGGCAGCAGGTCCCAGGCTGGTGCGGGGAGATCGTCGAGGTCCTTGACGAGGCGCGCCCAGCCCGCGTCGACCACGCTTTCCCCGCGCTGAATCCAAATACCCGCGATGCCCTCCGGGCCGCGGCCGCTCTTAAGCGCGGCCAGAAGCTCGGTCAGGGCCAGGAAGGTCTCCCCGCGGCAGACAAAATCCGCCCCAGTCTCCCGCAGGGTCCTGTCCGGCAGGACCGATGGGTGGATGCCATAGACGACGATCGGAACGTGGTTGCCCGTCCGGCGCAGGGCCGCGCAGAGCCGGATCACGGCGTCCATCTTGGGCGTGGAGGCGGCGGAAGGGTTGGAGCCGGCCGCGCCGATGCCGATGAGCCGCGGCGCGTGTTCCCGGGCAGCGATCTCGGCGGTCCGTTCCGGCGACCAGTCTTCGGCGTCGGCGTCCAGTATGCGCACGGAGTGCCCCTGCCGGCGGACGTAGGCCGCGGTCAGGGCGGTCCAAATCGGCGGCTCGCTGGCCGCCAAGCTCGTGGCCAGGGACCCGTACATCCGGTCCTTGTCGCCGGGATTGATGAGCAGGAGGTCGACGCTTTCAGGCACTTTAGTTGTTGGCGAAGTGGTTGCGCTTGAGCACCTGGTAGCCCTTCACCAGTTCCCGGATGCCGTCCGCCAGGGATACCTGCGGCCGGTACCCGGTCCTTTCGATCTTCTCGTTGCTGACGATGTAGTTGCGCTTGTCCGGGTCCTGGCCGACCTTGGCCTCGACGAAGTAGAACTCCGGGACGTGCTTCTTGATTTCCTCGCAGAGCTCCGACTTGCTGAAGTTGGCCTCGCTCAGGCCCACGTTGTAGGGCTGCCCTTTCATCCGGTCGAAATCGGCCATGGCGTGGAGGAAAGCCCTGGCCACGTCGCGAACATGGATGAAGTTGCGCTTGAAGTGCGCCTCGAAGAGCACGATGAAGCGGTCGTTGACGGCCCGGTAGGTGAAGTCGTTGACTAGGAGATCGAGGCGCATGCGCGGGCTGACGCCGAAAGCCGTGGCCAGGCGCAGGGTGACGGCATCGCCGGCATCCAGAAGAAGCCTCTCCGCCTCGACCTTGAGCCGCCCATAAAGCGAGACAGGCCGCAGAGGCGTCTCCTCGGTGCAATGGACCCCTTCATGGCCGATGCCGTAGCCGCTGTTGGTCGTCGGATAAAGGATCCTCTGGCCCGGCCGGCGCAATTCGAGGATGAGCCGCAGAGCGTCCACTATGATGCTTTGCGCCTCGTGGGGGAAGCGGTCGCAGAGCGGCGCTCCGGTCAGGCAGGCCAGGGGGATGACATACTGCGCGTCCCGGAGATGCTTCTCCACGAGCTTGCGGTCGCGGGTGTCGCCCCGCGCAATCGTCAACTTGGGGTCATGGCAGCAGTCCAACAGGGATGTCTGCTGATACAGAAAATTGTCTATCACCGAGACTTCATGCCCAGCCTCCAAGAGCCTGGGTACCAGAATGGAACCGATGTAGCCCGCGCCGCCCGTCACCAAGATTTTCATGCCATGAGCTCCCTTGCCGCCGCCGCGATCTCGCCCGCGCCTGGATAGAAGGCGGCTTCCAATGTGTATCCCGCCGGCGTCGGAACGTCCGGACAAGCGACCCGCCGGACCGGCCGCTTGAGGTCCGCGAAAGCCTTCTCAGCGGCCAGGGCCGCTATTTCCGCCGTCACCCCGCCGGTCTTCCAACCCGTGTCGCACACCACGAGACGGCCGGTCTTGCGGATCGATCTCAACAGGGTCGTCTCGTCGAGGGGGCAGAGAGTGCGCGGATCGATCACTTCGGCGCCGATGCCTTCCCGCGCCAACTGCTCCGCCGCAGCCAGGGCCTCGATGACCATGTGGGAAACCGCCACGATGGTCACATCTTCCCCGCGACGGCGCACCAGGGCTTTCCCGAACGGCACGCGGTAGAGCTCTTTGGGGACATGGCTCTTGTGCTTGTAGAGCCAGCGATGCTCCAGGAAAAGGACCGGGTTGCCGTCCGCGATGCTGGAGAGGAGGAGCCCCTTGGCGTCATAGGCCGTGGCGGGCATGACGATCTTGAGGCCCGGGATATGAAGAAAGAGTCCCTGCAGGGCCTGTGAATGCTGGGCGGCCGAACCCCAGCCCCGCCCCGTCACCGCCCGGATGACGAGCGGAACATGGGCCTTTCCTCCGAACATATAGCTCCATTTCGCCGCATGGTTGGCGATCTGATCCATGGCCATGAAAAGGAAATCGGGCCGGTTATGGACATAGACCGGCCGCAGGCCGGCCAAGGCGCTGCCGACGGCCATTCCCATCAGGGCATTTTCGGAAAGGGGCGTGTCAAAGACCCGCTCGCGGCCGTATTTGCGGTGCAGGTTCAAGGTGCTGCCGAATATGCCGGAGGGGTCATCGACACCCTGCCCCATGACGTAAACGCGGGGATCGTGGGCCAGGGCCTGGTCCAGGGCCTCGCGCAAGGCCTCGCCGTAGGAGAGCTTGCGGACATCATGCCCCTCGTGCTCGTCAAAATCCGGGGTGCTTTTCTCGACGAGGACCTTGGTCCAGGGCATGGTTAGTTCCCTTCCCCTATGAAAAATAGGTACCGCTTGAGGTCCTCGCGCCGCGGCAAGGGGCCGGCCTGCGCGAACCGGAAGGCCGCGTCGAGCTCACGGGCGATGCGCGCTTCCATCCCGCGGACCTCCGCGGGGGTCACGGTGCCCTGGCCCAGCAGGCGCCGTTCAAAAAGTTCCACCGGGCAGCGCTTTAGCCAACGCTCGACCTCGCCGGGCTTGCGGTACTGCCCGGCGTCGGGATCTCCCGCGCCGGAATGCCCCCGCCAGCGGTAGACCTGGCACTCCAGGAAATAGGGACCCTTCCCTTCGCGGGCATGGGCCACGGCCGCCTGGGCCTGGCGGTATACGTCGAGGACGTCGGCTCCGTCCACCTGCATGGCCGGGATGCCGAAAGCCCGGGCCCGCAGGATGATGTCCCGGGTGTGCTGGCGGGCGTCGATATGCGAACAAACCGAATAGAAGTTGTTTTCGCAGACGAAGACCACGGGCAGCTTCCAGAGGCGGGCGCAATTCATGCTCTCGTAGAAAGACCCTTCCTCGGAAGCCGCGTCTCCGAAAAAAACCACGGAAACCCGGCCTTGGCGGAGCCTTTGGGAAGCCAACGCGGCCCCGACCGCGATAGGGATGCCTCCCCCGACGATGGCCGAGGAGCCCAGCAAGCCCACAGAGTTATCGATGACATGCATGGAGCCGCCATGGCCGCGGGAGCAACCGGTATCACGGCAGTGGAATTCAGCGATCAGGGCTTTGAGGTCGCCGCCCTTGGCCAGATAGTGCCCGTGGCTGCGATGGTTGCTCAGGACATAGTCATCCGGGCGCAGGTGGGCGCAGACTCCGGCCGAGACGGCTTCCTGCCCGATGCACAGGTGCACCGGGGTCTTCATCTCGTCCTTGGGGTACTCGGCCTCGATGCGAAGCTCAACGCTGCGGATTCGCTTTATGGAGAACAGCAATTTTTTAAGTCTCGCGCGCGGGGGACTGGAAACAAATGGCCGAGCCTTAGTTTTCATAATTAAATTTTACGAGACAAAATAATATCAATTTTATTCCAAATATCGCTATTCTTGCCGTGATTTCTCGCGATGCCGGGCTTCGGCCCAGACCCAGACGAAAAATACGAGCATCCAGAGGATCTCGGTCTGCAGGGCGACCTCGGTCACGTTCATGACCAGGAAAGCCGTGGCCATGCCGAAAGCCCAGAGATTCCAGGCGCTCGCATCCTGCCGCGCGCGCTGCAGGGCGCGAATCCAGAATGCGCCAAGAAGCAGGCCCAGCGCGCCAACGCCGATGAGGCCCCGCTCCGCGAATTGGTGAAGATAGAGGTTGTGGGCCGTGCCCCAGCTCCTCGTCCCGTCCGTAAAAGTCGCGCTGAGGTATTGCGGCAGCGCGGTGCGGTAATTGTTGAGCCCGACTCCGGTCCATAAATGATCTTTCCCCATGGACCAGGCGGCGGCCCAAAGGGGCAGGCGTTCCAACTGGCCGCCTACGACAGGGGCGTTTCCCGGGCCCGGGGTGAAGATCATTTCCGCCAGCAGAGTCCGGCCGTACTTGAGCCGTTCGATCAGGGGAATGACGATGACCGCGAGCGGGATGGCGAGAAGGAGCGGCCGGCGCAGCCCGCGGACGAACCAACAGACCGCCGCCAGCCCCGCGATGAATGAAACCAGCGCGCCCCGGGTCTGGCTCAAGAGAAGCGCTGCTGCGGTCAGGACGAGTAAGGCCCATCCCGTCCTGCTCTGCCAGGGCGTCTTGAGCATCCCCTCGGGTTTGGCCAGAAAGCAGACGGCGCCGAGCGCTGCTACGGCCGCCTGCTCCCCGAACGTGACAGGGTGAACGAAGGCGTGAGCTCGAAACCAGAGCCCCTGCGCAAGTCCCCGCGCAACAACGGACCAAACTGTCTGCCCGATCCCGATGAGGCTGGCCGCGGCGAACCCCGCCGCCATGCAGGCCAGCGCCTGCGGAGCGGGTTCCGTTGCCAGGGCCACGGAAAACAGCGTATAGAGGAAGACTTTATGCGCGTCCTGGTGCAGGAACCGGAAGCTGTGGGCCGGGTCGACCCCCAACGCGGCCGTAAGAATGGATACGCCTAGATAAATCCAGAGCGGACCTTCGAGCGCGCTGCGATGCGCCCGGATGGCAACGGAACCGCCGAAGACGGCGCAGGCGACGAGGCTGGCCAAAACAAGCCCCCAGGCGATGTTCGCGCCCGCAATGGTGAGCGGAACCAGCAGGCAGAAGCAGCAGAGGGAGGTCCGGATTGCTTTTTGGGCGAAGTATCGCCGCCTTTCGGCGTGGTCATGGTTGCGCATCTTGCCGGGCTTCCGCGCGCGTCCAGATGAAGAGGAAGAGGGTGGTGACCTGCTCGTTCTGGAAAGCATTCTCCGTCAGGTTCATGAAAAGGAAGGCGGTCGTGGCCGCCAGGGACCAGAGGTTCCAGGCGCAGGGCCGCGCGCGGGCCCGTTGCCAAGCGCGCGTCAGCAAGACGCCCCATAAGGCCGCCAGGGCGGTGAGCCCGGCCAGCCCCCGTTCCGCCAGCTGGTGCAGGAACACGTTGTGCGCGGCGCCCCAAACGCGCTGTCCTTCGATAAGCCCCTGGTGGTAGTCCGCGAATACCGTGGCGTAGTTCGCGGGGCCCACGCCCAGCCAAGGGTGGTCCTTGAAGATGCGCCAAGCCACGTCCCAGAGGATGAAGCGGTTGAGATGCGGATTCGCTCCGATGGCGACCCCGTTATCCCTCAGGGAGGCAATCAGAGAGCGGTGGGTGGGGAGCGCTTCCATCAGCGCCACGCTCAGCACCGCTGCGGCGAACCCCCACTTGAGCCAGCGGCGCAGCGCCGGCTCAGCCGCGCACATGGCGGCGAACCCGGCCAGAACCCCCAGGAAAGCGGCGCGGGTCTGGCTGAGCAGGAGGGCGCTTCCGGCCAGGACCAAGAAGACCTGGGCCGGCAGGCGGCCGGGCGCAGGGGTAGGCGGCTTGAGCAGGAAGGCGAGCCCTCCGAGCAGGCCGAAGCCCAATAGTTCGCCGTAGGTCACGGGATGTACGAAGGCGCGGGCCCGGATCCAGACCCAAAACTCGCCGTAGACGAGGAAACGCCGGTAGCTGTCCAGAACCGACTGCGCAATACCGGCCGCGGCGACGAAGACGAAGCCCAGGGCCAAGGCGATGGTAAGGCGCCGCGCGGGGGTCGCGCGGAAGGCGAGCAGGAGGATAAGAAAGGCGCAGAGCTTGTGAAAATCCTTGGGAAGATTGTGCAGGCTGACCGAGGGTGAAACTCCCGTGACCGACGTCAGGATGGCTGCGCCGCAGTAGAGGCACAGGCACCAGGTGACTGGTATCCGCGCCCGGCGCCATTCCAGCGGCTCTCCGGAGGCAAGCCGCGCCAAGAGCCCCGCCAGGACCAGGGCCAAGGCCATGTTGGTCCCGGCGATGGAGATCGGCAGGATGAAGGCCAGGGCCGTCAGGGCAACGGTCAGCAGGCGTTCGGCGGCGGCTTTTTTTGTCACTGTTGAAAATCAGCAGATAGGGTGCTAATTTTCAACATCATTCCTGCCTATAAACCACGCGCGCAGGTCGTGAATCTGCACCAGGCCGACCGCGCGTCCTCGGCGGTCCGTCACGGGCAGGACGTTGAAGGGCCGGCGGCGCATCTCCATGATTGCGACCGCGCGCGAGGCCAGGGCCTCGGGCCGGATCGTGGTGGGCCGCGGGTTCATGATCTGGCGGATGGCGAGTTCCTGGATGCTGCCGCCCTTTTCAATGGCTCGGCGGATGTCGTAATCCGTGACCAGGCCCTTGAGGCGTCCCCGCTTGTCCACCACTGAAACGGCCCCCGCGTGCTGGCGGGTGATCTCGACCAGCATGTGGCTGACCGTGTCGTTTTCGCGCACCAAGGGGTTGCTCTTGCCCGAGCGCATGACGTCGGACACGGTCAGGGTCAGGCGTTTGCCGAGCCGGCCCGCGGGATGGTTGCGCGCGAACTCTTCGACCCGGAAATTGCGCAGCTTCATCAGCGCCACGGCCAGGGCGTCGCCCACGGCCAAGGCTGCCGTGGTGCTGCAGGTGGGCGCAAGATTGAGGGGGCAGGCCTCCTGGGTCGCGGGCGTCGCCAGGACCACGGCGGCGGCGCGGGCCAAAGTGGAGCGGGGCTCCGCCGTGATGGCGATGACCTTGGCGCCCACGGCCCGCAGCCGGGGCAGGAGCTCGTTGATCTCGTCGGATTCGCCCGACTTTCCGATGGCCACGACCAAATCCTGGCGCTGGACCAGGCCCAGGCTTCCGTGCATGGCCGCGGCCGGGTCGAGGTGCACGGCCGGGGTCCCGGTCGAGGCCAGGGTCGCGGCGACCTTCTGGGCGATAAAGCCGGACTTGCCCACCCCGGTCAGGATGACCTTGCCGCGGCAGCGCGCCATGAGCCGCACGGCCTGCGCGTAGGCCGGACCCACGCAAGCCCGCAGCCGCGAGAGGGCGCGGGCTTCGAGGCCGATGACGCGTCGGATCTCGGCCGTGAGAGCGGGGGTCAGGGCTGCGTGTTTCATGGCCTCCTCAGGAGATGCGGAAATTGATGTTGTCGAAGTCCACCAGGCTTAAGTACCTGCGGCCGTTGACAGCCTTGGGCGGGGCCTCCAGGGTCGCGGTGAACACCATGTCGGCGCCGGCTGGAACCTCGTCGAAGCTGCTCAGGAAGGTAAAGGCGGCGCCCGGAAGGGCGAGGTACTCTGCGGTCTCGCGCAGCAGATCGCGCAGCTCATCCTGGGCGACCAGAATGAACTGCCGGCGGCCGGCGCGGTACTCGCGGGTGAGCGCGGTGGCGATGTTGTCCTGGATCTGCCGGAAGATGCGCAGGGTGTAGCGGGTGTAGGAGTAGGCCTTGCGGGTCTTCTCCACCGCGCCTTTCAAGGTAAGCAGGTACTGGGTGCGCTTCCAGTCAAGCTGGGTGATCTTGATGATGCCCTTGCGCGCGAGCCTGCGGATGAGGAGGTTGGTCATCCCCAGGGACAGCCCCAGGTTCTGGGAGAGGTCGCGCTGGGTGCTGGTGGGTTTCCTGGATATCTCCTGGATGAGCAGGAATTCCTTTTCCGCCAAAGCGGCGCTCGGGGTGGGCATGGCGGCATTATGTTCGATAATTGAACATTCTACCATTTCAAACCCCCCCGTGAGCGTCGCGCCAGGCCCGGCGCAGGTGATCCACCAAGCGGCCGAACTCCCGGGTGTGGGTAT
>Ga0315280_10007388_pt1 | contig 14772 bp, 10 predicted proteins | sample YL17G06_40_MG_FD_203697 | JGI IMG/M metagenome (GOLD analysis project Ga0315280, IMG submission 203697) | Sediment microbial communities from Yellowstone Lake, YNP, Wyoming, USA - YL17G06_40 | ecosystem: Environmental > Aquatic > Freshwater > Lake > Sediment | place: USA: Wyoming | collected...
GGAATCTTCCTCATGGGCATGACCTTCGCGCTCGGCTGGACCCCCTGCATCGGGCCCTGGCTCGCCTCCATCCTGGCGGTGGCCGCCACCGAGGGGCAGGCCAGCCGGGGCATAATCCTCCTGCTCACCTACTCCGCGGGAATGGGGCTCCCGTTCCTGCTCGCCGCGGCCGCCCTGGGGTCGTTCCTGAAGTTCTCCTCCCGGATGAAGAGAGTCCTGCACCGGCTGGAGGTTGCCAGCGGCGTCCTGCTGATACTCCTAGGCATACTACTGCTGACCAACCACTTCTCCCTGCTCGCCCAGTTCTTCTCAGCCCTGGCCGCCCCGGATGCGGCGTCCCCCGGAGGGGACCTGCCGCTTTCCCGGACGCGGTGAGCGGGAAGCCGGCCAAAACAGGGAAAAAGAAATGAGCGATCCGGGCGCCCTCGCGCTGTTCATCCGCAATCCGGAACCCGGAGCCGTCAAGACGCGCTTGGCTGCCACCCTGGGCCCCGACCGGGCCGCCCGGTTCTACTGGGAGTGCGCGCTCATCGTCATGGCCAAGGCCCTTCGCCTCCCGGGCATGGAGGTGTTCGTGTTCTTCCGGCCACCGGAGGGAAAGGCGAGGGTCGAGGAACTGATCATGTCCCGCTTCGGCGACTTCGAAGGCAGGTTCATCCCGGCCGAGGGGGGAAACCAGGGCGAGCGCATGCACCACGCGCTCGAAAACCTGGCCTCGTCCGGCTTTCGGAGGATGTTCACGCTGGGAACCGACTCCCCGACCCTTCCGCAGGAAAACCTTGTGAAGGCCGCCCGCGCGCTGGAATCCGCCGACTGCGTTCTGGGCCCCACCTGGTCGGGAGGCCTGTACCTCTTCGGAGCCCGCGAACCTGACGAGCGATACTTCCGAAACGTCTCCTGGAGTTCCGGGCTGGAGCTGGTCCAGGTGTTCGACAACATCTCGTCGCTCGGACGGAAGTGCGCCCTTCTGCCCCGCTGGCAGGACATCGACACACCGGACGACCTGGATTTCCTTGAGGGACAGATACGGCAGACGGACTACCGCCGCCTTAAGGAACTGCTGCACGAAAACAGGCCCTAGCCGGGCCGTCCGTTCAGCGTACGCCGGCCTGCAGCCCCATCAGCCCTTCGACTGGCCCGGAACGCGAACTGGAACGCCCGCTCAGGGCCGGGGTTCAGCGAGGGCAGGGCAATCAGACAGCCCCCTTTCACCGTACTCCCGTCTGCAGCTTAATCAGCATCCGCCGGGACTCGGCGTCCTGCGGGTCCGCCTCGACCGCACGTCGCAGCGCCGCCGCCGCCTCGGTCCGCTGCCCCTCCCGAAGGAGGAGCGCGGCAAACGGCTTGAGCAACGCGGGCCGGCGCGGTTCCAATCGAAGGGCCTCCGTGTATTCCCGGTCGGCCCCCGCGTTGTCGCCGGCCCTTTCGAGGCACCACGCGACCGAACCATGGAGCGCGGCGCGGTCCGTCCCGGCGAACTGCGGCCAGGAAAGCGCCTTCCGCAGGAGGCCGACGGCCTCGCGGTAGCGCTCCTGCACCATGCATTGGTAGCCGCGCCAATAAACCGACATAACGTAGTTGGAAAGCAACTTCTGCGTGTTCCCGTCCTTGGGGGGATATCGGGAGAAGACCCCGCGCAGCCTCAGGCGGGAAGGGAACGGCCGTGATTCCTCCCCAGACAGGAGCAGGCCCATCTCCGCGGCATTCCCGGCCAGGCGGTAGGCCGGGCCCCGGGGAACGAGGAAGTTGCCTTCCATTCCCTTGAAAATCGAGGCCAGATAGACTGGCCGTCCGGGCCCGCCCTTCAGAAGGATGTCCGCAAACGGGAAAGCCGCCGCCAGTCGCGGCTCGCTATCCGGCCACAGCAATTGCACCCGGCCGGCCAGCGGTTTGGCCACCAGGCCGGAAATCAGGTAGTTGGCGTCCACAAGGGTCACCGTGGCGGAACATCCCAGGATGTCATGCACATACCACAGCGGGAACAGGTCGCGGTCCCCGTGAGCCAGCAGGATGGAGCCCGCCGGAACGGCGTCCAGGATGTTGCGGGAGAAGTCGTAGGCGAAGAAGTGGCGCGCCCGCCCGGCCTCGGCGCGGTGCGCCGCCGCGTTCAACCCGACCAGGACGGCGCAAAGTGCCGCCGCCGCGATGCACCCGCGGATACGGACCGCCAGACCCAAGACTCCTTCCGCAATAAAGATGGACAGGACCATAAAGACCGGCAGATAGTATGTCTCAATGGCCTGTCCCTCGAGCCGGAAAAAAACGCAGAAAATAACGCCGAACATCGCGGCGGAGGCCCAAACCACCGCCTCGCGGGGCGTCCTCCGGGCCGTCCTGGCAAGCCCGTAGAGGGCCAGGGCCGTCCCCGGCCAGCCGAACTGGTGGGGAAGGAAACCGGCGGCATGCGAAAACAGGCGGCGCCCAGCGTCGATGGGACCCCAGTAGAATGTCCGCCAGAGGTATTTCCCCCCAGTGACATACTCCGTCCAGCGGCCGAATACCGACGGCACATCCCAGTTGTGGAGGGGATGCGCCGCCGCGCGGACGGGGGGATACAGGAACTTGGGGGAAATCCCGGCCAGAAACAGGAGGCAAAACACCCCCAAGTTCCGCCATCCGGTGCTTCCCCGGGTCCTTCCAAGGTGCCATACCGCCAGCAGCACTGCGGGCAGGAAATAGACCGCCTGTCCGTGGTGCCCCGCCCAGACACCGAAGGACAGCCCGAGCAGCGCAGCCCGGCGGCCGGACGAGGAACCGCCGCGGAGGCAGTTGACCAGGGCGCCGGCGCAAAAGGCGGCGAGCAGGAGGTTGAAGGAGTATTTCTCTGCGATGACCGACTGCCACCACGTGCTGAATCCGGTCCCCAGGAGGAGCGCGGAGCCCACCGCGGCCACCCGCGCCGCCCTGCCGCCGCCGTCCCCGAGGAGCCGGCGGGATGCGCAGGCGAGGGCGCCGCAGGCCGCCGCCCCGGAAAGCGCGGACACGAGGTTCAGCCGGAAGGCGGGGTCGCCGGCGGGCAACAGGAGGGCCAGCCTTCCCAGCATCACATACAGGGGATAGCCGGGTGGATGGGTCACCCCCAGGGAGCAGGCTGCCCGTATCATCTCGCCGCCGTCCTCCAGCGGAACGGTTGGTGACAGCGCGTGCAGGTAGAGGGCAAAGAGCGGGAGGAAAACGGAAAGGAATAACATGGTCGCCTGCAGGTATTATCCAACAACTTCCCGCCATCCGACCGACTTCACTTCATGGCAGGCCGCCGAAAGTCCGGAAGGGGTTCTTCCCCCTCCCGGATGCTTACTTGGTCTTCCCGACCGGAACGAATCCGGCGTCCTGGCAGGCCTTCTGGCCGCCGGGGGAAAGCACCCATTTGATGAACGATGCGGTCTCGCCTGCCGGCTCGCCAGCCGTGCAGAAGTACAGGTTTCGGGTCAGCGGATACCGGCCCGCGGCAATTGTGGTGGGGGACGGCTCGATTCCGCGTTCCCCCGGTTTGCGCCCAATCCGTAGTACGCGGACACCCCTCGCAAAAACAAAGCTCCCGTACCCGACTGCGCGGGAATCCTTCGCGACGGCGGCGACTAGCGCCTCCGTATCACGGAGCGGCTGCACCGTCTGGGCGAAATCCTGCCCCGCCATGACGTGTTCCCTGAACCAGTCGCGGGTCCCCGAACCGGCCTCGCGGCCGAAAACGACGATGGGGATCACCGGGCCGCCCACCTGCTTCCAATTGGCCGCACGACCTGCGAATACGTCCTTCAGGTGGGCGAGGGAAATCTCGTCCACCGGGTTCCTCTCATTCACGTAGATGGCCACGCCGTCGCGGGCCACCGCCGTTTCCCGCGCCTCTGCGCCGCGTTTGGCTTTTATCGCCGCCGCCTCATCCTTCGAAAGCGGCCGGGACGCCAGACAGACATCGGCCCCGCCCCGGGCCAGCGCAACGGCGCCGGCAACCGTCCCGCCATTCTCCACCCGGATGACGGCGCCACGGTTGTCCTTCATGTAGGCATCTGCCCATTGCCGGGCGAGCAGGATGAGCGTATCGGACCCGACCAGGGTCACCGTCCGGCCTTTTCCGCAACCCATAATAAGTGCAGCAGCCGCAAGCGCCAATGCCGCCAGACGCATGCCACGCATCCGCTTCATGCAGTCATACCTCCTCTTCCACCCATATTAAAAAAGGATTGTACAGGAATCCGGGAAAAAATGAAATCCGCCGCCAAGTGATGCCTTCACCCGGTGGAGGGATATCGCAGTTCCGCATCCGCCAGCGCGCCCGGGGCGAACCCCCCCCAGGCGGTATGCGCGGCATGAATGAGGGCGCCCCGGACGGGCCGGAAAACCGCCCTGACGGCCCGCCCGCACGGAAGCGCGCGGGCGAGCCGGCGGCGGACGGCCGCGCGGAGCGCCGGGATTCCGGCCAGGACGCTCCCCGACATCACCAGCTCGAATTCGCGCCCCCCCAGCCCGGCTTTCCGGACGGCCACCTCCGTCCCCAAAACAAGCGATGCCGCATAGCTGTCTAGCAGGGAAAGCGCGTCACGGGAACCCCGCGCCGCCTCGCGGCCCAGCCAGACCTGGACGCCCGAAATCCTCTCCCACTGCCAGCCTGTGATCGGACGGACGTAGTCCGGCCGGCTCCCGCCGTAGCGCCAGCGCCGCAGGAAGTCGCGGTAGGAGGAGAACCCGCAGTGGGACAGGAGCCGGTCGGTGAATGATGACGGCTTGATGTATCCCTCAACCGCCATGAGAAGGCGTTCCATGGCCATGTCGCGCAATCCCTGGAAAACCAGGCCGTCGTGCATGAATTCCCGTTTCCCGTTCACCGCGAGCCACTTATGGCCGGAGCCCACCGTGATGACCGCCCCCCGCTCCCGCCAGCGGTCGTTGAAGAGCGCGATGAAAGCGTCGTTGTGGATCTTCACCCGGCACCCCAGCCCGAGGGGAGCCACGATGCATTCGAGCGCATACCTGAAATCCCGGGCTATGTCGATGCCGTTCAACCCGAGGCAGGCGGCCCGGATATCGCCCGGCCGCGCCCCCGCCACGCGGCAGGCCCGCGCCAGAAGGCGGCTGAATATCCCCGCGAGCCGCTTCGGCCCCTTGTATTCCATCGCCGAGCCCGGGCCGTTGATGAATGCGCGAAGACATCCGTCCCCGGAGGCGAGCGCCAGGTGCGTTTTCGACCCGCCACCGTCGACGCCCAGGACGAGGCCGCCCCTCACTTGCCCACCCCGTACAGGAGATCCCGTTCGGAGAGCGCGCCCGGCGGCAATCCCCCCCAGGCCGCGTGCATGGCGTAGACCAGCGCGCCGCGGACAGGTTTCCAGCGCGCCCCCAAAACGCGCGCACGGGGCTCACTCCGCCGCAGATGCCGCGCCACGGCGCGCCGGAGCGCCGGGATACCCGCGTTGATGCTTCCCGACAGTATTACATCGAACGCGCGACCGGACATTCCGAGCCGGCGGGCCACCGCCCGCACGCCGTCCGCCGAGAACGCCCCGTAGGCGTCGAGGACACCCAGGGCAACCCGGTCGCCCCGGGCCGCCCGCATTCCCAGGAACTCCGGGACGTGCAGGAACCTGGCGTGCCAGGCCGCCCCGGGGGGACGGACGTACGGCCTCTTCCCGCCCCCGTAGTGCCCCCTCAGCATGAAATCGCCCACCCCCTTGAACCCGAGCCGGCGGGACAACGCGGTCGCGAACGGATTCGGTTCGGTGAATCCCTCATAGACCTTGTAGATTTCGTGGAGGGCCAAGTGGCGTATTCCCGGGTGCATCCTTCCCTCCTGCATGAACCACCTTTTCCCGTTCACCCCCACCCACTTGTGCCATCCCCCGCAGGTAACCCCTATCCCCATGTCGCGCCAGCCGTCGTTGAAAACCGGGATGAAGGCGTCGTTGTGGACCTTTATGGGACAGGCCACCCCGATGGGCCGTATCATGCGGTTCACAATCTCGCGGAAATCCTCGGGAAGGTCCCCCCCGTTCATGCCAAAGCACCCGTAAACGATGTCCCGGACCCTCACCCCTGCGGCGCGGCAGGCCCGGCGCAGTAGGTTGTCCAGCACACGCCGGCAGGCCGGATAACCCTTCCCCTCATGGCCGCTGCTGGGCCCCCGTTCGAAGGCGAGCAGGGAGCCCTCACGGGAGGCCAGCGCCAGATGGGTCTTGGTCCCCCCCCCGTCAACCCCGAGAACGGCTGCGCGGATACTTCTGCTCAACGGAAATTCGGCAGGTATTTCCTGTGGGCTTTCAGCAGGGCGTCGAGAATCTTGCGGCCCGTGGGATAGTCCGGCACCAGCGGATGGCTCAGGATGGCGGAAAGGGCCGTCTTATAGCATCCGGTCATCGCGGCCTCCGCCGTCAGCGTCTCGTAGGCCTTTACCTGGCGCATGAGCCCCATCTGGTGCTCGGGTATCTCCCCGGAGGGTATCCTCACCGGCTTTATGCCCGCCGGCGAAATATGCGCGGGAATCTCCAGAACCTGGTCGTCGGCGAAACCGTCCACCGCGCCGCGATTGGGCGTATTGGTGGGAATGGTAATCGGTTTCTCCCCGGTCAGCGCCCTGATATATGTCCCGATCATGACCGAATACCCGGAGCCCCCCCGCAGTTTCAACTCCTCCGGCTGGGTGTCCAGGGTCGGATCGGAGTAACGGCGCAGAAGAATCTTCTCAATGCGCAGAACCTCCTTGGCCCGGGGCTTGGAGTGCTTCGCGTGCTTCACGGCGTCTTGCGACTGGTAGTAGTAATAGAGGTATCCCACCGGTGCGCCGCCGATGGCCCTGAGGAGATCCGCCTTTTCCCAGCCGCCATCCTTTAGTCGCTTGAAGTAGCGTTCTGTGGCGTCCCGACCATCCACGAACACGCGGTAGACCCAGGAGAGGTGGTTCAGCCCCACGCTCTTCACCCGGACGCGGCGCTCGGGAACCCCCATCGTGCCGGACACCCAGCCCTCCCGGCCCACCTGAATCGAGCAGACGCCCACGAGACGCGAGCCCGGGACCGCCTTCGTGACTCCCTCAGCGCACAAACCGGACGGGTTGGTGAAACTCAGCGTCCAGGCCCGGGGGGCGTGTTTCTTCACCGCCTGCGCCACCTTCACCAGCTGGGGAATGGTGCGCAGAGCCTTGAACATGCCGCCCGGCCCGGTGGTTTCCTGGCCGATGACGCCGTAACGCAGCGGAATCGTCTCGTCGAGGAGCCGCGCCTGGTTCCCGCCCACCCTGATCTGGGTGATGACAAAGGAGGCGTCCCGGACCGCCTCGGCAAGGTTGGTGGTCAGGGTTATCTTCGACTCCACCTCCTGCCGGCGCGCCATCCGCTTGGTCAGGCCGCCCAGGATGGAAAGCCTGCGCTCGTCAATGTCATACAGGGCCAGATGGTCGAGGGATAGTAGGGACTTTCCCCGGTTACGGAAAAACTCGGTGACGAGTTCAGGGGTGTATACGCTGCCTGCGCCGATTATGGTTACTTTTCTTCCCATGTTTTGAACCTCACTATTTCATTTTTCTTGAATGGTTTGTACTTCATATCAGACCTTGCCGTGCCGGAACGGAACGCCGCCAGGAATAATCCCTCCTTGCCGCGCGGAAAAGGCAGGGTGTGCCAGGTTCCCTTGTTGAGGATGATTGCCTGGTCCCGGGCGACCATGAACACCTTTGTCTTCGCGGCATCCGGAGCGGCCTTGCGCGCGTTCGGCGGAGTGGGCGGCGCCACGACCAGGAGATAGTCGTCCCGCAGGCTGACGAGAAGTTCGGGCGTTTTCACGTGCCGTTCCATCTCCGCCACCAGATGTTCCCGGGCCGCCACGGTGAAAAGGCCGAACTCAATGTCGCCGTGTATCTTCGTCTTGGCGAGCCCCGCCCAGAACCTCCAGGCCTCGTTCCGGATGGTGGGTTGCACATTCCCCCCGGGCACCTCAATGAGCTGGCCATAGGCCTTGAAGGCCTTCTCCGTGGCCGGTTCCGGCGCCAGGTTGAGCGCATTATCCACCGCCTCCGCGCCCATGGCGCAAGGCGCGGCGGCCAAAAGTATCAACGGAATGGCTATAAGCCCTGGCCCTTTCACATTAAAACCGATTATACAACGGTACGGGGACGGCGGTCATTCCAGCAGGACCCACGGCTTGAACAGCTGAATCAGGTGCCGGCGCATCGCCGCGCGCGCGCCCAGGCTCAGCCGCTCCGTCGGGCAGAATTCATCGGTGAAAACAAAACCGTCCGGTCCGGAAAGGTCTACTCGCCGGCCCAGCAGCCCCGTAACCTGCTTTTCGTTGACTGTAAGAAATTTAACATTGGCCAGCCGCCGTATCGCGTGCGGGCTGTCGGAAAAGACGAATATCACGTTCGTCGCACCATCCGTGTCCTCAACCGCGTATGCCTCCACCCACGGGAACACCGCGCCGATGGTCCTGCCAAGGCAGCGGGCCAGGCGCGCCTCCGGCCCCTTGCTGAAGGAAATGAGGTTGGCCACCCCGGTGCCGCCGGGGCGCAGGGCCCGGCGCACCTGGGAGTAGAACTCGCGCGTGAGGAGGTGCGGCGGAGGGGCCTCGCCGGCATAGGCGTCGAGGACGACCGCGTCCCACGAGGCCGGAGATGTCCGGGCGAGGAAGGTCCTTCCGTCCTCAAGCACGACCGGCAAATCCCCGGGTCCCGTGAAGAACCTCCTGGCCGCGGCCGCCACGGCGGGATCTATCTCCACCGCGGTGACGCGGGAGCCTTCCGAGCGGAAGGCCTCCGCCAGGATGCCGCCGCCCAGCCCCACCAGGAGGACGTCCCGCGCCCCCGGATGGGCCGCATAAAGGAGTCCCTCGATGGCCGCCGCGTAGGGAAACAGGGGCAGGTGCGACCTTACTTCGAGCGCCGTCTGGAGGGTGCCATCGATGAGGAGGAGCCGGACCGACGAATACTGGACCACCTTGATTTCGCCGTATGGACCATCGGTCTTGTGAAGGACGGAGAAACCGCCTCCCCGGGTGACGGGATAGGAAGTGCGATGCAGCGACCAGAGGAGGCAGGCGAGCATCCCGAAAACGGTGAGTGCGCGCCAGAACCGGCGTTCCGCCGTCCGGGGAGCCCCCATCCAGAAGACGAACGCGGGCAGGAACAGGAGTAAGGCCGCAAAAAGGAGGACGCGGGTCACGCCCGCAAACGGGATGAGGAGGAAACCCGTGGCCAGCGCTCCCGCCAGGCTGCCGATGGTCGACAAGGCGTAAAGCCCCCCCACCCTTCCCCCCAGCTCTCCCAGGCCGGCCACCGCGGCCTTCGCCGCGAGCGGGGCCACGCATCCCAGCAGGACCAGTGAGGGCCCGAGCAGGAGGAGTGCCGCCGCAAGGCCCCCGACACCCAGCCCGAGCTTCACCGTCCCGGTCAGGAGAGGGACGCGCAACAGGGGGATGAACAGGACCAGCCACCCCGCCGCCGCGAGGATGCGGTATAGCGCGGGCAGGGGCGGACAGCGGTCGGCCAGGCGGCCGCCCGCGGCGTAACCGAGTGAAAGGGCGAACATGGTCACCGCGATAAGCGAGGACCATACGTAGAGCGTCGTGCCGTAGACCGGCGCCATCAGCCGGGAGCCGAGAATCTCCAGCACCAGGACGGAGGCGCCGGAGCACGCCACGGTGGCGGAAAGAAGCAGCATCCTTCCTTTCTTCATCGGATTATTTAACCACGCAGGGGGCCGGATTGGAAAAGGGCGGTGCCGCCGCCAGTTAACTGAAACCTTGCAGCCCTTTTACTCCCTGGCCGCGAGGACACGGCGCGCGCAACGCGAACGGTCGCTCAGGGCAAACGGCGCTAATTGACTGATACTTTGTAGCATACGCACCCGCTGGAATTCACGTATGCGTCTCTTATTGTCCACCTCAGCCACCGCGTGTTGGCCAGCGGGCTTCCCGTCCCCGGCACGCTCGTGAAGGTGCCCGGCGGGCTCGTGCTGGTCGCCGTGGAATACCACACCGTCACCCCCGGAAGGGGCGATGAAGCCCAGCAAAACATGGTGCTCGCAATTTCCGGAACATAGGTGGTGCCCATCGGAACCGCATCGGTTATCACAAAGGAAAAGGCCGTGGCCGACGAGATGTTCTGCCAGCAGACCTGGAACTGCACGGTGTCGCCGGAGGCGGCTACCGTCAGCAGTTTCCGCTTCTCCAGCTTCACGTCCGCCCCCACCACCAGGATGCTCGTGACGCCGATAATGGAGCCGTCCAGCGTGTCGGCCGCCACCATGGTCATCATGCCCAGGACGGTGAAACTCACGTTGACGAACACCTTCACTCCGCAGTTCGTCCCGCACCCGTTCCAGATGAAATTATATGAATCCATTGCCGTCCCCTGCAACTTGGCGCCCGGGTCAGTCGAGGTAAACGAGGTTGTCCCCGTGTAGTCCGTCTTCGTGCCGCCTCCCGTGTCCATCACCACAACGGTTATCCAGAACGACTGGCCCGCGTAAACGACCGGCGGCGCGATGATGTCGTAGTAGGTGCCGCGGCGCAGGAACGGGGCGGTGTAGAACTTCTCACCAGCCGAGACGCAAATGTATTGCGCCAGCGCGTCGCCGGGATTGCCGGCGGCGAGCACGTTGAACCGGTAATTGCGCCGCACCGGGGCCGCGGGGGCGGCGGGCGGCAGGAACGAGACGCACTCGTCGGAGTCGGTCGTGGTATAAGTCCCGGTCATCACTCCGTCCCCGGCCTGTCCCTGAATTACCATGTCCTTCTTCGGACAGAATATATTCACCGTGTGGATCCCCTGTTCGCTCGCCTCGCCCACCAGCCAGAACTCCCGGCCGGTCTGCGCGCCGGGGTTCCCGGCCGCGTCCTTGGAGGCGTGCAGGATGGCGCCGCCCGAATACATGCTCATGATGTTGACCCCGCAGTAGACCTGGACGTATCCGGAGGTCACCTTCACCTTGAAGAGACGCCAATGGCCGGTGAAAATCGAGGCATCGTAGTTGTTGCCGTAGTCGTGGGGGTTGTCGTTGTCCGCGACCCCGTTCGCCATCCCGGGATTCACGAAGTCGTTGCCGATGGAAATCCAGTCGCCGACGGCCCCGACCGTCGAGGCGGACAGCCCGGTCTGCGGGGGCGTCAGGGTCGTGTCCCATGGGGCGTACCGGTAGGCATCATAGGTCGCCTTCGCCGCGCCCACGTTTTGGACAATGATCGCGGAATCCGCGGAACCCTCATTGACCCCCCCCGCAAAACAGTAGAAGGTCGCCGGTACCGAGGAATTGATCAGGTTCCCGTTTTCCGCGTTGGGGGCGAGCGTCCCCAGGTCGTTGTAGGAGCCGCCGTTCGTCCCGTTCGCGCCGTTGGTCCCCGGGTAGCCCTTCATCGGGATGAGCCGGGCGTCGGAGGATATCGCCTTGTAGTGGCCCGCAATGAAAGTGTCCGGACCATATGCCCATTGGCTGTTGTTGTATATGTCCTGCGTGACGACGTATTGCCAGGAAAGCGAGGTTCCGTCCCACAGGAATACGTGCACCGTCGTGGGAATGGAGGCGTCGGTGTTGATGAAGTAGTAGGTGTCGTGCAGGCCGGTGCTTTCCCATCGAAGCCAGGTATAGGTGGTGAATCCGGTGTAATTCATGCTGGTGGTCCCCACGTAGGTGTCCGCGTCCTGGTCCCCCGCCGCCAGGCACTGGGAAAGTTCCCACATGACCGGGCCGTATGACGATATCTTGTGCAAAAGGTTGAAGGGCAGGCTGGGAAGCGCGCCGCCAAGCCACGGCGTCGGCACGTAGCGCGCGGGCGACCGCTCCCCCTTGCACCCCATTTCCCAGTCCGCGCCGGGCCCCCCAATGCAGTCGCCGGCGTAAGTGTCAATCCTGGGGCTCACCCCGCCCGCGGTGTGGAAAGTCCCGCACGCCGCCGCCTCGCACGGCGCCGCGCCGCAGCACCACTTCTTGTAGAGCGCGAAAGTGGTCGCCTTGTTGAGGGGATAAAAGGAAAGCCAGTAACTGGTCTGGTTGGCCGCGCAACCCTTCCACCAGGAGGTGCTGTTGCACGCCCAGCCAACGTAACTGATGTAGGTCGTGCGCAGGACGATGGGTGCCTCGTGCGTGAAGTTGCGGGGCGTCCGCGAGTGCCCAGTGCCGTCGATTATGCGGGTGCGGCCCCAGCACATGATGGAGGCGCGGTTGAGCGCCGCACCGGTGGCCGCAGGCTTGACCTTCGCTTTCCATCGCAATTCCAGGGTGTATTGCGGCGGCAGGTCAAGGTCCCAGGTGAGGATGGTTCGCGCCCCGGAAAGCACCCGGCCCGCCCCCGCCGCGGCGCATCCGGTCGGCGTCATTGTCCACCCAACGCAGGGGTCTTCCATCCCGTATCCCGGCGTCCACACGTCGAGTTCCAGCGGCACCGTGTCCCAGATGTAGACATTCCACCAGGTCTTGGTTTCGGAAAGGTTCTTGAAGAAAATGGAGTAGATCATCTCGTCATCCGGCATCCCGATGCGCGCCTGAAAGAGGACGTCGTTGTCCCCGATCTTCCAGAACAGGAACCTGTTGACCGTGGTGGAGGTCTTGTTCGAGGAACAGCAGTTCGGCTTCGGCGCGCAGGTCGTCTGCGGAGTCCAGGAAATGTGCGCCTGGTTCACGAGGAAGAACCCCTCAGGAGCCGCTTTGTCGCCGGAGCCCGCCTCGAACGCATCGCCATTCCCCCAATCCACCGTCAGCTGGAAGGTTATCGCGCTCGTGCCCCCGCCCGCGGGGTTGAGCCCCGGGACCGTCCAGCGCAGCACTGGCGGCGTCACCGGGGCGGGATCCCATCCCGGGTCCGGCACCGGCACCGCGCTTCCCCCCAGGAGGTGAGTGTATGGCGGCTGGGTGTCGGTTATTGTGACGGTCGTAGGGTTGGTCGTTCCGGGCTTGCCGTAGTGGATAGTGTAGGTGATGGTGTCGCCGGGCGCCCCCCGATCAACATTGGCCTTCTTCATGACATACTTTACCGTCTTGGTGTCGGTAATCACCGTCCCGGCCGGTGAAACGCACCCGCATGCATCGGTGATGCCGCCGCGCAGGTTCGCCGCGCTGTAACGCGGTCCCAATTCGATGGTGGCGCCGTCAACCGGGCACGACGCGATGTCGGTGTAGAGGTACATATTGGGCCAGCCCCAGCAGTCCAGGTAGGGATCCCCGGGCAAGGCCAGGTTCCCCGCCCAAGTCCAGGCCGGCTGGCCCCCCCACGCGCCGACGTAAGTCATGTTCTGCAACGCCGTACAGGGGGTCTTGCCGCCCCAGCAGCAATACATAAAAGACATCTGGGTAAGGTCCCCGGCCGCCCCGCCCGTTGCCGTCCCGAAATTCACGATGGTGACGCCCGTTATGTTGCCGTTCGCGCACGGCGTCTGGAGACAGTATAGGTCCACATCCTCGCACTCCCACAGCCACAGCGAGGCGGCGGGGACATCGACCCAGTTGGGGAACACGAAGGGGGACATGAGGGGCGAGTCGTCGGCGTAGACATCCTGGACGCAGTCGGCCCGGGACGCGGAAGGCGCGACCGCGAGAAGTGCCAATAGCGCCGCGAGGACGGAGGCCCGGGGCGGGACCGGATTCCTCCCCGGGACGCTTCCGGGGCGGGGTACACCACCGGTCATTCTTCTCAGCATGAACTCCTCCTGCGGTCCGGCACAACCCTCTGCAAGTATTAATGAGCCTCGCCTAATACAGTGACATCAATATGTGAATAAACGCGTGTGAGCGAGGAATCCCCTACCAACATTTGGATGAGCCTGCACCCGAGCAACGCCCCGGCGTGCGCGGCGCCCCAGGATGGCAAGGTCATCGACCGGCGTATTTGCGAGGGTGGTGTTATCGAGGTGTCCCCAGAGTAGTTCAATGGGATTGAGGTTTGGTGAGTACGGGGGCAACCACTCCACGGTGAGCCAATGGCGGTTGTCGGTCAGGAACTTCCCTACGACCCGGCTACGGTGACCGGGAAGACGATCCCAAACGAGGACTACGGGGCGGCGGCGGTGGCGTTTGAGGGCACGGAGGAAGGTCAGGAGATGAGGGACTCTGATGGTTCCGGGACGAAGCATCAGGAACCAGCGGAGGCGTTGTCCGTCAGGTCCGGTGCGGACGGCACCCAAGGCGCTGAGGGTCTTCCAGCTGAACGGCTCGACGATGAGGGGCGTGTGGGCGCGGGGTGCCCAGGTGGTGCGGATGGGGGGACGCTGGGAGAAACCGCTCTCGTCTTCGAAGACTATCCAAGCGTTTCTGCGTTCTGCGTTTTTTTTACGACCGGCCAGCGGTGCTTGAGCCAGCGGGCGGTGACGGCGGGATCCTGCTCCTTGGCACGTCGGGCAGGTCGTTGCCGACTCCAGCCCATGCGGCGGAGAAGCTTCCAGACATGGCCGGGATGGTACTGGATGCCGGAAGTGCGGGCGATGATGCGACTGATGCGTGGGAGGGTCCACAGGTCCGTGGAGAAACCGGCGGACTTGGGACCGCGCAGGAGCACGGCCTCTACGCGTTGGAGGGCAACGTCATCCAGCCGGGGCCGGCGACCAGCGCGACCTGCAGCCTTGAGGGCAGCGCGGCCATGACGACGCCATGCGTCATGCCAGCGGCTGGCGGTCTGACGGCTTACGTGGAGGCGGTGGACGACGGCGGCCTGGTCGTTCCCCTGCCGAAACAGTTCGGCGGCAACGAATCGACGAGCCTCCAGAGCTGAGAAATCCCGACGGGGGCGAACTGTGGGGTTCATGCCCCACGATATCACATTGCGGGGATGGTTGTCACCCTATTAAGCGAGGCTCATTAGGTC
>Ga0315280_10007390_pt1 | contig 14766 bp, 15 predicted proteins | sample YL17G06_40_MG_FD_203697 | JGI IMG/M metagenome (GOLD analysis project Ga0315280, IMG submission 203697) | Sediment microbial communities from Yellowstone Lake, YNP, Wyoming, USA - YL17G06_40 | ecosystem: Environmental > Aquatic > Freshwater > Lake > Sediment | place: USA: Wyoming | collected...
CGAATTGCCTTATCTTGCTCAAAATGCCTAGTCTGATTTCATGAGAATGAGCACGCTTCTCTCCATGGACATGTGCAAGTTTAAGCTCGTGCGATGACAAGCATAATTCGTCATTCTGAGGCATCACTATGGTACAGCGTGCAGAGCTGCGGGAGGCTCTGCTTGAAGCTGTTGATCACGGACTACTAGTTCCTGGAGAAATTGTGAGGGCAGCAATTTACGCTCGTATCGAGAATAGCTACGAGCTCAAGCGTGAAGAGATCCCCGAGAAGCTTGAAGCCTTCCACAGAGCGCTCGAGGACTTGCTGGGCAAAGGCGTCACGGTTATGGAGAAACTGATCGCTAAGAACCTGTATAGCAGGCTGGGATTGAACTTCGTTGAGCATGCGAACTGGACTCTAGTTGACTATGTGAACCATGCAAAGAGGGTCGAGAGAGATGCCTGAAGAGAAGGATACAGAAAGACAACCGAGTTCATTGGAATCCGGTGAGCGCCGAAGGGCAGAGGAGGAGATTAGGCGGGAACGGGATAGGGCGCAGACATACTTGGACATCGCTGGCGTCATGATAGTCGCCCTGGACGCTGAAGGTCGAATCACCCTGCTCAACCGGAAGGGCTGCAAGATCCTCGGATGCTCCGCGGACGAAGCGCTGGGAAAGAACTGGTTCGAAACCTTCCTACCAGCTGTGATCCGGGGTCAAGTCAGGACGGTCATCCGATCGTTGATGGAAGGGAAGCTCGAACCCGTCGAATACCTTGAGAATCCAGTTCTAACTCGAAGCGGGGAGGAACGGTTGATCGCGTGGCAGAATACTGTGCTGAAGGACGTTGACGGGCGGATCATCGGCACACTCAGCTCAGGAAATGACATCACCGAACGCAAACAAGCAGAACAGGACTTGAGGGAAAGCGAGGAACAGTATCGGATCTTGATCGAAAAGCAGAGAGAAGGACTCACGATTGTAGATCTTGAGGAACGGTTCCTTTTCTGCAACCCGGCGGGAGAAGAGATCTTTGGTGTGCCGCGAGGAAAAACTCGTTGGCCGAAACCTCAGCGAGTTCACAACCCCCGAAACGTTCGAGCTCATCAGGAAGCAGACTGAGAGGCGACGCTCCGGAGAAAGTAGCACTTACGAAGTTAAGATCATCCGCCCAGACGGCGGGAAACGGCAACTGCTCGCCACAGCAACGCCATGGATGGACAAAGGTGGGCGAATCGTCGGCGCGTTGGCGATCTTCCGTGATGAAACCGACCGCCAGCGGATGGAGGAGGAGATTCGGAGTCTAGCAAGATTTCCGGCTGAAAACCCGAACCCCGTGTTACGGTTAGACAAGAATGGAATCGTCCTAGCCACAAATGAAGCGAGCAAAACACTGCTACCAGAGTGGAAACCTGAGGTTGGGCAAGCTGCACCAAAGTTCTGGCGCGACCTCGCTACCGAGATCCTTTCGACCGGGCTAAGCAAGAGCATCGACGTCGAGTCTGATGGTAAGTTCTATTCGTTCTTTGTCAAGCCGATCACGGAAGCGGGTTACGTCAACCTCTATGGAAGAGACATAACCGAACGCAAGCGCACGGAGAAAAGAATGCAGATCTCGGAGGAGAGATACAGGAACCTTGTCGAGAACTCCAAGGATTCCATCGTCCTGGTGGACATGAAAGGAAACATCGTGTTCGGGAACAGAGCAACTCAGGAATTGACAGGATACACCGCTGAGGAGGGGGTCGGGATGAATGTGAGAGGTATTACTCCTCTAAGGTATTGGCCGAGAAGCCTCGAAATGCTTCTGAAAGCAAGAACTGGTAAACCGATTCCATACTTTGAATCCGTCGTAAGGAGAAAAGATGGTCGTCTTGTTCCAGTCGAGTCCGGTGGTCAAGCGATCCTCCATGATGGAAAAGTTGTAGGTCTACAAATCATCACGAGAGACATGACCGAACGCAAGCGAGCGGAGGAGGCGTTGCGTCGTCGGGCAGAAGAGCTGGCTGCGCTTCAAGCAACCGTGCTCGACATCACTGCTCAGCGCGACTTGCAGATGTTGCTCCAAATGATCGTGCAACGTGCGACCGAGATGCTCCGTGGGTACAGTGGAGGCATGTATCTATGCGATCCTGAAAGGAAGGAACTTCGTCTTGCAGTGAGCCACAATCCTCCACGTGACTACACAGGAACAGTGTTAAAGTACGGTGAGGGAGCCGCTGGGGTTGTTGTCGAGACCGGAAAGCCGCTGATCATTGACGACTACCGTACCTGGCCGGGCCGGGCTGCGGCATACGACGCTCAATTGTTTACCGGAGTCCTAACCGTGCCTATGGTCTGGCATAGCCGAGTAACAGGAGCCATCTACGTCCTAGATAATATGGAGACCCGTCGCTTCACAGAGGCGGATCAGGAACTGCTCACCCTCTTCGCAAATCATGCAGCTATCGCGGTTGAGAATGCACGGCTGCTGGAGCAGGAAAAGCATCACGCAGAAGAGCTTGCACGTTACTCGACGAGCTTGGAGCAGCTGGTCCTCGAGAGGACCAAGAAGCAAGCAGCGAGTGAGAGGAGATTCAGGGAGCTGTCCGACCTGCTACCGCAGATCGTCTTTGAAATCGATGACAACGGCAACGTCCAATTCATGAACCGCGCTGCGTTTACAGCGTCCGGTTGTACTGAGGAAGACTTCCGCAGGGGTTTGAACGCGTTTCAAATGTTTGCTCCAGAGGATCACGACCGAGCGAAGCAAGGTATCCAGAGAACAATGACCGGCGAAACGATAGGTGGGCACGAATTCACCGCACTGCGAAAAGACGGTACTACTTTCCCTGTGACTGTGTATACCGCTCCTATCATGCGTGAAGGCAAGGCTGTCGGTGTGAGAGGGATTGCGATAGACATCACGGAACGCAAGAGAATGGAGGAGAAGCTTCGAGCGGCTAGAGAGCAACTCGAACATGTGGTCACATCCAACCCGGCCGTAATCTATACGGGCAAGCCTCTTGCAGACTACTCCGATTGGCACCTGACTTGCATCAGCGAGAGCGTCCTCACAATGCTCGGCTTTGAGCCTAGGGATTTCGTTGGTCATCCCGAATTCTGGGACCGTCATGTTCCCCCCGAGGACGCACGCTACGTTCTGGCTGAGATGCCCCTTCTCTGGAAGAAAGGACAGCACGCATTCGAGCTCCGGTTTCTGCACAAGGATGGAACTTACCGGTGGATACGTCAAGAAGCGAGGGTGGTCCGTAACGCCGATGGCAAGCCGACGGAGGTCATTGGATACTGGACTGATATCACAGAACGCAAGCGCTTGGAGGAAGCCCTTCTCAAGTCTCAGAGGCTGGCTACCATCGGAGAATTAGCGGCGATGGTGGGGCATGATCTCAGGAATCCATTGACAGGCATTACAGGCGCCGCATATTACCTGAAGAAGAAGCTAGGACCCAAGACGAACAGGAAAGAGAAAGAGATGCTCCAGCTCATCGAACAAGAGATCGAACACTCAGACAAGATCATAAGTGATCTGCTCGAGTACTCAAAGGAAATCCGACTGGAACTCACTCAGACCGACACGAAATCAATCACAAGAGACGCTCTGATGTCCACGAAGATACCAAGAGGAATACACCTAGTGGACTCAACCAAGAAAGAACCCACGATAGAACTGGACGCGGACAAGATGAGACGAGTTCTTGTAAACCTGATCCGGAACTCCGTCGACGCCATGCCAACCGGAGGTACACTCAGAATCACAAGCCGAAAATCCAACGGGAATCTGGAGCTCAGCATAGCAGACACTGGAGTAGGCATGACAAAGGAGACCGAGGAGAAGCTTTGGAGCACACTCTTTACGACGAAGGCGAAGGGGATTGGGCTTGGCTTACCGATTGCTAAGCGACTCGTTGAAGCGCATGGAGGACGCATAAGCGTCGAAACCAAGCTTGGAGAAGGATCAACCTTCACCGTGAAGCTTCCACTAAAACGAAGAGAGGTGAATCCCAGAAAATGAAAGGGAAGCGGGCGGCGAGAATGCTCGTCATCGATGATGAGGAAAGCGTGCGCAAGTCACTCGCGCTCGTGTTGAAAGACGAAGGATACGCCGTCGACGTGGCCGAAAACGGAGAGGAGGCCATCAAGAAATCCAAAGCGAACTTCTACAATTTGGCGCTGGTAGATATCCGCCTGCCAGACATCGATGGCATCAGTTTGCTGCCGCAGTTGAGGGAGACCGTTCCGAAGATGGTTAAGATCATCATCACAGGTTACCCGTCGTTGGATAACTCAATAGAAGCTGTCAACAGAGGCGCCGACGGTTACATCGTCAAACCATACAGCATGGAGAATCTGCTACGCACAATCAGGGAACACCTACAGAAACAGCAGGAAGCAAAGAAATACAGTGAAGAGAAAGTCAAAGAATTCATTGAAGCACGCGCCGAAGAACATGAGAGAAAAGCCCGAGCGAAGCGTCGCTGAAATAGGTGAGCCATCCATTAGACCGACCGCTCCACCAAGCTGTGTACGCTACCGTGGCAGATGCTACGGACGTTTGACCAAACAATTCTGTAGCGCCACGAAGCGATATCAGGGCGCCGTCTCAGGCCTTGTCCTCCACTGTTGGGTGATCTTACTGTACTGGGCGTCCCGGAGGTCACTGGTTTCGTATTTTCCAAGCGAAGACGCGATCTTTTGTGCAATTATGTGGTAGCACAACGCTCTTTGGCCGTCCATGACTCGATAGTAGTAATCGTCACAGTTGCAGAAGTTCGTCTCAGGGATTACTTGGTAGACTCCCTTTCTCCCCTTCACAGTCCAGATTGTCCGTCCGCTTGGCTTGAACTTGTATCTGTGCACCTTTCGCTTCTCCACTAGCTCCAAAGCGTTCTTGAACCGGTCGCCAAACAGTTTCTCGAGTTTGGCTCGTTGAGTGCCGGTCAGCTCGTGGGAGGATGCTATGTCTTTACACGCGCTTTCGATTACCGTCAGCTCCTTCTCGTATGGTTGCGACATAGCGTATCCGGCCTCGCGGGTAGCTCATGAGAGCTTCAAGCCTTTCATTAAGGATATGTTGAAAGAATCCTACTTGGAGAGTGTCTCAGAGCAGACAGAGAGGGTAGTACGGCTTGGTCGGGTACAGTCTCGCACCCGTAGATGATTCTCCCTCTCTGCTACTGCAGGGCGAGGGCGAGCGGGTTCTTGTCGTCGGTGACCTGCACATTGGATGGGAGATAACCCTCGCGCAGCAGGGCATTCACGTACCCTCACAGACACCTAAGCTGGCGGACCGCCTGATTGAGATAGTCAGGAAGGCGAGCCCAACCAGGATCGTGTTTCTGGGCGATGTGAAGCATACGGTCGTCGGAGCGGAGCTAGAGGAATGGAAGGATGTGCCCGAGTTCTTCGAGAAGATCATCCCGCATGTCTCTGACATCCAGATTATCCAGGGGAACCATGATGGAAACATCGAGCCGATGACTCCCCGACAAGTAAAGATCATTCCTCCAAGCGGGATCGCACTATGGGGAAGATACGGCCTCTTTCACGGACATGCGTGGCCGGCTCCTGAACTACTCGGATGCGAGTCTCTGATTCAGGGTCATCTCCACCCGGTCGTGGCGTTCACTGACGCTCTAGGCTATAGGATCATGAGGCCGGTCTGGGTGCGCGCACCATGCAACGCAGCAAAACTAGCTCGCGCAATTCTGAAAGATTCGAAACGCCGGAAGATCAAGAATATCGAGGATGTGGTCAAGGAACGTTACGGGGTCGAGCTGAAGGTCTCCCGCTGCCTGTTCGTTCCTCCATTCAATGACTTACTAGGCGGTCGGCCGATCAACGTGAAACAGCATTCTGGAACGAGTTGGACGAGGATCGATCGTTTCGGGCCTCTGCTCAGAGGAGGAATTGTGAACATGAATGAGGCGGAGGTTCAACTCTTGGACGGGACCTACCTCGGAACAGTCAGGCAGCTTCGCGTGTTCGCTTAGGCGCTGCGTGACTTCGTGCATGACAATCGAGTCCGCTGCTGCACGCCGGATGGATGGCGAATTCCGAAGTCCTTACGGTAAATACCTCAGTTGCTCAGAGTAAATATAGTAGTTGACTAGAACCGCAAGCAAGGTTCGAATATAGCCCGGACATCGCATCTGCGATTTCCAGGCTGACCACAGGAGCTAGAATGTGTACAAGATTCTGGAGAAACAGGTGCTGAGCGACACGGTCAAACTGATCGTCGTCGAAGCTCCAACGGTCGCGCGGAGAGCGAAGGCCGGCCAGTTCGTAATGGTGCGGATCGACGAGCCTGGCGAACGCATTCCACTTACCATAGCTGATTTCGACCGCGAGGCCGGGACGATCACACTCATCTTTCAAGAGGTCGGGAAATCCACAATGCAGATGGGCACCCTGAAGCCCGGGGACGACCTCATCACAGTTGCCGGACCACTCGGTCACCCGACAGACATCGAGAAGTACGGAACAGTGATCTGCATGGGCGGAGGGGTGGGCATCGCTCCGACCTTCCCCATCGCTCGCGCCCTCAAGCAAGCGGGAAACACGGTCATCTCCATCATAGGCGCTCGAAACAAGACACTCCTGTTCTGGGAAGACCGAATGAGATCAGTATCAGATGAACTGATCGTTTGCACCGACGACGGCTCCTACGGACGCAAAGCAGTAGTGACGGAGCCGCTCAAGGAATTGCTCGAAAAGCGAGGAAAGGAGGTCGCTCGGGTTTGGGCCATCGGTCCAGCCATCATGATGAAGTTCGTCTCGATGACCACAAAACCGCACAACGTACCCACGATTGTCAGCCTCAACACTATCATGATTGATGGTACTGGTATGTGTGGTGGCTGTCGCGTCGTGCTGGACTCCGGCGCTCAATTCGTTTGTGTCGATGGACCGGAGTTTGATGCTCACAAGGTCAATTGGGACATACTTCTCTCCCGTCTCGGATTCTACACGGAACAAGAACGAGAGGCGGTAGAGCGTTGGAAACACCAGTGCCAACTTGACAATGCAATGGCGAGGGCAGAGGTTTAGTGCCGAAGAAGATCGTGCCAAAGAAGACACCCATGTCTGAGCAACGACCTGCCGAGCGTATCAAGAACTACAACGAGGTTCCGTATGGCTACACAGCTGAGCAAGCTATTGCCGAGGCGCAACGCTGCCTTGAATGTGCTCGCGCCGAATGCATGAACGGTTGTCCTGTGAACGTCCAAATATCTGCATTCTTGAAACTCGTCGCCGCTGGGGATTTCCGGGGATCTATTAGTCTCATCAAGGATACGAACTCCTTGCCCGCAATCACCGGCCGAGTGTGTCCCCAAGAACAACAGTGTGAAAAAGTATGCACTTTAGCGAAGCGTTTCGAACCCGTCGCTATCGGCCGACTTGAACGTTTCGCCGCTGACTGGGAGGCAGAGCATGGTGACCTACCAATCCCTGAACTAGCTCCGTCAACCGGCAAGAAAGTAGCCGTTGTAGGCTCCGGCCCTGCCGGTCTTACGGTGGCAGCTGACTTGGTCAAGATGGGCCATCACGTGACGATCTTCGAGGCACTCCACGAGGCCGGCGGAGTCCTCGTGTACGGCATTCCGGAGTTCCGTCTACCCAAGGCTATCGTTCGCCGAGAAGTGGAATACGTCTGTCGACTTGGAGCAAAACTTGTCAAGGATTTCGTCGTCGGCAACTCCGCAACAGTAGACGAGCTGCTGGAAGAGTACGACGCGATTTTTCTGGGATCCGGAGCCGGTCTGCCTTGGTTCCTTGGTATTCTTGGAGAAAACCTAAGCGGCGTGTATTCCGCCAATGAATACCTGACGCGTGCAAACCTGATGAAGGCGTATCGGTTCCCTGAGTATGATACGCCGATCGCACGCGGTCGCCACGTGATAACCATAGGGGGAGGGAACGTAGCGATGGATTCTTCACGCACCGCACTTAGGCTTGGTGCCCAAGAATCCATCATTGTCTATCGCCGATCACGTGAGGAGATGCCGGCCCGTGCCGAAGAGATCCATCACGCCGAAGAAGAGGGAATCCAATTCAAATTGCTGGCAACACCGGTGGCGATACACGGCGACGAGAAAGGTCACGTGAAAGAGCTGGAATGCATCCAGAATCAACTAGGAGAGCCCGATGCTTCCGGAAGGCGGCGTCCGGTTCCCATTCGAGGATCCAACTTCCGCATTCCAGCAGATACAGTGATCATCGCGATAGGCCAAAGCCCAAGTCCACTGATCCCCAAGACCACGCCAGACCTCAAAACGGCGAAGGACGGCGTCGTGACCATTGATGATGAGACGGGGAAGACGTCAAAGAAGGGCGTATTTGCCGGCGGCGACGTCGCAACTGGTGGAGCCACAGTCATCTTGGCGATGGGGCAAGGTAAGAAAGCTGCTAAGGCTATCGACGAATATCTAAAGACAGGACAATGGTGAGCAACGGTCAGGACTCTGGGGCATCCTGATTCCTGTCGAACTTCATTTTTCGCCGAAAGACAAGATAGACTCTAGGTTGTCTTGTCTGCAGAGTGCATATTGACCGCACGCATCGTTGGATTGTATATCAGTACAGCCTTATGTTGTACTGCTTCAAAGTGGTCCCCGGTGGAACATGAATACTATACGCAAAGTGCAGAAAGTGTGGCGAGGCACGCAGACGATCGAAGGTGCTGGCGTGCGATTGAAACGTGCATTTGGCTATCAGCAAGTGCCTGAACTAGATCCGTTCCTACTGCTGGATGATTTTCACTCGGACGACGAGCGTGATTATGTAGCGGGTTTTCCCTGGCACCCGCACCGTGGTATCGAAACGATAACGTACATGCTTCATGGCAGAGTCGAGCATGGGGACAGCCTCGGAAACGGCGGGGTCATTCACTCGAATGACATCCAATGGATGACAGCTGGCAGTGGGATCATCCACCAAGAAATGCCGAAAGGCCCGGGCCTGCTTTGGGGGTTCCAGCTTTGGGCGAATCTACCAGCGTCCCACAAGATGATGGACCCGCGCTACCGCGACGTGAAGGCAAGCATGGTTCCTGTAGCCAAGCCTGGAAACGGCGTGAAGGTGAAGGTCATCTGCGGTGAAGTCGACGGCGTCAGAGGCCCCGTGCGAGATATCATTACTGATCCCGAATACCTCGACGTAGTGTTGGACTCAGGCACCAGTTTCTCACACGCGGTTCGGGACGAACATAATGTGTTCGCCTATGTCGTCGAAGGATCCGGGAGGTTTGACGAAACGGAGCAGAACATCGAGGCGGAGAACGTGATACTGTTCGGAAAGGGCCGTGAAGTTAAGGCACAGGCAAGCGATGCAGGTGTCAGGTTTCTCCTAGTTTCTGGCAGGCCTCTGAGAGAGCCGGTGGCATGGTATGGCCCTATCGTGATGAACACTCAAGAAGAGTTGCAGCTCGCCTTCGAGGAGTACGAGAAAGGCACATTCATCAAAGCCAAGAAGTAGCGATGTTTGTGGTGGGGCCGGTGGGATACGGCCCCGTCACTATGGTGGGGCCAATGCTTGCTTGTGTCACTATCTGCGCGACTTAAACCTGAATGGTTGTGGGCCCGGTGGACCCGCAACAATTCTGTTACTAGAAATAGTTTCAAGATTCGGCTAGGTTCAGGTTCTCGTGGATTCGCCATGGAGTGTCCGAATAGAGCCTGCTAGGTATTTCGCGCTGACATGGAAGGCGTCACGCTGAGAGTGTGAGAATGTATCGAGTGTAGCAAGCAGAGCTCTCCTTGGGGCAGCGCCTGACCGGGGCGTGCGAGTATGTGTGCAGCTTATATAGTATGTGTGCGAGCGCATCGCAGATATATGTGTGCATCGCACATGCTATGTGTGCGAGCGTAATGATCCCAATAACCCCCAAGCGCGTGGCTCTAGCAGTCTGGCTTCTTGAGAACATCGAGAAAGAGGTCTCGATCTATCAGACAACAAAGGAATCCCGTATCCTCAACTATCACGCAACACATGAAGCATTCAAGGATTTTGCATCGGCAGGCTACATCCAGAAGACGAAAGCAGAGCGCTACCGAGTGACAGATGCTCCCGCTCTTGTTCATCAAATTGCACTAGCATTCCCCTTCCGGCTGAAACCCATCGTCGGTTTCTTTTTGGGGGACGCGATGATAGGGAAAATGCAGCGCCTCTCTTCAATTGAACCCGGTACGGTCTTTACCCTATTTGCTGGAGCGGAGCTGCTGTCCCCTTATGTCAGGACCATCATGGTGCATGCATATGTGCCAGCGAAGTCGATTGAAACCCAAAAGGACAGATTGCTGCAATCAGGCGGTAGGCGCGCAGAACTCAACGAGGCGGATACCTTTCTGCTGCCCACGGACCATGCCTTCGTGTTTGAGTTCGCAAAAAGAATAGGATCTTACAGAATTCCGCCAATGGGCGTGCTTCTGGCGGACCTCGAATCATATGGTGGTCTGGCACAGGAGCAGGCAGGCCGGATCATGAGGGAATGGTTGTCGAGGCCAAGTGCTCTATGATATCAGATGAAACGCGAAAGAAATCAGAACAGGAGATGATCTCTTTCTTCCGTTCTATTCCAGCGAGGTTTGAGGGATCATTCGGTCTTATGGGGGGATGGGCGGTGACGTACTTGTTGAAGAATAGAGAGTTCGAACATCCGGGGTCTCGAGACATCGACATATTCTACGATCCCGGACGGGTGAGCTATGAGGCCGTTTCCAAAATGATTCGTGGCCAGAGATTTCAGCCTCACTCAACTTTCAGATGGATCAAGTATGTAGATGGACGAACCGGGAAAGAGATCTCCGAGCATGAATCACAGACTCTGGAACAGTTCAACCTGATCACCATATACCTTGATGTTGCGGCGCCTTCCCCGGATGGAAGTCGGTCCGTGCGGGATCATGTACTTGACGAGCCTTTACTCGCCGACGTCTTCTCTGGAAAGAGTGAAAGTTGCATGTGTCATGGTGCCAGGATACTGATGCCGAGTGTCGACATTATGGTCAAGCTAAAGATGAAGTCGGTCCCTGAACGGACCGATAGTTTCAAACGCGAGAAGGATCTAGTCGATATCGTTGCCATGGCAAGAAATGTTCCTGAGCTCTGGGTCACTGATGACAAGGGATTCCAAGTTCACCTACGCAATGATCTCAGAGATCCGCGCATGCGTACCCTGAAACATCAACTGGAGCTTTACTCACGCGACGGAACGCTTACGAATGTGGCGAATGAATTGCGCGTAGATTCAGAACTTGTCCTCGGCATTCTCCGGCGACTGTAGAGGCCGAAGCGAAATCGGGATAATTGGTCTTGTATAGGCAGTGAACTAAGGCGGAGAAGCTCTCGTCCGAGCCGTTTGCTGTCACTCGAGGCCTGTGACATACTGATTAGTCGTCAAGATGTTTGGTGGGGCCGGTGGGATTTGAACCCACGGCCTCCCGGGCTCTCGCATACACGGTCCCGAGCCGGGTATCATACCATGCTAGACAACGGCCCCAAGCGCCGTAACAGAGCCTCAGTCCCTAATTCTATCTTTCTCTCGAACCACAAGCTCGGAATGACGAATGCTTCAGACCGAGCGACTCACTTCTTGTCCGTCTTGAAGATTAGCCAGTTCTTGTCTTTGGTTCTCACGAGTCCATAATTACCTTCGAGTTTTCTGCCATGGAAGATTAGTGAGATCGTGGTCTCTGTCCGTTTGGTGAGATCGAAGGTTCCTTCGTCCCAGATCTCAACTTTGCCGGCGCCGTACTGTCCTTCAGGTATCGTTCCTTCGAAGTCAATGTAGTCAAGCGCGTGATCGTGTACGGCGACCGCGAGGCGTTTCACACCTGAGGTTTCTGGTGGGCCCTTGGGGACAGCCCAGGATTTGAGCACGTCGTCAAGCTCCAGACGGAGGTCATAGTGAAGTGTCCGAGCTGCGTGCTTGTGCACAACGAACCTTGGCAATTTGTCCTGAATTCCTGAAACGGTCAGGAACGATCTGTGAGAACCCTACTTGATGTAGCTGTCGGTGGATCTGTCAAAGTCAGTGATCAATTCAACATTGTCCGAGTGTTCCTTTAAAGTGGGTTCACCGACCCCTGGGAATATGACCGCCGGGCCTCTGTGCGCGATCTCGGTGGCTGGATGATCGGCCCCCAAATTGTCCTTGGAAACCTCGAAGACCAATTTCCTGACTTGTGCTTCGTCGATGTAGCCTAGCGAGTGGAGATACTCGTGAAGGAGGATCGAGTAGACGTACGAGTTGATCTGGCGAATGGTTCGAGCCGAGCGTGTGACGGCGTCAAGCGCTCTCTTGTTCATGACAATTCCGTTCGTGCCGACGCCATGGAATGCTCCTATTTGTTCAGGGAGTTCGGCGAGGTAGAGCATCAAACCTGATCGCCTCTGCCCCAACGAATGCTCTACTGTCTTCTTCACAATCTCGAAGACATCGCCGAAGTTCTTGCAGAGATCAAGTTGCTTGACCGTATCTGTCGTTAGTCTCACACCCAGTCTATTCTCGGTCGAGGAGGATTGAACTTCCCATGTCTTCTCACTATCAGCTCGAGCTTCCTGTTCCTGAAGACCGCTTTCGCTGTATCGGGATCAACTCGGAAAGGCAGAGGAATCTCCTTCACCCATGATCCTGTAGGAGTGTTGACCGATAGAGTGAGAGAGTTCTCGGCACAGTGGAGGCTTAGGTCTTTCTTGTCTGCTGATGGCAACTCTACGATTACTCTCGCATTTCCTTCCTCGGTTGAAACCCTGACTTGCGGCTCCTCGAAGTCCTTGTTAGGCTGATCTGCCTCACTGCCATTCCGTGGATCTATCGGAGTCGTTTCATCTCTGAACATTTGGTTGGGTACGCCCTGATTGTAGCTCGAAGCCGCGATACGGAGACGGGGCTTGCCCTCATGGAATTCGATTGGCCGCTTCCAAAGTCGTTTGGGAAATTCAAATTCGATACTCATGCGGTCTTCATCTATCATTCTCTGTTTTCCTCCAATACTCGCCGGACTCTCTCCACGAACGCCATGTATTCGCAGAAGATCTGTCTGCCAACCTGTGTGAATCCGTATGTGTCGTCCTCCAGTTCATCGATCAGTCGGTGAGTGAGCAGAGATGTGACATTCTCGTAGACGAGTTTCGGGTTGATCTCCATTCGATAATGTCTCTTGCCATGTGGCCTCTCCAGCAAAGGAACAAGCATGCGAACCCTAGTCTCATTTCCCAAGAGGTCCATTATCTCCAGCGCTTCGCGGAATGTTCTATCAATAGCTCGTTCGCGCCAGTGAAGACGCTGAATCTCGATCTTCCCTGATCCGACTGCTTCTGGAAATCGATCAGCAATTTCGCTGGTGTCGATTCTTGATGGAAACAGTAAGATCACGTTTGCATTTTCCGCGCCTTCCACCAGCTCTAAGCTCTGGAGCAGGTTCTCGTTGACTGGGCCTGTTTCACAGAATACGAGATTCATGTTGTCGCGATCTATCCCGCAGACATCAACATCGAGGTCGCGCTCCGTCTCTGGAATCGTCCTCAGGGTTACTGAGACGAATGTCTCCTGAAGGCCTCGTTAGATCATTGACCTTGCGGCATGGAACTTCTCTAGCATGTGGAGTTCATTCTCGTCTGTTTCGGAGCTGAAGGCCTCTCTGAAGGCCATGTAGTCTAGGATGTGGACTGGCAGGACTCTGGCGATCCTTGCGGAGTCGAGTACAGCGAGTCGCAACGTCCATCATTTACCATAGGTAACATCTCGGGAATATAAGTCGTTACATGAAGTAACAGAAAGCGGGGGCAGGCCTCACTTTAAACCTCCAAGGACGAGCGATATCAGAGTCATGCGTGTGAGAAGGCCGTACCATACCTGCTTGAAGTACTTCGCATGAGCTGTCCCGTCAACGTCAGGGCTGATCTCGTCGACCCTGGGAAGAGGATGCAAAACGATCGCGTCAGCCTTGGCTGACGCAAGCTCTGCCGCACCGAGCCTGTACGATCCTTTCACCTTCTCGTACTCCGCAAGGTCCGGAAACCGCTCCTTCTGGATCCGCGTCATGTAGATGACATCCAGATTCGGCAATACCTTGGTGAGGTCTGTGCCCTCCTCGACATGGATCCTCTTCTCAACCTCTACGAGCACGTCTCTTCGCATGCGTAGCTGATCGGGAGCAATCAGATGCAGCGTTACGTCGTACTGTGCGAGCGCGTAGGCGAGCGAATGAACCGTTCTCCCGTACCGAAGATCCCCGATAAGCCCGACTGTGAGTCCGTCGATTGTTCCCTTCTCTCGCTTCATCGTGTACAGATCGAGCAGAGCTTGGGTAGGGTGTTCCTCGGCACCGCTGCCTGCATTGATCACGGGCACAGACGCGAACTCGGCTGCAAGCCGAGCGGCGCCCTCGAGTGGGTGGCGTATCACCAGCGCGTCTGCGTAGTTTTCGATCACTCTGACGGTGTCCGCGAGGTTCTCTCCCTTCTCGACTGAGGCGGCTTTGGGATCCGCGAATCCCACACATGTTCCGCCGAGTCTGTACATGGCTGACTCGAAGCTGAGCCTCGTGCGGGTGCTGGGCTCAAAGAAGGCGGTGGCTAGGATCTTGCCGCGAAGCATGTCGGAGCCTTTTCTAGCCAGAGGTTCAACCTGGTCGGTTGTCTTGAGGATGTGATCGATCTCTTCGCGTGTGAAGTCTCTGATCGATACGATGTCCTTTCCAGCGAACTCCACTCGAGCCACCTATGCAACTAAGCCGTGGGTCTGGTAAAGAATCTAGCGTCAACTCGGCGGCTGTTACA
>Ga0315280_10007391_pt1 | contig 14763 bp, 23 predicted proteins | sample YL17G06_40_MG_FD_203697 | JGI IMG/M metagenome (GOLD analysis project Ga0315280, IMG submission 203697) | Sediment microbial communities from Yellowstone Lake, YNP, Wyoming, USA - YL17G06_40 | ecosystem: Environmental > Aquatic > Freshwater > Lake > Sediment | place: USA: Wyoming | collected...
TGGCAACCCCCGCTTAGAGCTTATCCTTTTACTTTCTAATTTACGGTTGAAATTAAATCTTGCTTTAGATAATGAAGCAAAAAGAGAACATTGTGCGAAAAGGCTAGCCCCCTCCCTTATATATAGGTAAATGGAGAGTTACTCCGCTTATCTGAATTGTTTTCCATACTTTTCACCTACTTAGGCATTGCTGAAAGTGCGTAAATGATAGCCATGAACCATAAGAACGCTATGGCTAACGAGCTTAACGCTTTCGCTGTATCTTGCGTTTTTAGTTTTAAAGGTTCAATGGGTGTAAGCTGTGGAATGCTAATTTGTTGTTTGTGGATATTGCTTTCGTAAGGTTCAATGCTAACCTTCGAGATTTTGCCTTTATTGAAATAGAAAAATCGCCCGTTGTCAAGACTTTTAAGCTCTTGTGTGTTCTTTCCTAAAAACACTTTCAAATATTCAATATCGTTCTTTTCGTTAGTAACTCCGAAAAATCTTTGATCCATGTATTTCATACAGTCTTTATCAACCATTGAGCTAAATTGTGTGATTAAAGCCATGCTAATTTTGAAATTGCGACCTTGCGTTAAAAGTCTAACAGAGTATTGCATGTTTTTAGCTCTTAAGCATCCTTGAGGAAAATATTGGCACGCTTCTTCATAAATACAGAAATACCATTGATTACCATTGTGGATTTGATATTCAAATAACGCATGGTTAAAGCGTTCAACAAATTCTCTTTGTTGTAATGGTGTAATGATGCTTAAATCAAAAATCGTTGATTCGCTCGGTATGCTTATGGTTGTGTATGGTTGAACAGTAATGTATTTTTGAACATTGCTTCTTTTTAGCCAATCCATGCTCGGATCAAAAACTAAAACGATTATGCCTTCCTTCATAAGCTGATCTGCGACGTACATGTTCAAATCTGACTTTCCGCATCCTCTTGATCCGACTGTGTAAATACCGTTTTGGAGAGCTTCAGCAACATCTATGCTAAAATCATCAAAGTTTTCCGTATGATCTGCATAGTCTTTAAATTCCGCATGTTTACGCTCTAAAGACATCATTAACTCGCTTTGTGCAGAACTCAAATAACCGCCTTCACGCAATTCCTCAATTTCAGGATTAAGTTGTGCTAACTGCATAGAACCACTTTTAAGCTGATCCGTTCTCCATAACTCAATTGCCTTTTCGATTATTTCGCTCTTTTTTGGCGTTGTCATTTTTCTTTTTCCTCCAAAAATCTATAATGCAATCTTACTTATAAACGCTCTCGAAATCGCTCGAATTGGAAAAAGAACCGAAAACAACCTTTTAAACAGCCAAAAAACCTCTTTACAGCCTTATCCCTACGGCAATTTTAGTTTATCGCAATAAACACCATGAAATCATATACGATAAACTTTTGTTTATCTGTATCATTTGATATGCAAAAGTTAAGTTATTTTTTCCTAAACAATACTTATATGCAAGAAAGTGAATCATCTATATAACTTTAAAGGAAGTAACTAAAATATGGAGAAACTCAAAACCATCCAAACGAGAGTCGCTCCGCAGTTATATCGCAAACTCTTGTTCAAAGCATTCAGAACAAATCAGAAGATCAGTTCTATCATTAGAACTCTTTTAGAAACATACCTATCAGACATAAGCGATGAGGAGGTTAAGAATTTTGCCTAGCTGTGATAATCTCATATACTTAAAAAACTTGATCGAATCTTTAGAAGATGCTAAAATCAGAAAAGACGTTGAACGAATTGTCATATTTGCCTCGGAAATGGAGAGATTTAAAATTCTGTGTGGCAACAGCCCAGTAATTCAACAATTTGAAGCGTCCGTGAGGCGAGTATCTGAAGAATTAGGATTAACAAATCACCCCACAATCGAAAGGGCTATGAATGCACATCCAGAACACATGTGTCAATGTCGTACTTGCGAACAATCACCACCAACGCAACGCCAAATGGGCTTCAGAGCGATGCTCGATGCTTCAGCGGGAGTTATTGAAAGAAGCGTGGAAGAAGAAGAACATCCCAACATTGAACGTGGTCGTGCTGTCGGCTTTAGTGCAATGCTTGATGCTGCTGCCCGAGGTGAAAATTCTGGTGAGGCTCCAGAGAGAGATGAGTCTCGTCCAATCGTGAGAGGCTACGGTATGGGCTTTAAAGCAATGCTTGAAGGTGCCGCTAATGGAACTATTGAAGAAAGAAGTTTTCAAGATGTTGAAGAACCTAATCCGCCTGTTCGGCGTGATGGCTTCGTTGGACAACTTGAAGATGCTTACGGTGGAACTCCAGAGCGTCGTGTGATCATGCGAATGGCTCGCAGGTGAACCATCCATGCTTCCAGTAGATAAAATAATCGACGACGAAGCTGGTCAAAGCAAGGCGAGTAACACTTTTAATGCTCAATGGTATCAATACGTTACGGCGTACGTTAAACAGACTGGAACTGGGCTTTCGCTTTCGGTGAAACTTCAAGGTTCCATAAACAATGCTGATTGGGTTGACATAGGTGCGGCTATAACGGCGAACGGAATTTTGAACAATTTTGACGGAACAAAACTGGTTTATTATCCCTACTATCGTATCTATATCACGACGAATAGCGGCACGAATAACTTGCTTAACGCTTGGATAGGAGCGGGCGGATCGTAATGCCTAAACGCACACCGAACAACGGAATGGTCGGAATTTCGTTCAATCTTCCATTGGAAACTTTAACAAAAATCCAAGACAACATCATGGGAAAGTCTCAAAGCGCAAAAATCAGATTATGTGTAGAGGAAGGTTATCGAAAACTTACCAACAAAGCCAGCAAGGGAGTGAATCCCCTCACTCCTCCATTTAAAAGGTGAAAATTTTGACTATCTGCATAACAACATTTAATCCCGATCAAATCCTTTTCGCAAGCGATCAACTTGCTTATCAATGGAAAGACAATTTTTTAGACCTCTTTTTTGACGGAAAAATGAAGTTTGACCATACCAACATCAAAGAATGCATAGAAAAAATACTCGTAAATAAATATCCTAAAATCCTTAAAGTTGGATCGCACACAGCAATAATCAGAGGGGGCGACGTAAGACTTAATCACGTGACCGAAAATTTAGACGAAACAAACTCCATTGTAGAACAAAAAGAAAGATGGGTTGGAGTAGGATGAAAGAAATGAGCATCCTCACACCACAAGACAACCCTTTACTATGTTTTTCTTGATATATTTTTTCCCAAACAACCCTTAAAAATCCGTTTCCCCACACTTAACTTAAGCATATGGGGGTAGGGGCTAACCCCCGAATGTGGTGTAAAATATGACATATGAACGATGCCTAAAAAGGCTTGATGAAAAAATTCCAGAATATATTAAACAAGTGGGCGCATTCCAATTCGAAAACGAAACATACACACTAACAGACTACTACATTTCAGACCTTCATAAACAATGTCAAATATGCGGAAAGACTCCAATCCGAGAGGTCTATGTCGTAACAAACACGAAAGGTAAATCCTTCATAGTTGGAAACATCTGCATAAACACAATCAGCAACCAGAACATAAGCAAATGGTATAAGGAATACCGCAGAAGAAAGGAAACACTAACAAAAAACAAACACATTTTAGACGCAATCGACAAATTTCCCGAACCCTTCTCGCATCAAGACATAATCAATCCCATTGAATCACGAATCTGCAAAGGATTCAATCCAACAAAGAAACAACTGGAAAAGCTGAAAGATGTGGGCGTTAGATTCTGAATTCCCCAGTGACGCAAAACCAACCGATCCAGTACACTCAATTCAACTGTGGAATGCGATAACTGGAGAACACTTCTTTTTTTGCGAAAACGAACAACACAGCGACAAAATCAACGGTAAACACGGAAAAGACGCACTACATGAATTTTTCCTTAGAACTAAACCTAAAGTCATTTACGTATGGGTGGGCGAAGCTGAATTCGGAAGCCTAAAAGCATGGGAGCTGATAGGCATTAACCCCTATGACAAACGACTGGAAACAATCAACCGTTTTAAAATCGAGTGGCTTGGAAAACAAAAAGGCAAACACCACACACTATGTATAGACATCGAACCATTTTTCAAACAAATGGCATACAAACACCAATTCCTAAAAACACTAAAAGCAGTAAGTGAATTCTTAAGCGATTTTTACCATAAAGACATCCATAAACTAGAACATCCCTTAGACGCAGAATTCGGCTTACGCACTCCAAAAACACAAGAAGAATGGAAAGAATTCAGAAAATATAGCATGAGAGACGCAGAAATAACAGCTATGGCATCATATTGGCTACAAACAGAAATCTTAGACAAATACATCCCGAACCACATGTTAAACAAAATGTGGTCGTGGGGGACGATTGCAAAAAACTATTTCCAATTCACCCCCATAGGCGTAAAAATGGGAAATCAAACATTTATCCCCGCACTACACGAACTCATACACAGATGCACATATGCGGGAAGGTCGGAAGCCTTCACAAGCGGTTACATAGGAAAAACATTCTATTCAGACATTGCATCACTATACCCATGCGTAACATCATGGACAAACGTACTAGAAATAACAGATGTCGAACCATTAACCAGAGAGGAAACCCGACAAATCCAAAACGGAATCAGCTTTCAAGAGGCAACTGGATGCGCATACGGATGGCTAAGAGGCGACTGGAAAAGCGATAATGATACTTGGGGAATCCCCATCAGAGGCGCAAGTCACAACTATTACGTGACTGGAACAGTCAAAAACACATTATACTCAACCTTCGACATAAAAGCATCTAAATGCAAAATGTTAGACGTGACAAGCGGATTAAAACCAATATTCAAAACCAATCCCGAACAACAAAAATACATAAACTTAACATTCAAAAAACTAGAAGGCGAATACACAACTGAACCAGAAAAACACGCAATAAAAGGAGTTTTAAACTCTGCAACTGGAAAATTAGGCGCAAGCCATCCCTTAAGCATCTACTCAAATTTTCCCTCATATTCCATAATCGTATCAGCAGGACACTACATAATGAGCAGATGTTTCGACTTAACCCCAAAACCCATACATTACATGGACACCGACAGCATGTTCACTCCGACACCAATAAACAAAACACTATTCACCCTACACAACGAAAAATATGGAATAAGCATCCCCATAACCGCAGAAGTCAAAGCAGAAGGCGAACACACCATAATTTTCAGAAGCAAAAACTATTGGCAAAACCCAAACAGCTACGCATTTCACGGATGGCAAGCCTATGCGAAAGACTGGCACAGAATAATCGAAACACTTCCAGAAGCTACAACAGTACAACGACAAATCAAACGAACATACCGTACAAGAAACAAAAAAGCCTTACAACTCCAAATCGGAAGATGGAAAACAGATCAAGCCAAATACGACACAGAAAAATTGACAGAACTGTTCAGAGGCGACAACAAACGAAAAAGACAAAACTACAACAGCTACAAACTCGCACAAAAACGCAAATCCTCAACAAGCAGAGCATGGACAATGCAAGAACTCGAATGGCTAACACTAATGGAATTCAAAGAATCATGGCTACTAAAATTTCAACTAGAAGAACTGCAACCCAGCATAATAAAAAACAAGTACGTACAAAAATACATCCAGAAAATGCACACGCCCCTTATGAGGGATGGGGGCGACCCCCGTAACCTGTTTGAAGCGCACTAGCGCATAGGGGAGAAAAGCTTCACTCCCTTCACAAGTTCACCAGAATTCAACCGATCAAAAAAAGGATAACCATAAAACGAAAAGCCTGTGAATTTCCTTCTTTTCTACTGAGAGCATTTAAGACAGAAAAACTAATAATTGTGGTCACTTTCAATCAAATCAACACGGGTAAGGGCTAAATGAACAAGGATGACTTCAAGCAAATAGCCAAAATTAGACTGAAAGAAGCAAAAACATTGCTTAGCAATGGGAATTATGATGGTGCCTATTATCTGTGTGGTTATGTTGTAGAATGCGGATTGAAGGCTTGTATTGCAAAGAAAACAAAGAGATACGACTTTCCAGATAAGACAACTGTCGAAGACAGTTACACGCATGAAATTGAGAAACTGATTGGAGTAGCAGGTCTTAAACAAGACTTGCAGAATATGATAAAACGCAATAAGCAATTCGAGGTCAATTGGACTGTGGTCAAAGACTGGACAGAGGTTAGCCGATATGAGATACAAAGCGACAAAAAGGCACATGACCTTTACTCTGCAATTACGAACAGAAAAAATGGGGTTCTAAAATGGATACGACAATATTGGTAGACAAAGATAAAAAGGATGGAAGAAAACTAATCGAAGCTTTGGATAAGTCAAAGTTTAACCTCAAAGGTGCATTGTGGTTTTACCTTGGCGATTCTCGTGAGTGGCGTTTATTGCTCGTCTCGCCATTGGTAGATACAGCAGGACCAAGTAGCTGTTACAGAGTGATACAATCGGTCATAGAAGACATGCCACGAGATTTCGGAATATCATTGGAACGCATTTCAGTTTTGAGTCCAAAGGACAATTTAATCAGGCTCCTGAAAGTAGCGATTCATACAGGTAAAGGAATATCAACAATAAGATTCAGAAGGAATACTATCAATGGCGTTTTTATTGAAGATGCTCTGATATATCGCTTAGGTTGAAGACTATGGAGATAACGGAAAAAGAAAGACTGATGCTCGTTAAGAAGAAAGAGATAATATGTGGAGCAACCTTGAAAATCCTAGACATGGCACATGACCCACAAAATTCCTTGGAAATTAAGAAGAACGTGACAACCATATTATCAGAACTGAATACAATAGCATCATACTCGGATTCTAAGAACTACGACCTAAACCAATTTACTAAAGGTGTGAACGCACTATTCGATTTAATGTCACAAGAGAAAAAGATGAAAATATGGACTCTTTCTCCAAGAGGCATCGAGAATGTCTGCAACTTCGCCAATTCAGTAAGATTTGATTTCACCAAGAAGGGCTTCAAGATAGTCTTACCTAAGAATCTCAATCTGGGCTTTATCACCAACAAGTAACAAAGAAATCTTAATCTGCATGGAGACAGAAGACAAAACAGAGAAAGAAAACTAGTTGTAATTTCGTGTTTGAGAATTTGCATTATATTTCTCTAGAAAGTTTTTGTCTTCTATTCCTTGGACTTAGGACTTTCTACAAATCTTCTCTACGATAATCCTGCGTTCTTAATATAGTGCCTTTTTTCAAATCTCTCTGTAAGACTTGGCTCTCTTTCCTTTAGTCTCTATTCCTTCAGCTAATTCTTGCATATGAGCTTGCTCTTGAACCCAAAATTGAAACGAGTAATACTGGAATCACTTCTTTGAAGTCACAGTCACGAACTGCAAAGACCTTTTGTTCTTTTGGTTCAAAAACGTTAGCGGGAATACCAACTTCAATTGCGTGCTTCTTCACATTGTCTATTCTATTTGCAACTATAATCAAACCTAATATGTCTGGTGGAACTGTGTATTTACCAATTTGCACAAGTGCTTTTTTAATACGTGGTTTTTCGAAGAGTTCTTTGAAACTTGGACGGCTAAGCACTTCAAGTATTACTTTTTCTCCAAATTGATTTTGAAATAATGCATCTGCTCCCGTATCTGTACCGAGATTCTTTTCTGCAACACTATAGCCTAGAGACTCTGCCCAATAGACTGCTTTCTCGATTAGTTCATCATGAGTTTCTGTGGACAATGAGCTACCTCTTCTATTTCATGGTTGTTTGACCTTTGTTATTAGCCTTTGCACACTCAATAATAAGGTATCCAAATAACTTCATCGAAGTTCTTGTAGAGAGTTAGACGAGAAGCATGGAGTCATGTATCTAGGGGGCATTCAGAAGGATTTTCTCTTATTAGAACTTTGAGAAGCATGAAGTTAGGTCTTATTTGTATTTTGGAAGAATATGTTGAAAGTGTAGAACGAAGCTACTCTTTCGAATATGCTAGAAGTTCAGCATAGGGCAACTGATTTATTCGGGTTCATAGTATTTTTTAGTTATGTCCCAGAGAGCGATTAAGATAACCCTCATCTGCGAACCTGTGATAGAAGCAGAGATAGAAAACGCTCTGGCAAATTCTGGGATTCAGTTCACGAAGGAAGAGGTAAGAAAACCGATAGAGGCACATATTATTTGTATACCAGAGGCGATAGGGACTCTCTCCGTTGCACTTCATATTCTAGAAGCAAAAAAGGACTCTGTGAAAGGTAACATTGAACTAACAGATGGCAGAAAATACGAACTCACTCAGGAAGGAAGAAGCCAACTAAATGAACTTCTGGTTGAAGTGATGAGTAAGAAAAGGGAAGAGGTAACGACTACTCAACTTATATGGTGGACTCCATTCATACCAGAAATAAGAGAACTGCTCAGAACATTCATAAAATTGCTTGAGTGGTATCCTAAGGCTTCAGGAGAAGGAAAACGTATTGTTACCAGAAACTTTCTACTTGTGATAGTCGGCATTGTTGGTGCTATGTGGTTACTCACTTACTTTGGCAAGGTAAGTGGTGACGCTTTTGTCTTCGTGATTGGAGCACTTCTAGGATATATTTTCGCATTTCTCGAAAGGTTCTTGGGAATATTAATTCATGATTGACCAATAAGACAAATAGAACAGAAAAATAGTAGAATCGACAAACTCTTAAACGTTTCAAAACGAGATTTATGTTTGTGAGAAAATGCAACCAAAGAACAAATGGAAAAACATCACTATTTTCTTAGTAGTTCTGTGCTCTTTTCTTATATTTGCCGTCAGTGTAATTCCATGGGCTTCATGTGATGGAGAGACTAGCGTTAATGTGAAGTTTGAAATATCGACTGGTTCAGGCACTCAAGACTACTTTACTGGAGACTATTTTTGGTATAACATCACTCTAACTGATAGCGGAACAACTGACATCAATGCAACATTTACAGTAACAGTTCGCAACACAACTGGGGGCATATTGGGACAGGTTCAGACGTTCAAAGAATACCTCAAACCTAATGACACAACAACGCTTTACCCTAACTATACCAGACTTGGGAAAGAAGAGGTTTACATATACTTCATGGATACGGTCGGAACATATACTGTAGAACTGACTTGTGACAAACCAATGTCATTCTACCGCTACTACGAAACAGGAAGATACACTGTAGAACACAATGTATGCCACTTAGACATAGATGCCATGCCAAGCTATCAGAAACTGCAAAACGATAGATGGAATCAATACCTCCAAGAAAACGAGAACTATATGAACAGCGTTCAAGCCTACATCGCACAGTCAAAAGTGGAAGCTAGCAATACGAAAATGCTTGCTAAAATATCGGTAGGCGTTGCTGCTATCTCGATTATATTTAATATTATTGCTCTCCCGAAAACGAGGCGTGAAGAGTACAAAGGATTGATACTGTATTCTCAACTAGTTCTGCTTGCAATCGTGATTCTCGTGTTTTTCATATTCTAGCCTCAATGTAGCAATCCTCGCCGACAAAACAGAACCTAGAGGAAACGCAAGACAGAAATCTTAAATCGGCAAGCAACAGAAGACACAATTAGAGATTCAAAAATGAGTGAAAATCGAAGAATAAGACGCAATAAAGATTCTGATTTGCTGAAAATCCAAATTCTAGCAGACTATTATCAAGCTAGTTTTAATTTCTTAGGCTCTATAGTGTCAGGTGCACTCATTGGGTTCCTTGTTGTGGCTATAACACTTCGTTTTGAAAATGTTTTTAGTGACATCAGTTATTACGGATTTCTTGGAGTAATTTTCTCTTTCTTTCTCTTCTATGGAAGAAGAACGTACAGAAGTTACCACTCAGACTTGGAGAAGATTGACGATCTGTTCATTCGTGTTCAGAATGGAGAAACTCTGCCGTCTATCACCGAACTAATGAAAATGAAGAAGGAATAGCCATGGAACCAGAAGTTCACATAATTGAGAAATATTTTCAAGTTGTCTTAGGTTGCCTTACAATGGCTAACGTAAAGTGCAGAGGTGGAAAAGTTATAGCAGAACCTAAAGAACTAATTAGAATAAACAAAAAAAGAGGAGAAGGCGCAAATCAAACACTCGGTGTCGGTGGAGGAACTTCTTTTCGTGGTGAGTAGTAAACTCCTAATGCTGTTGACAATACTCCCACCACAATTAAAGCCAAGCCAACGTCTCGATAAGGATATAGTCTCTGATATTCTATACCGAAAATAGTTTTTGATTCGTAGTAAAACGATGCTCCTAATCCTATTAATAAGAGAACAATTCCTAATGCTACTAAACCGTTGTGCATTCTTCCACTTCCAAATTAAGAATTTACATTAATGTGGTTATATCTTTTTTGTGAACAATGGATAAACTTATAGCCGAACCAAAAGAATTAATCAGAATAGTGAAGGGCGAAAGTCATGAATGAGAAGGAAATGGAGACTTAGAAAATGCAGAAATATGTTTTTGGAAAAGCAAGTCTCAAAAACCTAATTTGGGGAATTATAAGTTTATTCATTGCTGTTGTTTTGATTGTATGGCTGTATAGTTATCTAAATGGAATGGTTTCGACACTTGGAGCGGAAGAACACCTCACTATGAAGCCCGAAGGAATTATTGGCTTGCTTTATTTTGGATTCGGAATATTGTTTTTTGGATTACTGGGCGGATACGAAATTGGAAGATATGTAGAAATGGAATTTAGCAAAAGAAGATTATCCCAACCGAATAACCGATCAAAGCCATAGGTACACGTAAAATTGTGGGTGTATTCGGATGCTTTTCGGGAATTTTTAGGCACAGGGGGGAACACGCTCACTATCTTCACTAAAATCTATTAAATAGAAACAGAAAATGGTTATTGAGGGATATAGCTGAAAGACAAAAACACGCATCGGACACGATGCGACAGTAATAGTCTAATTGAGAGATTGCTAGAGTGTGAGAAAGAACTAGAACAACGTAAGAATGATTTGCGGACATGGACTGATTCACTAACGGAATTATCTGAAATTCAAGATACTTTCAAGACGGATGGAAAATTCAAACTGCGTGGAAAAACAGTTCTGGATATTGGAACAGATTGTGTAAAACCGCTATATATTGCCCTCAAATTCAAGCCGAACAAAATCATAGGAATAGACGAAGAACTCACATATTTTTACGCATCAGACCTTGAACAGAATTCCAAACTGTTCGCAAACACAACGATTCGATTTTATGATTGTAGCTTTTTCGACAATGAAACGCTTGATAGAATCATAGAGAAGGAAAGGATTCCGAAAAAAAGATTTGACTTCGTTTTAGTGAGCAACACCCTACATCATCTTAGAACGGGAGACTGCATTGCGAAGAAACATGATGAGGAACACGAGTGCTTAGAAACTGAAAAGTGTTGCATATACGGATTTGAGGAACAGAAGATTTTTGAGAAATTATTTGAATTGGGAAAAAGAGTGATAATCTACGAAAACTTCTTTCCCCAAGAGGAAGATGACGATAAGGTAAGAGGAAGAGGTGGATATTTCACAGCGAAAGAATGGAAGCACATGTTCAAGTATCTTTCTGGAAAGTATAAAGTCAATTTCATTAGACCAAAACGATGCCATCTTGACAAAGAAGCATTAGATAGGATTGAGCAGATGCTCAGAGAAGTGGACTGTATTTGTTTCTACGTGGAAGAGCAAGTTGTAAGGAATGCGGAAAAGTTATAGGTGAACCCAAGGAACTAATCAGAATACAAGGGCAGTCAATTGGGAAAGGTATATGACCGCTTTAGAGAACGAAGGAGTCAACGATGGAAGGCTTTCATAGGTTATGTGGTGTTCTTCATCGTTCTGATTGTTGTAGGAGCGTATGTAGAATGGCTCATGTCTTGTTGGATTGGAATAGGAATACTCGGCTCTCTAGTTGGTTTCTTCTATTTGGTGTCTCGACCATGGGCTACGGAGACCTATGAAACAGACATTTTCGTAGATGTCTATGATGCATCCAAGGTTCTTAAACTAGTTTCAGATGAAGAAGCAAATCCGTCTTTTTACACTAAAAAAGCACCTAAGAAGGAAAGAAGCAAAACAAAGCGTAAAAGAAGAAAGAGTCACTAGAACTCGTTAAATGTTAAGTAACAAAGGACATTTTCTTGGACTTGTCGGAGAGTCTGGATGTGGAAAAACCAGCCTTATTTTTTTCACAGACAAAATTTTTACACAAAATTCCCAGAAATGATGTCAAATTTGATTGGGAGGCAGATATCGGTGCCAGAGCACAGGGTTGCTTCAACACCGATGATAAGCCTTATCCTCTAATATCTGCCTCCCGCAATGACGAAGGGGGAAAAGTTTCTTATAAAGTTGTCTAATTTTAAAGGTTTTAGGCAACTTTAAGTGATTTAAATGCATTTCAGCAATGATACTTCTGAACACCATTAGACTTAAATATTCTATTTTTCTCGTAACCCTTGTGCTACGAGCACAGGGTTGAAAACATGAGGTTAAGAAATCTACATTCTAGCTTATCCAAGGGAAAGAAGCAACATGCGAACAACGATAAAAATAGCAATTATGTTTGCAAAATCCCTAAAGGCTTTTCAAATTTCCTTGAATACAAGAACTATGAAAACCAAACGAATGAGCAACAGGCTTACACGAAATACTACATCCAAAAGTTTCTAGACACTCCCAAATAATCCCTTTTTTTTCTTTTATCTCAATTGAACGTTACGAAGAATTCATGACCAATAGATAAGCTGTGAAAGAAAGAAACTTCATTAATTCAGGGTCGTTTTCGATGCTTTTTCTGGGAATTTTTTGACCTAGGGGGGATATTGAAGGCTTGTATGTGCTTGTTTTGGCTGTTGCGACGTGTTCATGGCTTTTCGTTTTCGCTTATATAAATTAATGTTGAATCTATCCACTTATGCGTGTGTAAGAGGACTCCTATTCCACTTATCTTAGGTGTGTGAAAAGGTTAATTTGTGGTTCTATTTGTCATTGCGTTTTGTTTTTGCTTTATTTCGTGAGCGCAAGCCTAATTAACGAATAGAAAAAGGGTGAGAGGGCTATGACATATGTAATATCTTTATGTACTTACTTCTAGTTCTGGATGTTTCTGCTCTAGCTGTATGAAAAACTGATCTATTTCGTTTAGGATGGCTTCAGCTTTATCGTTGTCTTTTACGGTTATGTGGTATTCTGCTTTTCTCATATTTGAACCTCAGAAATAAGTTATCTATGCTAAAGGATTTAAATTTTGGCTGATTACTATGATTATGATTAAGAATAAAACAGAAATAGAAAAAGAAGGGGAATTTAGCGGTTATTTCCGTTTTCTTTAAGGATTCGTTCTAAATCCTTCTGTTGAATCGCTTTAACCAATGCTATTACATTAGTGTTCAAATCTGGTGTTATTGGTTCTCCTTCATGAAGTATCATCTTCACTTCACTAGATTCAATACCGAACTCTTTAGCCACTTCGTTCATGGTTTTTCTTATTTGCTCTTTTGGAATTGATTTTTCTAGAATCTTCGTTAAAACTATTATTGTTAATCTTGCTTGTTGCAAATCTTCTTGTAGTTTAGCCAATTGAGAACCGCCATTACCGTTTTGTTTTGTTAGACTAATTAAAGGTTCTATCATTTTGAAAGCCTTAAAAGTTTCTCTATTGTTCTGAATGTAAACTTTCAAATCCTTACTGATGTGTTTTCCAGTCATGTACTTCATTACGGGTTCTGTGATTTTTCCGTGCATTAATGTTATTCCAAATTTGCGTAAGCAGTGCCATCTTATTCTTCCGCTCACGGTTATCTTAGATTTTTCCGCTAGTCTTCTAAGTAAATCATTAAGCGCATCTTCAGTTAGTGGGAATAGTTTTTCGTTAGTTTTTGGATAGGTTCTCAAATAGTCTTTAAGAATCTCTACTGTTTCTCTCGATAAGTGACAACTGCACGGTTCTTTTTCTTTTTCCGTTCTAGCCATCTCAAATTCTATAATGTCAGGTTCTCGCTTTTCGTTTTCAGTTAGTTCTTGTTCTCTCTTAATGGCTAACTCTATCAAGTCACGTTTTAGGCTTGCGAAGTCTCCCGCTCTAAGCCAAAGGTCTTTTCCGCATGCTAGAACCGTTCTTTCTCTTAAGTCTCCTTGTTGAAACATTAATCTAAGCTGATAGATGTCGAAAGCGTGATCTTCGTATGTTTGAGCTACTTTTTCGCTAGATGGTAATGCTTCTTTTTTAATTTCTAAGGTGTATCTGTGATAAGAGTAGAAACTTCTTATTGCTGTTGTAACCGCTAAAGCTGAAGATTCGCTTAATGGCTTTTTGGTTGTTTTGCCTTTATATTCTGTTTGAAGCCATTGGAAAAACTTAGGCACTTCGTTATCGTAGAAATACTTTTCCGTGTTGTCATTGCTTAGTCTTCGAGTTTTCATGTTTTCTAACTGTGCTTCACCACTAGAAGGAATACCTTTAACATCACAGTACACAAGCCAAATTTGCCATCTGTTTTGATATTGCCATCTTGTTTCTTTTTTGCGTGAATCAAGCCATTCAAGCGTAGCCTTAGAGTTATCCATGTTCACTTTATGCATTCCGTTCTCTTTAAGATTAGTGGAGTGGCACTCCGCTTTCATATAGATTGAACTTATGGTGAGCGCTTAGGTTAGGCGGAAGTCTTCTTTTATGGATGTTAAGACAACGTGGGTGTTTGTTCTTTCCACATATGGTATGGCTAGAAGTCGTTTAGTGAATTTGCCT
>Ga0315280_10007393_pt1 | contig 14759 bp, 29 predicted proteins | sample YL17G06_40_MG_FD_203697 | JGI IMG/M metagenome (GOLD analysis project Ga0315280, IMG submission 203697) | Sediment microbial communities from Yellowstone Lake, YNP, Wyoming, USA - YL17G06_40 | ecosystem: Environmental > Aquatic > Freshwater > Lake > Sediment | place: USA: Wyoming | collected...
CGGGGTTCATTTCAGTCTTCTTTTCGTGCAAGACAGGCAGAAATCGAGCAATTTGGAAAAAGGAAGGCAGAAATTGAGCTGTTTTAAGAATGTTGAGTTGAGGTATAGAAATATAGACAGCGGCGAGCTGGAGAGTGTTGATGAATATTTATGCCGAGAAAAAAAGTTTGCGGCTAATAGATTAAAGCAGAATGCTAAAGATTGTACGTTTTCGAGATAGTGAACACGCAGGATATAGGCGACATAATTCAATATAAATATATAAGAAATTTCTCACTACAAAAATATAGACTGGCCCTACATATTTCTGTATCACAAAGTTTAAAAGAAACAACCGTTTAACAGTTAGACCGTAAAAACAAAAAAGGAGAGTGAAAAGCAGAACATGCCAAAACTAAAAACAGAAGTAGTTGAAACCCCACCCGAGCCAATAGAGGGCAAAACATACAAAATAACAGGCGCCCAAGTAATCAAAACGCAGCGAAAAGGATACGACGGATGCCGCATAGACCTCACAGGAACAGACAACTCAAAAGCAGGAACAATGCTGTGGCTGAGAGACGTAGCAGGCCCAAAGAGCAAAGTAGGCGTTTTTGTAAACCTGCTAGGCGACGACACAGACGCATGGGTAGGCAAATCAATAACCATAATCAAATGGCAAGAAGGCAACCGACAAATAGCATTAGCGCCGCCAACATAAGGTGAATGACAATGAAAGAAGCACTTAGACAGGTAGCAATAACAGTAATCTCACCAAACCTAAATGACATAAAAGACGCAGCTAGCATAGGTGCATCTCTTACCATTAACCTTTCACCAAAAGCCATGATAAGCATAGAAATAAGCAAAGAAGAACCAGCAGAAGCAGAAACCAAAGAACAGCCTACAACTAATCCTCTGGAAGGGGAGTAGCCTATGAGCAACAACAAAGAAACAGCCAAAAAGGGGGAAGGTGCGCTTCCCCCCATTTGCCCACTGAGACTAATTGCTTTCCAACATATTACAAAAGATGCTACAGATAGCTACGCTAGATGCATATTAGATAGATGTGCATGGTGGGAAATATGCATAAACCTAACTAGGTTAGGTCGTGAGCACCATGAGTATTAGACACAAACAATTTAAAGGCACACAACAACGCCGCGCCCACTTCGACAGAAAAGTAAACCACACAGGCCACACTCGCTCATTAAGCATGACAAAAGTAATACCTGAAAGCTGGGCCTATGTTAGAATAACACCACTGCAAAGAACAGAAAAAAGCATAGAAGTCTTAATTGAAAGATTGCTGGAGATAAACAATATTGCACCAGATAAAACGATTAATATGCGAAATAAACAAGACACATAAAGGCCTAGGTTCATTGATAGCTATGAACATATTAGCAGCAAAAGCAAAGAAGACTATTCTGAATGTAGCTCCAGCAGGTACAGGTAAAAGTGTTGCATGCCAAGCAGCACATAATAGCTTAGGAGAGAGAAGCAAATTATACACTTCACTAACACTCGCTGGCCTAATACGAATGAAAGATGAATTTGAGCATTATGACGGCCACATAATAATAGATGACCTAGGAGCAGAAAAATCAATATGGAGCAGAGTATCAACAATAACCGTAATTGCGAATATTGTCTATACGCACTACGTTGACAAAATAACACAAACATCACGCATACAAATATTAGGCTTCAACGGAAGCGCATCATTAAACATACAGCCATCATTACTTGCCAGTCTTGTGCAGTCAGAAGAATGGATAAGCGTAGTGCGAGATAAAGTAATACGCTATTATCACCTAACAAGGCCGATAAAACCAAAGCGTGAAGCGCCAACAATAAACCTAAAATGGGGCCAACCGCTCAATATGGTGAGCACAAAGATGCGACACGGCAAACTATGGTATCGCCTTATTGACATTGGATTAACACAATGGGGATACAGCAGAGTAATAGAACACATACCAGACCTATTGCGAGCATTAGCAGCATTAGACAACCGCACAGAAGTAAACAATGAGGACTGCAGGCTGTTAATAAAACTGCTAAAGCCCTGCCAACTTGAACCATACCTCATATCAACGTGGAGCTTTGAGGAAGGCCGAGTTTACGACAACAACCTATACTGCATACTTGTAGAATTAGCAAGCTTTCCTAACTTAACAATGGGACAAATATGTGTAGATTATAAATGCTCACCAGCTACGGCTGAGAGGCTTATAGCAACAGTACCACAATGGTGCTGGGTAAAAACAAACTCACCTAAACACATAATGCCAACAGAACAAACACAAAAACTATTAGACATGGCAGGAGTGAACCAAAAATGGTAGACCAAGTATTTTACACAAGACTAGCAACAGAGAAAGATGGTAGCCAACGAATAATTGTGCCTAAAAAAAACTACTCAGGCAGACGAATAGCCAGCGGTAGAATGTGCAAGATAGAAATAACACAAATAGAGCAGGAGTGAACCGAAAATGGTAGAAACATTCACAATAGTAGCATTTAGATACAACCAAAAAAATAGCGTATTCTACAGAAATACGCAATCAACAATGGAATTAGCGGCATGGGTAGAGAATGCTATAATAAACTATAAAGCTGACGTAATCAGCATAAGGAGAGTTTATAATGGTGAAATTAAAAGTGCAAGTGATAAGTAAATGCCCAAGATGCAGCAAACAACTCCAATGGACAAGCACAAATTGGAAAGGCAGAACAATAACATTTATATTCTGCCCAGATTCAACATGCAGATATGCGAGGTTTGAAGGATATGAGTAGTTTATTTAATCTATGCAAACAAGTAATAGAAACAAAAGGGATACTCCATAAAGCAACTATAGAAACATTGCGCAACTACCTAAAAGTAACGCCTGAAGAAGAACTGCTAAAAGCTATATTTGACTTCTGGCGGCCAGACTTAATGAGAGCATTATGGGAAGCAGGCTTATCACAAACATTGCAATTAGCCGTAATAAAACGCCTAGAGGAGCTGAAATGAATGAGTGTAACAATATGCCCCTATTGCGGTAAGCCATTCAGAAATATGAGAATATTTAACTACCATAAACGGTTATGCAGGTCTAAGATATGATAATAAAAACTACATTAGGCAGATGGCGCTTCACATTCAGCATGGCACCAATAACAAAAGTAGTAGGCATAAACAGCAACCTACCAGACGGTAAGCACATACTGATGTGGGACTTCGACACAGGCACAATAGGTGAAATAAAAGCAATATTAAGAGCAATACAATTCATATACAATTTGCCAACTATACGCATAGCACAAACAGGAAAGACCACAGGCTATCATGCAATATGTCTATACCGAGTGGAATGGCGCGATTGTGTAAAAATATTAGCTGCGACGAGTAAGCTTGATTGGACATACCTCAAATATGGCATATACCGAGGACACTTTACATTACGAGTATCGCCAAAATGCTTTAGGCATATAACATATCACAGTATGCTGGTAGGCTATCCAAAAGAAGATGTAAACATGAAAGAGCTTAACAGCGTAACAAAATACGAAACCCTAGAAGACGGCTGGAAAAGCAAAAAAGTGGAGTTGAGAATATTTGCCAACGCCTGATTTTGAAGAATGGCTAGCTAGGCAAGAAATAGACCTAGAAGACACATTAGACATAGACCGCTACCAAAAAGCCATGATGGAAGAATACGGCTTCTCTACACCGCTAGGCGAATATGAACCTTCAGCAGCACAAGAAGCAGTAATAGCTAAAGTGTGGGCTGAAAAATACGAACAGCTAATGCCATACAATATAAGACCTGTAACATACACATATGAAACAGGGCCTAGAGAAGGACAGCGAGAAACAAGATGGGTAATCAGCGGCCGGCCAGGCTTATGGGGCTATGAAGGTATGCGAACAATCTATGAAGAAATAACAGGAGCGCCATAAAATGTCAGATAAAAAATGGAAAAGGAAAATGGCCATGAGCGATGATAATCGCCAAACAAGATTAGGTGCAAGCGAACCTATAAAGCTAGAAGAACCATATAAGGCAGAAACAATATTTACGCAAGACCTTAATCAAATAGTATTCTGCCCATTCTGCCTATATTATTGTAAACTGCAGGCTTTCTTAGTTTCAACTAAGAAAGGATACAGCTACTCAAATGCCAACTGCCCAGAATGTAAACAAGGCATGAGAATGAGCACACTTGTGGCTGACATGAACCCAGAACAATTCGCTGAATTTGTGCACCCATATGCTGGAAGTGGCTTCTGGAAAAAAGTAAACTTTGCACAATGGAATGAAAGGCTCAGAAAAATGGGCTGGTCATACCGCTTCTGGCAGAGATATAAAGAATTAAAAAGTGAAGGAAGCGAGGAAGCCTATGAAGCGTATATTGAAAGAAAGCAAAGAGAAGAACATGAAGCAGGAGAATATTAAAGAATATGAGAAAGCACATACATGATTGGAAATTAAAGCGAACATATAGAAGCACGAATGGCAAATCTATATTGAGAGTATATTGGTGTGAATGGTGCAAAAGGTGGCGATATGAATGATACTTGACGCTTGCTGCGGCGGTAAAACAATGTACCACGGCTGGGATAAGAACCTAGGCGATGAGCTAATAAGCATAGATATAAGAGCATTACCCGCAAGAAAATGGGTGGGTGGCAAAGGCTGGGAAAGGAATATGCCACCAATAGAGCCAACAATACAGGCTGACATGAACTGGCTGCCATTCCGTGAGGCCGTCTTTGATTCAATAATCTTTGACCCGCCTCACCTGCAAACAAACCTAAAAGCGTTCATGGGCGAACTATACGGCGGCTGGGAAAAAAGCACGGCTAAGAAAATAATAGTAAAGGTTAATACAGAATTTGCACGGGTACTTAAACCCTCTGGAATGCTGCTAATGAAAGTATTAGCTACTGACGCTAGGACTTATATTGCATTGCTAGGCAACTTTATATTCTTCTTACCAATAGAATATCTATCGCAATCTAATCTATCTACGCAAAAAGTGGGCTGGTATGTAGGTGTGCTTAAGGCGTCGCTTCCCACTTCTTCATCTGCTCACGGTAGCCATATTCCAACCTACCCAACTCAGCAAGAGCTTGGCTTACCGCTACATCTCCAGCCTTCTTCGCCTTAAGAAGCTCTATCTCGCTCTTTTTTTTGTTAACCAAGTCTTCGGCTGCTATTAGTGATTCTGGCACTTCTTTATATTTCTGGCCAGCCATCTTCTTGTATAGCTCTGTTAGCTTTTTACTTCTCCAATAGCTCATGCAATCCCCTCTAATGAGAATATTACGCCTATTTCCCACTCTGAATAGCCCATGTAAGCAAGATAATCGTGGCCTGTTGATTTATCAATTATTGCACGGTTGATAGCGTTAATTATATCAGCCCTTGATAAATCTCTTTCAGCTTGTTTTGTAACTGATGCATCAGCTTTGTTAATATCCTCAAGTTTTAGTAATGTTTCTGATGAATCTGCGCTCCAACCTTCCTCAATAAGTTTGGCCTTCGCTTCATCACGATTATAAATACCAAGCCTAAAAGCTTTAAGTATCTGAGCTTGAGTTAGCTCCTTTAGCGTTATTTCCGTACTGCTTGTATATAATGCCATTAGATATGAAGCTTCTTCAGCATCATAGCCTATGTCCTGTAAATTACTTGCCGCCTGCCCAGAAGATATTATGCCGAGCTTAAATAATCGCAATATGTCAGTTTTAGTTAAATCTCTTTCAGTTGTCATGCGGTCTGCTTGTCCAGATTTAACGAGCTTCTGAAGGAATACTTCAGCGCGCTCTTTAGGAACACCAGCATCAGTTATCATCTGTCTAGCTCCAGATTCATCTATCCAGCCTTTGCTGTACAGAGCTCGTATATCTGCTGCTATTGTGTATGCTTTACTCCATAATGTCATGCGTTGAGCATGTTCATCATCATAACCTAGCCACTTATAGTTTTCAAGCATTTCTTTCTCAGTAACAAGACCAATATCCCACATACGCCTAATATCAACTCTGGTGTATGGTGCATATATAATCTTTTGGAGCCAATCAATTGCGTAAGGAGCATAATCGTTAAGCCTTACCTCTTTTTGCCATGTTTTAATATCTATTAAGTTGCGATACAGCGAATTGTTAAGATTCTCCAAACTAGGCCTAACCCAATGCGCAGCCCAAAATCTGTTAGACCATTCTTCATTAAATCCCAGCCGTTTCATATAACTGAAATAATCACCGCCCGGGCCGGGTTTACTCAATCTTTCTAGCTCTTCTGGAATAAATGTTTCTCTTACAGCCATACGTATTAAATCTGTTGCTTCTGGCTGTAAAGGCTGCCATCTTTCATATAAAGCATACCGCAAAGGTGTTAATAAACCAATTTGAGCAGGTAATACAGCAATAGCAGCTGTTACGCTTGGAATACCTGCCCAATAGATAACCTCTCTTGCAGTAAGCTTAATGCCAAGGTCTTTTAATGGATGCGCTATATCTGCGATTGTACCTAAAACCATGCCTAATGTTCCTGTTGCAACTAGACCAGCCATAACGAAAACAGCAGCTGCTATTGTATCATCACCGCTTGGTGTCGATTTATATATAGCGTCAATGCTATCCATTTGTTTATTCCATAATGCCTCAGTCATAACGCTAATAGGCTGAGCAATCTCTTTAGGCGGTGAACCAGCAGTAAGTGCTCCCGTTAAGCCATTGAGGACATAATTGATAAATGTCATAAATCCATCTTTAACCGTGTCAACGAACCCTGTTAATACGCCAAGAACCTGCCCACCGATATAGATTAGGTGCTCTAAAACGAAATCAAGCACGCCTTTAACGCCCTCATATATCCAGCCGCCTATGAGGTTAAATCTGTTAATGGTTGGCGGAGTCCAATAGATTATGGCAGGAGAGTGCTCTATATATTCACCGCCTAAGCTTTGAAGCAGCGGTTTGATAAATAGGTTAAAAGCTGTAGCAAGACTGTCAGGTATGGCTTTAATTATTGTGGCTGTGCTATCTGTGAAAAACTTATTTATAGATGCTGGTAGCCCACTAATCGTATTTTGTAACTGCTTAATTCCGTTATTAATTAATGCTTGAAGATTTGAGCTTATAGAATTGATAGTGGCACCTATAGTATTAAGGCTGTTTGTTACTAATGTGCCTATTGCATTAAAGCTGTTGTTTGCAAAAGCACCAATGGCATTGAAGCTATTGGTTATCATTGTGCCTATGGTATTGGAGATGTTTATTGCTATTGCGCCTATAGCATTAAAGCTATCAGTTGCTAATTTGCCTATAGTATTAAAGCTGTTAGTTACTAATGTGCCTAGAGTAGCAAAGCTGTTTGTTAATATTGTGCCTAGAGTATTTAAGCTAGGCTCTATCTTGCTCCAAAGCCAGCTGGCAGCCAAGTTGATAGCATTATTAATCCATTGTAACTTTGCCCAGATTTGATTCCAAAGGTTATTGACTGCGCTCCAAGCGGCATTGTTAACTTGATTATAGAGATTATCGAACCAATTTTGCACGCCATCTAGAGGCCACGGCCAGCCTGTCAATTGCTACACCTTATAAGATTCTGTTTTCTCACTTAGGCGCCGTTCAATGTCTTTGCGAATTAAATCTCTCTCTTTAGGTAAATTCCAATCAGCTTTCTTAATGGTTATGCTACCCGGCCATAGTCCAGCAGCAACATAAGTGATTATTAGTTGCTCCTCAGCTACATTCAGCTTAGGATATACAGTAACAGGAGCTCTGCTTAGTATCACTACGTTGTATTCTTCTTTTTTACTCATCTTTTGTACTCACCTTAGGCACATACTGCTTTATCATACGCTCACCTATTTTCAAGGCAGCCAGATGCTCTCCCTACTTTGGTACAGAGGTTTAAAAGCCTCTAAGCCGATACCGTCATACCTGCTCTAAGCCTCTCTAAGCGTATCTTCTTTACGCCTATCAGCCTCGGAGAAGATATACCGTTCAGTTGAGCCTGTTCTGCTTTCTTGAAGTAAGCGCAATATGGGCAGTTGTGTTTGGTTGATTGAGCACTCAACAGTAAAGCCATGAACTCTTCAGCTTCTGCGCTGGGCATTACTGATGTTGCTTTAAAAGGTTCTTCCATCTGCACATCACCTCACAACACTTTAACGGTCTAAACTAAAGACCCAGAAGTATATAAAGCTTATACGTTTAACGGTTATAGCAAAACGCGCATGCCTATATAAACTAAAAAAGAAGACCAAAATAAGACTATTTTATATATATATATATATATATAGATTATTTTGTACACAAAAAAATGTATAAAAAGTATGAGGGTAGCTTACTGCTTACTACTCTTTTTCTCTTAAACCGCGCTTTATGGACAGCCAAATGAAGAATTGAGCTGCTGCTGATATTGCTGCTGCAATAATCATTTCTCTTGTTGGTAGTCCTGCGGCTGTACCGCCACCAAGTGTAGTGAAGAAGGTTACTCCTGATGCTATCCCTGCATCACATATCGCATCTTTCCAATCAAAGCTGCCATCTTCATTATTTGTTCCATTTCTGCTTAACGTCATATACTTTCACCACCTCAAATCTCCATATCACTCAAACAGAATGCGTCAACGTAGGCGTGAGCAGCAGCGTCCATGCCAGGCTCCGCACTTATTTCTATTGCTAACCCGGGGGGCCCTGTATACGGAATGTGGTATGGCTTCAAGGTTGAAAGGTCAAGGTCTAGCTTGCTAGTTTTCAGCACTCCATACCTTAAGCTGTCCAGCCTAAAGTCGCACGTGAAGTATAGAGATTGATGCGCCCTGAATGTTGTTTCAATGGTTTCCGCTCCTCCAGGAATCTCCGTCACATGCTCGTTTTCATCCATGTAATACCACTTATTCTGCGGTGTCACCCAGTTTTTGGTGTACGCTATAATGAACGCTGTAAAGTAAGAGCCGTCAGCAAATGTTAAAGTTACCCAGAAATCGCCGAAAATGTTATCAGCCGACTCGTACGGGTGCCATTTCAGTTGAACAGCAATCTTGCTTCTGGGGATGCCACCAAGAAGTAACTCCGCCGTAGCTTCTGCGCCTATAATCGCATCTGACACGAGGCTTAAACAATATGCGCCCTCAAAGGCTTCGATGCTGGTTTCCCTTGTGACTGTTGCCGATATTTCATTCCATTTTAGCACGCCCTCGAAATCGTCTAAGTAGAGAACTCTTGCCGGCGTGTACCGCACCCACCAAGGCAAAGTTCGTACTTGGCTTAACAGTGTTGGGTCTATCGTGATGTGCATATCACGAGTGTAGTCAGGAAGGTCTCGCACCATGTTCTTAAGCCCCTTTACTCCTTCCAATACTGCCAATAGCCGCTTAGATAGACTCTAATAATGTCATTAGCTGCTCCACCGCTTATCTTACAGCGGAAGTATTCGCCATCACGCAGCTTATGAGTATTCTGGCTGAATGCCAACTCATCCGCATCTGGGATTAGCCATTCTTCCCACGGTCTAAACCTTCCAGCGGTAAACTTTCCAATACGTATATAGGTTAATGCTGATGTTTCATCTTCTACGCTTATATCATCAAGAACCAGCATAGTCTTAGGCGCAACAGGGTTATCGTCTATGTTTTCTTCTCCTGTGCCTGCTTTTTCTAATGTTAGCATTTTTTCATATCTGAATTGTTTTGCCATGTTTTTTATACTCCTATTAGCTTCTTTAATATTGCAACTAAATCTGTAAGCGCCTGCATTGTAACGTCAACCTCTTTAGGCTCAACGGTCAGCCTAACCACAATTTTGTGGTTGTACTCTGCTAGGGGGCTCCATCCTCTTAGTCTTAGCAGGTTATGTCCCCTTTTAAGCGGATATTGCGTATCTATTGGGACAACATAGCTATCTGCTTTCATCTGCTCCTCAGGGTTTCTTGGGAAGAGCTGAAACTTGCTTTCTACAATTGTAATGTAAACTAAGCCGTGGCAGCCTGGTGGATAGTCAACTTCGCACCGTGTAAGTATGCCGGGCTCTACAAGCGCTTCCAATTCATATGGCTCCTCTTCCTTTGTGCCTGCTGGTATGTTAAGAGTATATTCATAGAACATTGCTATACACCAAGCTCAGCTCTTATATTTGCCTGTGTAATCACACCTTTCTTTATAAGTGCCTTAATGAGAGCCAGCAGTATTTCAGGCTCAGTAATCAGCGTGCCGTCGTCAAGCTCAACACAAGGCAAACTTTCTCTGTCCTTCCCATACTTGTAATACTTCATTTTGTTCTAAGCCTCCACAACGTAGCCCAAACAGTACAAATCCCAATCATCATTAGCAGCTTGGTCATACTGAAGTCTTTGGGTGCCATCTTTGATAATTACCCAAAGCGTAACGTTAGCAATCGTACTTCTAGTTGAAATAGCAAAAGTCCCTTCGTTTGGATAAAAAAACAGATAGTCTGAACCTGTGATGCGACCACTGCCAACCTGTATAGCGATGATTTTTCTGGTTTCTCCCGCAATCGCCCCCGTCCCGCCAGCATTCGCCAAAGTCAAGTAATGCTTATTCGTGTCCGCCTCTTTGATGTCCGCAATCTTATCGTTTTTAGGAACAATAATCTGTTGTCCACTTAAGCCTAAGAGGCTAATCTCATCTACTCCGCCATTCTGATGGCTTGAAGCGTGAGCTTTAGGGTCGTGAAGCTCTGCGCCCGTTAATGTGGGATGGTCAATCTTTAACTGCGCAAGGTCATAAGCGCCGCTTAGCCCAGTTAAGTCTATTTCATCTACTCCGCCGCTTTCGTGTTTAGTGTGATGTAAGCGTAGTTTGCCGAAGCGTCCCATTATTCTTCCTCTCCCCATTTGAACCAGTAGCCATCAAGATATGCCCAGCATATATCAGATGCTGCTCCGCCTACTAGCTCCGCTTGGAAGTATTCTGCTGTGCGTAGCCAGTGTTCTTCTTGGCTAAAATTTAATTCTGCAGCTATTGGGCTGAGTTCTTCTTCCCACGGCATAAAATATCCAGCAGACTTCTTGCCTATGCGCACTTTAGTTAACGCATTAGTTTCATCAACTACGCTTATACTTGTAAGCACAATAATAATGTTTGGCTTAACTGGCTCATCGCTTACGTATTCTGTGCCAGTTCCAGCTTTTATTAGTTTTATTCTTTTTGTGTACGGATGCCTTTTGCGGGTCATACACATCACCTTAAAAAATCTCAGGTTTGGGATTTATCTGCTCACGAGCTCTGAAAGTATGATTTTGTTTGTGCCGCCTGCGCTGTTGGCGTTGTTTTCTGTTTTGATGTCTAGTGTAATTGGCGATTTTTCGGCGCTGTCCATTATGTTTTCTATGCCGAATCTGTCAAATAAGAGAGCTAGTGTGTTCATGTAGCCTGCGCCCCAAGCTTCCCAATTCATATAGTTGTTTGTGGCCACATCATCTAGCACATTCATTATGTCTTCGCTGTATGGGTATATGCCTACGTGGTTATCAACTATATCTGTTGTGATTTCCATTGGTGTTGCCATTTGTCCCTGTCTTCTGCCTATGCCTGTGTTTATAATTGTGCCGGGCTGAGTTGTTCTACAACCTAAGCTTTGTCCGAATGTGTGCGGTAATTGTGGAAACTCTTGCACGTTCTTTTCTAGCAGTTCAAGTCCATATGCGTCAAAGAATAGTTCTGCTCTTTCTTTGAAGCCTAGTGTTACCTCATTCATCAGGTAATAGAATGAGCGCTTGCGGTGATATACATGCGATGTTGTCATTGCGGGTGTTGCTTGCAGTATGATACGTCTATACTTGTTGCCTATTGGCGGCTTGAAGTATTTAGTTTCATCTGCAACTGTTGTGTATTCTCTCCATATTCTCTCTTGGAATACGCCTTTGGTTGCTGGTATTGCGCCTTCTCCTTCAATCTTGTAGTTTATCATATCTAAAGTTGCTGATGCATATGGTGGGCTTGTTAGTGTATTCTTCAAATCCAGCTCTATGCTGCTGTAGTCTTCCCAGTTGAGGTAGTATTCTGTGTCGCCTAAGAACCTGCCCCAGCTTATTGGTATGTAGCATGTATCAGCGCCAATGCTTCTTTCAATGAACCTATCTTTTGCAACTAGGCCTGTATTCCAGTATTCAAGTGCTTGTGCAAGTATGCCATTCAAATCTTTGAGTGGTCTTTTGCCGTCTGTTACCACTTGAACTTTGTCAAACCAGTCTGCAAAGCGTAGCTTGTCGCCGTAGTTTGTATAGTCTAGGTGCTGCCCAGAATTGGTTGGTGATTTAAGAACCAATAGTAATCCAGCAGACTTGCCTGTTTCAGGAAGCTCATCAAACTTGTACGTATCGTTAAGCGTTAGGCTTACGTTTCGCCTAATCATATCTTGTTTGATGTAATACATAGCTGCTATCTCCTTATGCAGCCAGGCTTATAGCTTCCCAGCTGCGCGCTTCCATTCTTCTACGACAGGTACAAGCCTTGCGTTGATGTTTGCTCTGAAGTCAATTGTCCTAGGTGGCAGTGCTCCCACTTTAGCGCCTACTTTGTCATACATTGGGCCCCAGTTGGCTGCCCATTTGTCTAAAGCTCCTCTAATGCGGTCGCCTATAATAGGTGCTCCTTTAGTCCTTGCGGCTGTCCGCCAGTCTTCGTTGCTGACTTTAGCGATTCCTTTCTGTCTTGATTTGAGAGATACTGCTTTGCTTATGGCTGCGGCGTAGTTCTTTTCGGCTGATTCAGAAACGGCTTTTGATTGCCATTCTGCTTTCATTATGCCTGATTCGTATCTTGCGGGTATGTATGCACATGATGCTTCAAAATTAGCTCGTGCCTCTTCTTTTGTTTTTAAAGGCAATTTTTTTTCTCCTACCTTTCGGTGCCCTAAAAAAGTGTAGTGGAGACTTAAAAAGTTTGGCGTTTAACTGTTTAACGGTCATATTTCGGGCTTTCTTGGCCGCCGCCTAAATTGATGACTTCGTCAACTTGGGGCTCTTCTGGCATAGCTGTGGTCATAAACTCTGCAGGCACTGGCTCTCTTTCTTTTATCCAATCGAAGCTTACAACTTGGCCAATTGGCAGTCTTACTATTTTGCGTTCAAAATAATATTGTCCATCATTTTGGTCGTACAGCTTTTCTGCTGTACCTATTTCTATTTCTTTTAGCTCCCATTTTGTTTCCAGCAGGACGCCCATGTATCGGTGGTAGTTTCTTATTTGTATTGCCAGCTGTTGGCCTGTTCGAGCCACGTAGTATTTTACTTCGCTGGGTATCCATCCCCAGAGGTTTCGCCACATTTGGCATTCTTCTAGTAATTCTGCTTTTGATTGTTTGCGTAGTTCAGGGAATTTGCTTTGTGTTAGAATTAGCTCTACATCCATGCCTGCTTCTTTTGGCTCTTCTGCTTTTTGTTCTTCTGCCTTAGGCTCTGTTTCTGACATGGGCCAGAATATGTTATAAGACATATATAAAGTTTTTTATATAAAGTTTGGTATATCTATCCTGCGTGTTCACTATCTCGATTACGTACAATCTTCAGCTATTAGAGGAGTTAGCTCTTCTGCTCTTTCTTGGCCTTGGTTTTTCGTCTTCGGATATTTTGTTTTAAAGTTGTAGTGTCTACGGTGCAGGCAGGCAGATTTATCTTAAAAACCGAATATTTGAATAGCTGGTTTATCAGATACAAAAAATTGTATATACAAATTATTGTAGTGGCTTGTTTAATTGTTTATTTAATTGATTAAACGCTATGTTTATATACTGCGACAGCTACATTATACACAGTAAAAAAAAGGTGTAAAGAATGAATCCAATTGAAACCACAATAATGTGTGTAACAATAATGACACTAGCGCCAACAGTGATATATGCTATATGGGTGCTATACGAGAAGCTGAAACGTAGAAGGTTTTAAACATGGCCAAGTATGAGCTAGCTAGTGGAATAATGTTTAAGAGATGCGGCTACTTAATCAACATCTATAAGCTTAAGTGTGATGTTGTGCCGAGAATCTACATAAAGGAATTAAAAAAGGAGGAATGAGAGATGGCCGATATAAACATACACAACAGCAGCGAAATAAAAGCTTTCATTAAACACTATAAACGCAGTAAAGAATGTGACGAATTCTGGACATTAAAGATGAAGAATGACACTGATGAGGTAATATTCTACTTTAATGATGTAACACAGCTTGAAAGCTCAATGGAAAATGTAGCTACTGTCTTGTTTGAATATAATCAAGTAAAATTTAACAAACAAATTTAAGGTTACTCTATGAGTAAATAAACTAAAGCGAGGTGATAAAGATGAGTAAAAAGGTTACTAACGCAAATTTGAAAGTATCCGACATCATACCTAGTATATTCGATGAAGAGATGGCCAAAAAAGCTACTCGTGGCCGATACAAGGCCATAATTGAGGACGTGATAGCTAACAAGAGATTCATAAAAGTTGAAGGTCTTACTAAAGGTCAGGTTGCAGCTCTCGGTAGAGTAGCTAATGATTCTAAGGTTCGCTGGAAAGCTAATTATAGGGATGGATACATACTTTTAGGGCCTGAGCCAAAAGTAAAGTAGCCAAAAGTTAGCCGGCAGGCCTGCCGGCAGCTTTCTTTTTTTTATTGTTTACCTAACAAGAGGCTTTGATTTTTTTAGCTGGGGGCTTACTACAAAATATTGTAGTGCAAACTACAAAAATTTAAAAGGCTCTGCATAAAACGAGCCATTAACCTAACAGGTTAGTTTTCGGCTCCCATTTGACGAAACAGTCAATTTTT
>Ga0315280_10007394_pt1 | contig 14758 bp, 14 predicted proteins | sample YL17G06_40_MG_FD_203697 | JGI IMG/M metagenome (GOLD analysis project Ga0315280, IMG submission 203697) | Sediment microbial communities from Yellowstone Lake, YNP, Wyoming, USA - YL17G06_40 | ecosystem: Environmental > Aquatic > Freshwater > Lake > Sediment | place: USA: Wyoming | collected...
GGGCCATCCCGTGAATCTCAGCCTGCTTGACGCAGAGTTTTTCTTCCATTGCGCCGGATGCAATCGCCGCCGCGAGCGAAAGCACTCCCTGCCCTCCAACGCCTGCGAGCACGATATCGCACCTCATGCCGGGCCGCCTTTCTTCGTCTGCCTGGCCGCCTCCAGACACTCGCGCCGGGCGATGATCACCGAGAGACCGCGATGCTCGAGCTCCTTCTTGAGGACCTCCGCATTTTTCTCAACCTCCCTTGGATGCGCGGTGAGCACGTGGAAGTGCCCGGGATCGACGCCGACGCCGAGGATGATCTGCTCGAGCTGAGGCTGCGGCAGAATCGTAGGCTGGGTTCCGGTCATGGCCACCGTTCCATTGTCGGCAACGATGAGAGTCATGTTGGCCTGCGCCGACACGGCATCCATGAGCGGTGTGACTCCTGAATGCAGGAATGTGCTGTCCCCAATCACCGCAACCACGGGATGGAGGCCGGCCTCGGCGGCCCCTTTCGCCATTCCGACCGATGCCCCCATGCACACGCATGTCTCAACGGCTGAGTACGGCGGCAGCGCACCCATTGTGTAGCAGCCGATATCCGAGGTGACGACCGGTTCGCGATAGCCTGCAAGCGCAAGCTTGAGTGCATTCAGAGTGTCGGCGTGCGGGCATCCCGCGCAAAACTGTGGCGGCCGGCCGGCGAGCGCAAGCCCGGGAATCTCCAGCCCGAGTTTCTCTGTCAGACCAAGCGCGCGGCGCACAACGTCGGGGTTGAGCTCGCCGTCTGCCGGGACATGTCCCGATTCCTTGCCCTGGATTTCGATGGCCGGCGGCATGACGCCGCGCAGGCGCCGCTCCAGGTAAGGATATCCTTCTTCGAAGATCACGAGCCGTCTTACGTGCGCCCCGAGCCGGCGCACCTTTTCGACCGGAAGCGGGTACGCGCCCACGTGCAGGTGTGACGGTTCGAAGCCAAGGTCTTCGAGGTTTTCCACATAGTAGTTGCGCGCGATGCCGGTCGTGATGATCCCGAGGTCACGCCGCTCCTGGTTGAGCTTGAGCGGGTTGTGCGGCGAGGCTTCCGTATAGGCAAGCATGTCCTTCTGACGCAGGAGGAGTTTGTGCCAGCGGCGTTGAGCAATGTGCGGCATCAGAATCCATGCGGATGCGGGGTCGCGGGCTTTATCCGGCGGGCTCTCCGGACGAGGCTCCGCCGTCCGCACCACGGTTCGGCTGTGCGCCAGCCGCGTGACCAGCCGGATCATTACCGGGATCTCGAACCGCTCGGAAAGGTCGAACGCCTCCCGTGTCATCTCGTAAGCTTCCTGCTGATTGGCCGGTTCGAGACAGATCACGCGCGCAAAGTCGGCGTAGTAGCGGCTGTCCTGCTCGTTCTGGGAGCTGTGCATCCCGGGATCATCCGCCACGGCCAGGACCAGGCCGCCGTGAATGGCCACCAGCGCGGAACTGATAAACGGATCCGCGGCGACGTTCAATCCCACGTGTTTCATGGAAACCATCGTGCGGCGGCCTGCAAGCGATATTCCCAAGGCACTTTCGTAAGCCGTCTTTTCGTTGGCACACCACGCGGCGTGAGGCCGGCCGTGCCTGGCCTGGTAACGAATCAGGAACTCAAGGATCTCGGTCGCCGGAGTTCCCGGATACGCGTAAGCGGCCGTCAGTCCCGCATGAACCGCGCCCAGCGCGACCGCTTCATCGCCCAATAACACAACTTCCGACATGACCACCTCTTTTGCCTGCACCCGGCGCCGCGCAACCGCGCGTTCGATTCCTTACGCGTCCCCCGCTGCGGATCAGGTCCACACACTCTCCCTAATCCGACCATTTATATGTCATACGCAGGGGTGGTGCAAGAGTGACGAACCAGCGCACCATTGTCCGATGACCGGCCGTCATCCCGCCTCGCTTCAGGATTCTGCCAAAAGGGATTTCTTTCAACGTTTTGATTGCATTGGCAGTCTATAAGATGGATACAGGCTCGTGATCGGAATCCGAAGATGCTCCTTGATGCAGCAGGCGTTGTGCAGATTGCAGGAGATGGAGAATTGTCAGCACGGGATGAGACCACAGTGCTGACCAGGAGCCTCGTCCTGCGCGCGCAGGCCGGGGAGACGTACGCTTTCGAGCAGCTGATGGTCTGCTATCAGAAGCAGGTACTCTGCACGGCAGCCCGGATCCTGCACCGATCTGAAGACGCGAAAGATGTCGCCCAGGAAGTCTTCTTCAAGCTGTATCGGTACCTGCCGCGCATCCGGCCGGAGGCCGTGCGCACCTGGCTCTACCGGGTCACAGTCAACGTCTGCCGCGATATGGCCAGGAAGAGCGAAAAACACTCGACAGCCGCCTTGGAGGATATCCTCATTGGAGAAGAGTCTTCCGTTGCCCACGCGGAAAGAGCCGAGGCAAGCATCGATCTGGAGAAACAGCGGGAGATTCTGTACCGCGCGCTGCGGGCACTCCCGTTTAAGGAGAGGGCGGCGCTGGTGCTGCGCGACATAGAGGGACTGAGTACGGAGGAGACGGCGCAGGTTTTAAGGAGTTCGGCCACGACGGTCCGTTCGCAGATCTCAAGCGCGCGCGTGAAAGTGAGACGCTACTGCGAGCGCGCCTTGGGGAGAGCAAGATGAAAAGGCACGTTGAGGAAGGAAAAATCGCACTGCTTGCAGGAGGTGACCTGAATCCCGGGAAAGCGTCCGACCTCGCCGGCCATCTTGCCAAGTGCCCTGCCTGCTCGGCCCGGCTGCAGCGCTATCGAGAGAGCCGGGAGGCGATGTCGGCGTTCCGCGATGCCGGCATCGAAGCAAGTGACTTTGACGCGGTCCGGCAGTCTGTCCTGGCGCGGATCCAAGGGGAGCAAGTTTCGCGCTTCCGGTCATTCGCCTGGCGCCGGCTTGGCGCGCTCCAATGGGGCGCGCTGGCCGCTGCCATCCTGATCGCGGCGGCAGTTGGAACGTGGCGATGGCGAAGCGCTCCGGCACCGCAAGTCTCGGAGCTTGCCGCTCCAGGCGGAACTGCCGAGGCTGGAAAAACGCCGGCCTCCGGGAAAACCCAAGCGAAGCCGGCTGTCGAGCAGGTCACAAAAAAGACAATGGCAAGCAAGGTTGGAAGGCGTCCGCAAGCGCCGAGCCGAAACGTGACCATCGCACCGTCTCCGCAGGGCGCTCACGTCAAAGACAGTCTGGTGGCGCCGGAACCTCAACCGCCGGCCCTGGACGACGTGCTGATTAAATTGGAAACATCGGATCCTAACGTCATCATCATCTGGCTGGCCAGCCAGAAGGGAGCAGGAAGATGAACAAGATACGATATTGGCTCACAGCCATCGCAGTCATGGGGTGCCTGGGAGGGGCGGTAGCTCAGGAACAGAATCCGCAGCCCCCACAACAGAAACCGGCCAATCTGATCACGCGAACCGTTGAGGTGAAATACGCCGATCTCTACCAGATCGCACGCACCCTCGATCCCATTGCCAAGGCAAACGGGACCATCATCACTGCCGACAGTCGCGCCAAGGTCTTGCTTCTCACCGGCAGTCCGGAACAGATCAGTGGGATGGAGTCGTTAGTACGCCGGCTTGACACCACGCCTGCTCCGGAAAAGAACATCGAGCTGACGGTCTATTTGCTGACGGCAAGCGATTCAAGCGGCGCTTCACAAAACGTCCCGCCGCAACTCGAGCCTGCCTTGAAGCAGTTGCGCTCGATATTCAACTACAAGTCCTATCAGTTGCTGGACACGATCTTCATGCGGAACCGCACATTGGAGAGGGGCAGCACGCTTGGATTCCTTTCGCCGCCCGAAAGTGAAGCAAAATCCCCCATCGCTATAGGAGGAAACTACAGCTTCACATACAGTCACAGCTATTTGACCCATGACGAAAAGGGGGACCTGATTCATCTTGATAACGTCTCGCTACAGATTGGGCATGGTTCGAGCATCTCTACTAATATTGATTTGCGGCCCGGCCAAATGGTGGTCGTTGGAAAGTCCAACCTCGGGACAGGCGGTGCGGCCTTGATCGCCGTTGTTACTGTTAGAGTGGTCGATTGAGGATGGACATGGCAGCCGCCGGCAGCTGCCACGTTCCACCTAGAACGCTTGAAAACCGTCGGCCTCAGGGAACCGAAAAACAACTGAGTTCGTATACCTCACGCGTCTTTCAGCAGGTCCTTGACGCGGTGCGTCTTTTCCCAGGTGAACTCCTCCAGCTCGCGCCCGAAATGTCCGTAGGACGCCGTCATGCGATAGATCGGGCGCAGCAGATCGAGGTAATTTATGATTCCCCTGGGAGTGAGATCGAACTGCTTCTTTACGATCTGGGTCAGCCGCCAGTCGGGGACCTCTCCGTTACCCTTCGTGCTGATCAGGACGCTCACGGGCTCGGCCACGCCGATTGCATAAGCGAGCTGTAGGTTGCACGCCTGTGCCAACCCGGCAGCCACGATGTTCTTGGCAATGTGACGCGCCATGTAGGATGCGGACCGATCAACCTTCGTCGGGTCCTTGCCCGAGAACGCTCCTCCGCCATGAGGGGCGGATCCGCCATATGTGTCGACGATGATTTTGCGCCCGGTCATCCCGGTATCCGACTGTGGGCCCCCGATGACGAACTTGCCGGTGGGATTGACCAGGTATTTGGTCCCGGCATCCAGATAGTTTGACGGGATCGCCTTCAGCACGACATTCTCAATGATCTCATCCTGCGCCTGCTTGGTAATGCGCCGTCCGGTATTGTCCAGGATCTCCTCGGTGTGCTGGCTGGATACAACGACCGTGGCGACTCGCTTCGGCCTGCCGTTCTCGTACTCCACAGTGACCTGGCTCTTACCATCCGGACCCAGGTAGGGAAGAATTTTCTGCTTTCGCACTTCGGCCAAACGCATGGTCAGCTTGTGGGCCAGCATGATCGGCAGGGGCATCAACTCCGGCGTCTCAGTGATTGCGTAGCCCATCATCAGCCCTTGGTCGCCGGCGCCGCCCGTATCCACGCCCTGTGAGATGTCGGGCGACTGGGTGCCGATGGCATTCAGGATGGCACAGCTGAAGTGGTTGAATCCGTACTTGGGATCTGTGTACCCGATCTCGCGGATCAGATTGCGCACCAGTCCGGGAACGTCGACATACGAAGTGGTCGTGATTTCCCCTCCGACAACCACCAGCCCTACAGTGATGAAGGTTTCGCAGGCCACGCGCCCCTTTTTGTCCGCTCTCAAGATGTCATCCAGCACGGCATCTGAGATCTGATCGCAGACCTTGTCAGGGTGCCCCTCGGTTACGGATTCCGATGTGAAGAAGTAATTGTCTCTTGCCATCTGTATCTCCTCTATTGTGCCAGCGCAGGCATCTCTTTCGGGCCGGTTCTTTTACCCAGAGCCAATTGATGCTCCAAACGTCTCAGGCTGCAACCATACCGGCCCATGAATGCTAGCTGATCTTTTGCCAGAAGAAAACTAGAACCTTCTTTCCTCGCCGGGGGATTATATGCTTCAATGCCGCTATGCCAAGGCTTACATTGGGAAAAGAGCGCGTCCTGCTCAGGCAGGTTTCGCGGTCTTTCTATCTTACGCTGCGCATGTTGCCGGGAGCGATACGTCCGCAAATCGGCCTGGCATACCTCCTCGCGCGCGCCACCGACACCATCGCCGATACGCGTTTGGTCCCCGTCGAGCGACGCCGGGCTGCTCTCCGTGAGATGCGGGTTGCAATTCGGGCGGTAACCGAAGGGCGCCGCGCCGAGGCGCCGGATTTCGGCGAACTGGCCGCAGCACAGCAAGCTCCTGCAGGCCAGGGGTCACACGCAGAACGCGCTTTGCTCGAAAACGCCTCGGAGGTTCTCGAGGCGCTGGGCGCGCTGGCGCCGGCGGATCGCCAGCGCATTTGCGAACTGCTTGAGCTTATAACTCACGGGCAGCAGACGGACCTCGCGCGCTTCGCCTCCGCAAGCGCAGATCGGATCGCAGCGCTCGACACCGACAAGGATCTGGAAGAATATACCTATCGCGTGGCTGGCTGCGTCGGGGAGTTCTGGACGATGACGTGCCGCGCCCATCTATTTCCCAAGGCAGAGCTGGACGACACGTTTCTCCTTGCCGGCGCCATCCGCTTTGGAAAAGGCCTGCAGCTTGTGAACATTCTACGCGACCTGCCGAGGGACTTGCGCCAGGGCCGCTGCTACATGCCGCGCACCCGATTGGCAGAACTCGGCCTGGAGCCGGTCGCTCTACTGAATGCAAGTGAAATGGGCCGATTTCGTCCGCTGTATGCAAGCTATCTCGAGAAAGCCAGGGAGCTTCTCGCCGCAGGTTGGGCCTATACCAACGCACTGCCCCGCAGTCAGATACGCGTGCGCCTGGCATGCGCCTGGCCGATCCTGATCGGCATGAAGACGCTGGCACGTCTGCGCGCCGGCAACGTGCTCGACGACCGGCGCCGGATCAAAGTCAGCCGCTGGGAAGTCCGCCGACTGATGCTGCGTTCCGTGCTCTGCTATCCCCGTCCCCGAGCCTGGGACCGCCTTTTCGCCCAAGCCGGCGCCGATCCGCGCTACTGGCCGCTGTAATAATCGATCATGCGCTGGCACGGTCTCCGCTTGATAACACAATATTTCGGTATATACTATAAATATGCGATTCGAGTGGGATGATGAGAAAGCTCGATTCAATGCTGACAAACACAGGATTACCTTCCGTCAGGCGATTACGGCTTTCGATGACCCGTTTGCCTTGATCGCTCCGGACGAAAAGCACTCTACCGCGGCAGAAATCCGGGAGTGGCTGATCGGTGAATCGGATGACGGCGTGCTGGTAGTAGTTTTTACAAAACGGGAGAGAGGTCGGGTCTATCGCATTATCAGCGCTCGGCGAGCAAGCAGACGCGAAAAGAGGCGTTATGAAGAATTCAAAAGAGTTTCCCTTTGAGAAGGCGAGACGGCTCACCAACCGGGAATTAGCCGCCGCGCGCAAAGCGATTGAGGAAAAAAGCGGTGTCCCGCGTCCTACCCGCGGTCGGCCGGCCAAACCGGCAGTGGACAAATACCTGCCCGCATCCATTCGGCTGCACCCCAAAGTAATAGCCTGGGCGCGGAAAGAGGCTAGGAAACGAGGTGTCGGCTACCAGACCATCATCAACGAGGTCCTGCTCGAAAAAGCGGGCTAGCATGGGGCCTTTGCCTCCTGCAAAGTTCTCACCTCGACGACCGGCGCCGGATCAAAGTCAGCCGCGGGGAAGTCCGCCGGCCGATGCTGCGTTCCGTGCTCTGCTATCCCCGTCCCCGAGCCTGGGACCGCCTTTTCGCCCAAGCCGGCGCCGATCCGCGCTACTGGCCGCTGTAATAATCGATCATGCGCGCGATCGCCTTCCGGCAAACAAGACAGAACTCCTCTCTCGCGTTTTAATTCCGGGGACAGACTACGCAACTCCCAAACTCAAATCGCATAAGCGTGTCGCTGCACGCGCACCAAAGTCAGGGAGTTGCGTAGCCTGTCCCGAATGGCGCTTAAATAAAAACGATCGAAATCACCTTAATCACACTAGGCTCAAGGGCTTAAACCCCGAAGGGGTGCGGCAGGAGAGCCCAGGGCGCGAGCCCTGGGTAACAGGCACCCGTGGGCCCAAGCCCTGTAAGGGCGGAGCAGCCTGTTTCGCCCTTACAGGGCTTATTGTCATCCGCTCATCGTTTCCCAGGGCTTGCGCCCTGGGCTCTCCTGCCTGACCCTTTCAGGGTCTCATTTCGATGCCTTATTTAAGCGCAATTGGTGACAGGCGCCGTTTTTCCGCGGCGATTTGATCCATCCACCGAGATATCCCGAACGAAAAAAGGTACCTGTCACCAATTTCACCATAAAGGGTCGGGATCGGAATCGCTATCGGCATTTGACCGTAGGGACGGCGAGGGACGCATCAGATTAAAAGCCGATTCCGATACCGATTCCGATTCCGGCTCCGAGAATCACAACTTCGCCGTGGCCCTGGCGCTTGCTATATCGTGTGTTTTACGGTGCGTCTTCCGCTGGTATACTCCATGGGGATGAAACGACGAATAGCGATAGCAATCTTCTCTACCCTGGTCTTGCCGGCGCTGGCCCTAACGCAAACGTCGGGCGAGTCGCCGGTGCATTGGTCAGCCAAGCCACCCGTCGAGCCGGTTCGAGCCGGAGCCAAGTTCGAGGTCAAGCTCGAAGCCATGATCGACGACAACTGGCATATGTACTCCGCCACCCAACAGCCTCCGCCCATTGCCACCCGCTTCAAGTTGCTTTCTAGCGGGCCTTTCGAAATAGCGGGAGCTATCAAGCAATCTCAGCCAAAGACCGAGTTTGATCCAAACTTCGGTATCCCGACGGAGATCTTTGCCGGCGGAGCCGAATTCTGGATTCCCATCAGGGTGGCGGTTTCGGCCAAGCCCGGCGATTACGACTTAAGCATTCAAGCGTATTATCAGGTGTGCGACGACAAGAGCTGCCTGCCGCCCAAAGGCGTGCCTGTTTCTTTTAAGATCAAGGTGGCCCCCGGATCGGCCGTTGCTCCGCAAGCGGCGACGGGCAGCCCGGGAACGGCCACACCTTTGCAGGCAAATCAACAGTTGCCATCGCAGCCATCGGCCGCCCTCACGCAGGTGGCAGGGGTGGCTGCCGTCACTTCCTCTCCTGTGGGAACTGCCGCTGAGTTCCAGAGGGCACGGGCAAGCGGCTTTCTTCCCTTCCTGTGGTTGGCGATGACCATGGGAGCTCTTTCGCTGGCGACACCCTGCGTGTTCCCCATGATACCTATTACCGTCTCCTACTTTACGAAAAGCGCCGAGACCAACCGGGCTTCCGGACTCCGGCTGGCGCTCGTCTATTGTCTGGGGATCATCTTTACCTTTACCGGACTCGGCCTTGGGCTCGCGGCCGTGCTGGGAGCGACCGGGCTCAATCAATTCGCCGCCAATCCCTGGGTCAACCTGTTGATCACGGCGGTCTTCCTGGGTTTCGCGCTCAATCTGTTTGGACTCTACCAAATCGGCATCCCTGCCAGCGTTCTGACCAGACTGTCTAAGGCAGGATCGGGCAGCGGCTATGCATCGACATTGCTCATGGGATTGACATTCACCCTGACCAGCTTTACCTGCACGGTTCCGTTTGTCGGAACCGTGCTCGTGGCGACTTCTCAGGGCGACTGGCTGTGGCCCGCGATGGGCATGCTCGGGTTTTCTGTGATTTTCGCAGCCCCGTTCTTCGTGCTCGCGCTGGTACCGCGCCTGCTCGTCTCGCTCCCCAAGAGCGGAGGCTGGCTGAACTCGGTAAAAGTGACGATGGGCTTTTTGGAAGTAGCTGCCGCCATGAAGTTCATTTCCAATGTCGACCTGGTCTGGCGTTGGCATATTTTCACGCGTGAAGTGGTTCTGTCGATTTGGCTCGCCACGTGTGTGCTTACTGCGATATACCTCCTGGGCAAATTCCGCCTACCCTACGACAGCGCGATCGATCATCTCGGCGTGATGCGCATGACTGCGGCGCTGGTTTTCCTTGCCATGGGGTTCTACCTGTTCACGGGTTTGATGGGCGCCAGCCTGGGCGAAATCGATGCGTTTTTGCCGCCGCGCACAGCCGGAGCATTCACGCTCACAGGCGGCTCGCATGGGCAGGAACTCAGCTGGCACACAGACCTCGGTGGCGCCCTGGCCCAAGCCCGCCAGGAGCGCAAGCTGGTGTTCGTCGATTTCACGGGATACACTTGCACAAACTGCCGCTGGATGGAGGCGAACATCTTCACTCTCCCCGACGTCTACGCCAGCCTTCAGAAATACGTCAGGCTGCAGTTGTACACCGACGGCGACGGGAAGCAGTACGAGGAAAACCAGGCCTACCAGAAGGAGAAATTCGGAACGGTGGCGCTGCCGCTTTACGCGGTCCTCGACGCGCAGGGAAACAAACTCGCTACCTTCCCTGGGATGACCCGCGATGCCGCGGAGTTTGTGCGCTTCCTCAACGGACCGCTAGCTGTCCCACCGCGACAGGCTATCGAAGAAGAAAAGCAATAGCGTTGATGCCGACCACTGCGATCAGGGTCAGCTTTGCAAATCGAGGATCGTTCCTTTCCCAGCCATGACGGGAAACACACGAAACCTCTTTTCGTGTATTTTGTGGTTTGAGATATCATTTCAACCGCTATTACTTCACGGGATGCGAAGATCATGATTATTACGATCGGCCTTGTACAGATGTCATGCAGCAGCGATCCCACGGCCAACCTGGGAAAGGCCATGGAACGAATCCGTCAAGCCGCCGGCCTGGGCGCTCAGATCATCTGCCTGCCTGAGTTGTTCAAGAGCCTGTACTTCTGCCAGATTGAAGACCACGGCAATTTCAGCCTGGCCGAGAAGGTCCCCGGTCCTACGACCGAGCGCCTCGGCGCACTGGCTCGCGAACTCGAAGTCGTACTGATCGCGCCGCTGTTTGAGCGCCGCGCGCCCGGAGTTTACCACAACACGACAGCCATCATCGATGCCGACGGCACTTACCTGGGCAGGTATCGCAAAATGCATGTTCCCGACGATCCGCTCTACTACGAGAAGTTCTACTTCACGCCCGGAGACCTGGGTTTCCAGGCCTGGGATACGCGCTACGGCCGCATCGGCGTTCTCATCTGCTGGGATCAATGGTATCCCGAGGCGGCCCGACTGACGGCGCTGCGCGGCGCGCGCATCCTATTCTACCCGACCGCCATCGGATGGCATCCGCGCGAAAAGGCGGAACTCGGCGTCGGCCAACACTCGGCGTGGGAGACGATCCAACGCAGCCACGCCATCGCGAACGGTGTATACGTAGCGTCGGTCAACCGGGTGGGGCACGAGGGAACAACACCGGGCGGCATCGAGTTCTGGGGCGCCAGTTTTGTCTGCGATCCGGGAGGAACGGTCCTGGCGCGCAGCCCGCACGACCAGGAAGAGACGCTGATCACAGCCTGCGACCTGCAGAAGGTGGACACTGTCCGCACGCACTGGCCGTTTCTCAGGGACCGGCGTGTGGAAGCCTATCAGGATTTGACCAGCAGGTATCTGGATTGACCTGCGATTCAGACACTGGCGATGACCCAGTCAAAGGAGGCCCGAAGGGCCGGGAGAGAATAGCCCCGCGCGTGAGCGCGGGGTTTGGAACGCACATGGAAATGAGGCCTGAAAGGCCGGCACATTTTGTCAGATAGATCCCAGTGCAGCGCCTTCGGCGCTCGATTGCCAAACATAAGCTCATCCCGGCCTAACGGCCGGGCCTATTTACTCGCGGCCCTTCGGGCCTCTCGCCCAATCCGGGTTATCGCTACTGTCTGAATCCAGTGGATTGACGCCCCAGGCTGACGGAAACGTGTTAGATTAATGATGTTTCGCTCCTAGCGAAGATTGCCCTATGGCAACTCAAACTACTTTGCTGAACGCGATTGCCCAGGATAATCCCGAAGACACCGCGCTGATCGAGCACGGGGGACTCATACTGACATATCGATCCCTCCGCGAGCAGGTCGAACGGCTGGCAGGCTGGCTCCAGCGCGCCGGGATCTCGCGCCCGGACCGGATCGCCATTGTCCTGCCAAACGGAATTGAGGCTGTCGTCGCGTTCCTTTCGGCCGCGACGGCTGCCACGGCGGCCCCGCTGAACCCCAATTACAAGCTGGAGGAGTTCCGGTACTTTCTGGCGGACACCGGAGCCAAGGCGCTGGTTGTGCCTGCAGAAGGAGGCGAGTGCGCCCGTCAAGCCGCAGCACCGGGAACCCTGTTGATCGAATCTCGAATCGATGCCGGCGGCAGGGTCCAGTTTTGCACCTCTGGGCATGTACGTGCCTTGGGAGAACTGGACCCGGCTTCGGCGGAGGATGTGGCGCTGGTGCTGCACACGAGCGGCACTACAAGCCGCCCCAAGCAGGTTCCGCTCAGGCACTCCAACCTGCTGGCGTCGGCGCGCAACGTTGCGCGCTCTTATGCGCTTTCGTCCTCCGACGTCTCTATGTGCGTCATGCCGCTGTTTCACGTTCACGGGCTGGTCGGTTCTGTTCTGTCATCGCTCCTGGCCGGAGCGGCCGTGGTAGTGCCGCCCGGATTCAACGCGCTGGCCTTCTGGCCTGCGGTTCAGGCGCACAGCGCAACTTGGTATTCTGCCGTCCCGGCAATTCATCAGATGCTCCTGGCGCGCACGCGCGCAGGAATCCGCCCTCCGGGTGCCGAAGGGCTCCGTTTCATCCGCTCCTGCAGCTCCGCCCTGGCGCCCACGACCATGGCTGAGCTCGAGCGCCGCTTCGGAGTGCCGGTGCTGGAGGCTTACGGCATGACCGAGGCCTCGCACCAGATTGCCACGAACCCCTTGCCGCCTGCCGAACGCAAACCCGGAACAGTCGGGCTCGGCAGCAATGTCGAAATCGGAATCATGGATACGGAGGGACGCCTGCTGCCTGCTGAGGCGCAAGGCGAAGTGGTGATTCGAGGCGCCAACGTGATCGCCGGTTATGAGGACAACCCGGAAGCTAACGCGACCTCCTTTTCAAACGGCTGGTTCCGCACCGGGGATGAGGGAGTGGCGGACAGACAGGGTTATTTGAAGCTCATCGGCCGCATCAAAGAACTCATCGTGCGCGGCGGCGAAAAAATCTCACCGGTCGAGATCGATCAGGTGCTCCAGCTGCACCCAGCAGTTGCTGCAGTTGCGACTTTCGGAGTGCCGCACCACGTTTACGGCGAGGAGGTAGCGGCGGCTGTGGAGCTGCGCGCGCCGGCGACGGAGCAAGAACTGATTTCCTTCTGCCGCGGTCACCTGGCGGACTTCAAGTGCCCCAAGAAAATCCATATCGTTGAGCGCATCCCACGCACGGCCACCGGCAAGATCCAGCGGAAGACCGTGGCACAGAAGCTGGAATTATGAAGTTCGCCATTGTAGGCGCAGGAGCCATCGGAGCCTATGTCGGCGCATGCCTGGCGGCCGGCGGAGAAGATGTCGCACTCGTGGCGCGCGGCGCTCATCTCGAGGCGATACAGCAACGCGGAGTCCGGGTTCTTTTCCAGACGGGCGAGGAGCTGACTGCGCGTCCCTTCGCCACGGCCGATCCGGCTGAAATCGGACCTGTTGATGTGGTCTTTCTGGCTCTGAAAGCCCCCAGCCTCCGCCTCATGGCTCCGCGCCTGGCCCCACTCCTCGGGCCCGAAACGCCGGTGGTCGCAGGACAGAACGGCATCCCCTGGTGGTACTTCGAGAATACCGGCGGCCCGCTGGAGGGCACGCACCTGGAGGCAGTGGACCCCGGCGGTTTTCTTTCCGCCGCCATCCCGGCCCAGCGAGTGATTGGGTGTGTGATCTATTGCTCAATTGTGGTGGCCGAACCGGGGATCATCAGACAAATCGAGGGAAATCGCTTTGCCATCGGTGAACTCGACGGCGCCCGGAGCGAGCGGTGTCGCCGGATTGCCCGGGCGTTCCAGAAAGGCGGACTTAAATGCGCAGTCCGCAAGCGCATCCGCCACGACGTATGGGTGAAGCTGATCGGCAGCTTGGCGTTCAATCCGATGAGCGCGCTCGCACGTGCCGAGATGGAGGAAATCGTTCGAGACCCACGCGCCCGCGCTCTCGCTCGCGCCGTCATGGAAGAAGGAGAGGCAGTGGCGCGCGCCCTGGGCATGGAGCTTGACATCACGGTCGATCAGCGTCTCGAAGGCGCCGCACGGGTCGGAGCGCACAAGACCAGCACCCTCCAGGATCTCGAAATGGGCAGACCGCTCGAATTGGATGCCATTGTCGGGGCTGTAGTTGAACTTGCAGAAAAACTGGGGGTTCCGGTTCCGCATACGCGCACGCTCTATGCCTGTGCCGGACTGCTGGAGAAGCGAGCCCTCCAAAGCGCATCCGGACCAGCGAAATGAAGCAATCCCCTCTCCCCCTCGCCGTTCGAGAGAATGTGCCTCTGGCTCCTTTCACGACATTGGGCATCGGAGGACCCGCACGCTTCCTGATCGAGGTCCAAACGGAAGCTCAGGTGATGGACGCTCTGGAACTCGCGGCTGCCCGCAGCCTGCCTGTATTTGTGCTTGGAGGCGGCAGCAATATCCTCGTGTCGGATGCAGGCTTCCCCGGTCTCGTGATCAAGATCGCCCTGCGCGGCGTCGAGCAGACCAACGGCGGCACGATCGCGGCCGCAGCCGGTGAGGATTGGGACCCATTCGTGCGCCGGTGCGTCGAGCAGGATCTGGCTGGGATCGAGTGTTTGAGTGGGATTCCGGGAACCGTAGGAGGCACGCCGGTGCAAAATGTCGGCGCTTACGGCCAAGAAGTCAGCGACGTGATCGTTTCGGTCCGCGTCCTGGATCGCAAGACACAGCAAGTGGCAGAGCTGAGCAACGAGGAATGCGGCTTCGCTTACAGGACCAGCATCTTCAATACTTCGCACCGGGAGCGTTATGTCGTCTTGTCCGTCAGCTACTCACTGCAAGCAGGTGGGGAGCCCTGGGTCGCATATCCCGACGTGGTCCGTTGCTTTGAGGGCCGCACCGATCGCCCCGGCCTGGCCGCAGTGCGCGAGGCTGTCCTGCGCATTCGGGAGAGTAAGTTCATGGTCGCCGGAGCTGGCGATCCCAACGTGAGAAGCGCCGGCTCCTTCTTCAAGAATCCGATTGTGCCGGCCGACATGACGGCGAATATAGAGGAGGCGGCAAGGCGCCATGGACTCCTGCAGGAACGCGAAGCCATGCCCCGGCAGCCGATGCCGGGCAGCATGGTGAAGTTGCCGGCAGCA
>Ga0315280_10007396_pt1 | contig 14757 bp, 16 predicted proteins | sample YL17G06_40_MG_FD_203697 | JGI IMG/M metagenome (GOLD analysis project Ga0315280, IMG submission 203697) | Sediment microbial communities from Yellowstone Lake, YNP, Wyoming, USA - YL17G06_40 | ecosystem: Environmental > Aquatic > Freshwater > Lake > Sediment | place: USA: Wyoming | collected...
AACCTCGTATACCTCTCTGTCACTTTGCTCAGTGGATTCTTCAGTATGTCTATCAGTAGATCTTTCTCTGCTTCAGATAGTTCCTTAACTATGTTCTCAGTTTGATTTGTTATGTTCTCTTCCTGTATCTTGATTGAGATTCGTTCTTGTTCTTCTCTCGCTGTTTTTTCCGTTTGTCTTTTTTGTTCTTTCCTTGTTTCTTTATTCGTAAGCATAATTTCTCTAATTTCTGCGAATCGTTCCGTTTCTGGCTCAGTTCGTCCTAATTCCTCATAAAACCATGCCATTCGCTCTTTCAGCAACTCGTCGGTTACAGATCCCTTATTGATATCGACTTTTGGAATTTCTACCAGGAAAGGCTCTGGCCACCTACCTTGAAGCTTCACTATTGCTTGACCGACTTCTAGCTTAGTCAAGATATCTCTGTCTTCGCCAGTCAGATTGAGTGCTGAAGCCATAACGCTTATGTCGCTTCTCTCTTTCAAACCCAAGCAAACAGTTGCGTAGGTGTTGCCGAGAGCCGGTATTGAGAGAAGGCTTGGGTCCTGATCTATCACTATCACAGACTCTCCGAACTCTCTGACTTCCCTGAGAAGAATGTCCGTGATGGTCTCGGTTCCGGAAATTATCTGAAGCTTCCTTGAGAGGATGTGATGTGCCTCCTCGATGATGCAGGTGTGCTTCAGAGTTTCCCTTTTTCCCTCTGCCATTCGAAAATGGTGAATCCAAAGCAGCAGCGATTCTGTCAGAAAGATCTTGGCGGTGTCTGTGAGAGCATCAACTTCAAGAATCACGTTTCTAGCCAAGATGCTGTCTATAGGGTAATTCCCATGATTTAGAATTCTGTCCATCTCACCGAAGCAGAGTGCTCCGATAGCGCGGAGCGCTGAGGCAAGCCACTGGGTCTCTCTTCCTTTGCACTCGTAGTTCTCTAGGTAAAAGAGCACGTTCCTGAAGCTTGGCCAGTTACCGCTCCCATCGTATACGCCGAAGTCTTTGTACACGGAATCGATCGCCTTTGACAGTATGTAGGCTACGCCTTCGCCTAGGAAGTAAGCGTGTGACATTATCTCGATCATCTTGGAAAGCCAGACATGCGGGCTTGTTCCTCTTGGTGGTATCAATGGGTTGAAGTGAAAAGGGCAAACTTCACGGCCAACGGTGTAGACAAGTATTTCCTTGTTGCTCGCCTCAGGAAGCGCCATAAGGTCGCGGTAGTTGCGTTTCCAGTCAACGACCAAGAATGGCTTATCTCTCTTGAGGAACTGTCTGACTAGCAGTAGAGCGAGGTTGGTCTTGCCACTTCCTGTTGAGCCTACGAAAAGGAGGTGCCGAATCATCTCTTGCTCTCGTATGGCGAATGGATATGATTGGTTGTGATTACGGATCGCTCCGACTAGGAAATCACCGTTTGCTGTGGTAGTGTCTGGATAGCTGAAAACTGGGATTTCTCCTGTTAGCTCTGGAAGAAATCGCAATGTGAGGTATGTGTTGAGGTCGTTCTCGATCGAATCCTCTTCATTATCCGCAAGCTGAGATAGAATCGCTGATCGAACCAGCTCTTTGTCGAGAAGCTGAGCAACCCTTTCTTTTCGTTCTCTGAGATTATACGTGTTAATTATATTAGGCAACCATCGATCACCTCTTACTGAAGAAGAAGCGAGTAGAGTTTAGCACCGAGTAAAGCCAGCAACATCAGGATGAGTCCTACTAGCGCAAGCTGAATGTACCAAGAGAAGCTGTATCTTTCTAGAAGAGAAAGAATTCCAGAGAATATTCCAATGCTTAGTGCGAGAAAGCCGACTAGCAATAGGCCATTCATCAGGATTTCCATCAGCTTTCTGAATTCCATGAAATCACCTTCTGCTGATCGGGTAGATTCTTTTGAACATCTGTCTCGAATTGAAGAACATCCTCATCCGTGTAGACTTGGCGATATGCTGCGAGGGCTTCGAGGCCCTTATCCGTCATATGTAATGTGGAAAAAATCGAGATACCTTTCTTCACCATGAGGTTGAGATCTAGCAATTCTGCAATTGATGCTCTAACATCCTTCTTTTCCATCCTGCTCATGTCTGAGATTGAGGCTATGCTGGTGATTTCGTTGGCTACAGCAAGCAGGACCTTGTACGATCTTTTCGTTAATGGTACTTTGGCTCTTAAGCACTCGAAGCAAAAGATCCTGTTTTCATAGGAGATGGAGCACTTCGAGTCGAGTTTCTTACCGCAACTAAGACAGATAGTGAATTCTTCGTCGGGCTTGAGACTATGACCGCATATATCACATACAGGTAAACGCCTGACTCGCTCGATCGATCCTGAGGGTGAAGTCGATATCGATCTTCCGCCAAGCAGTTTTTCTTTCTCGACGACCAATTTTTCATCTAACAGCTTGCTTTGAGCATTCGACCGATCAATCCTGTTTTCAAGCTCAGAAATTCTAGCATCGAGTCTCAGTGATATGGCTTCCAGTATCTGCCACATATTTCTTGGTTGATTCTCTTTTCTACTTTCACTCATATGGAATCACCTTTCAAAAAATTCAAAAAAGGAAACTAGGCTTTCTTTGTCAGATCCAGTTCCAGCACTAAATCGCCTTGAGGCACTTCTACTTCAACTGTCGCAACGGGAGCTGAATATGACGGCTGTTCTGTCGGCCTTCCCTGCCTTCTGTATTCCTCCAACTGAGCTCCGACTTTTCTCTCCAAGGCAGCTTTTCGTAACGTAATGTAAATTCTCATCGCCAAGGGGAGTAGAAAAAGTATGAGAATAAGAATGAAAAAGAGAGCTGCTGAAGCTAGGAGCAATTCCGTGATCATTCTCTCACTTCAAAAGGAATGAACTTGATCGCCTCTTTCAGTCGCAAGAATGTCTCGACAGGTATGGAGTACGCACCTAATCTAAGGCTTGAGCTGAGAATGAAGTATATTATCGGCCTGTTGAATTCCAGCATTAGTGAAAGCCAGGCTGTTCTGTCTTGAAAAGAGGGTTCTACGTTTTCGCCAGGATGCGTATGAAGAAATCCCATAAAAGTCAAGTCATTCTTGCTCGCCTCTTTCTCAACTTTCTTGATAGTTTCAATCGAGTACGTGCAATGACTTGAGTTTGTTTCTTGAGTTGCTATCTGAACTGCCTCAGTGATTATGAATCTGCTTTTTTCCATTTTTCCTAGGAGAGTAAATGGGATCTCTTTTGGTTCTGGATGAGATGAATGCGCTTTGACCGAAAGCTTGAGGCTTCTCCACGCTTCTGGGGTGATAGAGCAGGGGCCAAATGGAATCAAGCTAAGGTTTTCAGCAATAGCCTTTTCCTGATCATCTCTGACCAGATCCAGATCAAAATCTTGAGACATACTGCTCCCCCTTTCTGTAAGATTCAACGAAGTTCTACACAACTTTCTCTTTTCTTGTGAGTTGAACTTACAAACTCAAACATGTCATGAGTATGATTGTTAATGCCTGGAAACTTCTTTAGCCCAGATTTGATATGTCTGTGAGTTCCTCTTGCATACAGATGGGGCATTGGAGGTCTGGCTTGAAATAGTTAGGTTCGTTCAAAAATCGTATTTCTTCTCTGCCAGTCGATATGTCAAAGCCATAGTACTGAATCAGGTTTTCTTTATCTGTAACAAACTTCACTATCTCACTCGCTACGATTCCAACAAGTCTGAGTATCGTGCCTGGTAATATGCCTCCTGGGATATTGGGCTCTGGTTCAGGACACTTTCCTTCTCGTTTAAGCTTCTCGACTTTTTCTTTTTCACTTGGACGAAAGAGGCAGCAGTAGCATGCTGTCTTATGAGGAATAACTAGCATGTAGCTTGCTTCCCACCCAAAGAATCCGAGGTTCACATAGGGCTTGTCGGCTTGGACTCGAATACTGGTTACAGCGAGTCTCGTCCACCTGTCATCAACTCCTAGAACTAGCATTTCAGGTTCTGTGAGAACTTTCAGCGCAACCGCGTCAGTGTAGCTGGCGTGACATTTCATGTTGAGCCTGTTTCCATATTTTCGCCTTAACATGTCCCTGAGAACTTCGACCTTTGCTCTTCCAATGTCTCGTTTCGTAAAAGGAGCTGAAAGTGGAATGTTTCTTCCACTTATTGTGTCACCGTCTATCAAGGTCAGATTTTTGAAGCCGGTGCCTGCTAGGGCTAAAGCAAGGTTTGAGCCTATTCCACCGCATCCAACCAAAGCTATTCTTGCTGTCTCAATTTTCCGAATAGCTTCTTCACCCAAGATGAGCTTGATATTGTAGAAGTAGTCTGCATCTCCGACTGTTTGTCTTCTAACCATTCTCTCTCAATCCTCCATCTTAACTCTCCTATCTTTCCGCTGTGTGCAAAATATGAGCCTAGGCGAAAGTCGCATGCTATCATAATCCAGTAGATCTCTTGGTTCCAATCGGTTAACGCGAGTAAACCATTTTCGTCGATCGTACTTAACTGAGAACCTATCGGGTGGCTGTGACATTCAGCGAAAAGATTTGTTTCAGGATAGACTTCTCTTACCAAGCCCACGAACTTGAGTAGCCAATCGCTCTTTGTCTTTGCTCCAAAAGGATTCGCATATTCTAACTTGCAACCCCAATATTTGTTGAGAACCCCTGTTCCATTCTTAGCTGTCCCAGAACACCAGCATATTGCTTCGTTAGGCTTTGCTCTATGAAAATCTTTCAGCATCTCAACGAAAACGTCGTTGCTGAATATTATGAGTTCAAGAGGTCCCTTTGTCTCTTCTGCCTGTTTCAGTTCAACGGAATCTGGCGTTAAATCGAGCATTTCCATCAAGATCCACATCCAAAGTGTTCTCGCGGGTTCTGGAGAAGTCTGAATAGGAATTGAATGTAGTCTTCAAAGAGCATCATGCCCTGCTTCCAATTGGCTTCTATGCCATAGCAAGGTCTGCCATCTGAGAAAACATGTGGATGCTTTCTGCCGTGAACTGGGCAAGGTGGAATGATTTTGAAGTAACCTGTTGGAGAATAATTTGGATAACCGACGAGGACAAGTTGAAACGGATAAAACCTGCCTTTCATATTTATTTCTAGTAAAGGGAAGAGAAGATCCTCATCGTCAGCAGACCTTACCTTCACTCTGAAAGTTCTTCCATAGCCGGGCTTAAAAGGTAAATCCAGCAGTTCAATCTTAACCCTTCTGTAATCCGTGTACTGATATCGAGAAGAAGGTAAAGAAAAGGGAAGTTCAGTTTCGATCTGAACTCCCACAGGGTGCTCTGGCACAACCTCAAGCGTTCTGTCTTGTATTTGTGGCATTAGATTTCTTATTGTCTGGTTTTGTGGTAGCGGTTGCCCTTGCACATGCAATCTGACAGTTCTTCTGTTCGCTCCGAGCGAGGCCGCAAGCTTTGCCTCAACTTGTGCTACAGTCCAATCTGGATCAACAGTCACGTTCATGGGTGCTTGCCCTGGAAACCTTTGAACCTTCAACGTAACCTTCTCAGCTCCGCTTCGAATCTCTGGCTTATCATAGGTCGGCATCTCCAGATCCTTTACATCTAAGTTCATTTTTTTCACCTACCTAGTCTTTGCCTCCCTCTGGCTTTGCAGAGATCATCGATTGCAAGACCGTAAGCTCAATCTATCAAAGTGTTCAGAAAACTAAGTAACCACATGAGAACAAAAAATCAAAACTGTTTCATCTCAGCAACGCTTTTGGCCACGCTGTCCGCACCTGCGTTTAGCAGCTCTTCTTCATTTCCTATTCCTGAAAGAACCCCGATGGATAATATGCCAGCGGCTTCACCGGCTCGCATGTCAGTGGTGGTATCTCCCACGAACACAGCATATTTCGGCTCCATGTCAAGGAAGTCTAGTGCTTGAAGAATACCGCTTGGATCAGGCTTTGGTTTTTTGACATCGTTCGCCGAGATAGCAATATCTATTACGGAATAGAGTTTGAATAGTCGAATGAACTGTTTCATCATCTGCCTTGTTCCGTTTGTAACGAGAGCGATCCTTATCCCATGGTTCTGAAGTCTGGTCAGGCGCTCAACTGCCCCATTTATGAGTATCAAATACTTTGGCAGATAGACATGGGAGTATAAGTTGTCGACTTCTCTTGTTACTGATTGCAAAGCTTCTGGCTTCCTGTAGTCGGAAGGAAGAAATCTCACGAGCACCCCTTCTAGATCTGTGCTATGGATGTGCTGCATAATTTGCTCGTAACTTGGCGTCGGCAAGGAGTGGGATGTAAACCAGTCTCTTATCAGACGGTGTATAGCTGGGCGGGAATCCATCAGTGTGCCATCAATGTCAAATATATATGCTCTTTTCTTATCCACATGAAAACCTCCAGAAACTGAAGGATAGCAAAAAATGCAAACGAAAAGGATCGAAAAGTTGAGATTAACTATCTCTCAGTAAGAGCATGACATTAAAGACTCATCAACGCTTACGATTAGATTCAAGTTTCTGAAAATAACCTTCTCCTCTAGGATCTGCTAGAACAAGACCAAACTCAAGATCCGGTATCTCATGAACTGGTATTGGTATATCCTTTCGTATTTGCCTGCTCACCATTTCAAGCAGTTCTAATCGGTTAACCACAGAAATGGTTTCGGCTTTTTCACGGTCCCAATACGCACAACTAAGCGCTAGGCGTTTAGCTAAGCGCCGTATTTTGCCTTCAGCAGATCTTTTATGTGGCAAATGGTAGCACCTCTACTAGGTCCACACTCCCCATATGGGAGGCGGAAATGAGATGACCGTCTTTTTAGACTCAAACACTATCTTCTATTCCTTTTTTGCAACTTTTTGCTCAAACTGTAGATGAAGGGGCTCAAGCCGTTCTTACGCCTTTGATCACTTCTATTCGTGACATACTTTATTATCCCGCAGAAACAGGCTTGTTTGTTATTCTCCCCGTTGTCGGACTCACATAGGTTTTCGGCTTTCCAGTCTCCCTCAGTAGGGCTTTCTTGTCCACAGGCTTTATGTTTTCAGACATTTTTCATCGGTTACTGAGAAAGGAACTAAACTCATATAGCCATTAGTTACTTCAGTAACTAGGTAGGGGAAAAACGTGAGCGAAAAAGAAGTAAAAATTAAACTGCTTAAGATGATAGATTCAAAAACACCATACTGGCAACAAGGTTCGTTCAGGATGATTCTACCTAGGATACTTGTTAGAAAATATGGGCATATTGGATCTAAGCAACCTATAACCAGAGACTGTGGGTTAGAAGATGTTCCTTTTGTTTTTATAGAAACCGATAAGGGCATACTCATAATGCCTCTCAAAGAGGCTCTGAAAGATCCAGATATGATGAAAGGATTGGCTTTTGCCCCTACTTCTGGTTTGTCGTTGAAAGAAGTTTCAAAGCTAATACACGAAGAGGCTGAAAAAGAGTAAGAATTAAACAATGTCTTTCAATCTTACCCATCAACTTCTCAAACTTTTTATACCGATTCTCGGCCTCTCATTCATTTCCGCAGCGCTCGTACTGTTTTCCTTTTTTGGTCTTTTTTCTTGGTTTTACTGGATGATTGGAACTCTTTTCGTTTTAATTTTTCTATTTTTGTTTTTGATTTTCTTTTCTCTTTTTTCTCGTTTCTCTTTAGGATTCTCTGCCTACGTTTCGATGCTTTCAATAATAGGTATTGCTGCGCCTGTTATTCTTGCACTAACTGTTACTGCTGGTTTTGAAAATGAATTCTTCGTTTATTACATACCCATGTGGAAAGAAACAATGATAGTCAAGACTCTCCACTATTCTTATCTTCTAATCTTCCCGTATCTGCTCACGTTTTATGGCATTTTTATAACGCTCCATACAGGGTTGATTAGAAAAATATTTCTTCCAACTTCAAAAGAAATTCCCAAAGATCATAGAATAGAAAACGTTTGTGAAAGGCTTGCGAAGAAGATGGAAGTAAAAACACCCCGTCTCTTCTTTGTAGCTGAACCTACAGTTTACTCATTTGGTTTGAACAAGAACAAAGGAAGTATAGCACTTTACGAAAAATGCGCTGAACTAGATGACTCCACTTTGGAGACTATTATATCGCATGAATTGGTTCACATAGGATCAGATGTTAAACATCATACACTCCAATTATTGTTTACTAGGACAGCTTCTCTGCCCTCCTTCCTTGTTTTTAACCTTCCATTCGTTTTTTCAGTCGTGTGGTTCCTTCATGACTGGCTGGATATGTTCTTCTTAGCTAATGCTGGTCTTGGAACTCTTGAGCAAATAGCGGCTTTTTTCAATTATTCTTTACCTTTACTTCTATCTCTCACTTCTTTTTTGCTAGTTTTCTTTGCACGATTTTACATTTACCTGCCAATTGGCCTTGAAAGACCTGTAATAGAAATGAGCGAATTCAAAGCTGACCTACTTACATATCTCATGCTCGGCAAGGCAGATGTCATATGTAATTCTCTAGACCGTTTTAGGCGTCTTCAGGTGCTGTATCATATCGAGAACCCCTCCCTGAAGCATTCCCAATTCTATAGGATAAAAGAGATCTACAACAAGGCAATGAGTAAGGCTTTATCTCCCAAGAGTTATCCCAACTGGCTAGGTTATTTCAGAGAGAACTATGCGAAACTAAATCAAATATTTGGTAAGGCTCTTGACTTTCCTGAGGATCGATTGAGAAAAGACTTCGTAGAGTTCATTGACAGAACGGTAAATGGACACAATATTTTCCAAATCAACGATCCAAAGAAGCCTAATTATGATAAAGTATGGGCGATTAAATCTTCTATCAAAGAAAATAGAGTTGCAATGGTGGATTGGCTACAAGGAGAGGTTCACAATATGCAAATGGAAAAGAAGAGAAAAATAGTTGGCTACATATGGGCCAATGCCAATGACTTTAACGCTAAAGAATGTTCTAAAATAACACAAACTACGTTGTACGAGACTATCGTTATCTTGTCGACTCTGCTTACCGAGGGAAGATTATCAATTAAAAATGTTTAGAAATCTGTTTTGTTTCTTTGAGAAAATCGATCTTTTTCTTGATGAGCTCATCACTACAACTATAAAATGTAATCTCATTTTCCATTTCTGGTAGACAGGAATGTAAAGTGTACCTGACTGTTACAGCTTTAGGACAGACTCCCAAATGAGAGTAGATTAACTTCACAAAATCGCTCTCAGTTCTTGCCGTCATTTCATCTGAAAATGGTTCTATTCCCTGCAAAGTATATTCTTTTTCAAACTCGTCTATTTCCTTTTGCAGAGTGTCGATTATCTCTTTCTGTGTTAGCGCCTCAGTCTTCAGCCTTTTAGAAACTTCCGATAGGGCGTCCTCATACATTTATTTGAAACATTTGTACAGCGTTTTTCTCACTATGTTTTGTTATCGTTAAGTAGTGAAATCATTTTCTTTTGTGGAAAACATATTATTCAGAACATAATTTCTTTGCAGGAGAAAGATTCTGTTATTCTGGATGCAGTCGAATAATGCACTGCTTTTTCAATATTACTAGGCTATACTATACTCAAAATTCTTCCTTTGGAGTACGAAGACTATCTGTCGCAACGCTCTTTTATTCCTGGAACTTGCTCCACCTTTTTAGGGAATAACGCTTATTATAATTTATAGACCGAGAGAAGAAAATATCATTAGAATAACTAATCTCAATAATGGAAGATGACCGAAATGAGAGATGAAACTAGGAATAAGGTGAAAGAAGCTTTATCGTCTTTTGTACGAAGCATAACCGATGTGCCGTATACTGTCGAGGATCTCAAAAAAGCCTATCCGTTCCACGCGTTAGTTTTTCCTGGCGAAGCCCTGAAAGCATTCAAAAAGCAACGTACAATGGTGACAAAGATGGGAACAACGCTCATGCCGAACTTAGCTGAAATCATTGCCAGAGATCGGTATATGGATGTTCATAGAGATCACGAGATAATAGGACAGCTAGATGCTGCGAAAATGGATGCGATAGATAGAATTGTCAATGGTTTGAGAATGGGAATGAGAAGACCTGACCACGAAGCAGAGATGAATGAGATCAGAACCGCAAAAAGTAATACAACAAGAGAAGTCCGTGTCATAGCTGATTTATTTGTTGGCGATTTCAAAGATGGCCTGCTTTTCCTCGAAATCAAAAGTCCACTGCCAAATCTGGATGTCTGTACAGAGTCCAAGAAAAAAATGTTATTCTTTCAAGCACTCTTTGAGAACAAAAATCCGCAAGCATTTCTCGCTCTTTACTATAATCCTCACTATCCTGGTGAATACAAACATGCCTTCACTAAGAGAATTATGGATTTAAGGGCTGAAGTCCTAATTGGAGAGGACATGTGGAATAAGCTTGGCGGTAAAGGGACGTATGAGGAGTTGCTTGGTATAATCAAGGAGGTTGAAAAGTCAAAGCAAACTCAAACAAAGTTGAGAGTTTAGCCTTATACTACAAGCAAAAAAGGAGATTACATGGATAAATTATTAGAGAAGTTTGAAGCCTCGGTAAAGCACCTAAAGCTTGTTGATAAATTTTTTCTTAACAATGACCTGACTTACCGACTGATCAGAGATACTATGATATCTCTACCTAACTTTGAAAAGTTTGCAAGCGATTTGTACCATGGTCAAGACGGAAGGCAGATGATCCTTGGAGACCTGATTGAATACATTATTACGGGCAGATTATTCTATCGTGGTTTTGAAAATCGTGAGATTTTCTCCAAGATTATTCTTTACCTAGTTAATCAACTGATGTTGCAAGAGAATGTAATTCGGAATCCAAACCTCAGAAAAGCCATACTGGAATATCTGGAAAAATCCAATTTAAGCGATTTCTTTAGCGGTGGAGACGAAAAGTGGAAAGACAAATACGAGCGTTGTAAGATCGCACCCAACGAGGAAGTAGTCGGAGCAAGAAAACCGTTGTATAGAGTAATTGATTCGGTGATGCCAAAATCGCTCGGAGCTGCCACCGAGCTGCTCGTTTTTATTTATCTAGTAAACGGAGGCTTTGGTCATGTCATTCCATTGTTAACTGTTCAAAGGCTTTCAGGTATACGCGATGAAGGAGAACTTATACCTCCAGATTTTCTATTAATTAGAGAAGGAAAGATCTTTGGATTTGAAGTTGGGGCTGGTCCTCAAGGATATGGAAAGATTAGCCAAAGTAATAGATTCGTAGAGAAAACTTCTATTCCGGTAGTTACGCTCAACGTCAACCCGCCTGGAAATAATGCGTCTTACAGATGTCCTGAATGCAATAAATGGATACTGTACTGTGATAGAATCATAAACGAGTATTCAACCCGTAGGATATACGAAGTTAATAAAACGGGCATAGAGTGCCAAAGCTGTCCCAGTTTTAATGGCTGTCAAAACATCATGTTCTACGGAAGAGTAGAACCTAAAGGAGACGTTCGCCATTACCATTACAGATGCGTAGAAAGTAACTCATACGTTGTTGGAGTAGTTCAGAATAATAGGGAGAAACTAACACCACTCTACCTAACTGTTCAAGGTCTGGAAACATTTGAGAAATGATTTATGTAATTTGAATTCTTAGTCACGAATCTTAACATTAACAAGTTCGTTTTCTGCTAAGAGGCCTATGGAAATGAGTTTTTCAGCCACCACGGTTCTTACGAAGTGAGCCCTTCCTTTGAAGCCCATTTTATACAGGGGTTTTCCTTCAGTTAGATTCTTATCAATTATCTCAACGTACTTCGGAATCTTGACATTTACAGGATAGTTAGGTCTTGTCAATTCACTCACCAAGTTCGCTGCTAACTTCTCTCATCTTTTTGAAGACAAGTATGTATTCATACCTCAGTCGCGCGAACCCTCCGAGAATAGGTCTTCTAATATTTTTTTCACAGATGAAGCCGGCACTTTCGGCAAATTCGATATATCTCTGATGAATAGGTAGCCTCTTTCCGTTGAATGTGATATCTCCGATTAAGACCACGCAATACTTACCAAGTTGTAGGACCTTGTTCATTTCCTTGAAAGAAACCATCATATCGTTATAGTAATTCGCTATTCTCGTCGCACCATTCCCTCTTAAGCCAATCATATCTTTCACAAGGGTCCGGGCATCGACGTTTAGGTATTCTAAAGCGTGCAAGTCGTTCTTTATGTAGTCAACAGCTATGCTGTAAGGGGGCGAAGTAACAATACCGGCAAAATAGTTTCTTGGAAAAATTTGACTCAATCTTCTTGCATCCCCCTCTAAAACCTCAACATTACCGAGTTTAATGTCAAGCTTCTGTTTCAATCCATGGAATTTCTCAACTGTATGAAAAATGTCGTCAAAATTTTCACTAAAGCCTTCCCACATCTCTCTTTTGATGTAAGTGTAGTCTGATAATGCATACAAGTAGCATAGCTTGTAGAAATCGTGCAGGTCTTTATCAGGAACTAATTTATTCGCTTCTTCTGTGGCAGCTGCAAGTTGTTCAAAATGAGAGAATAACCTTGTGGGTGATCTTCTGTATTTCTTGTCAAAGAAGTTAAACGCTTCTTCTTTCGAAACTATCTTCAGGTCTTCGGGTGTAAAATCCAGTAGCTTACACTTTACACGGGACATTAAGGTGCAAACTGGGTTTATGTCTACACCCCAGCTATCTATGCCTAACGTTTTGGCTTCAATGAGTGCAGTCCCGCTCCCTACGAAAGGATCTAAAAGTCTGTCTTTATTCTTGATTCCCATCCAATTGATGAGAGCTTTGATCATTTGAGGGTGAAACTTTGCTTTGTAAGGATAGAACCAGTGAGTGAGATACTGGCATGTTCTTCCTATCTGTCCTTTTCCTTTGATGTCTGATATGAAATAATGATTAGTTTTTTGTCCATTAACTTCTTCAAAGTAGGCAGCTCGTGCTCTGAAAGCATCTAACTCACTCCACCAGCTCGACAACTCCATTTTGGCTAATTGCGCTTCGTAGATAAAACCCACGTCATCAAAGAGTTTAACGCTTACTTTTTGAGGTATTCCGTTGAGTATCCAATCTAACATTGGCTCGGACATGGATTTCTGCGGTTCTTCTTCTTCCATCGATTCCGTAGTCATCCTCTTCATTCTTTCACCGATTCTTTCGACTTAACTTTGTTTTTGATATAGAAATCTAAAAGTTCCCGTATTATGTCATCAAAAGTATCGTCTTTCTTGCCCAGCTCAGCTAGAGCATTTCTCGTATCTCTTTTGATTTTTATAGTTGTTACTTTGCTCATCTCATACCTAGTATACTAAGTGTCTTTACGACTGCTTAAAGCTAACTGTTCAAACACTCATTTTCCTATGCCTTATGAAAAACGGCTCAGGATAGAAATATGGCGAAAAAATAAAGCTTGTGGCCCTAGGCAACCTCGTTATCAGCTTCGAACTTGGATGAAGCGTCACTTCTTTAAACCTCTGAATTTCCGTTTCACTCATAGCTGCCATGATGAAGTATGTTCCAATATTCCTTGCTTCAGGTGGAATGCTAGTTGAGTACTGGGTTACGAGAAGGAATCCAACGCCTCGCTTCCCAAGCTCGTTCAAGCAATGGATGAGGTTTTTCGCTCTCAGTAACCTAGTCTCGTCTAAGACGACTAATTGCTTCAGTTCATTCGTTTCAGCTCTTGTCGAGGCTTCCTGATAGATTTCCTCTAACTCTTCTGTGATGTCCGCTTTTCCTCTCGTGAAAACAACTTTCAATAAATCGCTAGGCTCAAGTCTATTCGCTAAGGTTCCATGAGGATCAAAAACTATTGTTTTAACTCCGTTAGCTAGAGCTTCTTGAATGAGAATCAACGAGAAGAAAGATTTCCCAACTCTCGTCTTTCCGTAGATAATTCCGTGTCCAGTCAAAGTGTCGAGTGAAAAATACACCCTACGCTTTGTTACTTTATTCTTTACTATCGATGATACGACGTATCCGAGAAAAGCAGATCTTGCTTTCTCTACGCTTACCTCTTCCGCAGGTATGTGTATCTGCTCCTCTATGGGTTCCTCTGTTGGTAGCTCTAATGCCGTAGTAAACATGTGCTTTAAAGCAATAGCTACATCCTTGTCTGAATTGAATCCTGCACAGTCCTGCGCTAAAGCAAGGCAGTAATACTTCCTCATATCATCGGAGTGAGGAAAAAAATCAGGGTTGAAAACTATCATCGGATCTTTCACGTCACAGCACTCAACGAAATAAGTCTTCAGCATCTCCATCTTGACACTGTATTTCCTACTCTCTATTTCATTCAAGCAAGTTTGTACGTCGTCTGACGGATTTGTATATATGTAGAAGAATAGGGCCACAGCGAGCAGGTTTTCCTTGATCAGAAAGTAATTCTTCAGATGTTCTTGCATCTGCTGTTCTATGCCCTTAGCTACATCTAGGAAGTATCTGGCGTGGTCTTGCTCTTCCTTCATCTGTTTTGGTAGATAACTTGGGAAAGGTCCGCCTAAGGTTCCGCTCTTCGCTTGCTGTTCAAGATCCAGCTTAACGGTGTCAGCTTTCTCCTTATGGTACTCATAGTTTCTCTTCGTCCAGTTCAACCTTCCTTGCAATTCCTCCGGTATATCAGGTTCAAGCTTGAATGGAATGTTGCTCGTAGTTATCAGCACGGCTTTAAACATCGGGCTTCTAGATAGATGATCCATGAGACTTGATACTGCCCGCCACTGAACGTCCTTTTCAAAGCTTAAACCGAATTTGCGGACGTAACTTTCTTTGTCAACCACTTCTTTGGCAGCTAAACATGCTATTCCGATGAATTTTCCATCTCTCTCAAGAACTCCTATAGCTTTCTCCTCATCCCAATACTTCTTGATGTCTGGCT
>Ga0315280_10007397_pt1 | contig 14757 bp, 13 predicted proteins | sample YL17G06_40_MG_FD_203697 | JGI IMG/M metagenome (GOLD analysis project Ga0315280, IMG submission 203697) | Sediment microbial communities from Yellowstone Lake, YNP, Wyoming, USA - YL17G06_40 | ecosystem: Environmental > Aquatic > Freshwater > Lake > Sediment | place: USA: Wyoming | collected...
TAGCCATAGTGATGATAGGAATGCATACCTGAGGCGAGTTTATGGAGAAACGGTCGTCATCGTTCATCCTTGCCATCCACTTGCCGGCAAGAGAGTCAGTGTTATTCACTACCGGCCTAACCGCGCGGATCCCACTGTTGTAGTCGAGCTTCCAGACCAGAGTTTGCAATGCATGCCTGAGCACTGGACCGACCACGCCAAGCCGGATCCATGTTCGGTCCTTTCTCCTCCGGCGTCACGATTCTGCGCACATTGTCTTCTGGCGGTTGTTGATCTGCTGGAATCATGGCAGAAGAGAGATTGACATGGGCTCATGCGATGAGATACACTGGTACTGTATAGACAGTATCAGAGGAACCATCATGGCAAGCAAGAAACCTCTTCGGATTACGCGCAAAAAATCTTCCGGAATCTTTCGTGCTATTAGCAGCCGGGAGCGGATTATTAGAGGTTTGCCTGACTTGAGACAGGTGCTTCGCGGTTCCCTGGTAACGCGCTACCGGCGGTGCGGCGTTAAGACTTGCCACTGTGCCGCGGAAGGGGATCGCGGGCACGGGCCGGCTTACTATTTGATGGTGACGGTAGGACCGGGGAATACCTTGCAAGTGTATGTGCCCGAGGAATGCAAAGAACAGGTAGAAGACTGGATTGAAAATTTCCGGCGGGTCCGGCAGACACTCGAAGACATATCCACGTTAAACCGTGAGCTGCTGCGACAGGGGAAGTTGTTTCGGGGAGGGTAGGATCCTGGCGACATCATGGATAGGGCCGCTGATCGATAGATACGGAGCATCAACGCAGGAGTCGACGGGATGCTTGCCGCGGTTCGAATTGATTCCGGGAAACGCAGGTATGGCTTCGGATCAGAAGGAGAGTATTCGTGAGATTCTTTGCGACATGATCACGTCGGCGCTGAGTGAAAGCGCGGCGGCCGCTTGAGGATAGTCCGGGAGGACTAAAAAGTTGGGAAAGATCGCAGCCAGCCATCTTGAACGCAAAGCGTGTGTGTATGTGCGGCAATCCTCGATGGCGCAGGTACAGCATCACCGGGAGAGCACGGAGAGACAGTACAACTTTCGGGAGCGAGCGATAACGCTGGGGTGGAGGGCAGACCAGGTAGAGGTGATCGACGAAGATCAGGGACAGTCCGGCGCGAGCGCCGGAGGGCGAGGGGGCTTTCAACGGCTGGTCCTGGCCGTCGGGATGGGAGAGGTGGGCGCGATCCTGGGTTTGGAAGTAAGTCGGCTGGCGCGCTCGTGCGCAGATTGGTACCGCTTGCTGGAGATCGCGGCGGTGGCACGAGCATTGATTGTAGACGCGGATGGAGTGTACGATCCGAACCAATACAACGACAGACTCGTGCTCGGGTTGAAAGGGACGTTCAGTGAAGCCGAGCTGCATTTTCTGAAGCAGCGCATGGTTGGTGGCCGGCGCAACAAAGCGGGGCGCGGAGCCTTTCGCATCCGTCTGCCGGTCGGTTACGTGTGGGAAGAAGGCGATGGGATCCGGATGGATCCGGACGAGCGGGTGCGCAATGCGGTAGGGTTGTTTTTCCGAAGCTTCGATCGGATCGGGACCGCCATGGGGGTGGTGCGCTACTTTGAGAACAACGGGCAGCCGTTTCCTTGCCGGGACGGATGGGGCAGTCTGGAATCGGCAGTGACGTGGGGAGGCTTAAGTGTTTCCCGGGCGGTGGCAATTATGCGGAATCCGATTTATGCTGGGGCCTACGCGTACAATCGGCACTGCCGGGAAGAAGTAGACCGGGAGGAGCCGGGAGCGTGTGGAAGGATCGTGATTCGGGATACCCACCCGGGCTACATCAGTTGGGAGCAGTACGAGAGGAACGTGAGTCGCCTGGTGGAAAATAGAAATATGTACGGAGGGGTGCGCAGGAAGGGGAGCGCGCGCGAGGGAAGCAGCTTGCTGCAGGGAATCGTGCTGTGCGGGCTGTGCGGACGGCACATGCAGGTGCACTACGGGTCCGACGATACGACGAAGTATGTCTGCCATACACCGATGACGAGACGGTTGTGTCAGAAGGTTCACGGGCGCTACGTTGAACCGCTTGTGGAAGAAGAGCTGCTGAAGGCGTTGAACCAAGAGGATCTGGAACTGGCTATCCGCGCCATGGAGAAGCTGGAGGAACGGGCGGAGGAACTGGACCGGCAATGGCGGAAGCGGCTGGAGGGGGCGCGATACGAAGCCGAGAAAGCAGCGCGGCGGTACCATCAGGTGGAGCCCGAAAATCGTTTGGTAGCACGGACACTGGAGAAGGAGTGGAACGAGCGACTGGAGGAAGCGCAGCGGCTGGAGAAGGAATATCAGGAAGCCAGGCAAAAGCCGCCGTGCAAGTTGAGTGGCGAACAGCGCGAGAAGATCCTGTCGCTCGCGCAGGATATCCCGAGATTGTGGAAGGCGCCGACGACACGCAACAGCCAGCGAAAGCAACTTCTGCGGCTCCTGATCGAGGATGTAACGCTGCGCAACGTCGAGGATTCGTGGAGCACGGAAGTCGCAATTCACTGGAAGACTGGAGCGGTGAGCCGACACACGGCGCGGCGCGTAGTTCCTCACCCGCAGACCACAGCGCCAGAGGTGGTGACTCGGATTCGTGAAATAGTTCAGGAGAAGACAGATCTGGAGATCGCGCAAATACTCAACGCGGAAGGATACAAGAGCGGATATGGAAAGCCATTCACTGTTGGAGGAGTGGCCCATCTTCGCGAGCGAGGCGGGATGAAAAAACGTATACTGAAAGATGAAGGCGAGTAATTAGCGTCGGCACCCAAGAACAGAAAGGGCCGGAATGAAAAAGGGAAACAGCATTATTGATCCCCCTCGGCAGTGCAGTCCTGACAGCACTACCCGCAATACCTTACGAGCTGCTGCCAACCATCCGCCGTCATCTCGCTAGCTTATCGATTTCAGCATCGCGTGCCGGGAGAGATCGCGAAAAAGGACGGCATCGAGTACAATGAGTCTCAAACTGTTCGGACACTTGCTCCGGGAGGTCGACGATGCGACGACTAGCTTTCCTGATTCTCTCCCTGGGGGTTCTTGCCCCCACTCTACGGGCCGAGGAATACACAATTGAAGCCATCCGCTACGGCACAATTCCCCAGTTTTCAACATCCGGTCTGGTCGTTGGGGCGCCCGCGGGAGAAAAGCTCGACATCGCGCTTATCTTCTGGCTGGTGCGCGGCGGCAACCGAAACATACTCCTGGATACAGGGTTTCACCGCCAGCAGTGGATCGATCAGTATAAAGTGACCGACTATATCCGCCCCGACGAGGCTGTGCGTCTTGCGGGAGTTGAGCCCGACAAGATTACCGACATTATCCTGTCGCACGCCCACTGGGATCACATGGGAGGCATCGATCTGTTCCCCAACGCCACGGTCTGGATTCAAAAAGACGAGTTCGCCTACTACATGGGACCAGCCTGGCAGAGGGGCGGCCAGCACGGCGGCATCGATCCAGAGGATCTGATGAACCTGTTGCGCCGGAACACGCAGGGAAAGCTGCGGCTCATCGACGGCGATGATCGTGAGATCCTGCCCGGCATTCGGGCCTTCACCGGAGCACGCCACACCTATGCTTCCCAGTACATCCGTGTCGAAGGCACTCCGAGCTATGTGCTCGCGTCTGACAACTGCTATCTATACCGTAACTTGGAGACCAAGACGCCGATTCCGACTTTTGAGGCCTCCGATCACGAAGCCAACGTCAAGGCCCTGGAGCGGATGATATCATTGGCGGGGGCACCGGAGCGTGTCATTCCCGGCCACGATCCGCTCGTGTTTACGCGATTTCCTACCCAGGGGCGCATCGCCAAGATCAAGTGAATGGCGATGCTGGAAATGCTGGAATCCCGGCCCAGGCAAAGGTATCTTTACGTAAGGCTGAATGCGCTGTCTCAATTCCTTGACTGGGGAGAAGATATGAGATTCTCGTTGAAGCTTGCACTTGTGCTTGCCCTCGTGCTTTCCGTCGCGCTCTTGTATGCCTCCGGCCCAGGCGATGCCAAAAAAGGCAAAGAGCTATTTGCGAACAAGTGCACCACATGCCATGGCGATAAAGGCGAGGGAAAGCCCACGATCGAGAAGGTGCTCAACGTTAAAATGCGGCCGTTGAGTTCCAAGGAAGTGTTGAGCAAGAGCGACGAGCAGCTGAAGAAGAACCTCGTGGAAGGGAATGGTAAGATGAAGCCCGTGAAGCTTGCCGACTCGGAAGCGGCTGACATCCTTGCCTACCTCCGCACTCTCGCGCCGGAAAAGAAATAGCCCGCTCGGGCGATTCCCCAGATTCTCACAGCGTCTCATGGGGGCGCATCCTACGAACGATTGCGTTCTGAACGAAATCTGATATGTAAATTCGGGGGCTGCGGGCCCTGCATAGCTGTCTGTTTGCCAGCCGCCCATAAGGCAGGCCAACTATCGTCATGGCACTTCGGGAAACACTGATCCAGTGGCTGAGACCGCTCGTTTTTCTCGGGCGCAATATCGCTTCATTGATCGGCGCCGTGATCACGACGAGCACCGGCATCACGCTTGTGGCCTTCTGGGCCTTCCAGATCATCACCGCAGCCCGGATCCCTCCCTACTTCGGGGTCATCTTCTATCTCATCCTCCCGGCCCTCTTCGTCATCGGGTTACTCCTGATACCGCTGGGCGCTCTGTGGCGCCGCCACAAGCTGCGCAGCCAGAGAGCCCTCCCTTCGATCTATCCGCAGATCGATTTTCATGATCCCATGCTCAGGCGCACCGCCTATGGGCTCGCCGGCCTGACGGTTCTCAATGTGATCATGGTAGGCTCCGCGTCGTATCGCGGCGTGGAGTACATGGACTCGGTATCTTTTTGCGGGCAAACCTGTCACACCGTGATGCAACCCGAGTACACAGCCTATCTCAACTCTCCCCACTCCCGGGTCGCCTGCGTCAGCTGCCACATCGGTCCGGGGGCGTCCTGGTTTGTACGGTCCAAGCTCAGCGGCGTGCGTCAGGTGTTCGCAGTCTTGCTGCACACCTACGAGACTCCGATCCCAACCCCGGTGGAAAACCTCAGGCCTGCGCAGGAAACCTGTGAGCAGTGCCACTGGCCCGAAATGTTTCAGGGCGACAAGCTCTTGATACGCACTTCCTTTTCAGATGATGAAAAGAACACGCCTTCGACCACGGTGCTGATGATGAAAATCGGCGGTGTGACGTGGGCACGCGCCGTCGGAATCCACGGACGCCATCTCGACCCACCCCAGCGGGTCAGGTACACAACGATCGACCGTGCCCGTCAGACAATCCCGAGACTCACCTACACCGAAGATGACGGGACGGCCGTCGAGTTCATTTCAACGGATCAGAAGGTTACCCCGGAACAACTCGACAAAGGGGAGACTCGCATCATGGATTGCATGGATTGCCACAACCGGCCGACGCATACTTTCCTTCTGGCCGGCGACGCCGTGGATCAGGCCATGTCAGAGAGCCATATTGACCCAACACTCCCCCTGATCAGGAAGAAGGCGGTCGAGGCGCTCGAGGCACAGTATCCGGATCTTGAAACAGCGCAGCGTCAGATAGCGTCAAGCCTCGACGATTTCTACCGGACCAAATACGCGGGTGTCTACCAGAAGCAGAAACGGGCGCTCGAGACTTCCATAGGAGAGGTGAAGAACATCTATCTGCGCAACGTCTTCCCCGACATGAAGGTCACCTGGGGAACCTATGTGAACAACATCGGGCACATGAACTCGGCAGGCTGTTTTCGCTGCCACGACGGCAGCCATGTCAGCAAAGACGGCAAGCAGATCACCCAGGATTGTTCGGCGTGCCATGCGCTCCTCGCGGTCCAGGAGCAGAACCCGCAGATCCTGGGCCAACTGCAGGTTCGCAGTCCCGGCTCGCGCTGAACCGTGCCCCAAAATACTGCAACTCTCCTCGACCGGTTCCACGAATGCATGTGAGCACAGATATACTTGGACAAACGCCGGCCAGGTTCCGCACTCATCAGCAGTTATCTGCGGTTTCCTTAAGAGGGATCAGATGGGGTGGACGTCGGAGGCGTCGATCTCGACTGAAATCGCCTGGCGGATGAGATCGACCTGGATGACGAAGCGAAACCGCCCTTTCTTCTGCACGAGCTTTCCCTGAATGCCTTTGAGGGGACCCGCGATGACCTCCATGCGCCGTCCGATCTTGATGTAAGGATAAGGATCCACGGCGAGATTCGATTCCAGGAATCTTCTGACGCCATCAATCTGTTCGAGCGGGATCGGCGTGGCCTGCGCGTTGAAGCCGACAAAGCGCACGGCGCCGGGCACGTTCAGGATTCGGTACCGATTGGCGGGAGTATCGATGTGGTGGACGAAAATGTAACCGGGAAAAAGCGGCAGCCAGATCTTCTTCTTCCTGTCTTTCCACCGGCTGAGGATCTCCCGCATGGGAAGGAAGACTTCGATCGAGCGCTCCGACAGCTCGCTCATGAGCTTCTTTTCGAACCGGCTGCGTGTGTAAAGTGCAAACCACGCGGGCTGCTGCTCAGCAGGTGTTACGATGAGGGGAGACGCCAGCTCGAGGCTGGGCACCTCGAGCGTCGGTCCGCCGCCGGATTCCAGGTTAGGCGGCCCGGACGATGCAGCAGGGAATTCTTCTTCGTCCATTCCTCTGATTCCCATTCTCGCATCCCCGACTCACGTGCGTCCCGGGCGCGTTTCTGCCCGCGCCCTGCACTCGGCGGGAAGACCATGAAATCCGGCATACTCAGAAACCGAGTGCCGGACTTGCGAGCGAATATAATGACACTCGCACGGCCATGTCAAGCAGTGACGAATGCCAGAAGAATTGACGAATGAACAACGACGAATAGGAAAGGCCGCCATTTTCAGTTTTCAATTGTCAATCGCCATTCGTCAATCGTTATTACATCATGGCATACTCTTGTGGAAATAGGATGGCGCGCACATTTCGAGGCCAAGCATTGAACACCACGAAACTGCTTAATGCTACCAATCCGGGAGCGATCGAAGAAGCCGCCGCAATCATATGCCGGGGCGGACTGGTCGCGTTTCCGACCGAGACGGTGTACGGGCTCGGCGCCGATGCGTGCAATCCGCTGGCGGTGGCGCGCGTCTTCGAGGTCAAGGAGCGTCCCCGGATGGACCCGATCATCGTACACGTCGCCGACCCGGAGTCGGCACCCCTCTATGGACGGTTCCCGGAGCAAGCTGCAGCCCTTATGTGCCGCTTCTGGCCGGGGCCGCTGACGCTCGTGGTGCCCAAAACCGACGTGGTTCCTCCCATTGTAACCGCCGGGCTGGACACGGTCGCCATCCGCATGCCTGCCCATCCCGCTGCCCTGGCTCTGATCCGTGCTGCGGGCCGGGCCATAGCAGCACCGAGCGCCAATGTCTTCGGCCATGTCAGCCCTACCGAAGCCCATCATGTTGCCGCTCAACTTTCGAATCGCATCGAACTCATCCTTGATGGCGGCAGGTGCGCCGTGGGTGTCGAATCCACGGTCTTGTCGTTGACTGAGTCGGTCCCGCGCATTCTCAGGACGGGAGGAGTCCCGCCGGAAGCACTTAGGGAGGTCCTAGGCGCGCTCGCGTGGTCGACGGGCACACAGGGCCGACCCGAGGCCCCCGGTCAGCTTATGCGCCATTACGCCACGCGGACACCTCTGGAAATCCTTGAGGAAGGCGATCTGCGGGCCAAGCCTCGCCCCGGTGAACGCGTCGGCCTGCTGGCATGGGTCCCACCGAAAGAGGCAGAGCGATATGCAGCCGTAGAAGTGCTGTCGCCGTCGGGCGACCTGCGTGAAGCAGCCGCAAACCTCTTCGCGGCGCTCCACAGGCTCGACAGCCTGCTTCTCGAACGTCTCGTAGCGCACCCTGTCCCGGAACAGGGACTCGGCATCGCAATCATGGATCGGCTCCGCCGCTGCTCGGCCCGATAGGTGCAAGGCCCAAGAAAAACCTCAAGGCAAACACAGCGCAAACGAGTTCCGGTCTGTCTTGCGGGAGCGTTTGACTAGTCATGTCTTTCCCTGTCCCCGCCGAATAATACGTCTGTAAGATCTCGTTATCTTGCGTGAGTACCATGAGACGCTTCGACGGTTCGGAACAAATCGAAATTGGCGACAGGCATCCTTTTTCGCCCGCGATGAAAAAAGGTGCCTGTCGCCAATTTCGTTGGTCCACGGCTCGTTCCGCGTATCGAAATGGAGGAGCTCGTGTTAAAGTTAAAGATTCAGAGAGTAATGGGACTAATGGTGCTGGACTTCAATGAAATCATACCGGGCCGACTCTGGGTGGGCGGCTACGTGCGCGAAGAAGAGGTGCACGAGCTGAGGCAAATGGGCATCACTACTGTGGTCAGCATGCAGACGGATGAGGACCTGCTACATTATGGTGTGTCATTGCATGAGCTGGCCCTCGCCTACGAGGATGCGGGGATTGAATTCCGCCGCCTGCCCACGCAGGATTTCGACCGGGAGGCGCTGGAACGCAACTTGCCGCAAGCCGTAACCCAGGTGGAAGAGGCTCTAGCCAATCCGAGAACGAAGCTCTACCTGCATTGCACGGCAGGTATCAACCGCTCTCCCACGGCCGCGGCTGGGTTCCTCATCAGGTCGAGCGGCATCTCAGCCCGCGAGGCTTGCGATTACCTGACTGCACGGCGCGACTGCAATCCTACTCTGGATATTCTCGAACGCTATGAGGCTGCGCAACGTGGCAAACCGTGCTGAAAGGGCGCCCGCGAAGTGAGACCGCGAGTATCGTCGACACAGGTGGAACATGACCCATAGCGTAGCGAATCCCTGGTTCTTTGCTGCGTTTCTCGCCGTCGTGTTCGTCCTGCTCGCCATAGATCTCGGCATCTTTCAGCGCAAGGCACATGCCGTCAGCGTGAAAGAAGCGCTGGTTTGGAGCGCTTTCTGGGTACTGCTGTCCTTGCTCTTCGGATCCTGTGTGTTCATCAAGCTTGGCTCGCGGCCCGGGCTCGAATTCTTCACCGGCTATCTAGTCGAGTACGCTCTCAGCGTCGACAATATCTTTGTCTTCATCCTGATTTTTTCCTACTTCGCGGTGCCGGCAAGGCTGCACCATCGCGTCCTGTTCTGGGGCATTCTAGGCGCCCTCATCATGCGCGGTGGTTTCATTCTTGCCGGGTCCCAGCTGATCCAGGCATTCCATTGGGTATTGTATCTGTTTGGCGCATTCCTGATCTTCTCGGGCATTAAGATCCTGCGGCAGAAGGGGGACACCAAGGTCGAGCCCGAGCGCAATCCGGTGGTTCGCCTCTTCCAGCGCATCGTGCCGATGACCTCGGGCTACAGCGGCGGCGCCTTCTTCCTGAGGCAGGCGGGCAAGTTCGTCGCAACTCCGCTTGCCCTGGTCTTGGTCACGGTGGAAACGACCGACCTGATCTTTGCCTTTGACTCCATCCCGGCGATCTTCGGCGTTACGACCGACTGGTTCATCGTCCTTACCTCCAACATCTGCGCCATCCTTGGCCTGCGCTCCATGTACTTTGTGCTTGCCGCCGTCGTCGACCGTTTTGTGTACCTCGGCACGGGATTGGGGATCGTGCTGTCGTTCATAGGCGTGAAGATGCTGCTGGGCGACATCTATCCGATTGGCATCGAGACGTCCCTTCTGGTCGTCGCTGCAATCCTGGCCTGCGCCGTCGTTCTTTCGCTTGTCAGGCCCCCAAGGGCGAGGAAATCATCGCCCGACACTTCAATTCCCGCACAGCCGCTGGTAAGATCCGAGGGCAAGCAGGAATAAGCTTCAGGAGGGAGGAAGACGAACTTGCCTTTGTACGAATATGAATGCCGCAGCTGCAAAGCTCGGTTCGAGCGTTTGGTTTTTGATCGTACTGCGGGAGTTTTCTGCCGCGAGTGCGGGAGCGCCGAGGTCGCGCAACTGCTCTCGACTTTCTCTGTCGGAGGGGAATCCGCCAAGGCAGCGCCGCAAGAAAGCCCATGCGCCGGCTGCCAGCGAATGCAGGACGGCATCTGCCCCATGAGCTCGGAATAGCCCGTACATCCGGCATCAGATTTCTTCCCGCAGTTTGATGCCATCCTTTAACATTTTCCAAAATCCCAGGCTATCCATTAGGCTCGGCCATGGCGGCGATGTCAAACAAGCTGCGGAGCTCTTCATCTGTCAGCCCGGATTTCTCCCGCGCAACTTCCACAATCGTTCTTCTGCTTGCCAGTGCTTCTTTGACGATATCTGCGGCGAGGTCGTAGCCGATGCGAGGAGTCAGCACCGTGGCCAGAGCGGCGCTCGATTCGGCGTAGCGAAGACAGCGGGCCGCATCCGCCGTGATGCCTTTGACGCAGCGCGAGGCCAGAACCTGCAGCGCCTTCGTCAAAATCTGCAGGGACTGCAGCAGGTTGTGCGCCATCACGGGCATCATTACGTTGAGCTCGAGCTGGCCGGCGCCCGCCGCCCAGGATATGGCAGTGTCATTGCCAATGACCTGAAAACAGACCATGTTCACCATTTCAGGAATCGAGGGATTGACCTTGCCCGGCATAATCGACGAGCCGGGCTGGGCTGCAGGCAGGTTGATTTCCATCAGGCCTGTCGCCGGGCCGCTCGTCATCAACCGCAGGTCGTTACAGATCCGCGAGACCTCCAAAGCGAGTGCGCGCAAGGAGGATGATAGGAGCGTGACCGGAAAACTGCTTTGCATGCTGGCCCGCAAATCGGCGGCCGGCCGAAAGCCGATGCCGGTATAAAGCGAGATCTTCTCCACGATCCGGAAGCGGAAGCGGGGGTGCGTGTTCACGCCGGTTCCGGCGGCGCTCCCGCCAATGCCCAGTTCCTCGAGGCAGCGGGAAGCAAAGAAGACGGCTTCGCTCGCCTGGCGAAGCGTCTTGGCGTAAGCGGCAAACTCCTGTCCCAGCGTGACCGGGACTGCGTCCTGCAAATGAGTTCTCCCTGCTTTCACCACTTCTTTGAACTCGGCGCCCTTTTCGGCAAAAGCGTCGCTAAGTCCGCTGAGGACGCGAATGAGATCCGCAACCTGCCTGCGTGCCGCCATTCGCATGGCGGTGGGAAAAGTGTCGTTGGTTGACTGCGCCATGTTTACATGGTCATTGGGATGTACGGGAGAGTTCCCTCCACGTTTTCCTGTAAGGATTTCATTGGCGCGCCCGGCCAGTACCTCATTCACGTTCATGTGAAATGAGGTGCCGGCTCCTGAGTGGAAAACATCCACAACAAACTGATCGCGCAAGGAACCGCCAATGACTTCATCTGCGGCGCGGACGATCGCCTCGCCCCGTATATCATCCAGCAGGCCCAGTTCCTGGAGCACTTCGGCCGCTGCTTTCTTCAGGAGAACGTAGTTCTCGACCATCACCAGATGGACCCGCATGCCGCTGATCGCGTAGTTTTCGAGCGCGCGCGCCGTCTGGGCGCCATAGTACGCGGCCGCCGGGACCCTGACTTCTCCCAACGAGTCGTGCTCTGTCCGATAGTCCATATTCATTTCCTCCTGCGATAATTTTCCACCTTTTACGGACGCAATGGGACCTCTATAATACATACCCCGGACAAGCCGGAAACGGCAATGCAAACCACGAAGGCCGCAGAGACCTCAAAGAAATGGAACCGATTTCTGAATACTATTATTCGCACCGGCTGAAACTGCATTTCTGGGACTGGGGAGGCAGCAACAAACCCAATCTCGTCCTGGTGCACGGCAGCCGAGATCATGCCCGCAGCTGGGACCTCGTCGCCGAGGCCCTCCGCGAGCACTTCCGCATCGTCGCCCCCGATCTGCGCGGGCACGGCGACAGCAGTTGGGCGCCGGGCGCCATGTATAGCATCCCCGAGTACGTGCTGGACGTCTCAGCCTTGATCGACATCATCGGACAGCACCCCGTCTATTTGATTGGTCATTCGTTGGGCGGGGCGATCGTGATGCAGTATGCCGGGATCTACCCGGATCGCGTCCGCAAGCTCGTCTCGATCGAGGGTTATGGCCCGGCCCCCGAGAAGCTGGTTCCGCGGCCGGCCCACGAGCGGCTCAGGAGATGGATTGAAAACATGCGCGATTATGAGACTCGCTCTCCCCACCGCTATCCTGGTCTGAATGCGGCGGCTGCGCGCATGAAGGAAGCAAACCCGCACCTGTCCGACAACATGGCACGGCACCTGACGCTGTTCGGGGCAAATTGGAATCCTGACGCCTCGCTGGTCTGGAAATTCGACAACTACGTACGGGCTTTTTCGCCCTACGGATTCAACATGGAGGACGCCCAGGAGATCTGGCGCCAGATTGCCTGTCCCGTGCTTTTGTTTCGCGGCCTCGACAGTTGGGCAGTCGACCCTGAGAAGGACGGACGCATCCATGCCATCCCCAACTACCGGCTGGTCAATGTCGCAAACGCAGGCCATTGGGTCCACCACGACCAGCCGGCCGTTTTCATCGAGGAGACGAAGAAGTTCCTCCTGGACTTGTGACAGCGGCGGAGGTGTCAGGTCTTCCGCGCAATTGCGCTTGCAGGAAGGGTGCCTTCGGTGCTAGTTTCTCACTTCACGCTTCCGACATTGGGTTGGGGACCGTCAGGCTCCTGTCGGAACGCCGGCCGGTGCAATCTCGCGTAACTCATTAGACTGGGGAGAACCGCATGGGAAATCCATTGTTTGCAACTAAGCCACTAAGCCTGCTTATGAAAGAGGCGCAGGAGTCGGGTGAGCACACATTGAAGCGTGCTCTCGGCCCGATCAACTTGATTACGCTCGGCATTGGCGCCATTATCGGGGCCGGCATTTTTGTCCTCACGGGCGCTGCGGCTGCCCAATACGCAGGACCAGCTATTGTTCTTTCCTTCGTCCTGGCAGGCATCGCTTGCGCCTTCGCGGGGCTCTGCTACTCTGAGTTTGCCTCGCTGATTCCCATTGCCGGCTCGGCTTACACGTATGGTTACGCAACCTTGGGCGAGCTCTTCGGTTGGATCATCGGGTGGGACCTCATCCTGGAGTATGCTTTTGGCGCGGCAACGGTAGCCTCCGGCTGGAGCGGTTACCTGGTCAGCTTTTTGCAGGACTGGGGCATCCACATACCGCCTGCATTGACAGCCACACCACACACAGAGATGGTGCTCTACAACAGCCGTTGGGAGAGGCTCGCGACAGTGTTGCCGACCCTGACAAAGAACGGCGTGGACCCCGCCACACTCCCGCACGCTGTGGGCGTTTTCAACCTCGTGGCTTTCTTCGCCATCGCAATTGTGACCTTCATCCTGGTGATCGGCATCAAAGAGTCGGCCAACGTCAATTCCGCCATCGTGATCGTCAAGGTTGCAATTGTATTGCTCTTCATCGGGATTGCCGCAGTCTATGTCGTCAAGAACCCGAGCATCGCATCTCAAAATTGGAAACCATTCATTCCGCCCAACGAAGGCGCCTACGGCCTCTACGGTTGGTCCGGAATTGCACGTGCCGCCGGTGTGATTTTCTTTGCCTATATCGGATTTGATGCGGTCTCCACAGCTGCCCAAGAGGCCAAAAACCCTCGAAAAGACATGCCCATCGGCATCCTGGGATCGCTGATCATTTGCACGATCCTGTACATTCTGGTCTCGGGTTTGCTCACTGGCGTCGTTTCTTACACCGCTCTGAACGTTCCGGATCCGGTTGCGGTCGGCATTGATGCCACCGGAATAAGGGCCGGGAGCTTTCTGGTCAAGCTCGGTGCCATCGCGGGCTTGGGCAGCGTAATGCTGGTGATGCTGCTGGGCCAGTCGCGGGTCTTTTTCTCCATGTCCCGCGATGGACTGCTACCCAAGTGGGCTGGTACGGTTCATCCTCGATTCCGCACGCCCTACATCTCATCCATTACGGTCGGGATCTTCGTCGCTATCTTCGCCTCGCTGGTTCCGATCGGTATATTGGGAGAGTTAGTGAGCATCGGCACGCTCCTGGCCTTCGTAATCGTCTGTGCGGGAGTCTGGATACTTCGCATTCGCCGTCCTGAGCTGGAACGGCCGTTCAAGACTCCCATGGTGCCATTAGTGCCCATCCTCGGAATTGCCGTTTCGATCCTGCTGATGATTAGCCTCCCCATAAGCACCTGGATGCGTCTGATAATCTGGTTGATCATCGGCATGGCAGTTTACTTCGGCTATGGCCGGCATCATAGCCTGGTGCGGAACCTGCCCACCAAGTAACGTCGTAAAAATAAAGAGGACGCAGAGAAAGCCATACATTCTCCGCGTCCTCGTGGAGTCTTCGCGTCTTCAGGTTTTGGCAGTTTGATTCTGCTTGGTCTTCGTCAGGCGCTCTTGCGCAGCTCGACCAGCACTTGCCGAGCCACTCCCTTCAGCGTCGCCACCACGCCGTTGCCGTTGGTAGCCACAGCTTCAAAGACCGGCTCGCCTTTGACCAGTAGCAGCTTCTTCAACTGCTCGACAGGCATCGCGTTGGGCAGGTCTCGCTTGTTGAGCTGCAGCACGTAGGGAATCTTGGCCAGATCGAATCCGTGCTCCTTCAAGTTCTGTTCCAGGTTGCAAACCGATTCCAGGTTGGCATCCAGGCGCTCTTCCTGCGAGTCGGCCACAAAGATCACGCCATCGACTCCGCGCAGGATCAGCTTTCGGCTGGCATCATAAAACACCTGGCCGGGAACGGTATAAAGATGAAAGCGCGCGCGTAAACCACGGATCTGGCCTAGATCGAGAGGCAGGAAATCGAAAAACAAGGTTCGCTCTGTTTCCGTGGCCAGGGATATGAGTTTG